>Ga0302320_10012852_pt1 | contig 17534 bp, 15 predicted proteins | sample Bog_T0_3_FD_202130 | JGI IMG/M metagenome (GOLD analysis project Ga0302320, IMG submission 202130) | Peat permafrost microbial communities from Stordalen Mire near Abisko, Sweden - Bog_T0_3 | ecosystem: Environmental > Terrestrial > Soil > Wetlands > Peat | place: Sweden: Abisko, Stordalen Mire...
AGCGGCTGGAGCGGCTGGAGAAGGACCTGAAGAAGGGCCGGACGAGCGAGCTGGAGCAGGAGCAGGCGCTGCTGATCCGCTCAAAGGAGTCTCTGGAGAAGGAGATTCCGCTGCGCGAGCTGGAGATGACCCCCGAGGAGAAGAAGCTGATCAAGGGCTTCATGTTCCTGTCGCAGAAGCCGATTTTGTATGCGCTGAACATTGGCGAGAGCACGACGCTGGGCGCGGACCTGGAGGCGGCGGTGAGCCGCTTCAAGCTGGACGAGGTTGCGCAGCGGCCGAATGCGGGCGCGACGGCTATCTGCGGCAAGGTGGAAGCGGAGCTGGCGGAGATGGACGACGAAGAGGCGGCGGAGTTTCTGGGTAGCTATGGGCTGCATGAGAGCGGGCTGGTGAGACTGATCCGCAAGAGCTATGAGCTGCTGGGACTGATCAGCTTTTTCACGGCGGGCGAGGACGAGTGCCGGGCGTGGACGATTCCGCTTGGCTCGAAGGCGCCGCAGGGGGCGGGAGCGATTCACTCGGACCTGGAGCACCACTTTATCCGCGCGGAGACGATCCGCTGGGACACGCTGCTGGAGGCCGGCTCAGAGGCGGCGGCGAAGGCCAAGGGGACGCTGCGGCTGGAGGGCAAGGAATACGTGGTGCAGGATGGGGACGTGATGCACATCCGGCATAGCGGGTAAGCGCGGATGCTGAAGCTCTCACTGCTTCTGGGCGCGATTGCGGCGCTGGCCGATGTGGCGGGCGGGCTGGTGCTGGTGCGGGCGCGCGGGGTGGAGCGCTACCTGCGGTATTTTGTGGCGCTGGGCGCGGGGTTCCTGATGGCCACTGCGCTGCTGGAGATGACGCCGGAGAGTCTGCGGCTGAACCCCAGGCTGGCGCCGCTTCTGATCATGGCCGGCTATTGCGTTGTGCATCTGCTGGAACACACGATCAACTCGCATTTTCATTTTGGCGAAGAGACGCATCCCGGCGAGTTTGTTTCGCGGCGGACGGGCAACTCAGTGATGGCGGGGCTGAGCCTGCATGCACTGTTTGACGGGGTGGCGATCGGCTCAGGATTTCTGGTGACGAACTGGCTGGGCTGGCTGATTTTTCTGGCGATTTTTTTGCACAAGGCGCCGGAGGGATTCACGATGGCGTCTGTGATGCTGGCCAGCGGACGCAGCCGGGCCACGGCATTAATCTCGTCCATCGCATTGGCCGGTGCGACGCTGGCCGGGGTGCTGGTAATTGAGCTGATTCCGAGCTGGCTGCCCTTTGGGCTACCGGTCTCGGCGGGCGTGGCCCTTTATGTGGCGGCGACGGACCTGGTGCCGGAGGTGAATCGCGAGCCGGGAATTCGCATGGCGCTGGTGTTTTTCGCCGGCGTGGGGGCTTTCTTGCTGCTGCGGACGTTGCTGCCGGCGCTTTAGGCTTCGACGCGCGCCCTGACAGCATATTCAGCAGATCTTCCGGTTCAAATCAAGAACAACTTGCTCAGTGGCTCTCGGCCAAGTTCGGACTCGCTTTTTGGCTATCGTCCTTGGGAAGATAGATGGTTCCTTCTCTATCCACGTATCCGGGGCTGTAATAAGCCTGGACGGCAAGCAGAATGGGCACGGCAAAGTTCCGGTCAGGACGGGGGCCGGAGAGTTTCGCCTGTATGCCGTAGTCCATTTGAACCGCGCCGAACTCGTGATTCCGCAGGCGATTGACCATCACGGCGGGATCCAGCTTGCCTTGCGCAATGAAGCGGGTGGCGTTCTGTGGTTCATAGATATATCGCTTGCCTGCGTAGTAGCAGGTCAAGAGGGATTCGCAGAGAGCCGGGCCGGGCTGGCGGCGCAGGAAGTCAACGCGCAGGGCAAAGAGGCGCTCACTTTCGCTGCGCTCGCGAATCGTCTGGATGGTGCGCCAGTGGGCCGTGTGACTGATGAAGAGGAAATGGGAATCAGTAAAAGGGACAAGCGCCAGCCAGAGGAAAAAGAGGGCACAGAGCGCGGACGGCTGTAAAGCGCTGAGCCGGCCGCGCGTCAGGGCGGGAAAGTCGGCGAAGAAGATGCCGACGAGTAGCACGATAGCGATCAAAGAACCGAACATCTGGTTGGTAGCTGTGCCGCCCCCCCCGCTCAGGACGGAATTGAGGGGGAGAGCGCAGAACAGGAGGATGGCGAGCACGCGCTGGGCCGGGTTCTTGAAGGCGGAGCGAGCAGTCCACAGCGCGACGAGCACGATGGGTAGAATCGGCAGGAAGAAATCGACCGTCTTGGCGATGGCGCCGAGGATCGCGTAGCGGCGCGAAGCCAGCAGGCAAGCGATGTAAGCCGGGCCGTCGAAGTGGATTGCAAGAACCGCGGACACAGCCCCCAGGAGGGCTCCGGCAAAGGCGAGGCGCAAGGCCCTGCGCGGCGAGGTGAAACAAAGGTCGATCAGGATCGCGATGGGAAACTCGATGAGGCTGTGCTTGATGTTGATGGCCAGGGCCAGGAGCAGGGCCGTGGCTTCAATCGCCCATCCTTTGCGGCCACCGCGGATATAGACGTAAAGGGCCGCCACATAGAAGGCCTGCGCGAACAGTTGCGGGTCGTCCATGCCCGGATAGGAGTTGGCGTTGGCGCAGAAGATGCCCACCATAAACAGCCCAGTCATCCATGCGGCGAAGCGGGAGCGTGTGAGATGCCAAACGATGAGTGCGGCAAAGACGCCGGTGAGGACAAGGCCGAGGAGCGAGAGAGCACGCCCGGTAAACAAGTAATCGGAAGTGATTCTTGAAAGCGCGGCGATGATGTGAAACGAGAGAGGCGGATAGTTGACCGCTATCCAGTCATAGGTGGTGGGATAAAGTTGCCGGTGCTCGGCCACGATCTGGGCGTTGTAGACGCTCCAGCCTTCGATGTAGTTTGTTTGCCTCAAACGGAAGGCATCCGTGACCGGGACCGCGGCACACCACAGCACAACCGCCACGGAAAAGATCATCAGGTAAGGCGCAGCCGATTTCCGGTTGATCCGCAGCCAGCGACGAAGCATGGGTCGAACTCCAAAGTGAAGCAGGGATTGCGCAGGTGTGAAAGCGCAGACAACGCGAAGAGGCGGCGCCAGGACGACCGATTCTCCATTTTGCAAACGACTGGCCGGGGACTTTTCGCCTGTTAGCACAAGTTACAAGACCGCCGCGGTAGTTTCAAGGGAAAAGGCGGGCGATTCGCTGCTGCCGTTGCGCCGCCGCGTCAACGAGAGCCCGCCCCCCGCCCATTGCGTCGAAAGTTGTGGCTAACCGTGCACTCGAGCGTATATATTTCCGGTGATAGAAGAGGCATAGTGAATTCTCAAACCTGATTGAGAACGATCGCTCAGAGGGGTTTATGTGATCGACGAGTCGCTGGAGTCAATATTCCATTTTGCGCCGGGCAACACGGTGGTTGTGGTGCCAACGTTCAATGAGCGGGCAAATATCGGCAAACTCATTGAAGCGTTGTTTCAGCTTTATCCGCAGATCCATGTGCTCGTGGTTGACGATCATTCGCCTGACGGGACATCGGATGCAGTGCGCAGCTTGCAGGCGCACCACGGCAACCTGATGCTTCTGGAGAGGATGCAGAGTCCGGGGTTTGCGGCGTCGTACCGCGATGGCTTCAGCCAGGTTCTGGCAGAGCCTTGGTGCCGGGCGGTGGTTACGATGGATGCGGATTTCAGCCATGATCCCGCGGCGATCGGCCATCTTCTAGACGAGTTGGAACTGCATGACGCAATGGTTGGGTCTCGCTACACAGCGGGTGGCAGAGTGCAGGGCTGTAGCATGGGGCGGCGCTTTTTGAGCCGGGCTGCGAACTTTTATGTTCGAACCGTTCTGGGGCTGTCGATTCGCGACACCACCTCGGGCTTTACCTGTATGCGAAGGGAAGCCCTGGCAAGTGTGCCGATGGAAAGGACCGCCTCAGAGGGCTACGCGTTTCTGGTGGAGTTGAAATACCTGCTCAGCCGCTCAGGATGCAGCATTGGAGAGCATCCCATTGTTTTTAACGACCGGCGAGAGGGCGAGTCAAAGATGTCTGCGGGTAAGATATGGGAATCGGTGTGGATGCCGTGGCGGGTCCGGCTGACCACCTCGAAAGCAAGGAGGCTAGCTGCAAACCATGGCCAATAAGCGCGCGCTCATTACGGGAATTACGGGTCAGGACGGCTCGTATCTGGCCGAACTGCTTCTTGAGAAGGGGTATGAGGTGTACGGATTTGTGCGCCGCGTGGCCCTGGAAGATCCGGAACACCGGCTATCACGCCTGCTGCCGATATTGAGCGATCTGCATCTGAAGGCTGGATCAGTGGACAGCTACGCGAGCGTACACGAAGTTGTGGCGCATGTGAAGCCCGATGAGTGCTACCACCTGGCCGCTCAAAGCTTCGTCAGCTACTCGTTTGACGATGAGTTTTCAACATTCAACGCCAATATCAACGGAACCCATTTTATCTTGGCGGCGCTGAGAAATCTTGCCCGGGAATGCCGCTTCTACTTTGCCGGATCGAGCGAAATGTTTGGCCAGGCGGACGAAGTGCCGCAAAATGAATTGACGCGTTTCCAGCCCCGTTCCTCGTATGGCATCAGTAAAGTTGCCGGGTTCCACCTGACGCGGAATTACCGCGAGGCCTACAAGATGTTCGCTTGCGGTGGCATCTTGTTCAATCATGAGTCTCCACGGCGCGGATATGAGTTTGTGACGCGGAAGATCACGTCGGGAGTGGCGCGTATCGTGGCCGGCAAGGCCAGGGATTTGCAACTCGGCAATCTCGAAGCCAAGCGCGACTGGGGACACGCGCGCGATTATGTTCAAGCAATGTGGCAGATGTTGCAGCAACCCACCCCGGAAGACTTTGTTGTGGCCACCGGCGAAACCCATTCGGTAAGAGAATTTGCCCAGGCGGCATTTGCCGAGGTTAACCTGGACTACCGGGACTATGTGGTTGACAATCAGCGGCTTTACCGGCCGGCTGAAGTGAACATTCTTCAAGGGGACGCCACGAAGGCCCACCAGAAGCTGGGCTGGTCTCCAACGGTGCGGTTCGCTGGTCTTGTGAAGGAGATGGTGGCCGCGGACGTGGCTGCGATGCGGAACCAGTCGACCCACGATCACGGTAACTAGCCGCGACTGCCGGGCAAAAATTTGCTGGCGTAGAGGCGCGCCAGGAGCAATGCATAGTCCCAGCCGACCTTGAAGTTGGCCTTGCTGAAGCCTCTGCGGCGCAGACCGAAGGCGAAGGGAATCTCCTTGACCGATTGGATATGGCCGCGGACGAGAACCTCAAGCAGGAGCTTGAAGCCTGTCTTCTGAAACGTTACATAACTGAGGCAACTGCGGCGCACCATGAACAGGCCGGACATGGGGTCATTGGCGCGGGCCCGGGCAGATTGGAGCGGCCATGTGACCCAGATGGCCGCAGCAGAGAGGAATTTGCGCAGCGGGTTCCACGCGCCCAACTCTCCACCCAGGGTGTAGCGACTGCCGATGGCCAGGTCGGAACCGTCGAGGATTGCCTGCAGGAGCTGGGGCAGGATTTCGGGGGGGTGTTGCAGGTCGGCGTCCATGACGCCGAGGATGGACGCATCGGTGTGCTGCCAGCCAAACAGGATGGCGCCCGAGAGTCCTGTCTCGCCCTTGCGGACGATGAGGCGGACACGGGGATCCTGAGCGGTGACGGCGGAGACGAGGGCATCGGTGCCGTCTCGGCTGTCATCGTCAACGACGAGGATTTCATAGGGAACGCAGAGGGGATCAAGGACGGAACGGACCCGGTCAAGGACGCCCAGGATGTTGTCAGCCTCGCGCAGGGTGGGGATGACGAGCGCAAGTTTTTGCTGCGCAGTCTCTGGCTCTGCCAACAGGGTCGAAGGTCCATACCGGCCTTGCACCGAAGTTTCAGCCTCGCCAATCACTTCTGAGCGCCATCGCTTTCCGTTGCAGGATTGCATTGGGGGAGAACAGACTACTGAAGATAAGTATATGGGACCGGCGGGCATGGGGACGACTTGCGGCCTTGAAGGCAGGGAGCAATGCAGACATCGGCTGGCCGGGTCCTCTACAATCCCTGAGGGCTATTGAGACAATAAGCAGGCTAAGCGACGGAGTTTTTTTGAGAGAGCAACCGCAACGGGCAAGAACCGGGAAGGGCACGGGGCCAGTGCCGAGGGCGACGGGGACGCCCTGGGGCACCAGTGCGCCGTGGCGGAGTTGGGGCGGGATATTTATAGGGAAGCAGGGGCAAACACGGTGAAAGGTCTCCGGCTGCGCAATGCCTGGCTGCTGCTGGCATTCACGATTCTTGGATTTGCGGTGATGGGCTACCACCCGGGGCTGGAAGACGACGGGGCGTATCTTTCTGCCGTGAAGAGCGACCTGAACCCAGCGCTTTATCCGCATGACGCAGCTTTCTTTCGCATTCAGCTTCAGGCCACGGTGTTTGACGGGTGGATGGCGGGGTTTGTGCGCCTGACCGGGATGCGGGTGGAGTGGGCGGAGTTGCTATGGCAACTGGCCTCAATCGCGACGATCTTGTATTGCTGCTTTGCGATTGGGCGAAGGCTCTTTAAAGACCAAGCGGCGCAGTGGGCGGGCGTGGCGATGGTGGCGGCGATGCTGACGCTGCCGGTGGCGGGCACGGCGCTGAACGTGGCGGACCAGCATCTGCATCCGCGCAACCTGGCTTCAGCGTTGATTCTGCTGGCTGTGGAGCGGGTATTGGCCGGGAGGCACTGGCAGGCCGTTCTGTGGCTGGCTCTGGCGTTTGCGCTGCACCCGATCATGGCAGCGATGGGGATCTCGTTCTGCTTTTTTCTGGCGATGGCGCTGCTGGATCCGGCGCCGGGGTGGATGTATCGCTGGCACGGACCGGCGCCAGGCGGGCGATCGGAGGCCGGAGCGGGCTTGGCGGCCGCATTTGTCCCGCTGGGCTGGATCTTTGCCGCGCCCAACCCCACCTGGCGCACCGCGCTGAATACGCGTTCTTACCTGTTTATTTCCCGCTGGGCCTGGTATGAGTGGCTGGGCGCGCTGGCGCCGTTGTTTCTGTTCTGGCTGCTTTGGCGGGTGGCGCAGAGACGCGGGCAGGATGCCCTGGCCCGGTTTGCGCTGGCGGTTTTTGTTTTTGGCGTCTTTCAGCAGTCGATTGCGATGCTGATGCAGGCCAGTCCGGCGCTGGTGCGGCTGGTGCCGCTGCAACCGATGCGCTACCTGCACCTGGTTTATATCTTTATGGCGCTGCTGGGCGGGTGCCTGATAGGGCAGTTCCTGCTGAAGGCGAGCGTTTGGCGGTGGGCGGTGTTCCTGCTGGTGTTCAATGGCGGAATGTTTGCCGTACAGCGGGAGATGTATAGCGGCAGCCTGCACCTGGAGTTGCCGGGAAGGGTGTCAGCCAATCCGTGGCTTCAGGCGTTTGCCTGGATCCGCGAAAATACCCCGACCGGCGCGTATTTTGCTCTTGGGCCCCGGTACCTGGCGGAGCCGAACGAGGACTTTCACGGGTTCAGAGCGCTGGCCGAGCGCAGCCAACTGGCCGATGCGGTGAAGGACGGCGCGATGGCGGCGATGGTTCCGGATTTGGCCGCTCCATGGCTGGCCCAGGTGCATGCGCAACAGGGGTGGACGCACTTCAAGCTGGCCGATTTTGAGCGGCTGAAGGCGGAGTTCGGGGTGGACTGGGTGGTGGTTGCGTATCCGCCGGCGGATGGGCTGAAGTGCCGTTGGCACAATGACGTTTTGACGGTTTGCCAGGTGCCGTAAGAGCAGGGAACAGGGTTCAGGGATCAGGGATCAGTTGTTTTGGTGCGGATGCACGAGGCGACGGCAGAAGAAGCATTTCCGGCAGTGGTTTTCTTTTTGACGGTTTGAGGGGATTTGCGGCGCCAGTGGCCCGGGACCCGCGAGGGGTCTTCTTTCCCTGTTCCCTGCTTCTCAAATTCCTGCATCCTGCATCTTGTGCTTTGCGTAATGGGGGCGCTTCCTCCAAAATGGGAGTATCACCCTATTCCGGTACGGAGACCGGGCCATGCTCAATCTTTCGCAGCGGTTGATTCTCGGCTGTGTGCTGCTGGCGTGCCTGACGGCAGGCCTGGTGGCGGCCACGTATAACGCTTTGGCGGCGGGGGGGCAGTTGAAGCTGGCCTTGGCGTTTGTCGGACTGGCTGTGCTGGTGGAGTTTGGAACGATGCTGGCGGTTCTTCGGCCGATCCAGCGACTGGCCCGGGATGCGCGCTTGATTGCGCAGGGCAACCTGGAGCACCGGGTGGAGTGGAGCAGCCGGGACTCGTTTGGGCAGATTGCGGCGGAGATGAATCGCATCGTGGTGCGACTGCGGGATCTGCGGGATTCCGAGGCCGGGCGGCGTCAGATGGAGTATCAGCTTTCAGACGCGGTGCTGCAATCGATCTTTGAGCCGATTATTGTCACCGATGGCAAAGGCCATGTGCTGAAGGTGAACCAGTCGGCGGCGGAGTTGCTGGGCGAAGGGGCCGGAGACCGGCTGGTGCTGGCCAACACGCCGGGCGGCGACAAGATTCTGAGCGCGATTCGGGATGCGGTTTCGATGCAGAAGGCGGTAGCGGCCGAGGGCGAGGCGTCGATGCTGCCGATGCGGATCGGCAAGCAGGAGCGCAGCTTCAGGCTGCGGACGACACCGATGCGCGACTCAGAAGGGCGGCTGCTGGGCACGGTGACGACACTGGAAGATGTGACGACTCTGAAGGACACGGACCGGTTCAAGACGCAGTTCATCTCAGTGGCCAGCAGCAAGCTACGCGATCCTCTGCTGCAGTTGCGGCGGGGATTGTATGCGCTTGGGCAGGGTTTTGGCGGGGAGCTGCAACCTTTGCAGGCGGAGCTGGTGGCGGCGGCGGGGCAGGAGTCAGAGAAGCTGGACGACCTGATGGCCGACCTGATTGAAGTGGCAGAGCTGGACACGGGTAAGCGGGAGTTCCAATTTGAAAGGCTGCGTCCTCTTCAGGCGCTGGGCGAGGCCCGCGACCGCTACTGCGATGAAGCGGCACAGAAGCACATCCGGGTTGATGTGCGGGCCTATGCGGACTTGTCAGTAGTGAAGGCCGACCGGCGGGCGCTGCGCTCGATTCTGGACAACCTGCTGTCGAACGCGATTCGGTACACGCCGCAGGATGGGGAGATTCTGCTGGCCGCCGAAGAGATCAAGGATCATGTGCAATTCACGGTGCGGGACACGGGGCGCGGGATTGAGGCCGAGCGGTTGAGCATTATCTTTGACCGCTTCAACCAATTCTCAGAGAGCGGAACGGGCATGGGGCTGGCGCTGGTGCGGCGGCTGGTGGAGTCGCTGGGCGGTCAGATTGCGGTGGAGAGCCGGCTGGGCCATGGGTCCACCTTCCGCTTCACATTGCCGATAGCAGCGGTGGAACAAGTTCGTCATCCCGTCGAGGTAGGCTGAGCCATGGCAGAGATCATTCTGGAGAAGAAGCCGGAGCAGGCCAAGCTGCGCATTTACATTGGGGCGGCGCCGGGGGTGGGCAAGACCTACCACATGCTGAACGACGCCTACCTGATGAAGCACCAGCAGGGCGTGGATGTGGTGATCGGGCTGGTGGAGTCGCACGGGCGCAAGGAGACGGAGTCGCGAGTGCGCGACCTGGAGATTGTGCCGCAGCGGGTGATTCCGTACAAGGGCGTGAGCCTGAAAGAGATGGATGTGGATGCGATCATCGCGCGGCATCCGCACACCGTGATTGTGGACGAGCTGGCGCACACCAACGTGCCGGGGAGCAAGAACCGCAAGCGCTATGAAGACGTACTGGAGCTGCTGGAGGCGGGTGTCAACGTGATGACTGCGGTGAACATTCAGCACCTGGAGACGCTGAACGACGCGGTGAACCGGTCGGCGAACACGATTATTCGGGAGACGGTGCCGGACAATTTTTTGAAGCGCGCCGACGAAGTGGTGAACATCGACATCACGGTGGAGGAACTGCGGTCGCGGCTGCGGCAGGGCAAGATTTACGCGCCGGAAAAGGTGGAGCAGTCACTGGCCAACTTTTTCCGCAAGGGCAACCTGAACATGCTGCGCGAGCTGGCGCTGCGGACGACGGCCGAGCAGGTAAGCAGCCGTGCCTCGGAGTACCGGCGGACGCAGGGACTGGAACAGGCGCCGATTCCCGAGAAGGTGATGGTTTGCCTGAGCACGCGGCCGGGCACGGAGCGGCTACTGCGCGTGGGTGCGCGCGTGGCCGGGCGGCTGGCGAGCAACTGGTACGCGGTGTATGTGACGCGGCCGGACGGCGACAAGGGACACGGGGACCCAGAGGCCTATCACCGGCTGGAAGAGTACCAGCGGATGGCGCGGGACCTGGGAGCGCAGGTGGTGTCACTGACAGACCGCAACGTGTCTGACGCGTTGATCCGGTTTGCGCAGCAGGAGAGTATTTCGCACGTGGTGTTTGGACAGTCGGCACGGTCACGGTTTGACATTCTTTTCCGCGGATCGGTGCTGAACCGGTTTCTGTCGGAGGTGCGCGACGTGACGGTGCAGGTGGTTCCGATGCAGAAGCCTCTGCGCCGGGGCTGACGGGTGCTATTTGGTCATGGTGATTTCGAAGCCGACTTCGGATTCAAGGATCTCTGTCTTGCTGAAACCTGCCTGCGCCAGCATCTGCCGGAACTGCTGGCGCGTATAAGCGCTGCGGATCAGCGTCGTTCTGAATACCAATTTGGTCATGATCCTGTTCATTGTGGACAGGCCCATCGAATCCACATAGCGGCTGACAGCCCTGGGCGATGCGTTGCGCTTGAGGTCAATGATCATTCCGCGGCCTCCGGGCTTGAGCACGCGGCACATCTGCTGCAACGCGGCGACAGGCTGAGCGAAGTTCTTGAAGGCAGCGCGGCATAGAAGAAAGTCGAAGCTGTCGTTGGGAAAGGGCAGGTTGGAAGCTGAGCCCTGGATGAAGCGCGCCGTGACGCCAGCCGCTTCAGCCTTCCCGGTGGCGATCTGCACCATTGCAGATCTGATGTCCACGCCGGTGATGGTGAAAGAGCCGCGGCGGGCAAGCTCGATGCAGAAGTAGCCCGGGCCGGGCGCCACTTCCAAAACCGCACTGCCGGGAGGCAGCTCGCCGGCGATCCGTTGCGCGAGCTCTTCGAACTCATGCATCATCTCGCCGGTACCGGCAGCGTAATACCGGGCAGCAGCGCCTTCAATGCCCCGGTCGCGTTTGGGTGTGCGGATGGCAACTGCGGTCATGGTGTTTCCTCCGTTTGATTGTGTGAGTGGGGCGAGCGGGCTTCCGGCTACTCGCAGAAGACGCGGACCTTGGTTTTGTTTCCCTCTTTGCCATCGACGTCGACGGTGAGGTCTTCGAGGTGGTCGATGAGCTCCTCAAGGTTCTCCGGGTTGATTTGCGAGAGGGTGAGCGGGACGCCATGGCGATTGAGCGCCTCGTCTAATTGGTCGTGCGCCTGGGCTGGAATCAGGCTGGCGAGGCGGACGCCTGCGCGCAGCAGTTGCATGGGCACGCGGACATTGACCGTGGTGGCGCCTTTGAGGCCGGTCATGTCTTCGCCCGCTTCGACCAGCACGCGAAGATACTTGGACTTCTTCTTGGGAGAGGCGTCGGAGGGGCCGGCTCCGTTGCCGTTCTGGGGCGGCCCGTCGAGGGCGACGATGAGCCGCTCGGCTTCTTCCGCGGTGATTTTGCCCACGGCCAGCATTTCAAGGATTTGACGGCGATTCTCGTTCATTGAACTCCTCCCGCAATTCGGGTGATGAGTGATGGAGCGTGATGCAGGGAGAAGAGCCTCCCGTGCAAGAGGGCATGGGCGATGCGGAGCAGGCTTGGCGGTAAAAAGCGCTGAGGATGCGCTGCCAGGTATGCGATGCCCACGCAAGCAACGATCGTCCAAAGGGCCTCTTGGACACGATCTGAGGCAATGAGCAGGCGCTCAGCCTGGGCGGGCGTGACGCGGCCCATGGCGATGAGTTGAAAGATGGCGCGGCGATGGTTGTTCATGCGGAAACCTCTAGAGGATGCGAACCAGGACCTGATTGCCTTCAGCGCTGACGCGGACGTCGGTTCCCGGCAGGCTGCACGAGATGGCCCAGAAGACGGCGATAGCGCGGAACGGGTTGATGCGGCCGAGAAAGCAGACAGCCAGCAGGACCAGCAGGATGATGGGCGAGAGGAGCAGCAGCGGAATCCAGAGCAGGAACAGCGGGACCCAGAGCTTGAACCCCCTCCAGTGCGGGTTGCAGACGTGAACGATGGCGAGGTTGGGGATCACTTGAGGGCCTCCAGGGTGCGGATGGCCTCTTCCGCGGTGATTTCGCCGTTCCTGAGGCGCTCAAGGACCTCGGCGCGGGAGGGCGAGGGATCAATCTCAATGAACTGGAGCTGGCCGGAGATGCGGTTGAGGCGGGCCTTGATGGTGGGGTAGCTGACGCCGAAGACCTGCTCCATCTCCTTGATGGAGCCGTGGGACCGGAGAAAGGCAGTGATGAAAACCTGGTCTTCAAGGCTGAGTCGGGCCAGCTCAGGCAGGATGAACTGGCCTTCAATGGCCATCTGCTTCTCAGGCAGGCGGACGCGCTCGACGACCAGAGAGGAGCCCTGGGCGATGCGGAGCAGGTCTTGCCAGTCGGAGGCGGGTTTGGATGGGGACGCCATGGAAGAGAACCTCATTTCTTGATGACAAGGAGAAGATTATCCATATTTATTAACCATGTCAAGACTCTTTATCAAGATTATTAATTTGTTGACTAGATCTTCTTGATTTATTCGATCTTTGGCGATAAATTGCAGGAGGGTCGCCGGCTGGGCCGGATTGTTGGCGCACACGCATCGGGATAGGGGGAGGACTTTCGTCCTCTCCCCTCCCACACCACCGGACATGCGGGTCCGCATCCGGCGGTTCGAGAAGTTGAGGTTTACCCCGTGCTCCTTGTGTGAGGGCGCGGGCGTCGGTCTTCATCACTGCCCGGAACAGGCTTGGCTTCACCTCGCCCCTTCCGGACCGTTCCGCCAATGCGGACATCTGATGCCATTTCCAACACATCGCCTTCCAAAGAATCACTCCTTCTCGTTCGGCCCTTCACTGACTTCCGCCAGCTAGAGCATTTTCGCAATTACTGTAGACCGTTGATGCAGTGATTGAACCATGCCTTTGCGTTGTCCGGGGTGATCAGCCGAATGGCCTGGGCGATGGCTTCTTCCAGCGCTTCCTTGGTTCTCGCCTTGGCCGAGCGAAGGATTTGTTTGAGCTTGGACCAGGCTTTCTCTATCGGGTTCAAGTCAGGCGAGTAGGGCGGCAGGTAGAGTACTTCCGCCCCCGCTTTCTCGATCAATCGCTGCACGCCCTTGATCTTGTGTGAACTCAAGTTATCCATCACGACTACGTCTCCAGGCTTGAGCGCCGGACACAGGACGCGCTCAACGTAGGCCAGGAAGATGTCGCCATCCGTTGCCTCTTCGATGGTCATCGATGCAATGATTCCGCCCAGGCTCATCGCGCCCAGAATGGTCATGATTTTCCAACGCCCGCCCGGGGTTGTTTCACAAATGCGCCTGCCTCCAGAGCTCCGTGCATAGAGCCGCGTCATGGAGGTAGTGACCCCGCTTTCGTCCAGGAAAATCAGGCGTTGCGGCGCGATCGTCGCGATTCGAGCGAGAAACTCCTGGCGTTGTTTACGATTGGCTTCGGTATCTCGCTCGGTGGCGTGGAGCGACTTTTTTTAAGTCGCAGTCCCAGTTTTCTGAGCAGCTTCCAGACCTGGGGCAAGCTGAGCGAAACACCCGCTTCGCCGAGTAACTTCTGCTGCACTTCGGCCAGCGTCAGATCGGGCTGCTGAACAAACCAAGCCCTCACCTGTTGTTGCGCCTCAATGCCGGCGTGCGGTTTACGCCCTGGTTTGTGAGGCAAACGTTCGGCTTGACCGGTGCGGTTGCGCGTGGCGGAAATCTTCTTCGCCCAGCCAACACTAACGAGAAAGCGGCTGGCCAGTTCCTCCAGCGTTCCCTCGCCTTGATCGTAGGCGTAGAGCAACTTACGGCGCAGATCATCTCCAAGGGGTTTCCCCATATCTGTCTTCGCCGCAGAGTCTCGCCAAAGACAGTCTACACTATTTGCTAAAATGCTCTAATACGGCCTTGGCTGACTTCTCGCTCCGGCTCGACACCGTCGCCCTTTCAGGCATGAGGCGAGATCTCCCCAGGTAAGGACGCACTCCTTCACTGCACGACCGCCGGATCTACGCCACCGAACCTTGGTCACAAGAGCTTTGCGGCCATTTGCCCGCTCGCCCTGCTCGGCACCGCCTTCTATCCGGTTCTTGTTCATCGGCCCGCAGCTTCGATCCACGCTTCCTCCCCACACTCGGTCGCCCTCATGCAGTTGCGCTTCACTTCACTCACTGTGACCAGCTTGTGACGGGACTTGCACCCGTAAGAGTGCGCCCATGCTGGGCGCACAAAAAAGGGAGGAGATATGAGAAATCTCCTCCCCGGGAATTGAGAAAACAGGCGGCTATGGCACGGTGAAGGGGCGGAGGCCATCGGTTGGGAAGAGGCCGGTGGGGCCGGCGACGGTGGAGGGCTGGGCGCGGAAGAGGAAACGGACGAAGAAACCAGTGGAGACGCCGGAGTAGTTGCGGGAGTTATTGGCGCTGAAGAAGCCGCCGGCAAACCAATGAGGGCTGATCTGGTAAGCGGCGTTTGCGCGGAGATCGTAGTTGGGGCCGACACTGGTTTTGGCGGGCAAGGCGAGGTTGCCGGAGCCGACCTCAATGGAGGACTGGCCAACGAGCGGGAACAAGGGGGTGAGGCTCTCCTGGAAGGCCTGAACGCCGAGGCTGCCGAGGATGTTGTAGTGCCAGCGGGTTCCGGAGTGCGCGGCCCAGGTGAAGGGCACGTTGCCGAGGAAGTAAGCCTGGGGGCTGAAGTAGCCGCCCATGCCGTAGGTAAAGGCATCTTCGTTGTGGCTATAGTGCATGCCGAAGAAGTTGACGCCGATGGAGAGGTTGCCGTACTCGGGCTTGGTGAGGATGCGCCAGTAAGCCCCGCCGGAGCCGTCAAAGCGGATGTTGGACTCCACGTTGTAGCCGGAGAGATATTGTCCGCCGGCGCCGAGGTAGAAGCCGGATTCGGCATCGCCGTGAGCATAGGCCACGTTGAACTGGTTGGCGACGACGCCGCCCCAGATGTTTCCGGGGAAGGCTAGCGAGGCGGAGCCGGGGTCGCGGAGGCCGCCATAAGAGAGCTGGGTGTCTTTGACCGAATCGCGGACGAAGGAGAAGGTGAAGGGGCCGTTGCCGGGCTTCCATGAGCCACGGGCGGTGAATGTGGAGACGAGGAAGCCCCAGGGCGTGTAACCGGCCGCCAGAGAGAGGTGGGGGAAGGTCAACTGGAGTTCGCCGCCGAGGCCAGCGGCATTCTGCTGGGGAGGCGGGGTGGTGTCGGTTTTGAGCAGGGTACCGAGGGGCTGGGGGATGGTGGTGAGCGCGGTCTGGCCGAGGGTGGTGACGGACATGATGCTGTTTCCGTCTGCCTGGCCGGAATCAAGAAAGACGGGCTTGGCGACGATGGTGAAGCGGGTGTTGAAGCCGAGCGGGAAGGAAGCCTCAAAGGGGGCTTCAAGTGCGGTGAGGTGGTCAAATCCGAGGCTTCCGGTGCGGTAGTTGAGGACGCCTGAGCCGCCAAGCCAGGCGCTGTAGCCGCTCTCGATGGAACGAAGCTGCATCTCTGCCTCGTCGCGGGGACTGATGGCGCGGGTATCGCGCTGGACGCGGACCCAGGGGCCGCGTAGCGGGGGCAGGTTGCGCTCTTCCAGTTCCTGATCGGAGAGTCCCGCGCCGGTGGTGTTTGCGGCGGGCGCGGAGGGCAGATCGGGGATGGAGTTCTGGTCAGTGGCCTGGTAGGCAGGAGCCGTGGCCAGGGTGCCGTTGGATTGCTGAGCGGCGGCTGCGGCGGCAGCTTTGCGCCGGGCCCTTCTGCTCATTTTGGGCTGGGTGAGCGGAGGAAGCTGCCGCGTGGGTTGCTGGTATTGGGGCTGCTGGGGCACGGGCAGGTTCTGCTGGGCAGCCTGCTTGGGCGCGGAATACGCACCGGTTGCTGCCTCCTGGGCAGAGGGAGTGTATTGGGCCTGCTTGAACTGCATGGCCGGGGCGGCGGAAGGCGGCGTGCTGCTGGCGACGACCGGAGCGGCCGGAGCGACCAGAGCGGCGGGGGCCGTGGGCACGGCCTGGATGGTGGCGGCAGAGCCCTGCGTTAACTGAGCGTCAGTCTGCTCGGCGAAGAGGACCTGGGCACGAGCGGCGATGGCTCCCATGGGCTGGGAGGTGATGCGCAGGCCGGCTTCAGGGTTGGAATCGTGGGCGCCGATACCGGTCTGGACATCCCATTTGTGGACGGAGGGGGCGTTTTGCGCCGAGGCACCGGAAGATGAGGGGGACTGGTAGTTGCCTCCCGGCCGGATGACCTGGACCGCGCCAGCGTAGTTGTTCGAACTGGAGGAACTGCCCGCGCCGGACGAGGCGGTTGCCTGCCGGGCGTTGGTCATCTGGGCCGGACGCGTGGCACTCTGCTCAATGAAGACAGGGAGGCCGGCCGAGGCGGGACTGGCGGTGGACGGATTGTAAGCCGGCTGACTGGTCGGCATGGTGGATTGCATGGAGGGCGCAGGCCGGGAGACGGAGTTGGATGCCTGGGGAACTGGAAGGGCTTGCGAAGACGGGCCCACGTTCCACTGGCCGGGCTGCTGATATTGCTGCGGAGACGGGACGGGCTGGCTGAGGCCGCTGGGGGCCGACCCGCCGTAGGGGGTGGTGCGGTAAGTGGGCAGCGGAGATTGGCGGGCGGAAGAGGGCGCCGGCAGGTAAGACGGATCGAGGAGCTGCTTGAGATTACCCGGAGTGGAGTAGCTGGGAACTGCGCCCGGCTGCTGGGGATAGACGCCGGAACGGCTCAGGGATTGGGGTGACGATCCGGGCGGCATGGCAGCGAGGGCGGCGCGCCAGTAGTCGGAGGCACGCTCGTCGTTGCCGCGAGCCTGCTCAAAGCGGGCGGCGGTGGAGAGGATTCCGGGATCGTTGTGAAAGAGGTCGAGGGCCTGCCGCAGCCAGGTTTCAGCCTGGGGCATGTCCTTGGCTGCCATGGCTGCGCCGATGGCGCCCTGGTACTCGCCGGCGTTGGCATCCTGCATGGTTGTGGCCTTGAACATGGACAAGGCTTCAGGGCCGCGGCCGAGGTTGACGTAACCGCCGGCGATGGCGCGGCGGATGCTGAGATTGTCAGGATAGTCCTGGGCCGCGGCCAGGAGGATGTCCATGGCGCGCTGGGTGTTGCCGGCCTTCGTCTCGTTGGAGGAGCGGCGCAGGCTCCAGTTGACCCAGATGGTTTGGACCTGCTGGCGCTGATCGGGCGAGAGGTCGCGGCGGGCGTCGAGGTTGCGCAGGGCCGGGTAGAGATCGCGATCGCTGCCGGAGTTGAACAGCAGCCAGGCATTCTGGACGTCAATGCCGGGAGGCGGCTGCGTGTGGTGGAGGAGATAGTAATT
>Ga0302320_10012856_pt1 | contig 17527 bp, 13 predicted proteins | sample Bog_T0_3_FD_202130 | JGI IMG/M metagenome (GOLD analysis project Ga0302320, IMG submission 202130) | Peat permafrost microbial communities from Stordalen Mire near Abisko, Sweden - Bog_T0_3 | ecosystem: Environmental > Terrestrial > Soil > Wetlands > Peat | place: Sweden: Abisko, Stordalen Mire...
ACAGGTTCTTCCAGAGCATGGTGAGAATGTTCATGATTTAAACCTCATGAAGAGCGCGGAGGAGATGGCGAGGACCGCGAAGATGAGCGTGACTTGCCAGTAGAAGCGGACGGTGGTGTCGATGGCCAGGCGCGCGGTGGCGGAGGCGACGACGGAGAGGAGCAGGACGATGCCGAAGCAGAGGCCGATGAAGATGAGGATGGCGAGCCAGACGAGAGTGACGTGGGGCGCGGCGAGGGTGGCGACGAGGCCGGTGGCGGCGACCCATTCAAGGCCGTGCGAAAGCTCCCACATGGCGAGTTCGGGGCCGGCGTACTCGACCATGGGGCCGGAGTAGATTTCCTGCTCGGCGTTGGGGAGCGAGAAGGGATTGAGATGGAGCTTGGCGGGCAGGCAGATGAGGACGGCCAGGATGCCGAGCCAGTGGAGGAGCGAGGCGAGCCAGGGGACCGAGGAGGGCGGGACCTGGGCCAGAGCCTCGAGGCGGAAGGTGTGCTGCGAGGCGGCGATGGAGAGGATGGCGAGGAGAAAGACTACGTTGTAGCTGACGCTGAGGACGGCTTCCCGGGCGGAGCCGATCTCTCCAAAGATGGAGCGGGAGGAGAAGCCGGCGGCGATGATGCACATGGAGGGGAGTTCGAGAAGGGCGAGGAGGAGGATGAGATCGCCTTCGAATCCTCCGGATGCGGGCAGGACGGGCAGCAGGCCGACTGCGCCGGCGGCGGAAGAAACGGCGATGATGGGCCAGGCGCGCATGAGCAGACCGCTGATGCCGCTGCGCGGGGGCGTGCCTTTGCCGAGGAGCTTGATGAAGTCGTAAAAGGGCTGCATGAAGGGCGGGCCGATGCGGCCCTGCATGAGGGCTACGGCCTTGCGCTCAACCCAGAGGAAGAACCAGGCGGCAGGGACGGCGAAGAGCAGGCCGGGAAAGATAAGCAGGCGGGCGAGGGCGGTGGTGAGATTCATTGCTGCACCTCGCTGGGCATGGATTCGGCGGAACAGGCGCAGCCGGGAGCTGAGCCTTCTTCGAGAATGGGAACCATGACGGATTCTTCAGGCCATTGTTTGGCGGCGCGGGCAGCGAGGATTTCAGCGGCCTTGGCGACGCCCTGGATGATGGCGTCGGGGCGGGGCGGGCAGCCGGGAACGAAGACGTCAACGGGGAGATGCTTGTTGAGCGGGCCGTCGAGGGTGCGGCTGTCAATGAATACGTTGGTGGTGGCGGGGCAGGAGCCGATGGCGACGACGGCCTTGGGGCCGAGGACCTGGCCGTAAACGGTCTTGATGGCTTCGACCGCATTGTGGGTGATGGGGCCGGTGATGCAGAGAATGTCGGCGTGGCGGGGGCTGCCTTCGAGGCGGACGCCTAGCTGCTCGGCATCGTAACGGGGAGTGAGCGAGGCGATGAGTTCAATGTCGCAGCCGTTGCAACTGCCCCCATTCATGTGGAAGAGCCAGGGACTGCGGCGGCGGGAGTAGCACATTAACTTGTTCCAGAGGTTCATGGTTTCCCCCCGAGCAGCAGGTTCAGAGCGTTGGGCCAGATGCCGGCGGCGAGAAGCACGACGACCAGGGCGACGATGACGGCCTGGAGCAGGAAAGGCTCCTTTATTGGATGCGGGACGGAGGCGTGCGGACTCTCGCCGGGCGGGGGACCCCACCAGATGCGGGTGAGGGCGAGGACGTAGGCGATGAGGGCGAGGATGGAGGAGACGATGAAGACGGCGGCGAGGGGCCAGCCGATCTGGAGGGCGGTCTCGTAGAGGCGCCAGCGGCCGAGGAAGCCGAGGGTGGGTGGGACGCCGAGCATGGCCAACATGCCGAAGAGGAATCCGAAGGCGGCGACGGGGTAACGGGTGACGAGGCCGGTGGGATGGCCTTCAAGAGCGCCGTCGGCTTCAGGGCCGGCGAGGCAGGCGAAGAGGAGGGCCTTGGCGAGGGCGTGAGTGGCGGCGGCGAAGACCATGCCTTGCAGGCCGAGGGTGGATTTGAGCCATGCGACGGAACTGAGGCCGAGAAGAAGGAAGCCAACATCTTCAATGGTGGAGAGGACGAGCAGGCGCTTGAGGCTGCGCGGGGTGAGCATGAGGAGCGCGGCAATAAAGGAGGTGAGGGCGGCGGTCCAAAGCCAGAGACTGGTTGGGGCGAAGATGCCGTTGATGGTCATTGAGCTGGAGATGAACTCACCAAAGGCGGCCATATCGAGGACGGCGATGATGAGGCCGAGGACGAGGGCGGGGAGTTCGTCAGCCAGGGAGAGCAGCCAGAAGAGCATAGGAATGGCCGCGAGCTTGATGACGATGCCGGTGAGCAGGAGGGCGTGGGACCATTGCTGGCCGGGCTGGCCGGAGAGTGCCTCACTGCCGAGGGCGCAGAGCGCGGAGAGGAGGACGACGGCGAGGTAGGTGAGCTTGGCGGCGAGGGTGCGCGCGGTGAGCCAGACGCGGAGGACGGTGAGCAGTGCGGCGGCTTCGAGCAGGCTGAGACGGAGCCAGGGGTTGGCGACGAGAAGGCCGGCTACCGAGAGCGATCCGACGACGAGGATGCAGGGCCAGAGCGGAATTCTGCCTTTTGCTCCGCTGACCAGCGAGGCGAAGAACAGGCCGGCGGCCGCTACCGCGATGGCGGCGATCAGCACGGAAGGCGTGGGCATGGGGCTGGCCTCGGCGGATCCGGGAGGGCTGGGCAGGCCCCAACGAATGCAGGCGAAGATGGCGACGGCAAGGAGAACGACGAGAATGGCGGCGATGCGTTCGAGCATGGCGACCACGGAGGCGAACGCGCGCGAGGCGACTTTTATGGCATGCCAGAAGCCGAGATAGACGCGGTCGACGTTGGTCCAGCGGAAGAACTCGTGCCAGTTCTGGAGGAAGATGTCGCTGAAGTCGCCGGCAGTGAGGCGGCCCTGATCGGAGAGGGGTTCGCCACCGGTGAAGATGCCGCCACCCGCGCCAACGAGGGCGGGGCCACCGGCAGCGGCGGGGCGGGCGACGTAGGCGATGGCGTAGATTGCGCCGCCGAGGACGAGGGAGACGACGGCGAGGACTAATCCGCCCATGGAGGAGAAGGTTCCGGCATCGGCGGAGAGGCCGAGCCAGGTGACGTGGACACCCATTCCCATGCCGAGCGCGCCGAGGATGGGATTGAGGATGTAGTTGACGGGGAGTTGCGGGGCGATGCCGAGGACGATGCTGCCGGCGGCCATGAAGGCCATGCCCCAGATCATGGTGGGCGGGGACTCGTGTGCGTTCTCAGTGGCCGGGGTGGTGGGGCCGAGGAAGACAGCGGAGGTGGCTTTGGCGCAGAGGAAGACGGTGCCGAGGCTGGCTGCCCAGGCGACCATGGCGGGGATGGCCCATCCGGCCTGAAGGGCGGCGGCATAGAGCATCCACTTGCTGGCAAAGCCGCTCATGAGCGGGATGCCGGCCATGGAGCCCGCGCCGATGAGCCAGGAGAGGGTGGTGCGGGGCATTTTGGAGGCCAGGCCGCCGAGCTTGTTCATGTCGCGGGTACCGGCGGCGTGCTGAACGGAGCCGGCGGTGAGGAAGAGTCCGCCTTTGAAGAAGCCATGATTCAGACAATGCAGCAGGCCGGCGGTGATGGCCAGCGGGGTGCCGATGCCGATTCCCATCATCATGTAGCCGATCTGGCTGACGGTGGAGAAGGCGAGCATGCGTTTGAGGTCGGTTTGCACCATGGCGTACATGACGCCGATGGCCATGGTGACGGTGCCGATCCAGAGGAGGGAACCGCCCCAGGCGGCGGGCCATGCGCCGAAGCTGTGCATGCGGGCGGCGAGGTAAACGCCGGCCTTGACGTAGCAGGCGGCGTGAAGCAGGGCGCTGACCGGGGTGGGCGCGGCCATGGCTTCGGGGATCCAGGTGTGGAGGGGGACCTGGACGGATTTGGCGACCAGGGCGACGAGCATGAGGACGAAGACGCCGCCGGTGAAGCTCCTGGACACAGCCGGGTCGGTCCAGAGGGCGGAGCCGGTGCGGGAGTAGATAACCAGGATGGCGGCGAGGAGACCATAGCCGGCGATGTGGGTCATCAGGAGGACTTTGCGGGCTCCGGCGACGGCTTCGCGATTGGTGTACCAGAAGCCGACGAGGGAGAAGGAGCAGAGGCCGACGACCTCCCAGCAGAGATAGAAGATGAAGAGGTTGGCGCTGTAGACGAGGCCAACAAAGCCGCCGATGAAGACGAGCATGGAGGCGTAGAAGCGGGTGGCGGCCTTGTCGTGAGCCATGTAGCCGACGGAGTAAAGCAGGACGAAACCGCCGAGGAGCGTGCCCATGAGGGCGAAGAGCAGGCTCAGGGCGTCGACGTGGAGGACGAGGGCCAAGGGGCCGTCCCATGGCGAGATGTTGAGGTCGAAGACCTGTCCGGTTTGGACCAGCCGCATGGTTGCAGCCACGGAGAGTACCGAGGGCAGGCAGGCGAGGACGGCGAGGACGCCCTTGATGCGGGCATTACAGAGCTTGGCAACGAAGATCTGCAGCACTGCACCCAACAGGAGCGAACATGGCGCAATCAGGATGAGGGACGCGGCTGTCATGCCCGGAATGGTAGCGGGGGAAATGGGACGGCGCTGTGACGGGACTCACTTAGGGGTAATTTGTGTTGCCATGCGGGATTTGCGGGTTTTGGGGGTGTGTTGATGCTGGTCATGGGGCATAGGCGGCTTGTTCGGTTTGGGTTGAGGGGTGATTTGCCAGGGTGGCAGGAGGATTGATCAAAAAAGAGGTCGCCTGTGGCGGCGGCAATGGGTATATTGCTTTCGTGGACGGAAGAGCAAGGCGGGGTGGCGGGATGAATCGCAGGTCGTTTGTCGAGCTTTGCGGGTTGCTTTCAGTGGCGGCGCCGGCGGTGGCGTTTGAGAGCGAGAAGAGCAGGCTGAAGATCACCGGGGTGCGGCTGGTGAAGACGCGGCCGAAGCGACCGGTGCCGAGTTATACGGCGGCGGCGGGGTCGTGGTCGACGGGCGGGGTGGAAGTGGCGAACCCGATGAGTGTGTATCCGGAGTACAAGGCGAAGCGGTCGCTGTGGAATCCGGAGCCGGGGATGATGGAGGGGTTCACGGTTGAGATTTCGACGGACAAGGGATTGAAGGGCTATGGGATGGGCGGGGCGGGGGGCGGCGCGGTGGTGGAGCAGCACCTGGTGAAGCTGCTGCTGGGCGAAGACCCATTCAATGTGGAGCGGATCTGGGACATTCTTTACCGGTCGACCCTGCCGTATGGACAGGCGGGGATTGCGATCAACGCGATCAGCGGGGTGGACCTGGCGCTTTGGGACTTGATCGGGAAGGCGCTGGAACTGCCGGTGTATGAGCTGCTGGGCGGGGAGACGAAGGCGCGGATTCCGGCGTATTGCACGGGGAACGATGTGGAGCAGCATTTGCAGTTTGGTTACAAGCGGCTGAAGCTGGCGATGCCGTATGGGCCGGCGGATGGCTTTGTGGGTCAACAGAAGAATGTGGAACTGGTGAAGAAGACGCGTGAGCAACTGGGGCCGGACGGCGACCTGATGCTGGACTGCTACATGGCGTGGAACGAGCCGTACACGATTGAGATGGCGAAGCTGGTGGAACCGTATCGCGTGTACTGGATGGAAGAGTGTTTGCAGCCGCGGGATTACGAGGGGTTTGGACGGCTGAGCGCGGAGATCAAGACCACGCGGATGGCGACGGGCGAGCATGAGTACACGCGGTTCGCGTTCAGGCAACTGCTGGATCACCGGGGAGCGGCGGTGTGGCAGCCGGATATTCACTGGTGTGGCGGGATGACGGAACTGCGAAGGATTGGGGCGCTGGCGGCGGCGTATGGGATTCCGGTGATTCCGCATGGGGGCGGCGGGTTTGACTCGCTGCACTTCATCATGGCGACGCCGAACAGTCCGTGGGCGGAGATGTTTATGCCTGCGCCGGGCGGGCCCGATGAGGTGTACAAGCGATTTGAAGAAGACAACCATGTGACGCGGGGGCCAGAGGGGGTGTATGTGAGGCCTACGGAGACGGCGGGGCTGGGTTGGGATATTGAGGTTGTGGGTTAGTTGCAGGTTTCCCCGATTTGATAGCAGGGGAATTTGAAGACCAAGGAGGGATATATGAAGCGGAGAACATTTCTTTCGACATCGGCGGCGGCTGGGTTGGGTGCTTATGCGTGGGGCGCGGGAAGGAACGAGCTGAAGGCGGGCGATATTCCCAAGCGGGCGTTTGGGAAGACGGGCGAGCGGCTGACGATTATCGGGCAGGCGGGCGGACGGTTCCCGATGTGCGGATTTGAGGATGCGAAGGCGATTACGCTGCGGGCGTATGAGCTGGGGATCAACTACTTCGATTGCGCGCGGGTGTATTGGGATGGGCGTTCGGAAGAGGTGTATGGGGCGGTGCTGCCACCGTTCCGGAAGCACATCTTTATGACGACGAAGTCAGGGCAGCGAACGAAAGCGGGGGCGGAGGCGGACCTGGAAAAGTCGCTCAAGGCGATGAAGACGGACTACCTGGACCTGTGGCAGATTCACATGGTGAATACGCTGGAAGAGGTGGAACAGATCTTTGCGCCGGGCGGGGCGATTGAGGCGTTTGAGGCGGCGAAGAAGGCGGGCAAGTGCCGATTTATCGGGTTCACGGGACATCACGATCCGCAGGTGCATCTGGCGATGCTGAAGCGGTATGAGAAGTTCGATTCGGTGCTGATGCCGTTGAATCCAGCGGACCCGGCGTATGTGAGCTTTGAGAAGCAGGTGCTGCCGTTGGCGGTGGAACGGGGGATGGGGATCCAGGGAATGAAGAGCACGGCGAACTCGAAGCTGCTGCATACGATTCCGGTCAGGGACTGCATCAGCTATGTGCTGAGCTTGCCGGTTTCTTGCCTGGCGCTGGGATGCTCGACGCTTGGACAGATTGAGGATGACGTGCGGATTGCGCAGGGGTTCAAGCCGCTGGGCGAGGAGGCGATGGCCATGATTCGCGAGAAGGCGGCACCGTTCAAGGGGCCGCGGCTTGAGGATTGGAAGATCAATACGGAGACGGGGACGGCTAGTGTTTATCGGGATGGTGGGGTTTCAGGGGAGTGGCGGGGGTGAGTTGAGGGTAGATCCACATGGATGGCCTCTGTGGGGATGATCCTCGTGGATCCTCAAGCAGAACAGCATTCGGTCAAGATGGAAATGGATGGTGAGATCTGCCGGCGGGCCGTGGTTTCACGGTGATCGGTTCAGGCGCTGAGCGTTCCGGGGTAGGAGGCGACGCGGTGAAAGGGATCGCCTATCCGTGTGACGACGCAGCGGGACGGCGAGAAGGACGAGGTTATTTCCTCTCGTCCTCCGATTAGGGCGGGGACGCTGGCCAGCATTCTGAAGCGGGTTGCGGTGCATCATGGGATGAGTGTGGATGAGCTGCTTTCGATGCTGGACTTATAGGCGGAAGAAGTCCTTGCAAAATCCATTGGCTCGGGGATTGTGGTACCCTTTGATTGAGGTTAATCAACGTTCATCAATGGCTACGATCAATCGGCTTCCGATTACGAAGGCGCGGATCAACCTGGGGCAGATTGCCCTGCGGGCGCACAATGGCAACGAGTACTTCATCCTGGAGAAGGATGGGATTCCGGTGATTGGGATTATGGCGGCGGATGAGCTGGAAGACTATCTGGAATTGCGGGACCCGAAGGTCAAGTCGTCGATCGCGGCGAGCGGCAAAGACCGACTGGCTGGGAAGACACGGCCTGCGGGTAAGCTGCTGGCTGAGTTGAAGCGGAGCGCTATGAGGAAGACGGCTTAGATCGACAGATCCTATGGACGACCCCGCCTATTCCGTTGTCACCACCGCGCACTTTGACCGGCTGCTGAAAAAGCTTGCGCCCAGGCATCCTGAGCTTGTGGAACGGTTGGAGGAGGCGATTGGGATTCTCTCGTTGGACCCACAGAACAAGAGCCACAAATACTCGATCAAGAAGCTGCGTGGGGTTGCGGCTGGGGAAGGGCAGTACCGGCTTCGGTCGGGGAGGTTCCGGTTTCGCTACGATGTAGCGGGGCGCGAGGTGGTGCTGCTGTATTGCGGGTTGCGGCGAGAGGATACGTATTGAGGTTTCGCGCCGGGCCTGCGGGGTGGTGGGTTTGTGGGTGAACGTTTACCCAGGGTTTCACCCTGGGCTATTCTCGTGTTCTCCCTGCCGGGAGAAGGGAAGGCCCGAGGGGTGGGGTGGGGTTCGTGGTATCCCAGGTGCCCAAAAGCGAGGCACCTGGGGCACCGTCATGTTGAGAGAGAACTGACCGAGTTTCCGAGCACCCGGGCCGCCCGCCCTGTGCCGCAGGGCTCATGCGGTTTATGCGGCGTTGAATACTTCGACGTCGCGCTCGATGGTTTTCTTTAGCTCGATTCGGGCTTTGGACAGGTCGTGCATCTGCTGGAGATTGAGCCAGAATTCCGGGCTGTTGCCGAAGAAATGGGCGAGGCGGAGGGCTGTGTCAGGGGTGATGGCGCGCTTGCCCTTGACGATTTCGCCGATGCGGGTGGCGGGGACGCGGAGCTTGAGCGCGAGGGCGTTCTGCGAGATGCCGAGTGGGATGAGGAACTCCTGACGCAGCATTTCTCCGGGATGCGTGGTGACGCGCTGGAGATTCCATCCGGTGGCTGGTCTGTCAATGGTCATGTGGACTGCTCCTTGGCTCGTAATCATGGGCTCGCGTCTAGTGGTAGTCGGCGATCTCCACATCGTAAGCTCCATCAATCTTCCAATCAAAGCAGATGCGGAATTGATCGTTGATTCGGATGCTGTGCTGGCCGGCACGGTCGCGCTTCAAGGGTTCAAGCCGGTTGCCGGGCGGAACGCGGAGGTCGCTCAGGTTGACAGCGGTTTCGATCTGGTCGAGCTTGCGGCTGGCGACCTCGCGAATCGCCGCCCAGCGCTTGCAAGAACCTGTTTCAAAGAGCTTCCTTGTGTCGTCGTCCTTGAAGCTCCGGATCATTGATTGCCAGAATATAACGTGGCGCGTTGTACGTCAAGCAGTAGCTGTACGATCACGCTGGATTGTACCGTCTTTTCCTCAAGCGAAGGCGATCTTGCGATAATTCCGGCTCCGCGCGCAATCCCGACGGCGGCTAAAATCGTAGATACCTATGGCTGAATTTACGCATTTGCATTTGCATACGGAGTACTCGCTGCTGGATGGGGCTTGTGACTTGACCAAGCTGGTGAACCGGGTTGCGGACCTGGGACAGACGTCAGTGGCGATGACGGATCACGGGAACATCTATGGGGCTGTGCATTTTTTTAATGCCGCCAAGCAGCGCGGGATCAAGCCGATTCTGGGGTGCGAGCTGTATGTGTGCAAGGCGGAGGATCATCGCGCTGAGTCGCCGAATGACCAGTACAACCATTTGCTGGTGTTGGCGGAGAACGAGGAGGGGTACCGGAATCTGATCCGGATTACTTCAGAGGCTTCGCTGCATGGGTTCTATCGGAAGCCGCGGGTGAGCAAGCGGTATTTGGCGGAGAACTCGAAGGGATTGATTGGGCTCTCGGGGTGCTTGAGCGGGGAGTTGTGCGAGGCACTGCTGGGCGAGGCGAAGTACGCGGGGCTGGGGAACGACGAGCGGTATGGCGCGGCGAAGCGGGTGGCGCTGGAGTACCAGGATATTTTTGGCAAGGGGAACTTTTACCTGGAGATTCAGGACCAGGGGCTGGAGCAGGAGAAGCGGATTCAGGCGGAGTTGGTGAGGCTGGAGCGGGAGCTGGGGATTCCGCTGGTGGCGACAAACGATTCGCACTACCTGTGTGGCGAGGACTCGCACGCGCACGATGTGATGCTGTGCGTGCAGACGGGCTCGAAGATTCACGACAAGGACCGGATGCGGTTCGACAGCGACCAGTTTTTTGTGAAGAGCGCCGAGGACATGGGGAGGATTTTTCCGGATGCGCCGGGGGCGCTGGAACGGACGATGGAGATTGCCGAACGGTGCCAGTTCAAGCTGCAACCCGTGGAGAATCCGTTTCCGGAGTTTGCGGTGCCGGAGGGGCACACGATCGACAGCTACTTTGAGGAGGTTTGCCGGGCGGGTTTGCGGAAGCGGACGGATACGGCGATCCGGCAACTGGAGTTGCGTGGAGTGCTGCGGACGAAGCCGCATGAGTATCAGGCACGGCTTGAGCGGGAAATCGGGATTATCAAGCAGATGAAGTACTCGGGGTACTTCCTGATTGTGTGGGACTTTATCAAGTATGCAAGGGACAACGGGATTCCTGTAGGGCCGGGGCGCGGGTCGGCGACGGGGTCGCTGGTGGCGTATGCGATGGAGATTACGAATATCGATCCGCTGCAGAACTCGCTGCTGTTTGAGCGGTTTTTGAATCCCGAGCGGGTGACGATGCCGGATATTGACGTGGACTTTTGCCAGAACCGGCGGGGCGAGGTCATTGAGTATGTGACGCGGAAGTATGGTCGCGAGCAGGTGGCGCAGATTATCACGTTCAATACCATGGCGGCGAAGGCGGCGATCAAGGATTGCGGCCGGGCGATGGATATGCCGTATGGGGACGTGGACCGGATTGCAAAGCTGATTCCGGGGACGGTGGGCGTGACGCTGGACCAGGCGCTGGAAGATGTGCCGGAGCTGAAGAAGGCCTACGACACGGACGGGCAGATTCGCGAGCTTTTGGATACGGCGAAGAAGCTGGAGGGGCTGGTGCGCGGAGCCGGGGTTCATGCGTCGGCGGTGGTGATTGCGCCGCGTCCGCTGACCGAGCTGGTGCCGCTGAACAAGACCAAGAACGACGAAATTGTGACCGCGTACGACATGAAGGCCGTGGAGAAGATGGGCCTTTTGAAGATGGACTTTCTGGGACTGGCGACGCTGACGGTGATTAACGATTGCCTGAAGCTGATTGAGCAAAGCCGGGGCGAGAAGTTGGACATCGACATGATTCCGCCGGACGACAAGGAGACGTTTGCGCGGGTGTTTCATACGGCGCTGACGTCAGGGATTTTTCAGTTTGAGTCGAGCGGGATGCGGGATATTTTGCGGCGGTACAAGCCGGATACGGTGGAGGAGTTGACGGCGCTGAATGCGTTGTACCGGCCGGGACCGATGGCGATGATCGACGACTTTATCGAGCGGAAGTGGGGGCGGCGGAAGGTGGAGTACATGCTGCCGGAGCTTGAGGGGATCTTGAAGGACTCGCTGGGCGTGATTGTGTACCAGGAGCAGGTGATGCAGATTTCGCAACTGCTGGCGAGCTACTCGCTGGGCGAGGCGGATTTGCTGCGCCGGGCGATGGGCAAAAAGAGCAAGGAGGGGATGGAGCAGCAGAAGAACCGATTTCTAAGCGGCGCGGCAGAGCAGGGGCATGAGAAGAACGCGGTGGGCGAGATCTTTGAGCAGATGGCGAAGTTCTCAGAGTACGGGTTTAACAAGTCGCACTCGGCGGCGTATGCGCTGGTGGCTTACCAGACGGCTTATTTGAAGACGCATTACCCAATGGAGTTTATGGCGGCGCTGCTGACTTCGGAAACGTCGAAGCCAGAGAATGTGGTGAAGTACATTGGCGAGTGCAAGGAGATGGGGATCAGCGTGGAGCCGCCGGATGTGCAGGTTTCAGGGGCGCAGTTTACACCGCATGGGGAGGCGATCCGGTTTGGGCTGGCGGCGGTGAAGAACGTGGGCGGGAACGCGATTGATTCGATCATCAAGGCGCGGGCACAGGCGGGCGGGCGGTTCACGAGCTTGTGGGAGTTCTGCGAGAAGGTGGACCTGCGGGTGATGAACAAGCGGGTGATTGAGTCGCTGATCAAGGCCGGGGCGCTGGACTCGCTGGGCAAGCGCGGGGCGCTGATGGCCGCGGTGGACAAGGCGATGGAGCGGGCGCAGAAGGCGCAACGGGATGCGGCGCAGGGGCAGACGGGGCTGTTCGGGATGTTCGATGAAGGACCCAAGGGGGGACGCGCGGGGGACGAGTTGCCGCGCGTGGCCGATTGGGAGGAGGGCGAACGGCTGGCCAATGAGAAAGAGGTGCTGGGGTTCTTTGTGTCGGGGCATCCGCTGGATAAATATGCAGAGAAGCTGCGGAATTTGACGGGGGTGATTGCAACAGCGGAGGCGCTGGAGCGGAAGCCGCCGGAGAAGCGGTGGGGGGCGCAGGCCGATCCGGCGGATGACATCCAGGTAGCCGGGATGATTATGGGACTGCGCGTGCAGAAGACGAAGCGGGAGCAGAAGCTGTATGCGCAGGCGTGGCTCGAGGATGCGGCGGGGAAGATTGAGCTGGTGTGCTTTCCGCGGGACTATGAGCGGCTGGCGGGACAGCTAAAGACGGAGGCGGCGGTGCTGGTGCGGGGGACGCTGACGGGGGATGAGGACGCTGCGCCAAAGATCGCGGTGAGCTCAATCCAGTCACTCGATGAGGTGAAGGTGAAGCTGCCGGCCGGGGTGCGGATACGGATCAACCTGGAGCGGGCGACGGAGGAGATGCTGGTTGGGCTGAAGAGCGCGGCGGATGCGGCGCCGGGGCCGGGGAAGGTGATGATTCACCTGAAGAAGGCGGGCGAGTACGAGGTGATTCTGGAGCCGGAGGGGATGAGCGTGGCGGCGGATCGGGGCTGGGTAGAGCGGGTGGAGGAGTTGGTGGGCAAGGGGGCGGTGCAGGCGCTGGATTAGGGGTGCAGCGAGTTCGAAATCTCTGTGCTCAATCCGTGCTACGCCTGACCGCACGATGGTGGGTGCGGGTGGCCTGCGGTCGAAACTCCCGGATTGGTGGCCAGACAGAAAGGCCTGTGCGCTTGAGTCCGGGCAGATTGCGGCAGCCTGCATCGATGACCGGGCCGCGCGCTCGCGCGCACGGCCCAAGGCCTGAGAACGGGGTGGACCTCCCAATCGGCACTATTGCAACGTGGTCGTCCAGGCATTGCCCGCCGGCGAGACCGCGACCGACGTTCCCGAGTCGATTTGCATGCTGACCCATTTGCTGCCCGTTTGCATCTGGTAGACAGTGTAATCCCCGTCGCCCCAAGCGGTACAGCCGGTGATCCAGGGGGTTCCCATGCTGAGTCCGAAGGCATTCGGCCCCACGGCGATCGAGGTCGCGCAGCCGCCAGCTGAATTCTGGACGAACTTGCTTCCGTTCCAGTAGAGAATCTGCCCGGCGTGGTTGATGGCCCAGGCATTGCCCTCTGGCGAGACGGCTACCTTGACGGCCACATCGCCCTGCATCTGAACCCATCTGCCGCCGGTTTGCATCTGGTAAACGGCATGATTTCCATCGGAGCCTGCGCTACAGCCGGTGGTCCACGGAGTTCCGTTGGTGAGCCCGTGCGAGTTGGGCCCTACGCCAATCGAGGTTGCGCAGCCGCCCTGGGCATTCTGCACAAACTTGCTTCCGTTCCAGTAGAGGATCTGTCCACTCTTGTTCAGTGCCCATGCATTGCCTTGGGGCGAGATCGCCAACTGGGTTGCTGCATCGGACTGCATCGTGACCCAGGCGCCGCCGGTCTGCATCTGGTACACGGCATAATTCCCGTCGGAGGCCGCGTGACAGCCGGTGCTCCAGGGCGTTCCGTTGGTCAGCCCGTGCGAGTTTGGCCCCACCGCGATGGAAGTGGCGCATCCGTAGATCACGCCCGGCTGCGCATTGGATGAGCCTTGCGGCGTCTGGTAATTGTAAAAAGTGTTGCCGTTCCAGTAGTGGACGGTATTCAACACCGGACTCCATTGGACTCCCCCGGATGGCAGGCTGATAATGAAATGCTCTTCGCTGTTGTACGCCGGAGTGCTGCCGGTGGCATCGGTCTGGAGTTGAACGTTGGGATCGGTGCTCATGTTCACGGTTTTGCTGTTGCTATTGGCGCCCTGGACGACCATGGCGCTGCCGGTCATCGTCACCGGCGAGATATCGACCCAGCGGTCGTAGCAATTGGTATTGGATGGGCAATTCGCGTTGACTTCCTTGGTGTCGTCCTCGATGATGAACTCCGCCCACCAGCCCAGAGCGCCATTGGTCAGGTGGGCCGCGGCCATCGGGTACGACTGGCAATTGGAGCCATTGCTCGTGCTACAGGTCCACGAGACGTTTTGGGTGTAGTCGACGATGCTGGTGCAGCCATAGCCGCCCGCCATGTAGAAGCCCCCGTTGAGATTGCAATACCACTCCTCGACCAGGATCTCGTCCCCGGCGCGGGGGGTAAAGTCCACTCCCTGCTCGTCGATGCTCGAGCTGCCCTTGGCAAGGCCGTTATAGAAGTTCTGCCGGTGAATGCCGTAGGTCGCGACGGTCGGGGTGGCGCCTACGTCGACAATGGACTGAAAGACATTGTCCAGCCCGCTCCAAATGGTCAGCGCAGTGTGGCCGGTGCCGTAACCTCCGGGGGTAATCGTGGGAACAGAGAAGATTGCGTGATTCTCGACGTAACCCCAGGTGCTGGCCGCAGTCGAGTTCATCCGGTAAGAGCCCTCCATTATTGCCCCTGTCCAGTAGTTGTCCGGGGCCAGATAGACAGTCTCCGGCTCAGGCCTTACGTCTGGTTCGGCGCTGTCCGCCTTGAAGGGAATGCGTACCTCTTCGCTTGCGTGGCGCACGCCCGGTACCGGGTGAGCGGAGGTGCGCAACTGGTAGATCGGCTTGTTGGCCACGGCGAGCCAGTGCTTGTAACCGTCTGGATCCTGAGCGGGATCGGGACGCAGACCGTAGCCGGTATCCAGAAGCTGCTGCTGGGTAAACTGCAACGGGTCGCCTGCGAGCGCCGGGCGAAGTTCCAGGCCGGCGCGGACCGGGTCGAACGGGCTAGGGGCGAAAGTCTCCTCGGCGTGGAGATCGACGGTGTACGTGCTGTCGATTCCCCGGTCGTCGGTACATTCGAGCGTCAAGCGCTCGACGCTGCCGGGAAGACCCGGGCGCACGGCCAGGAACCGGAGCACGCCGTCGGCGTCAGCCCGGACGGTGAGGGTCTCGGCCGGGTCCGGGTTGCCTTCCGGATGAAGGGCGCAGGTGTTGCCGGCAGGCACAGGGAACGCGGCCGGCTCGAATTGACGGTGAATGGCTGGCCCGGTGACCTGCGAACTCGCGCCACGGCAACACGCCAGCAGAACGAAAACAGCCGTGATTGTGCAGAGTGTGTTCTTGTAACCAAGCTTGGCAAGCATTCTCATTCGGCCTCTCTGTCATTCTGTCAGTCGGACACCGGCTGGCTGGTGTCCATTACGCACATTATCCCCCCGGGTAGCGAAGCTGGCAATCAAAACTTCCTGGATTTGAGACTCACAAAGGCAACCGCAGATCCTTCACTACGTTCAGGACGACACCCTTGTGGGCGGAGGATGCTTGCGCCGGGCCGGCATGATGGCTGGTTTGTCGCGGCTGCGGAAGTTTTGGCCGGTGCATACCGCCGTGCTGCGCCGGATTCCGCGCTGATTTTTAGGTGCGGGCGCGCCTTTCTCGCCCATCTTGCTTATCCTGCCCATTGAAGAGTCAATCGCCTACGCGCTTTCAATGGCGGTTGTAGCCGTGCGTCTTCAAAACATTGACTGGGGTTAGCGGGTCAGGCTGCGGGCGGGTCGGTGGAGGGTTGCAGGCGGACGAGCCGGTAGATGTTGATGCCTGTGATGAGCAGGCCGAGGGCAACGGCGAGAGGGAAGTGGGGCGGGTTGGCTGAGATTTGTGGGTCAGTGGGGTGGTTTGGGGTGGAATACTGGGGTTGAGGCCAGGTCGCGATCGCTGGTTTCATGGGATAGGAGTTAACTTGAAGAACTTGCAGGTAAAAGCCTGCTAAGAAAAGAGATAAAGATGCGATCCAGGCGATTGGGGAACGGGCCGCTGGAAGTTTCGGAGCTGAGTTTTGGCACTTGGTTGACGGTGGCGGGGGGCGTGGGGCGGGAGCAGGCGATCCGCTGCATTCGTGCGGCGCTGGATTGCGGTATTACGCTGTTTGACACGGCCAACCAGTATGGGGCGGGTGAGGCGGAGCGGGTTCTGGGGGAGGCGCTCAAGGGTTTTCCGCGGGATAAGTACCTGATTGCGACGAAGCTGTACTTTCCGGTGGGGGATGAGCCGGACAAGGGACTGTCGGCGGCGCAGGTGGCGAAGCAACTGGACCGATCGCTGGAGCGGCTGGGGGTGGATGTGATTGATCTGTACCAATGCCACAGGTTCGATAAGGAGACGCCGCTGGAGGAGACCTTGGGGGCGCTGGACCGGGCAGTGAAGGCGGGGAAGGTACGGGCGATTGGGTTCAGCGAGTGGACAGGGGAACAGATTGATGCGGCGACGGCGATTGCAGAGGCCGAGGGGTTGACGGCGTTTTCGTCGAGTCAGCCGCAGTACTCGATGCTGTGGCGGAAGCCGGAGGGGAAGGTGTTCCCAGCGTGCGCGCGGCATGGGATTGGGAACCTGGCGTTTTCGCCTTTGGCGCATGGGGTACTGACGGGGAAGTACCGGGCGGGAGAGCCTCCGCCACCGGGGAGCCGGGCGGCGAGCGAAGAGATGAACGCGTTTATGGAGACGGCGGGGCGGCATTACCGGTCGGATTTTCTGCTGGCGGCGGTGGCGGAGCTGAAGCCGATTGCGGCCGAACTGGGGTTGACGATGGCGCAGATGGCGCTGGCGTGGGTGCTGCGCAGGACGGAGGTGGCGTCGGCGATTATCGGGGCGTCACGGCCGGAGCAGATTGCGGATAACGTGCGGGCGGTGGGGGTAAAGCTGCCGGAGGATGTGCTGGAGCAGATTGATCGGGCAGTGGGCGGGGTGGTGGTTTGGGAGTGACGGGGCCAGGGCAGGGTCAAGGCTGTGATATCTCAGGCTCCAAGCGAGGCACCTGGGCACCGGGCACGCTTGCGACGGCCTGTGATGGCTACTGTATGCGCTCGAAGCGGAAGGCGGCTTCGCGGAGGGCGTGGCTGATGGCGGTGATGTGGGTTGCGCCGCGGGTTTCAATGGTGACGTCGATGACGGTTTCGCCGAGGCTGACGCCGTAGTAGGCGCGGTTGTGGATGGTTTCAACGATGTTGGCGCGCTCGCGGGCAAGGATCTGGGTGAGTTGGAGGAGCGCGCCGGGGCGGTCCTGGAGATAAACGCGCATGCGCAGGAGGCGGCCGTCTTTGACCAGGCCGCGCTCGATGATTTTGGCGAGGAGGGTGACATCGATGTTGCCGCCGCAGACCAGGACGACGGTGCGGCGATGGCGGAGGTTGGTTTTGGATTGGACGACGGCGGCGAGGGCCGCGGCTCCGGCGCCTTCGGCGAGGGTTTTCTCCTGCTCCAATAACATCAAAATGGCGCTGGCGATCTCTTCGTCGTCGACGGTGACGATTTCGTCGACATAACGGGAGACGAGGGGGAGGGTGAGGTCGCCGGCGCGGAGGACGGCGATGCCGTCGGCGATGGTGGCCTCGGCGGCGATGGTGACGGGGGCGCCGGCTTCGCGGGCGCGGAGCATGGAGGGGAGCTTCTCCGGCTCAACGCCGATGACGCGGATGCGGGGGTTGGTTTCTTTAAGGGCGCAGGCGATGCCGGCGATGAGGCCTCCGCCGCCGATGGGG
>Ga0302320_10012859_pt1 | contig 17525 bp, 9 predicted proteins | sample Bog_T0_3_FD_202130 | JGI IMG/M metagenome (GOLD analysis project Ga0302320, IMG submission 202130) | Peat permafrost microbial communities from Stordalen Mire near Abisko, Sweden - Bog_T0_3 | ecosystem: Environmental > Terrestrial > Soil > Wetlands > Peat | place: Sweden: Abisko, Stordalen Mire...
GTGGACGGCCTCGCCGCCCTGCAGCCGGATGCTGACGTGCTTCTGATTTTCGCCGAGCGCCTTCAAATATGCAGCTTCTTCGAAGGTCTCCTCCGGCGGAGGCGTTTTGCTCTTGCTGGTGGGTCGGAAGGCCATGCAGAGATTCTATCCGAAGTTGGGTGCCGGGGCGATTGCCGAATCACGCGATTGTCCAATTCCGGCAGAAAGAAAACCGGGGAGCCTTGTGGGGCTCCCCGGAAGAGTGACTACAAACGGCAGTCTGCTTTCGCGCTCGATTAGAACGTGTACTTGAGCGTGAAGCGGACCGTCCGTGCAAGCTGGAACGAGCGCGGTGTGCCGTACTGGCTGTTGAGGATGATGTCATCCGTGTTCAGCAGCGACTTCCAGGGATAGGCATGCTCAAAGGCTCCATACGCTGCGCCGGAACCGATGGAATAGCCGCCCGGGAGGATCTGATTCGGATAATTCGGAGAGTTGATCGCCGAATTGTACGAAGTGACCGAACGCTCGTTGAACAGGTTGGCAAGCGTGACCTCAAAGCCCAGAACCTGAGCTTCGTTGTTCTTGTTGAGCTTCACATCCTGCGAGAGGCTCAAATCCGACTGGATGAACCACGGCGTGCGCTTGACTCCGACGCTGGTAACCGTGAGATTTCCAGTCGAGGGGTCCTGCGTGATGCTGGCCCACTTACCGCGATCTTCCGGATAGACCGGATATCCGCCGAATGCGCCCACATCCAGGTAGCTGCTGCTGGACGTACCTTCATACATGGTCTGGAACAGGCCAATGTTGGTGATCGCACGCTTGCCGCTCCAGGGAAGGGTGTAGTACGTGTATCCCTTGAACGTGTTCGGACGATCGGTAGCCAGCGGGCCGCTGGAGGACTTGCCATAGGCGTCATACTGGAAGTAGGTTTCGTCGAACGCACGGCTGTTGTTCGGTGAGTTACGTCCACCACCACCGTCCGCGAGGTCGGTGCTGGTCAGGCCGGCGTAGTTGCCGCGCAGTCTGCTGTAGGTGTAGCTAACCATTCCGTACCAGTTGTGTTCGAGCGACTTGGTCAGGCGGAGTTCAAAGCCGTCATAAGCACGAGCTGCCTTGATGTTCGCCGGGCAGAGCGAGCCGCAATCGGTGTTGGTAGCGTTCGGGCCGTAGCCAGGGTTGACGATCTGGAAATTTTCGTTGCCCTGGGCGAACAGCGCGGCGTCTTCGATTACGCGATCCAGACGGCGGCGGTCCCAACGAGCTTCAAACGCCAGGTTCTTCTTGAGCTGGTAGTCAACGCCGAATACTTCTTCGTGCTGACGATAAGGCTTCAATCCGCTGACAACACCTTCGTTGCCGCGGAAGTTGATGTTATCCACAAACACGTTCTGCAAAGAGCTGAACGGAATGCCATTGACAACGCTGCTGGTGGGAGTCAGGTATGCGCCCAGCGTAAGGTCGTTGTTGCCGTCGGAGTTGGGGCAGTAGCGGGCATTGGCATCCGGGGCCGGGACGATGTCCTTGTAGTTTGGATCATTCATCTCGTAGGTGCAATTATCCCAGTACTGGCCGCCGAAGGAGCTGATAGCCAGGTTCAACTTCATCTGATCGTTGAACACGCCGTGGCTTCCGAATACCTTCAGTTTGCCATCGCGGAAAACGTCCCAGGCAAAGCCGAGGCGAGGAGCAATCTTGGAGCCCCAGCCAAAGCTGATCGGGTTGGTGGCTTGCAGACCTTCCGTGTTGTTCTCGGCCGGTACGTTTTCATGCTCGAAGCGGATACCGGCTACGATGGTGACGCCCTTGCCGATCGTCCATGAATCCTGCACGAAGAACGCGTGGTTGTAGCTGGTTGCCTGCCCTTTGGTTCCAAAGTCCTGAATCGTGGCGGCACCGTAGGTCCCGGTGAACGTGGTTCCGTTGTAGTAAGAGTAGGAAGGGGTACCGGGGAAGATCAAAACCGCCGGAGCATTCCAGCGCTGGTAGATATCGTTGGAGATCCGGTTCAACTGATAGCCGCCTTTGATGTTGTGAGTTCCCAGCCAGCCGCTCTTGAACCAAGCCAAATCCTGATCGAACTGGAAATGCTTGTTGGAGTTCTTGATGGTGTAGTTCTGATCGAAGCCAGCCGTAAAGTAGCCGTTGGGCTGAACCAGTCCAGCCGCGACCGACGTCGGATCGTCAGAGAGCAGCGGACCATCGCAACTGGTTCCAAGGCCCGGTGTGCAAAGGTGGCCGGTTGTACCGGCAGTCTGCCACAGGTAGATGGCTCCAGACGTCGGGAAGCCGAAGTCGTGGTAGTTCTCAAAGTAGTAGCCGAAACGGGTGGTGGAAATCAGTCTCGGCGTAATGGTAAAGTCGGCGCCGACATTGATGGTAGTGTTCGGGGCTCCGAAGCCGTAGCCGTGCCAGAATCCAATCAGCGGCGACGCGACCGAGACGTTGACGAGGCCGTTCACGGAATCGTTGAACGGCAGGTTCTCGCCGGACTGGCGCTGGTACTGCGAAAGGTACGATCCGAAAACGCTGAGTTTATTGGAAACCTTCGCGTCAATGCGGGCGTTGGTGTAATAGGTCTGGGTATCCTGGTTAAAGTCCTGGATGCCGGCATTGTTGTCGTTGGCGCCGAAGTTCACGGTGCGAACTCTGGAACTGTATTCCGGTGCAAACCCCAAGAACAGGAAAACCTTGTCCTTCAGGACCGGGCCGCCGATGTTAAACGCAGGCTGAACGTCGCGCGTGTGATCTTTCTTCGACTGATAGTACTGAGAGGCATAGTCGAGACGTATTGGGCCGGTCGGATCGCTCGGCGCAGGAGCAACGCTGCCGTTCGGATCGAAGCGGGTGTAAGCGGTCGGCGAGCCGTCGAGGCCGCCCAGTTCAGCAGCAACTGTGAACTGGCCGTGCCAGGCGTTGGTGCCGCGCTTCATGATGACGTTGACCACGCCACCGAGTGCGCCGCCGTGCTCAGCTTCGATTCCAGAGGTCTTGATCTGAACTTCCTGAATGAACTCGAAGGGAACGTTGGTGTGGGAGTAGCCACCGATGAGGTTGGCCGTGTCCTGACCTTCAACGAGGTAGGAGTTTTCCGAGTCAGCGCCGCCGGCGACGGAGAAGCCGTATGCGCCGCCGTTGCCGCCATTGCCAGGCGAGTTGCTACCGGTTCCGGTGCCGCCGGCTGATCCATACGTACCCGAACCTGCCAGAGGCTCGTTGCGGGCGGAGGGGGCAAACTGAATAACCGACTGGAAGGAACGGCCGTGGGGAACGTCCGCGATGACGTCCTCGGTGATGTTGCTGACCGTGCGGGTGGTGGTCACGTCGATGAGCGGAGCCTCGGCGGATACTTCCACCACGGTCTCCTGGGCGCCGACCTTCAGTGCCAGATCGAGGGTCGGCAGGTGGCCGACTTCGAGGGTTACGCCTTCACGCTTGAGCGTGGCAAACCCGACTGCCTTCACCGTAACGGTGTAAACGCCCGGCGGCAGGTTGGCGAAATGGTAGTAACCGGTGCCGTCGGTCTGAAGTGACTTGGTACCGACGAGATCCGGGCTGGTCAGCTCGACCAGCGCCTTGGGCACTACTGCGCCGCCTGCATCCTTCACCGTTCCCTGCAATCCGCCTGTGGTTTCCTGAGCTTGGAGACCAATGGAAAGCATGAAAACTGCGACGATTGACAGGAGCACGAAAAAGCGAACACTAAGGGAACGCTTTTCACTCATAAGGTAATTCCTCCCTGCGGTTGCTCGACAGCAACCGGCACTCAAAAACAACTGTTTAAACTTGGCGCACACTCTCGCCGATGATTGTTCTCCATCCTGAATATGCACGCCGAGTACCAAATTGAAATATTTGAAACAGGCTGATTTCAGGGGAATTAGCGCTGGGAGGCTATTCTGAAATACCAAATTAGGGATGCCGACGAGCGGAGATATGAAAATCGGTAGACTAAAATACTGCTTCCATATCCTATTCGATCTTGCTGTTGTAGTATCCGGCGCGGTGGCGCACGTCCAGTTGGCGTCCGGCGCGCTGCTGGGCAGCGGCGGTCAGGTCCACGCGGATGCGCCGGAATTCTGCCCCCACCCGGTTGGTCGGGTAATAGGCTAGCAGGTATTGGGTGCGTAACTCTTCGCTGATCTGGTGGAACGCGGTGTCGAGCTGGGCGAGCGAGGTGGCGTAATAATATTTGCCGCCGGTATCGCGCGAAAGCTGGATGAGGGCGTGTTCGCCACCGGTGTCGCGCCCGGCATCGGCTTCGATCGGCACCATGATGATGGAATAGATGAGCGCCTCGGCAATCTGCGCGGCCCGCAAAGCTTCGGGATAATCGGTCTTGCTGGCGGTGTCTCCGCCATCGGTAATCAGGACGAGCACCTTGCGGCCCTGCCGCCGCTCCAGCGCCTGGGCGCTGAGAAAAATCGCATCATAGAGTGACGTGGCCGCGCCGGTGTGCAGATGCTTCAGCGCCTCATCCAGAAGGCGCTCGTCGTTGGTGAAGGGCAGCGCCTGGGAAACATACGTCGAAAACTGGTAGAGCGAGATGGAATCGACTGGACGCAGCATGGCGTGGGCAAACCTGCGCGCCGAGGCGATCTCCAGCGGCAGGTCCTTGCGGGTGCTCATGCTCGTGTCCAGGGCCATGACGATGGAGAGCGGCAGTTCGGACTCGCGCTCGAAGATCGAGAGTTTCTGCTCGACGCCATCTTCGAAGATGCGGAAGTCCTCCTTCTGCAGGCTGCCGTAAGGGCCGCCGCTGGCATCGGCCACGCTGGCAAAGACGCTCACCAGCTTGACGTTGACCGAAATCACCGGCGAGGACTGATCGGCGGCCGGCTTGCGGCGCAGCGGAGGCCGCCCCGACGGTGCCGGGCCGGGCGCAGCCGCGGGTGGCGCCGGCGCATCCTGCGCCCAGGCGGCAGCCAGCAGCACGGTCATCAGCAGGAATGCGAGGCGGAATCTCATGCGAAGGTCATTATAGATAAACACGGGGGCGGGATTCGGAAGTGCTGGCCGCCTGACTCCAGCCCATTACGGAGAAACATTCGCGGGAAACGGCTCGCCGTCGGCCCAACTGGCTCCGTCTTCGAAGAACTCCTTTTTCCATACCGGCACGCGCTGCTTCAGCGAGTCGATGATCCAGCGGCAGGCGTCGAAGGCCGCCCCGCGATGGGCGCTGGCAACCGCGATCAGCACGCTGGTGTCGCCGATCTCGAGGCGCCCGACGCGGTGCGCAATGTGCAGGTCGCGGATGGAAAACCGCTGCAACGCCTCCTGCGCCAGCCGCTCCATCTCGGCCACTGCCATCGCAGGATACGCTTCGTACTCAAGATACAGCGTGCGGCGGTGGCGCGTGTGGTTGCGCACCACGCCATCAAACAGGCATACGGCGCCGTCTTCGCCCTGCTTGATGCGGGCCAGCAGCGCAGCGGAGTCAATCGGTTCGCGCTGCAGGCAGGCGTGGGCGGTGGCCAGCGGCAGGACCGGCTCCGGGAGGCCGCCGCTGACCGGCGGCAGCAGGGCGACTTCATCTCCCGGCGCCAGGGGCGTGGAAGCCGATGCAAACGCTTGATTCACGGCGATGGCGATGGCTCCCTCGTAGGGGACAAGCGCAGGATACTGCTCGCGCAAATGGCGCCAGAGGTCGGCCACACAGGCGGACGTGGGAAGCTCGACGAAGAGCTCCGGAGCAATAAGCTCGCGCAGGCGGCCGAAACACAGGATTCGAAGGCGCATGGGAAAACGATAGCAGCTTTTGCCGGCGGCGACAGGGTCTGGAGTCTGCCTTCCCCGCAGCGTGCCCACCGGGGCACGCTGCGGGGAGGCCGTAAATCCTTACTGCGGCGTCACCACCAGGGTCAGGGTGAAGCTCTCGGTCTGCGCAGGGTTGGTAGTCGAGGTTGCAACTACCGTGAACGTGTGGCTGCCGGTGGGCGCGTCGCCGTTGGTGTTGCTGCTCGAACTCGATCCGCAGCCCACCATTCCCAGGAGCAGGCATAAGCCTACCAATCCGACCACGAACCAGACGCCGCGCCGCTTGTTGTTGATGAGCAGGATCCCCATCACCGAGAACGGCAGCAGCGCCAGGAAGATGGATCTTGGGACCATCCGCGCCGGCCTGGAACTGGCCGAGGAGCCATTGGTACTCACCAGCAGCGTCACGGTCTTGGTGGTAGTCCCGTCCATGGTAAGCGTAGCCGGCGAGAACGTGCAGGCGGCGCCGGCAGGCAGGCCCGGAGTGCTGGCGCTCGCGGCCGGACAGGTGAACTGAATCGAGCCTTTGAAGTCGTTCAGCGGAGCCACCGTGAGAGTGTACTCGGCGGTGTTGCCCTGCGCCACCGATACGCCCGTAGAGGTTGGCGTCACGGTGAAGGGAGCGGTGTTGGTTGTGGATTGTACGCTGCCCTTGAGGGTGACCGATTGCGGCGAGTTCGAAGCGCTGCCAACCACCGTCAACACTGCGCTCTCGGCCGCGGAGGTGCTGGGAGTATAGGTCAAAACGATCTGACAGGCGGCGCCGGCGGCCAGGCTCGTCGAGCTCAGCGGGCAATTGTCGCTGGTGATGGCGAAGTCCGACGTACCGACGACCGCAATGCTGCTGATGGTGAGCACCGAACTGGACGAAGCGTTGGTCAGCGTCACGGTTTGCGTGGCGCTGGGGGCATTCACCGCCGTGCTGACGAAGGTCAGTGTGACCGGGGCAAGCTCGATTACGCCCGCTCCGGCGATTCCGTTGCCCAGCAGCGGAACCGTTTGTGTGGTCGGGCTGGCATCGTCGGTGAACAGCAGACTGGCGCTGCGGCTGTTCAGCGCCGTCGGCGTGAAGATCACGTTGACCACGCAACTGGCTCCCACGGCAACTTGGCTGCCGCAGGTGCTGGTGCTGGTCTGGATGCTGAAGTCGCCGGCATTGGTCCCGGTGATCGTGATGCCCTGGACGGCAAAGTTCAGCGGACCGGTTCCCGTGTTCTTGAGCGTAACCGGAATCGGGCTGGAGGCAACGTTCAGCGCCTGGCCGGAAGCGGGGAAGGTCACGCTGGTCGGCGTCAGACTCACCTGCGGCTGGGTTCCGGTTCCGCTCAGCGCGACCGGGGCAAACGGCGTAGCGGCATCGCTGGCAATGTTTAGCTCCGCCGTCTGGATGCCAGTAGCCGTTGGATTGAACGTGACATTGATAATGCAGTTGCTCGACGCCGGTACGATCGTGCCGCAGAGGTTGCTTACGGCAAATTGGCTGGCCGAGGGGCCGCTGGTCGTCGTGGACGTGATGTTGACCGCAAACGCGCTGCTGTTGGTCAGGGTCACGGACTTCGAGGCGGTGCTCTCGGTAAGGTTGGCGCTTCCCAGATTGAGTGAGGTGGGACTGACCGATGCCACCGCTCCGCCGGTGCCGCTCAACTGCACCACCACTGGAGCTGCCGTGCCGTTGCTGGCAATCGTCAGGGTACCGATTTGCGCGCCGGAAGACAGCGGGGTAAACGTCACCCCGATTACGCACGAGGCGCCAACCACGACCACCGCGGTGCAGTTGTTCTGGCCCGTCACCGTCACCACCTGGAAGTTGCCGGTCGTGACCGGAGCGCTCAGGGTCAGGGGATAGGTCGGATTGGAATTGCTCACCGTTATGGTCTTCGGGGCGCTGGCCGCGTTCAACGGTTGATTGCCAAACGTCAGGCTCAGGTTCGCCGGGGTGATCACCGGAGTCGAAACCAGGACACCGGTGCCCAGCAGCGCGATGGTCTGCGTGGCCGGTACTGCATTGTCGGCAATGGTCAAGGTCGCGCTGCGGCTATTGAGCGCCGAAGGCGTAAAGACCACGCTGATCGTGCAATTGCCGCCGGCCGCAACCTGGCTGCCGCAGTTGTTGGTCTGGGTGAAGTCGCCGGCATTGGTGCCCGTGATCGTGATGCCGCCCGCCGGAATACTCAGCGGTCCCGTGCCCGTGTTGTGCAGCGTGATCTGCCCGGATGCGGCAGCCGAGGCCGTGTTCAGCGGCTGATTCGGGAAGGTGTAGTTGGCCGCCGGCGTCAGGGTAACAGCCGGTGCCGTGCCGCTGCCGAGCAAGCTAACCGACTGCGGCGAGGTCGCCGCATCGGTCGTAACCGTGAGCGTGCCGTTGCGGTTGCCCATGGCCGTGGGAGCAAAGGTCACGGTGATGGTGCAGCTTCCCAGGGCCGATACGCTGCTGCCGCAATCGTTGGTTTGCGAGAAGTCGCCTGCAGCCGCGCCGCTAATGGCAATCCCCAGGACGTTGAACGGGAAGTTGCTCTGGTTGCTGAGCGTCACCGGCAGCGAGGTCGTTTGACCCTCGTTGGTGGCGGCAAACGTCAGCGTCGTCGAGGGCGTCAGCTTCGAGGTGGCGCCCGCCGTGCCCGTCAACGCAACCGTTGCCGGCATCGGATTGCCGTTTCCGCTGATGGTGAGCGTGCCGGTCCGCAACCCCGGAGCCGTGGGATCGTAAACAACCTGGATGGTGCAGGACTCCGTCGGAGCCAGTGGCACCGTGCAGCCGTTGTTGCTGATCTGGTAGTCGCCGGTGATCGTAGGGGCGTTCACCAGCAGGGTCTGCGCAGGAGTGCCGGCGTAGATGTTCTTCACCGTTACGGTCTGCGCCGCGCTGACCACGTTGATCGCCTGCGCGGGGAAGGTCAGGGTGGTGGGTGTGACGCTGCTGGTAACCTCGACGCCGATACCCGTCAGTATGACCGTGTTCGAGCCGCGCAGCGAGTTGTCGGTGACCGTCAGGGTGCCGGTGCGAGTGCCCGCCAGCGTGGGAGTAAACAGCACGCTGATCGTGCAACTGGCGCTTGGCGCCACCTGTCCGCCGCAGTTGTTGGTCTGGGAGAAGTCTCCCGTGGTGGCGATGCTAGCGATGTTGAGCGTGCCGACGCTCGCTTCATTCTTCAATGTCGCGGTCATGGCGACCGGCGAGGTTGTGTTCACGGCCTGGCTGCCAAACGTCAGGCTCGAGGGCGTCAGCACGTCGAGCGGCACCGCTCCTTCGCCTGCGAGCGAAATGTCGTGCGACGCGGTGCTGGCGTTGTCCGTGATGCTCAGGGTGCCCGTGGCTTGTCCCGTCGTCGTCGGCGTGAAGACAACCCAGATGTCGCAGGCAGTGTTTGGCTTCACCGGACCCGAGAAACAATCTCCCGGCGTGCCGCCCTGGATTGACTGGGCAAAGGCACTGCTGCCGGTGAACACGATGCTGGAAATATTCACCGTGGAAGTTGTGCTGGTGTTGGTGTACTGGACGGCCTGCGGAGCGCTCGGCGTGCCCACATCCTGATCGGCAAAGCTCAGGCTGCCCGGCGTTACCGTGACCGTGGGCAGGCTGGCGCCGGATAGCAGCGCCACAAACGCATCGCTGGATCCCCCGCCGTAGGACGTCTGCGGTGGCACGTACGGAGGTGTGGGCACCGAAACCGTGGGCTGTTGCAGCAGCGTGGTCTCAAAATCGACCGAGTTGGTGGTACCTGCCACATAGATATTGCCCAGGTTATGGCTGTCCACCGTGATGGCATTGCCTTGGTCGATGCCCGAGCCTCCCAGGTACGCGGAGAGGATCAGCGCCGAACCGTCGGCGGTGAACTTGGTGATGAAGGCGTCCTGCGCGCCGTCGAGCGAGGTCAGCGCCTGGTTGCTGTTCGGATTGGTCACCGGATTAATGACCGGAAAATCGGTGGACTTGGTGGCGCCGGTGAGGTATGGAGAGAAACTTCCATCCACCGCCACGCCGAGCCCCTGGTCCTTCCCGGTACTGCCGCCGAGGTAGGTCGAATATTCGAAGGCCGATCCAGCGTTGTTGACTTTGACCAGGAATGCATTCTGACTGCCGCGGACATCCTGCTGATAGGCATTGGCCGTGGTGTACACCGTCCCGGTTGCGGTTCCGGCTACGTACGCCGAGCCTGCGGAATCGACCGCAATGGCGCGAGCCGTGTTAACGGTTGAAGTCAGGTCCGTGATCGTGGTTTCCAAAGGCGTTCCATAGATGAACGTGCCGTCTCGCCCGCTGACCTTCAGAACCCAGGCGCCGGTTCCCTGGAAGGTGATGAACATGAACGGCCACACCGTGGAGCCAATGTTGGGCGTGTTGGTGCCGCCCGCCGCAAAGACGTCGCCGATGGGATCAAGCGCTACACCGTAGGCTTCGCTGGCGTGGGTGGGGAACGGCTGCGTGGGTCCGAGATTCTGCCAGGTCACCGTATTATCGAACGTATAGGCCAGTACGGATGGCGTCCACAGCGGCTCGGCCGCACCCGTGATGCCGCCGCCCCACGTAATCTGGATGTTCGGCACTGGCGTGGTGTCGTCTTGGATGATCGTACCCGGCAACATGAAAGTGTTCGCCGCCCACGCATAGGTGGGTGCCGGAGGGACGGGCTGGCCGCCAAAGAACAGCGAGAAGTAATAGGTCGCTCCCACAATGATAGGCGTAGGCGGCGGCGTGATAGCGGAAGCGCCCGGCCCGGCCGGCGGGGCAATGTGCAGGCCGTTGTCCAGCTTGGTCACGAAGGCGACCCAGTCCTCCACCTTGGTTTCAAATCCGTTGTAGGCGGGAAAATTGCCGGAGTTAGTCTGTCCGGCTACGATCACGTTATTGTCCCGGTCCACCGCAATGCCGTACCCGACGTCGGCCTTGGCGCCGCCAAGGTAGGAAGACCGCAGCATGGTTCCGGCCGCCGTCAGGATGGTGATAAACGCATCGCTGTCGCCGCCTTGGTAGTCATTCCGATAGCCGCCCGTATTGCCTGGCAGATCCTCGAAGTTCGTCCAGCCGGTGATGTAGGCCTGGTTCGATGAGTCCAGCGCAATGGCGTTTCCCGTCGCCGTGGAGTTGAACGGGTTCGAGCCGCCGATGATCGTGGTGTAGACATAAGCCGTGCCGTCGGCGGTGTACTTGGTCACATAGGCATCGCAGTTGGGCGTGTAGACGAAGCCGCTGGGATTCGGAATATCCGGAAAATCGCTGGAGCAGGTCTGTCCAGTCACATAGGCTGCGCCGGTGCTGTCCACGGCGATGCCGTTGCCCACGTCGCCCTGGCTGCCGCCAAGGAAGGTGGCGTAGGTGACGGCCGGATCGATGGTCAGTTCCAGGCTCGGGTCATAGCTGCCCACACGCAGATGCACGCTGCCGCCCGCCGCTAACTCATAGCTGGCTTCCACCGGCGTCACCGCACCGGCAACCCGCTGGTAGGCGTAAGGCTTGGCAAAGCGCACGGGCTGGCCGTTAAGTTCCGCAACCAGGTCGCCGTTGCCGTCCTTGTAAATCTTCTCCATGCCGGCAAACGTCAACGCGATGGCGCCTGGGTCTGCCTTGGGGGCGACCACAAAGTCGAATTCCAGACGGCGATGATCGCCGTAATACACAACGTCCACGCCGGGATACAGATTCCGGGTGCGAAGCCGGGCGTAGCTGTTGACTCCCAGCCGCCACTTGCCGGCGTCGGCGCCAATATAGTAGTTGGTCACTCCCGGCTGCACTTCCAGGGCTTCCAGTCCGGCGGCGGGATTGGCCTGGTCGAATGCAAAGCTAAGCGCCTGACGCTTGCCTGATTTGGCATCGGCGACCGCAACCCAGGACTGGCGTGCGCCAATCGAGACCGCATAGCTGCCGCTGCGCGCAAGGAAACGGGCAGCGTTATCCGTCGGCTCAAAGCTCAGCGGAAGTCTGCCATACATCTCCACGGCGGAGCGTTGCGCGCCGGTGGCGTTCTGGGCTTTTTCGGCGGCAACGGAAACGGGAGCAAGGAGAGTGGCAGCGGTAAGCAGTGCGGTGCAGAACGTCAGCTTCATGTTCATGCCTCAGGTGCATCAAATCGATAAATCGGTTACGTTCCGGTTTCCAATTGCCACCAGGAACTGTCATCCGAGTCCTGCCGTAAAACTTCATCCGGGCCGCGCCCGGCAACTCTGGCGCGCCTACTCGGGACGGGAAGACTCAGCCGCCTCTGCGCGCTTCGGGGAAGAGGGCCGGGACGTGGCGGCCGTCGGGTAGAGGCACCCCGCGGACGTTCCCATGCTGATCGGCACCGATGCCTGCACGGTTACGCCGTTCTCGGTGTAGGTTACGGTCACCGGGTACGGATAGGTCGCGTAGCTGGTCGTTGTGCCCGAGGTGGTCGAAGTCCACGTGCACGATCCGATGCTGCTGCTGGCCGACACCACGCCGGAATTATTGACGCTCACCGCGTCCAGCGGCGCGGCGTCGCCCGGCGCCAACGAGGCTCCAATCTGATACGAGCTGTGCACCGTCACGATATTCGTCTTCGTGTTCGAATAGTTGGCGGTCACCACGAAAGCACCGGTTTGTCCCGGGCTTATGAGGTTGTAGCCGACCGCAGGCGTTATCGTGATTGATTGCAGTTTGTAGGATTGGCCGCAATTCGCCAGCAACATAGCCATGAAGCCCGCACCAAGTACAGTCAATACACGCCGCAGCATTGTGACTCTCCTGACAGGAAGATTGGTCAATCTTCGCAACATGCACTCTGCAATTCAAGTGAATTGTGGTTTGCTAACTTGATACTCAGGGAATAGAACCTTCGTGTGCCTGCGGCCAGGGCGCAGCAAAAAGGCCAACCCCTCGGGGCTGGCCTCTTGCGTAAACCATCGGTGATCGGCTTAGTTCTGTCCGTCGGCGAGGACGTGTTCGCGCGCCTCGGCGTCGGCTTTTATCTCCGCCGGACTGTGCGGCAGTGCGAGTTCGAGAACCTGTTCGATGCTCTCCACGTAGTTCACGTGTACGCCCTCCATCTGTTCGGGCAGCACATCCTCTTCCACGTTTTGCTGGTTCTCCGCCGGGAAGATGATCTCGGTGACTCCGGCCCGCTTGGCGGCAAGAAACTTCTCTTTCACTCCGCCGATCGGAAGCACGTTGCCGCTCAAGGTGATCTCGCCGGTCATCGCCATCTTGGGACGCACCTGCTTGTCGGTCAGCAGCGAAACTAGCGCGGTGACAATCGTCACCCCCGCCGATGGCCCGTCCTTCTGTATCGCTCCGGCCGGCACGTGGATGTGTACGTCGTACTTGGTGAATACATCGTCGTCGATCTTCAACTCCTCGGCGTGGGCGCGCACCCAACTGAAGGCCGCCTGCATCGACTCGCGCATCACTTCCAGAATCTGCCCCGTGATGCGGAACTCGCCCTTGCCCTTCATCTTCATCGCTTCGATGAACAGGATATCGCCCCCGGTCGGAGTCCAGGCCAGTCCCACCACCACTCCGGGATGCTTGGTGCGGGCCGCAATTTCGGTATCCACCCGAACCTTGATGCCGCCCAGCATCTCCTGCACTACCTCGCGCGTCACCAGCAGCTTTTCGGTCTTGCCCTCGACGATGCGCCGCGCCTGCTTGCGGCAGATCGTGCCGATCTGGCGCTCCAGGCTGCGCACACCCGCTTCACGCGTGTAGTGGCGGATCAGGAAGCTCACCGAGTCGGTCGTGAACTCGATCTGCTCCGCGGTCAGTCCATTCTCCGCAATCTGCCGCCGGATCAGATACTGATACGTGATGTGCTGCTTATCCTCTTCCGTGTAGCCGTGCAGATCGATGATCTCCATGCGGTCGCGCAGCGGATCGGGAATCGTATCGAGCTGATTGGCCGTGGTGATGAACAGTACCTTCGACAGGTCGAACGTAACGTCCAGATAGTTGTCGCGGAAGCTGGAGTTCTGCTCCGGATCGAGCGCTTCCAGCAGTGCCGCCGTCGGATCGCCGCGATAGTCGCGCCCCACCTTGTCGATTTCGTCCAGCATGAAGACCGGGTCGTTGGCTTCGGCGCGCCGGATGCCCTGCACGATCTGTCCCGGCATCGCTCCAATGTAGGTGCGGCGGTGTCCGCGAATCTCCGCCTCATCATGAATGCCGCCCAGCGACATGCGCACGAACTTGCGTCCCAGCGCCCGCGCAATCGACTTGCCCAGTGAAGTCTTGCCCACGCCCGGAGGCCCGAAGAAGCACAGGATCGGACCCTTCATCTTCGGATTCAGATGGCGCACCGAGAGATAGTCCAGAATGCGGTCCTTCACCTTCTGCAGATCGTAGTGGTCCTCGTCGAGGATCACCTTCGCCTTGGTGATGTCCACCTCGGCGCCGCTCGACTTATCCCACGGCAACACCACCAGCCACTCCAGGTAGTTGCGCGTTACCGAGTAGTCCGCGGCCATCGGAGACATGCGCGAGAGCCGATTCAACTCCTTCATCGCCTCTTTCTTCACATCCTCCGGCATGCCGCTCTCGTCGATCTTTTCCTTGAATTCCTCCACGTCGCGCGTGGTGTCGTCCTGTTCGCCAAGCTCTTTCTGGATCGCCTTGAGCTGCTCGCGCAGGTAGTACTCACGCTGCGTCTGCTGCACCCGGTCCTGCACTTCGCTCTGGATCTTGTTGCGCAGTTGCTGAACCTCCAGCTCCTTGGCGAGGTGCTGGTTGATCTTGTCCAGGCGCGAACGCACGTCGTAGGTTTCCAGCACGTCCTGCTTGTCGCGCGTCGACAGCGAAGGCAGCGAGCTGCCTACAAAGTCCACCAGACGCCCCGGCTCCTCGATGTTCATCGCCACCGTCGAAAGTTCGTCGGAGAGCGTCGGAGAGCCGGCCACAATCTGCTGGAACAAGTTCAGAATGTTGCGCTGCAGCGCCTCAATCTCGGCGCTCGCCTCTGGCACAACCTCGTGAACCGTCTCCACCGTAGCCTTCATATAAGGAGCAAGCTGGGTGTACTCCACCACGCTCACCCGCTCCAGCCCCTCGGCAAAGACAAACAGGCTCTGGTTGGGCATCTTGACCACTTTGTGAACCGTGGCCAGGGTTCCTATCGGATACAGATCGACCGGCTGCGGCGAGTCAACCCGCGCCTCGCGCTGGGCAATCACCACAATCGTCTTGTCCTCGCCCAGAGAATTGATCAGTTGCACCGAACTCTCGCGTCCCACCGTCAAGGGAAGAACGGCATGGGGGAAAAGCACCGTGTCGCGAACGGGTAGAACAGGGAGCGTGCGCCGGGTGCTGCCAGCAGTAACCGCGGGAGCGCCTTCAAAAGTGCGAGTTTCGTTCGCCATTAAAACTCCTTGAGTCAGATGTACTCAACTTTGATGACTCTATCACACGAAAGGATTCGGGCTTATGATTCCCAGCTCCTCCCAGCGCCCTCTCACCCTGCCCGAACAGGCCGTGAGACACTGGGAGCACATGCCATCGCGAGTGCCCCGGAGTCGGCGCCGTTCCAACCCTGGGGCGGCCGGCCTCTTATAATGCGTGGCCCACCTCCGCCTTCCTTTGGCGAATATGGGCAACCGAGAGCCGCACCCGACAAAACACAGGCGGGCGGATTGTAATCCTTGGCCAAGCGCTCAGGCAAGGAGCTTTCGCAGGCCGATTCCGCCCTGTGCCATGTCTGTCATTTGATTGGCAGAGATCCCCTGCGGTCCTCGCCTGCGGACCGCCGCGGTTCAGTCTCGCCGAGCCGCCTTGGCCTTGCGTGCGGCCTCTGTCCGGCGAATTTCACGCCTACGCCCCGCATCCTCATAGCGGCGGATTTCCTCCGCCGTCTGCGGAATCACCTGCGCTACCGGAAGCTTGCGCCCCTCGCCGTCCACGGCCACAAAGGTCAGATAGGCGGAGCTGATCTGATGTCGCTCCCCGGTGAAGTAGCTCTCCACCCACACCTTGATGCCGACTTCCATCGACGTGCGATAGACCCGGTTCACCGACGATTTGAAGATCACCACGTCGCCGACCTTCGCCGGAATCAGGAAGTCCAGGTGGTCGGTGGAGGCGGTCACCACGTAGCCACGCGCATGGCGATGCGCCGCCAGTGCGCCGGCCACGTCAATCCAGTGCATCAGCCGCCCGCCCAGCAGCGAGCCCAGCGGATTGGCGTCATTGGGCAGAACCAGCTCCACCATTTCGGAGATCGACTCGGCGACCGGCCGCGGATTCAGGTTTTCTCGCTGCTCCATCTTCCCTCTTTGCCCCTTGGCTTACGCGTAACGCCTGGCGCGTCCAGTCGGCGAATGAATCGTTTCGCCCCGCGCCTGCCTTCGCCCGCCAATCGATTCTAGCGCAGCCCGCGCGCCAGTCCTTTGAACCTCACCCGTTCCCCCGCGGCGATTCCCTCTTCGCCGCCCCGCCGGCCTTGTGGTATGTTCTGCCTATGGCCGCCGAACGCATGGAGCAACTGCAATCGATCCTCGTCCAGGATCCCCGCAACACTTTCGCCCGCTATGCCCTGGGCATGGAGTTTTCCTCTGCCGGGCAGACTGACGCGGCCCTTGACGAGTTTCGCGCCCTGCTCCAGGTGGACGCCAACTATGCCAACGCCTTCTTCATGGGAGCCCAGGCGCTCGAGCACGCCGGCCGCGTTCCCGAAGCCATCACCTGGCTGCGCGACGGCATCGCCTGCGCTCATCGCGTCGGCAACCGCCATGCGGAAAGCGAAATGCAAACCCTGCTCGAAGCCCTCGAAGCCTAGCTCTTCTCCACCCGGTCCATGCGGCGCAGCATCTTGAGCAATCCCCAACTGAAGACGCCCGGCAGCGCGCGGTACAGCCCCACCAGCAGATGGTACGTCCACGGCACCACCACCACCCGCCGGTTGTCGCGATACGCCTTCCACACCGCCTCGGCCACCAGTTCCGCACTCACTCCGCGTTGCTTGCCGCCGCCCATCCGCAGACTCTCGGCGCCGCGCACCACGTGCGCATTGAACGCCGTCTGCACATATCCCGGACAGACCGTGTTGACGTGAACGCCATACGGAGCCAGCTCCAGCCTCGCCCCGATCCCTATGCAATTCAGCGCGTGCTTGGTCGCGCCATACCCGGACATGTAAGGCACGCTGACCAGTCCGGCCACGCTCGAGATGTTGATGATCGCGCCCGACCTCTGCTGCTTGAACAGCGGCGAGACCACCTGCATGCAGTCGATGGCGCCAAATAGGTTGGTGTCGAACATCTTCCGGCAGGCGTCCATGTTCATGTGTTCCACCGAATCCACCTGCCCGAAGCCGGCGTTGTTCACCCACACATCCACCCGTCCGAAGCGCGCGATGGCAGCCGCCAGCAGCGCTTCGATCTCGCTGCGCACGGTCACGTCGCAGGCCACGGCGAGGGTGCGCTCCGGCGCCCCTGTGCGGGCGCGGGCTTCTTCCACGCGGCCCAGGTCGCGCGACGCCAGCACCACCGAGGCGCCTTCGCGGAGAAAACGATGCACGATGGCTTCGCCGATCCCCATCGAAGCGCCGGTTACAACCACAATTTTTCCATCAAGGCTCATGCCGGAGTTGTATGGCCGCGCGCTTGAATTGTCAAGGGACGCAGGGGTTGCGGCAATCGCAGGTGGCCCATATTCGCCTTCTTTTTGGCGAATATGGGAATGCGGGACCGATCACACTCAAGGCTCTTGACCTTGCCCTCGGTCTTCCTGAACGCGCTAGTCTGGGATAGTTGAATCCTTGCCCCGTTTTGGCCAGCAATCATGGAACTCGCGACAGCTTCCGGATACACCGTCATCTCATCCACCCGCTTGGCACGCCTCAGGCATC
>Ga0302320_10012862_pt1 | contig 17521 bp, 19 predicted proteins | sample Bog_T0_3_FD_202130 | JGI IMG/M metagenome (GOLD analysis project Ga0302320, IMG submission 202130) | Peat permafrost microbial communities from Stordalen Mire near Abisko, Sweden - Bog_T0_3 | ecosystem: Environmental > Terrestrial > Soil > Wetlands > Peat | place: Sweden: Abisko, Stordalen Mire...
GTGCATGCAGAAGACATTGGCGCATCGGTGGTAAGCGATTGCACAGATCTCTCAATGATGAATTCGTGCAACCCTCTGAAGGCGGCACCAGGGAAACCCCTGTGCCGCCCTTGCAGCGTGCTGGCCTGGACTCAGGCCCCTAGTCGGGCTGGCCCGATTCGATCTCGTAAAGAAGCCGCCAGATGCGGTCGAATTCGCCGCGTTCAATGACCTGCAGCGGGGTCGAGCCTTGGAATTGCCCGTCGGGCTTTTGCAGCCATTGCCCGAGCCTGTCGGCACTGATCACCCGGCCCAGTGCGATGAACAGGCGGTTGATTTCAGCGAGGCGCCTTTGCGTGGAAGAACTCGGGCTCCGGCCCTTTGCCCATTGGCGCACCGCGCGGGCCGAAAATCCAGTGAGGCGGGTGAAGGTATCCTGGGTAAGGCTGTGCTTCCTGCAGAATTCGCCGACATTGAACGCCTCGGCATTGAGCGCTTCATCGAGCCGGCGGGGAGCCACTCGCTTGCCGTGCCGTTGCGGACGAGGGGCGGCGAGCGCTGAGGGTGGAATGCTCATGGAGTGAAGGTAAAAGGGTGCGGCAGTTGTTCAAGCATTAATATCGGCACTTGTGCCTGTTGGCTTGAGTGGCATCCGGTTGAGCGCGGCCTCGCGACGATCTGCAATCATGGTGTGATATTACGGATATTACCGTTACGGGGTTTACCGTAATATGAAGGCCGCCGCTTTAGGATCGAGGCATGTGACCTCGTAAACTTACTCGAGGGCCTGTCCTGCGGTTTCGGTGGCGCTCGACGCGTGGGCGTGTCCCCGCCTGGCGGGAGCGTGATCAGGACTGCTGAGTCCGTACTTGCCGGATTCGTAAACGCGCAGGCGTGGATAGCCGTCGCCGCATGGGTGGCGGCCGGCGAGCGATCGTTCAGCGGCGGGGAAGGTTTATCATCCGGCCGAACGTAGTCGGTCGATCACGCGCTGAGCGTCAATTGCGTCGATTTCTCCTTCCATTGCGGCCTGCTCGATATCCGCGACGACCGGGTTTGGAGATGTAAGCAGCGGGTGCGTAAGTCCGAGACGCTCAAGCTCGTGTGCAATCTCGGCGAAATCAGGGTACGGCGTGATGTTCGCGATCGTGATTTCATTGAGATCCTTCACTTCCTCTTGGTTTAGGAGGAACGGAGCGACGTCGTGTCGAATATTCTCCCAATCGACGTGCTTGGTCCGCTCGCGGAGGTAACTCGCCCAGTACCGGGCATCGGGTCCGGTGCTGGTTTGGTCGATGGCGTTCTGGAGTTGGGGTATATTCGGGAGTATTCCAGCGCGTCGGTACCAAAGATAATCGTACCAGTCGCGGCCCTTTTCCCTGTCGCTTCTTGTCAGAAGGATGTGGAGTTTGCCGCACATCAGGGACGGGAGTGTGAGTGTGGGAACGGTGACCTGCTCGCCGGCAATGGTGAGCGTGCGGAATTCACGAAGTGTTCCCTGGGGCGGGTCGAGGTCTAACTCGAAGCTGATCTGCAGTCCGTCGCGCGCGAAAGGTACGATGGAAGGGTGCGTGGCCGCGACGTAGATCGTGAAGCTGCGCTTTTCTACCCGGGCGTCGACCTTCTGGGGGCCTTTGGCGGAAATGTGGGGATTGAGTCCGATCTTCTGGACTGCACGCCGTATGGTTGTCTCCCATTCCGCGGTCGGACCGATGTCCTGGGGATTTCCCCAGATGAAATCGAGGTCCTCCGAGTATCGCGGAAGTTGGTGAAGGATTCGAAGAGCGGTGCCCCCGATGAGGGCAACGCCTGCGAGAAGCCCCTGCCGGCCGAGGGCCGCCAGGAGGCATTGCTGAAGGGCGTCCTTGGCGGCGTTGTGGCGGTGGACGACGGGGGATTTCGCGGCGTGTTGGAGTATGTAATCGAGGTCCATGTTGGCGGAGGCTAGGCGGCCAGATACATGTGGAGATTCTCGACGGCTCGCGTGAGTCGGGGTTGTCTCCAACGCGCTGCGAATTCCTTGAGTCGGCGGATATTGATCTTGCGGAACGGATCTTGAATCCGCCAGCGGCCGAATTCAACTGCGGTCCATTCGACCTGCTTCCACCAGAAAAAGTCGAGGAGCGCTTTTTCAGGCGTAGCAATGCGGATTGTGGCGGCGCCTTCGGCAATCGTTTCGTAGCCGAAGAATCCGCGCTCGCTGATGTGCTGATAGACAAAGCGACCGAGGGGCGTGTTGAAATCGGCGGGATTATTGCGCGTGGCGCTGGTCAGCTCGACGACACCCTCTGGGATCAGCCCGAGTTGGTTGAGGCGCCAGAGCCCCGTGACATACGAATCCTTATAGACGTTGTTCGCTGCGCGTTCCGGAGTTATCGGGTTCTTGGCGAGATCATCCGGGAAGGCGTAGAGACCACGGCGAATCGGGACAATCAATCCCTCCTTCTGCCACCGATGGATCGCTTGGAGGAGAGTCGGGGTGCTCTTTTGCGTAAGCGTCGCCGCGTTCGTGAGTTCAAAGAACCCAAACGTCCCAAAATGGCGGAGAATGTCGGTATATAGCATAAGAATTAGATGACAAATAAATGATTTAACTCGGATAAGTCAAGCTGGAGAAATGCAGCGCCGATTAAGGGCAAAAACACGTCGCAGTAGCCGCTTAAGAAAAAGGGCGCCGGTGACTCCGGCGCCCTTTATTGGGAGAACAGGGTTGGTGCAGGCGCGCTCGACTTCAAGCGTTCCGAACCCGCAGATCGCCGCAGCCGCGCTCGAGGCTTGTGAGGGGGGCGGCATTGCGCGTTCGCTAGGAAGCTTTTCAGATCGGCCAGGGACTCCTGGCCTGCGTCTTCGCACTCGGCCAGGCGCAGACGGCGTCTCGGTACTGCTCCCGAACCGTACGGGCCAGCTCAAGTCGTGCTGATAGGGTAAGTTTTGGATCCATGGATGGGACCACATTCTTGAGGCCCCGACGGTGACAATTTCAACGAGGCAAAGATTACCGCTGGTGACACGTTGGGTGGGTCAATTCTAGACGGGCGAAAGTGGGTCCAATCTTCACGGGCGTTGACATCGTTCGTACTGCTCTCCCACGGATAGTGCTGCTTCGCCGTTGAGAGCCCCTTCCCTTCGTCGAAGACGATCTGCTCTTGGTTCGTTCTTGGACAGTACGCTCATCCGGCATCAAATCGAGCCTTCCCTTCGCAACTAGTTTAACAAAAATGCCTTCCGAGCAATGGGAGGCGTTCTTAAATTGGGTGCAGGGGTTGGATTTGAACCAACGACCTTCAGGTTATTAGCCTAATAATCTCCCTATGAATATTTTGCGTCAGAGTGAAGCGGACGGTATCAGACGGGCCTGGACGGGGTCAAAATGGACCGTATTTGGACAGTTACCCATTGAGGCGATTAGACGGGAGCCCAACACAAGACCAGCCCTGAAGAGACCTGTCCGATCTTCAGGGGCCGGCCGCAGCAAACGCTTGCGCCATGAGCTCAATCTCTGCGCGCGGTAGGCGATTCGCAGATGCGACCGATTGCCACTCCCGGACTACTGCCCTCACCCGCTCCAATATCTTGCCCGCTTCACCGCCATCGAGACCGTAGAACTCAGCTGTGGACAGGGCGAGCTCTACGTCGGGCGCGGAGTCGGCGGTGTCGATGGCCAACTGGTGATTGGTTCGGTCAACATTGGGATTGAGATCAAAAGCTGGTGAAAGCCGCCAACCGTCTTCCGCGAGGATGAATCCATGGTTACGCAGATGGTCATCCCGGTTGGAGACGAGGATGTTGAAGACGACCCGCGTCCACAATTCGCGCAGGTCCTCCTGCCTTCCCGCGGGAGTGCCGCGCGTGCTTAGGAACTCCGCCAGTTCGAGATAGCTCGCGTTTTCGCCGTCGCTCCGGTTGAGGAGCGTCATTCCAGAGACGAAGAACCTCCGCTTTCCGTTGGGAAGCCGGTCAAATCGGCGGCAGGCAAAAGTGCGGTGCCGGCTTCCGAGGCTCAAGAGCTGGGAATCTGGAACATTGAGTCCCGACCTTTGCGCCAGCTCATGGACCACCATTTCCCAGACGCCGACATCCCGTCGGTCCTCCCGGCTCGGAAACTTGGCGATCCACAGGGCTCCCTCCGGGTGGGTGAAATTGGCCTTGGGCCGGGCCCCGCCCAATGAGCTCCCCGGGGCCAGGAGCGCGGTCAGCCATCGCCTGAATTGGGGGGATTCATCCGAACCCGGCTCCTCAAGGGCAAGCGAAGCCGCTTCCAATTCCCGAAGCGAGGTTATGGGGGGGGCCGCCAGTTCGCGGTCGTCGTCCAGGAAGGGCGAATCCGCGTTGCGCCTAAACCGAAGCGCCCCCATCCGGCAGCTGTCGTGCACGCCTAGGAGATAGTCCCATTCCGTGAGTGTGCGGGCCTTGCGCCCTTCCTCCCGGGCCCGCAGGGGTTCGCGGCGGTCGAGCAGAAGCCGTCCCCAGCGATCGGGGGCCGAGTCCATGAAGATCCGGAACGCGCCAACCGGATGGCTGGGGTAGCTTTCGGCATCATGCAGCTGTAGGTCCGGATCGATTTCGAATGTGTTCGGCCGGTGCAGCCAGGCGGGGTCGTACGCAAACGAGAAGACGGAATCCCCATGGCTCGCCGCGTGGAAAAGGGTCCCGACCCGGCAAAGCTCGTCCACGACGTCGGCATCGAGGCAGACATCGACCTGTTCCCGTGTGGGATTTCTGGCCCGGGCACTCATGGGGCGGTAGTTGACGGTGACGAAGGCGGCTCCTGGGCGTCTTCAAGGGTCGGCGTCTTTCTTGAGATTCGGCGCGGCGCCGTCTTTCGGGTGGGCAGCCGGAGATCCTGAAGTTTTCGCCCCAAGACGTCGTCGCGCCCCACGAGATCGAGATCACTCTGGAGGCCCAACACCCGAAGCACGCTGGCATACGTCGCGATGCTGACGCCGGGATCTCCTTCCTCGACCCGGTACAAGGTCGCGCGGGCGATCCCCGCCCGCTTGGCGACCGATTCCGCGGAATAGCGGCGGCGCAACCGGGCCATGCGCAGTCGTTCGCCGAGTGCAATAAGCTGGTGAGTCGAAGGAGGGAAAAGCGTGGGAGTGGTTCTAGGCATTAATGTCCCATAAATTGGTCATAATAGTGCCTTTTTGTCTAATATATAATACATTTAAAATATCGGAGCTCCTCCCCCAAAGCTGGTTGATTGCGGATGAGAGGCCGCGGGATTTTGGCGACGGTGGGATCGGCTCAATGAATTCAAAGCTGCAGCACGGCCTTCTGCGACAGCTGAAGGATGGCGTCGACCAGGGATTGGAGGAAGCGCGCAACATCATGGAAGGTGTCTCCCTCGTCGGGAAGATTTGGTCGCCATTCATCGGCAGACGTCTGCGCTGTTCTTACTTTTGTTCTAATCTGAGAATGCCGTATTTTCGGGACTCGATCGAAACAAACACACTCCTTCGCGATTTCACCCGAAGAGCTTTGTTGAGTAATACCGCTCGGCCCGGTCGCAGAGGACGGTGACGACCCGGGCCGCGGGCCCCAGTTCGCCCGCGACCTGAAGCGCCGCCGCGACATTTGCCCCGCTCGACGTGCCCGACAAGCAGCCCGAACTCACGGCTGAGCCGGCGGGTCATGGCGATCGCATCGGTGCTCTTCACCTTGAGCGAGCCGTCGAGCTTCGCTTCGCGAAGCAGCGGCGGGATATGGCCACCGGCAACGCCTTCGATCAGATGGCAGCAGGGACACTCCCCGGAGAGCATCGCGGCCTCCGCAGGTTCCATAGCCACAATGCGAACGCGCAGATTGGCCGTGCGCAGGGCGCGAGACTTGATCGGAATGCGCCGCTCTCTCATGACAAAGAAGAGACGAGAGAATGGAACCGCGCATCGCGTGGCTCGCGCGAGGGGATCAGGGCATGGCAACCTTCCGGCGCGGCGTCCGACAGGACCGCTGATCCGGGGATGATTCTAACGCACAAGTCAGGAATGTCCGCGATTCCTGGCCAAGACATGAGCCTTGAGCAGGGCGCCGAAGTGTTCGGAAGCCCGCTTTTCAAGAATTTCACGACTCCCCTGCCCTTCAACGAAATCCTTGGCAGCGGCCCGAAGCGGGAGACCCGTGGCCCCTGCGCCGCCGATCTCATCGAGAAACGCCAGGCCTCCGCTCAGCATATTTTGCCGGGCGGCCGGTGCTGCCTTCGCGAACAATTCTCGCAGAGGCTGCAGCCGCGCCACGAGCTCCGCCGCTGTGGTCGGCGTTTTCGCTCCGGGATCCTCAGGGAGCGGCCGGCTCCTGGTTGCCCGTGGCCGCGCAAGAAACCGTTTGGCGGCATCGAGGCGCAACGCATGGGTCTGCTTCTCCATTTCAAGGGCCCAAAGCTCGGTGTCGGCTTTCGCCACACCTGCACGGTCGGCCTCCGTGCGCCAACCGCCAAGCGTGGCCTCCTCAACTTGTTCATAAATCTCCCGCGCTTTGGCCGGAGAGAGGCCGCCGATTGTAGCAAGGCGGGCCAGAGTGTCGTATTTTTGTGGGATCTCCAAACTGCCGAGCCACTTCATGCCGATCAGCCGCGAAGACAGATTCGGGGTAAGATCGTAGACCGGGGCCAGGGACCAGGTGCGCGTCTTTTCATCGTAAAGAAATGAGTGGTTTCGGCCGTGATCGTCGCGGTTGGCCGAAAGGATATTGAAGACCGAGCGCCGGTAGCACTCGGCCGCATCCTTCGCACTCCCGAGATTGCGGCTGAGACGCATGAAGTCCTCGTAGTCGATCGCACCGTCTGCGGCCTGGCGGTGAAGAATCCCGCTGAGGGTGTGGACGTGTCGCCTCCCGATCGTGTTGTCAGGCCGCACAAACCGGTCGAACCGTGCGACGGCGAAGTGCAGCCGCTCGCCGTCAAAAACAAGGCTCGTTTTCGGCGTAACAATCCCGGCATTGCGGGCCATCTGCGTAAAGGCGTACTCGACTGCTCCCTCGGAATTGTTGTCCGATCGCGCAAGTTTGACGATGCAGGGGGTGTAACCGGGCGGCGTTTCGCCTCCGACAAGGATCTCCCGCCGGTCGAGAAAATCGCGGTCGAGGACCAGGTGGCCGGTTATTTTCGGGAAAGCGCCGCCGAGCGGGCTGCCGCTGGACGCGAGCGCCGCATCCACGTGCCCGGTCCCAAGCGGGCCCGGCGATTTGTTCAAAGCCTCGGCATTCCTCGCGAGCGCGGGAAGATCCGCCGTCTGCTGCTTGTCCCGTGCAGGCCCGGTAAGAGTCGGCTCATAGGTGATGGCACCCGGACCCCGGTTTCCGATCGCGGCGAGTTTCCCGATAGTGGTCTGCAAGCCCGGGAATTCGGCTTCCTGCATTCTTCGGCCCCAGGCGTCCGGCAGGGAATCGGCGATCAGGCCCGGGAGCCCGTCCGCAAAGGGCGTGTCGCCCGGCCGGAGTTCTCGCAAGCCGCCCGCGAAAAGCGAATTCGACAGATTGAGCGGCGACAGCTCATGCCCCTTTGCCAGAAACGAGGCGTCGAGGGCGAGCGCATGAAGCGGGCCGTCCGGCCGATAGGCGAGAACACCCATGGGTTCGCCGAGAAATCGCAGCCGCAGTTCTACAGGTTCAATGATCGCCATGGGAATTACTCCTCCCTACGGGGCGCCCTCGCCCGTTGGCGCCCCTTGGCCTTCTTCCCGGCCGCCAGAAATTCCTGGATGTTCTTCGCGGGCGGCGGCGGGGTTTTGAAGTTGGCAAGGAAGGCATCGACCAGGCCCAGCGAAACGAGCAGCCGGGCAAAGCCGATGAAGCCGATATTTCCTGTGCGCTCGAAGCGTCGCAGGGTATCGACGGCGATTCCGCTTTTTTCCGAGAGGTCGATCTGGCGCAACCCCAACGCCAAGCGCCGTGCGCGCAAAGCCGCTGACACTTCCAGGAGCACGTCGGCCTCTGTTTTAAGTGTTAACATATTACCACTAGAAGCTTGGAATGCGATCAAAACAAGCTTTATATACCATTAATCAGCAAGCTGAGACGACAGCCAGGAGACAGAGCAACGGACCATCGCCTTGGAGATCGAGGTCGAAGCCTCGCCAAGTTTCGACTTCGGGCTGATCGAGCGGTGGCGCCGGAACGCGCACGGCGGCCCGGAAACCGCCTTAGGATGTATTCCGATGCCTCAAGTGGGGGGCGCCTCTGGGGGCGGGCCTCCGCCCGCAAGCCGAAAACACCGTTTCTCATACGGCTTTCCGGCGGGCGGCCGTCCGCGATCGCCGGCATGTACGAGGAGGCCGGCGGACGCCCGGAGCCGACGTGCGCTCTCCTGACCGTCTCCCAAATGACCTGATGGCGCCAATCCACAGCCGGATGCCGGCGATCCTGGATCCCGGCACGGCACGGCGCTGGCTGGCGCCAGGACCGATCACGGCCGACGATTTGCTACCCTCTGCCAGCCCTACCCGGCCGCGCAAATGGAGGCGCACCGCGTCTCCACCCTGGTCAACAACGTCGGGAACAACACGCCGGATTGCGTGCAGCCGGTGGATTGAGAGGTCCGCCCTCCTTTGGGTGGCTGCCCGCGAACGGGAGGCAATCCGGAACGGCGAAAGCAAGATTGGTCGAGAAAGTGATCGGATCGCCCGAAAATCAGGAATCCGGAAGCCAAAGCAACCGCGGCTGCCCTCGAGCATAGCGGCGGCGGCAGCCCTGCTGCCACCCCGGAACAAGCGGGTGAGGAAGGCCAAAGCCTCCCTTTTGGGCCCGCCAACGCGGACCGGCGACAGCGCGCTCATTTGCAGCCTTTTCCACGCGACCTCCGCCCTAGGCCGCAGTAGCTTGCCTCCCTAAGCCCCTTCGAGGCCGTCAATTGCCAATGGTGCCCGGTGCGCAAATGCCGAGTGACCTTCTGAATGCCTGAGTGTCTCGCCGCCGCTGATTCGCGAACTGCTCGATCATCCGGTCCCCCGTGGTTGGCCCCCAGCATGCCGTGAAATGTCCCGATTCAGACGGTCCCCCAGGCGTTGCCCATCTTACGAGGCTTTCAGCCTGCTCAAAAAAAAACGGCCGGACGGCCATTTACTTTTAGGAAGCTCAAATAAAAAGCCATATAGAGATATGCCCAAGAAATTTCAGGCACCAGCCCTCAGGCAGTCGAACTGCCGCGACCGCGCTTTCCAGGTTTTTGGTGTGAGGCCTGTCACCCTGCTCCTGACACCGCCCGAACTGGCAATGCTCCGGCAGGCATTCATGAGGAAATTAAGCCACGACTGGACCCTCAAAAGCAGGCGGGAGCACGCAGCCAGCAAATCGGGCGCAGTTGCAGTGAGCTGCGCGGGTGACCGTACCCCTAAGCAAACCGAAATCAATTATTCGACCGAAGCATAGAATAATTCTGCGCCAAGACCCAGCCAGCCAAAACCAAGACAGCCAGAAAACAGCCCTCCCGCAAAAGGACAGAGCAAGTGTACACTCCAGTAAAAAACTACCGCCCGGAAATTCCGCCCGAACTCGCGCGCGAGCTCGCCGCCGAAGCCGTGAAGCGCGGCGTGACGGCGACCTCGATCGTCGTGGAGGCCTTGGACCGGCACCTCCGGCCCCGGCGCGGTTCTGGGGAAGCCACCAAACTGCGCCGCGAGCTGCAGGTTTTCCTGGGGCATGTGATTTGCAACCAGTCGCGGTACGAAGCCTGCCTCGCCGATTTCGGATGCGCTCTGGATTCGGTGAAAACAGGAAACGACCTCGTGACATGTGACGCCATTGACGCCCTGCGAGCCCAACTGGCTGCAGCCGAAGCCGAGTGCCGCCGGCGGTGCGAAGACTTCCTCATTCCCTACGGCATTATCTGCTACGGAAAGGCCCCTTCCCTGTGCGATGACGGAAAGGATGAGCCATGATAGTCAAGTTTGTGCCCGTCCGGGGCGCTTGTTACGATGCGGCCCGCTACCTCGCCGAACTGCTGACCGCCCTCGGGAAACTGCGTCCAGTTGCACCGGTTAAGATCAGCGGCAGTCTGAGTCGGTTTTTGGCAGTGGCGATAGCTTCGTTTTTCCGGCCGAGCTACATATCGGTCGTTCTCAGCTACTCGGAAAACCGCCGTGACTTGTCACTCCCTAAGCTGCTGTCTCACGTCAACAGCTGCGTGCGGCTCCTGACGGGAGGGTTGCCGTCCAGCAGGTTTGCTTTCGTGGCATATCTGCACGAACGCGGGAACGGTTTCGACATCCACATATTATTGGGAAAACGGGACCTCATGACCGGTCTCTGCCTGCCCCTCTGGTCGGCCACCAAAAACGAATACCGCCTTATGCAGATCTGGCGGCGTCTCATAAATCTCCGTGACAATCTTTCCGACCCGGAGGATCCGTGGCGGCGCAGGTTCCTAGTCCGGATTCCCCCCGGGTTGACCCGCGCGCAGCGGGAGGAATTCCGCATTCTAGATTACGAGGTGACCGTAGCCATCACTTCAGGCGAGATCCGCAACCGGCGCGATATTTGCCTTTTTTTTTAGCAGGCATGGCTGGGCAATCCTGAAAACCGATCAAAATGCAATCGTCATCCGCAAATACGGCAAAGATCCAACCTACACCTTCGCCGGCGGCAAGTACGCCAACGGATTCTGCCTGGACGCGATACGAAAAATTCGTCTCCAGCCTGCAAGACGACGCCCTTGCCACGTTCGAAAAGAAATTCAGCGCTTATTTTTTCGCGTGGCTCGATTCCGGAGGGCCCGACGCGACTACTTTGTTGGCCGCTTTGGAGGCGAAAGTCTCTGCGCCGACACAAACGACAACAAAGCCCACCGGCGACTCGCCCTCGCATACGGAGTTACCCTCGCCCCCCCACCAGCACGCCCCGAGCGCCAAAGCGAGGTCTCAGATCCATCTCTGGGCCGCGGCAACCTGCATTCTCATGGCGAGCGTAATCGCCCTGGCGGCGTGGTCGCAAATGGAGCGGTCGGACTTGCAGTCCGCCCAAGTGGAACTGATGCGCGTAAACAAGACGCTGGTCAAAACCCAGTCCAAAGTGACGCAGATGCAGCCGGTGTTCGATCTGATCCTGAAAGCCGCCAGGGACCAGGAACTCTACAGGGTCGACGGCCGGCTGTGGATTCGGGTGCCCGAAGACAAGAGCCAGTGCCGCCCCTACCGGTACGGGCCGAACCTTCAGATGACGGGCCTCTATGCACCGGTCCCCTCAGTCAAACCAACGAATTAACGAGCCCGATTGTCACAGTCGCCAAGCCCAAGAACGCCCCCGCGGTTGATGCGAAAAAGCAAGAGATACCCACCAACAATCCAAACCCAATTGAGTCTTATGGATACGACCCAGAGTCAGACGCCGAACTCGAACGACGAAAGCGCGCATCGCTCCTTGCTGAATGCATTGCAGCAGCGGTTCGACGGCTTGGAGACGCGATTCACGGAACAGTCTCAGGCCTACGCCGCGTTGGAGAAACGCTTGATCGGATGGGAAGTCTGCTTCAAGAGCTGGGCGGGAAAGTTGAACGCATTGGGGCAGCAATTGGAGAGCTGCTTGCCGCTGTTCAAGGGCCTGCCGACCCGGAGCGAAGTCGAGAAGCTCAAGACCGAAGTCGCGGCGCTGAAGACCGAGCTGAAGGACGTAGCCTCGATATTGCCGCCGCTTGCGCGGGCTTTGCAAAAGCACTTGAGCAATGGGACCCAGCCGAAGGGACCGGCGAAGCCCAAGTGGCCGTAAGCCCAAATTCCATCCCGCCGAATCGAACCGTTTCCAAAGCAGACCTGCCGGAGAAGCCAATCACGTAACGCAACCAATGGCCGGACACTCACAATTTGTAAGGGAAAAGGGCAGCTTCGGCACTGTTGACCACCGGATTTTCTCTAGAGCCGACATTGACGCCATGAGCTTTCGAGCGGCGCTCCAGCGTTGCCTTAAAGGCATGTCTGAGCTGGGCTGTTCGTGCAGGCGCAACGAGGGTGTCTGGCCGCCGATTTATTCCCGTCCGTTGCCTAATGACCGCTTTGCATGTGTTCGGCTTCGGGTGGAAGAGCACGGGGCCGGCTGCATCTTCTCCGCAATTTATGGGAACTCGAGCGCATTGCCGCTCAGTCTGGCTCTTTTTGCCCCCCCTCGCGAAGATACCAGCGCGGGAGCCGGAGTCGGCCCGGATTCCATCCACCGTCACCCGACCCTCCAGCACCTGGAATTTTCGGCATTTGCCATGCGGGCAACGGCGGAAGCCTGCGTGGAGGCCTTCATTGCCGCCAACCGCTCCTGCCTCGCGACGCCCCGGTTTCAACCCACCGCCGCCGATTTCTTTGTCGCGCTCGACGAATTCTTCCGCCGGCCGATGTTTGCGGGCGAGCTCAGCGCTTTTGATGCGGCCCTGTCGACGGGGGCCGAGCTCGTCTTCGGTGTGATCCTGCAGCAGCCCACGCCAGGCGGCGGGCCTGAGTCCTGGATGGAGGCCTTTCTCTGGCAAGGCGGACGGATGGCGGCGGAGCTGTTGGTCGGCGCAACCAAGGACGTCCAGTCGAGCCTCGCCTCGCAAAAAAACATGTACGGTCACGTCTTGGCGCCTCCCTACATTGTGATCGCGCTCCTCGAATCAAACCGCGCAGTCCGTCGCCTTTGGGTGCAGGCAATTTGGTCGGACGGGATCTGCCTTTGCGCGGTCGATAGCGAATACGAAAGAAACTATGCCGGCTTCTTGAGGAAGAACAACGCCTGCGTCTTGAAGCCCATGCGGCCCGAGGACATGCAGCGCCTCGTTGCCCTCCTGGGAAAGCGCTGCTCAAACCCCGACGCTTTGCGCCTCTTGCCGGATTTCTTCTACTGGAAGCCGGAGTCCCCCGATCCGTCGCTTGTTACCGTGGCCGAGGTACAGGGCTCTCCCAGAAACGACGAGGAGCCTTCGGACTACCACAAGCAACTCGATCTCAAGGCGGCGTCTTACTGCAAATTGGGTGCAGGTTGGCGCTACCTGGCGATTCCGGGTTGGAAGGTTGAGAAGGCACCAAGGCCGCCTCGGACACCTGAAGAATGGCGATCCCCACCCATAGAGGGAAGCCACCTCGGCGACGCAACCGTTGCGTGGATCGAGCGCAAATTTAGTCCAGCCAAACCGACCTAAATGGCCTCGGCGATCAACAGTACAGCGTCTCCGCAGCCGGATAAACCGGCGGAAGATTCGCATCTCGCGGCGCTGGTTACTCATTTCAACGACGGGACAACCATAGAGAAGGCCAAACGAAAGATCGTTCGCTGGAAGTTCTCGAGCAATGATGAGCTCCTGACGCCTGAAGAGGTGGCGGCGTTCGTGCGTATTCCGTACCACTCAAATCGCGGTAGTCGCACGGAATTTTGGGACTGGGTTCACAGGGAGGGAGTGCCTTACATCACGATTTCAAAGCGGCGAATCCTCTTTGACCGGCTTGATATTCTCATATGGTTGCAGCGCCGAAAGACAGGGGGGCGAGACTTGTTGAGCGACCGTCAGAGTTGCCTCACGTAAATCTGTTTTTACCGTTTGCCTCATCGAGGATGCATGGGGAGCGCTCGAGAGACTCTCCGAGGATAAGCTCCGCGAGTTGCACCCGCAAGGGCCCTCGCAACATGGCCGAAAGTCGCGCAGCCGACTCGATCACCGTGCACGCCATTTCCTCCAATGGCTGGAGTTTTTGCGTTGGGATGATGGGTTCTATGGCTGTTTTATAAGAATTATCGCCGATCTTTTTGCCGATGTAGTCCGAATTTAACCACCGGTGTTACGGCTCTCCATTGGGGGATGCGGCGAATATTCCGTATAAACGCCGCATTTTTGCGGTGATTATGTCTTGCTATTAACCGCAAGAATGCGGAGATTACAAGGTATGCGATATATCCACCAGTTGCCCAAGTGGCCCGATTTCCATTGGGACCATGCGAAGCTTCTGCCGCTGCTTGCGCAGGCTAGGCATCAGCAGGGCATGCTGCTGGGAGGGATGCAGGCCTTGGGTTTCCGCTTTCAGCAACAGAGTAGCCTGGAGAACCTTGCGACCGAAGTGGTCAAGTCCAGCGCGGTCGAGGGGACGGTGTTCGACCCGGCATCCGTGCGCTCGTCGATTGCGCGGCGCATGGGGCTGCCTCCAGAGAAGCCGGGCGCTTCGGGACGGGATATTGAAGGGGCCGTGGAGATGATTCTCGATGCCACGCAGCACTACGACCAACCGCTCTCGGAAGACCGGCTGCTCGGGTGGCAAGCCGCTCTCTTCCCGGCCGGGCGCAGTGGTGTTCGGCGCATCGCGGTGGGCCAATGGCGCACCCCGGAGATGGACCCCATGCAGGTCGTCTCGGGCCCCATCAGCCAGGAACGAATCCGCCGCAAACACATCCGCTTCGAGGCGCCCGCAGCCGCCCGCATTCCGGGCGAGGTCGCCGCCTTCCTGAGATGGTTCGAAAGTCCGGGTGAAACAGACCCGGTATTGCGTGCCGGCGTTGCTCACCTCTGGTTTGTCACCATCCACCCGTTCGAGGACGGGAACGGACGCATCTCACGCGCGGTTGCGGATATGGCCCTGGCGCGTGCGGAGGGGTCCCCCCATCGCTTCTACAGCATGTCCGCTCAGGTCGAACAGGAGAAGCAGGACTATTACCGCGCCTTGGAGACTTCCCAAAAGGGGAGCCTCGACATCACGGACTGGCTGGAGTGGTTCATCCGTTGCTTTGCGCGGGCGGTTTCTGGCGCTGCGGGTTCACTCAACCGAATTATGGCAAAGGCCTCATGCTGGGAGCGCCTGAACGCGATGTTCGAGCCCAACGAACGTCAGAGAAAGGTGATTAACGCCCTCCTCGATGCAGGCGAAAAAGAATTCTCCACCTCGAAATATGCCAAGCTTGCAGGAACATCCCTCGATACGGCCTTACGCGACATCACGCAAATGACGCGGGCTGGAGTGTTGACGCCGAGTGAGAGCGGAGGGCGAAGCAGGAAATATGCTCTGGGGTTCAATGAGGCGTAATCCTCCGCCTCTGCGGCCTGCGCTGCTTAGAGCGCGGAGATCCGATCCTCGGGGGCTGTGCCCGATGATCCGTGCGAGCGAATCGCATCAAGTGTGTGAAAACAGTGTGAAATTGCGTCTTGCCGGATGATTCCCCTATGAAAAGCGAGTCCCCCCTTGGGCACCAGCTTTCGCGTTGCGAAAGCTGTCCGCCGAAGCGCAACGCGCGAAGGCGGACTTGTTTGGCTCAACGCCGAAGTTTGTTTGCACCGGCACTGCTATCAGGGTTCTCCGGTTGATCCGGGACAGGTTTTCCCTCTTTTGGACACGAATTCCCAGAATTTGGGGAAGCTATTGAGGAAGGTAAAACACCGGCCAGTTTCGCGATGCCGTTGGCTAACGGCACGCCTTTGTCGTCGGCATACCGGTCGGTCAGCTCATGTCGATCCCGCGCGCCCAATGGCTGAGCGACCGAGGGCGGATGGTTGCATCCGCGTGACGCGGTTCAACCCGCCAAGCTCAGCGCGCAACGAGGAGGACCGGGCCCAGAAGGCCGGATTCCTTGGTTGGCGTGGCGGTGAAGCCCCGGCTGCCCACTCGCGGAGGCAGCAGCGGAGACCTCTTCATCCAGCTTAGCCCGTCCCACACCAGCGTGCTGTTGAACAGGGGCCCTGCGGAGCCCGTCCCCGTCGGCGGCGCGCCGACGCGGCTGCTTTGCGTCGAGCGCACCTCCACTTCAAGCTCGTTGGCGCCCGCCTGCACGGCGTCGGTGACCTCCCAGCGGTAAGGTTGCCAGCCGCGCGCCTCAAGTTCCTTCCCGTTCAACTTCACGCGCGCGTAGTCGTGCACGTCGGCGATCTCCAGGAACAGGCGCTGCCCGGCCGGCGCCGCAGAAACGGCGAACTGCTTTCGGTAGGTGGCCGGTCCCGCGAAGGATGGCGCGCCCAGGTCCTCCCACGATTTCAGCGGAGTGGTGAGCTCCCTACCGTTCAATTCGAGCGTCCAGTTCCCGCCCAACTCGGCGACCGTGCTGCCCGATGCCAAGGGCGGCTCCGGAGCCCCGACATTTCCTGGAAGCGGACCCACCACGATGACTTTTGCCTCGTAGGGTCCGAGCACCAGCGGGAAGCGCACGCCATCGCCCACCGCCGTCACGTCGGCCATTGCGTGAATCGTTCCCGTTCCGAGGTCCCACACCTGCGCCTGCCCGTGGCCCGCCACAGTTGCGGTGCGAACCTGCAGCTGGTTGCTCTCATTGAAGAAGAAATACAGGTCGCCGTCGCGCCAGGTCCGGTGCGTGTAGGTCAGGCGCGCCAGCGGACTGTCGAGGGAGACGTCCGGCTTTGGCAGCGCGGCGATGACCCGGGAGGTGATGTCGCCGGAAGGTTCGATCAACGTGGCGAAGCTCAGGTCGGGCACCTCCTTCGCGTCCAAGAAGGTCTTACCCAAGGCCAGTTTCGGAGTCTTGCCGACGAAGATCAGTTTGCCGCCCCCGCCGACGAAAGACCGCAGGCGCTCCAGGCCGGCTTTCGACATCACTTCCGTCGACGGAACCACGATGGCACGATACACTTGCCCGCTCAGATTCTTGAAACCGCCGTCCTCAAGGGCGGCCACGGAGCTGAGCGATTGCTCGTCAAAGTAGTCCCAATCCACCTGGTGCTCGAACAGCTGCCAGCCGAGCTTGGTGGTGCTGCGGTCCGCCTCCAAATCGCCCAGCCACATGCTGCTGGCGGGGTGGTAGAGACCCACCTGCGCCGCCGGTCGCCCGATCGACATCAGATAGCCGGCCCGATCGATGTACCAGGCGAGCATGCCAACCACGGGCGGAGTTTGGGGGCTCCGGCCTGCGGCAATCGCGGCGGTCGGCGGCGCGCCACGGTTCATGCCGCCCCGGAACTGCAGGAGCGTCATGCCGCGCACGAGCTGGAAATCGATCTGGAATTTTCCGTCGATTCCCGCCTCGCCGCCGCCCTCGGTCCATGCCTTGTTTCGCCCGAACAGGTGCGCCGCCGAGGAGGGAAGCTTGGGGTAGTTTTTGTTTTCCAACCACGTCCCGTCCGCCGTGTGCACCGCGCCCGGCGCAAGGCCGCCCAGGTTGTCGCATCCGGGGATCGGCATGTAGCGCATGTCGCGGAAAAACTCGCCTTCATTGCGGATCAGGTCCTCGTCCCAGCCGACCGACATCATCATGCTTTCGTGGTTGAGGTGGTCGAGGTAATCCATGTTGTTCTGCGCGCACCATTCGGCCAGCCCCCCGAAAAAGTTCTTGCCGAACATCGCGCTCCAGACGTCCCAGTAATCGGCCTTAACGCGCCAGGCCTCGTCGGTCATCTTGGGCGCGAAAAGGAGCGGCAGATACGGCTGGAGATCATAGCCTTTCTCCTTCCGGAACTCTTCCAGAAGCTTGGGCGTCCACGGCATGAAGCCCGTATAGTCGTTTTCGTCCCCGTAAAAGCCCAGGATCGTCTTGCCAAACTCGTCGCCGACCGCCCGCTTGTAGACCTCGTGCGTCACCGTCAGGAAGGCGCGGGTGCCCTCCGGATCCAGGTAGTCGATGAGCGTGAAAAGACTGTCCTTGGCGCGGGTGCCGTCGGGCCGGTTCG
>Ga0302320_10012864_pt1 | contig 17521 bp, 17 predicted proteins | sample Bog_T0_3_FD_202130 | JGI IMG/M metagenome (GOLD analysis project Ga0302320, IMG submission 202130) | Peat permafrost microbial communities from Stordalen Mire near Abisko, Sweden - Bog_T0_3 | ecosystem: Environmental > Terrestrial > Soil > Wetlands > Peat | place: Sweden: Abisko, Stordalen Mire...
GGAGAGCCTGGACCGGCTGTGGAGCTACAGATATGAAGGAGCAATGATGCGCTACCTGACGAGTTGGATCGACCAATTGCGCTGGCAGCGGCTCAAGCCCATGGAGAAGCTGGCCGACATGCTGCTACGTCATATGGAGGGAATCCTGAACTACTGCCGGACCAAGGTGCGGCTGGGAGTGGTGGAGGCGGTCAACGGCAATATCAAAGCGCTGCTGCGCAGAGGGCGTGGCTACCGAAACCTCAACTACCTGCTACTGAAAGTACAGCGGCTGGCCGCCACGAGAACCGACTTCGTCGCTTTTCAGAAAGCCGCGTAAAACGCACACTTTTCCACTTTCTTGCCAAGAACCCGCTTTTTCATCGGCGTCAGGCGTCCATGAAACTGGACCCTCGACGATGTACATCGGGTCAGCGAAACGAGCGACCACGAGCATTCCTTGCCCCGCACCGCGCAACTTCTTTTCACCATGCTGCGGAGTCGGCATCCATTGCGACATCCATTCGTCTGCCGAGGGCTGCTTCGCCGGACTCTGATCCTGCAGGAACGTTGGGGAGGAGGCAAGACTCAGTCGAGGTAGGGCCAGTTCTAACGCACACGCGCCGAGGCCGCCGAATATGAAGCTCCGCCTGTCAACCATGGGGTGTGTGCTCCTTGCGATGAATGTGTTGCTATGAGGGCGCTAGTCAGTGTACACCAGTACCAGTTGCCTTTCTTCTGTATCATGTCGGTTGCGAGTCTATCTCTCTGGAGCCCTCATGCAACAAGCCTTGCAAGGTCTGGAACCAAAGTCCATTTGGAAGCACTTTGACTGCATCGCGGCAATCCCCCGCGCCTCGAATAACGAGGCTGCCATTCGTCGGTACGTACTCGACGAGGCCGCTCGCCTCGGCCTCTGGGCCACGCAAGATGCAGCTGGCAACGTGGTGGTGAGCAAGCCCGCCCGCCCCGGGCGCGAATCCGCCATACCCGCACTGTTGCAGGGCCACCTCGACATGGTCTGCGAGAAGAACGAGGGCTCGCCCTTCAATTTCGATACCGACGCCATCCGCATCGTGCGCGACGGCGACTGGCTGAAGGCCGACGGAACCACCCTTGGCTCGGACAACGGCGTCGGCGTCGCTGCCGCCTTGGCCGTGATGGAGAGCAATGCAATCAACCACGGCCCGCTTGAGTTCGTCTTCACAGTTGACGAAGAGTCCGGCCTGACGGGCGCCTCTGAGTTCCCCGGTGGCGTACTCCAGTCGAAGTACTTTCTCAACCTCGACAGCGAGGAAAAAGGCACGCTGTGTATCGGCTGCGCCGGCGGCATAGTGACCAAGGCACGCCGCCGCGTCCAAATGCAGGCGTCGGTGGCCACCGCGGCGTGGCGCATCAAGGTCAGCGGCCTGCGCGGCGGCCACTCCGGCGTTGATATCCACCTCGGCCGCGGCAATGCCCTTCGCATTCTTGGCGCCACCCTCCAGGCAGTGATCGGCGAGTTGTCTGCCGAACTGGGCGACCTGAAGGGCGGCAGCGCGCAGAACGCCATTCCGCGTGAGGCCTTCGCGGTCATCGCGCTCAGCCAGGACCGCGAGATCCAGCTGCGCCAGGTAGTTTCGCGCTGCACAAATGAGCAGCAACTCGACCTCGGCGCCTTTGACCCCGACCTCACCATCACCGTGGAGAAGGCTGATCTGCCGCCGATGGTGATGGCCGAGCGCGACGCCCGACCCGTCGTGGACCTGCTCGCCAGCCTGCATCACGGGGTGCTTGCCATGAGTCCCGATGTTCCCGGGCTGGTGCAGAACTCCACCAACCTGGCGACACTCTCCCTGAGTGACGGCCTGGTCGAGATCGTCACCAGCCAGCGAAGCGCCATCGAGAGCAGCAAGCAGCTGGCGGCGAGCCTGGTGGCCACCTCGTGCCGCCGCGCCGGCTTCGAGACCGAACACAGCGGCAGCTATCCGGGATGGAAGCCCGAACCCGGAAGCGAGATTGTGCGCAAGCTGCAGGAGGTCAACAAGAAACTGTACGGCGAACCCGCGAAGCTGGTCATCATGCACGCCGGCCTGGAGTGCGGCGTGATCGGCGAAAAGTATCCCGGCATGCAGATGGTGAGCTTCGGCCCGCAGATCGAGAACCCGCACAGCCCAAATGAGCGCGTGGAGATATCGTCGGTCGAGCCCTTCTGGCAGTACCTCTGCGCGGTGCTCGAGCAGATATAGCCGCTGGCTGTCTGTTCATGGCTTCCCGTACGAGCGATCTCCAAGAGCAACAAGCCCCGAACGGACTGCGGGAGACAGGCGCCGGAATCAACGCCGGCGCCTAAACCGTGACCAACTCGTATTCGTCTCTGCCCATCTTCATCTCTTTCATATAGGAGAGCTGCCGAAGACCTTGGCGGGATTCAATGCGTTCCTTGAGGTCGTGAAGTTCTGCTTCAGGCAGCTTGTACACCATGTCGATGGAAGCCTTATCCACCGCCAGGATGTCGGTCGAAGCCAGAACGGCGAGGTCGTGCGCCTTTGGCGGCGCAGCGCTGACGCCTACGCAGTCGCAGTCCACTGACATCTTGCGCAGCACATTGATGTAGACGATTCTGCTGCCGAAATGATCGATGGTGGCCTTTGCCGACTCCACCATGTTCTCCATGAAAGGCGCGCCCTTCAGCCACTTCGAAATGTCTTCATCATCCGGGGCGGCGTGCACCATCTTCTTCCCCGTTACTCCGTCCGCGCAGCCAATGGCGATGTTCTTCAGAGAACCACCGAACCCGCCCATCACATGCCCTTTGAAGTGCGTTAGCACCACCATCGAGTCGTAATTCAGCATGTGTTTGCCCACCGACATTTCCTTGAAGTGCTTCCCGCCTTGAACAGGGATCATGACCGCTCCGTCCTCGTCCAGAATGTCCACCGGGCAGAAATCCCAGCCATTGATCTTGATCGTCTCGCGGTGTTCGGCCGTCGTGTTTCGCTTGCCCCTATAGAGTGTGTTGGTTTCGACCAGGCAGCTGTTGGGAATATGCTGCTGCAAGGCCTTTACCATTTCGCGAGGCAGAATGTTGGGTCCGTGCGGTTCGCCGGTATGCAACTTGATGGCGACCTTTCCGCCGATTGTTTCATTGATCTTCGAATAGGCTCTCAGCAGCCCATCTCCACTGAGGTCCGGAGTAAAGAAAACCTGAGACACGTTTCGTTGCGGGTCGGCAGCAGCGCGTGAACTGCCTAAATCGCCTACCGTTGCACAGCCCAACACAGGGGCGCTTCCCTTCAGAAAAGTCCGGCGTTCAATTGTGCTTCCCATGCTTGCCCCATCCGCAACCGCCGAGAAAACGTACCATAGACACAGTCGCATCAGGCGGTGACTGAACCATCGTAGCTCTTCGGGAAACAATGCACTGTGCAGATAGCGACACTTCACAAGCGCAATATGCTCAATCCAGCGAAACCAGGGAATCCGCGTATCTCTGGGCAACGGCCAGGCTTGCACTCGACTATTTGGGAGCAAGGTCGCCGAACCAGTAGGCCGCCGTCACGCCACCGTCCATATGGAAGTCGCTTCCGTTGATGAACGCGCCGTCTGGCCCCATGAGGAGTGCTCCAGGAGATCCTGCTTTGTCGAGGGAACCTGAGCAAACGCGGCATCCGAAGCCTCGACATAGAGAACGATGTCCAGGTCCTTTGTGGCCCTGAATGCAAGTCCGGTTCCGGTCATGGCAATATCGCACGCGGTACCGCCGATGAGCACATAGCGGTCGGCATAATTCCGGAAGTGCTCTCGGAAGATTTCAAACCCTTCACCATTTGAATTTCTCCATCATCTCTTCCAGCGCAGTTTCGGTGCGCTCGTCGCGGTCGGCCTTCAGAGAAAGGTAAAGCGACCACCGATCAACCATGCCATGCCCGGCAAAGAGCGCCGGCGGATACCACCAGACCTCAATTTCGCTGGCATCCGGGTCTTGAGCAGGCACTTCGACGATCTTGTGTTGTTGCCGCAGCACTTTCCATTCCTCCCGGCTCAGCGCGTAGGTCGTGTACGCCGGCGGCGCCAGCATACTGTAGTGAGCCAAGACTGTGAGTCCCGCACGGTTAGCGCCTTCCGCGCCACCAATGCGCCGGATAAAGAGGCGTTTGCTTATCGGGCTGCTAAGGAACGGTTGAGCCTTCTCCCAGATTTCCCTTCGATCCCCGATGAAACGCAGACAACGCTCCCGGCCATGGACCGTCACCCCAGCGAGTTTCGCCGTCTCCAGCTCGTCGAAAGCGCGGGTCATCGTCATGGCCGAGTATCCTAACAGCGGGGCCATTTCAGATGGGATCAGCACCTGCCCCGCATCGCGCAGCATTGCGTGGAGGACGACCACCTGAGTGGATGGGCTGAAGGTGGGAACCTCCTCGCGGATTCTGTGGAAGTGTTCGCGCAAATCAATTGCCAGCATGGGCAGGTACATCTGATTGCCTGGAACAATAAACGGAACCTTTTGTTCGATCAACCGCTTCCTGTTGTACGCCGTCACCTGTGCGCGGACATAGATCAGGTCCGCCTGCTGCTTAGTCTGGAGCATATCCATGTGCTTGCGCACCGTTGCCGGCGGCTGCTCCACGGGATTGGCGTCGATGACGAGAAGAGCGCGCACTCCGAGCAACTCCACTTTCGCGAATCTGTACCTTTCCCTGAGGACGGGGGGCAGTTGGCCGACTCCGCTCCAAGGCGTGGTTTTCACGGAAACGCCCAGGGCGTCGTGAAGGTATCGCTCGAGTTCATTGAGCATGGGTTGCACTTGCGGCCTCATCACACAATATGCACGCTCACATATCGAATGTGATCGTGCAAGTCAGGTGTTATATCAGGAATCGGCACGTTGCGGCACCTGGGAAGTGAGGGCGTTGTCCGCTGACCGAATGCCGGAAGTCGAACGCCAAAACCTCCAAACAGGGTCAGGCCGAATGCGTTACACGGAATGCCATGTTTTCGCCAAAATTGGCGTGGTAACCTCGCGCAACTGGGTTCCGAGGGCAGAATCATTGAACTGCGGCCAACGCCTTCCAATCGATACGAAGCATTCCAGCAGAAAAAAAGGAAGCTTTCGCAGGGTGCCTGGAAAACCTCGACGCTCGCTGAGCTTGTGTGAACGACTGCTCGTCACGGGTATAGAACTCATCGATAATCTGCCATTCCTTCCAACTCCTCCGCCTTTACTGAAGAAGATTCAAGCCTCTGGTATGCTAGCGGCGCATCTGGGATCATCGATGCCCATGAGCATTAAGCTGACCTGCCCGCTCCCGGTTGCAAATGGAGACATTTACAATGGGTGCGTCTTGCAATCTGTTACTGATTGCAAAGATGGCTTTGATCTACGAGTCAAATCTGCATCCTCCCAAGAGATGCAGGCGCAGGAGATCAGACAATGAATTTCCCGCACAAAACCGGCCCTACGAGTGAGGTGCGCAGAGTGATAACGAAAACGTTCGCCGCGGCCATAGTCGCGGCTCTATTTCCTTTCGGGTTAGCCGCGTACTCGCAGGCGACGGCGCACCCAATCCCGCGTGTCGTTCAGCAGAACGGCCGCTATGCCCTGATGGTCGATGGTGCGCCTTTTCTGATGCTTGGTGCGCAGGCCAACAATTCTAGCGACTGGCCGGCGACGCTTCCAAAAGTGTGGCCCGCGATCGAGTATCTGCATGCAAATACACTCGAAATTCCCATCTATTGGGAGCAGTTGGAGCCCAAGCAGGGTCAGTTCAACTACTCGCAGATCGACAGTGTGCTCGCGCAGGCCCGCGCACATCGCGTTCACCTTGTTCTGCTTTGGTTTGGCACATGGAAGAACGGCAGCCAGCATTACATGCCGGAGTGGATGAAGCTCGACCCGGAGCGGTATGCCCACGTTGTCAACAAGAACGGGGAACCAGTGGACTCGCCCTCACCGTTTGCGCGGGCCTCACTGGAAGCGGACATTCGCGCTTTCACTGCTTTCATGCGGCACTTGAAAGAGGTCGATCCTGAGCGAACAGTGTTGATGGTGCAGGTCGAAAACGAAACTGGCACCTGGGGAACGCTGCGCGATTACTCTGCTGAAGCCAGCAAGCTTTTCGCAGCGCCGGTTCCAGACGATGTGTCGAAGGCGATGAACAAGACCGCCACAAATGGGGCAGGATGGGCCGAGGTGTTTGGGCCGGATGCCGACGTCTACTTCCACGCCTGGGCGATAGCCAGGTATGTAGGACAGATTGCCAGCGCGGGAAAGGCGGTGTACCCGCTGCCTCTCTACGTGAATGCGGCACTGCGCGATCCGTTCAAAGGCGAGCCGGGGACCTACGAAAGCGGTGGCCCGACAGACAACGTGCTATCCATCTGGAAGGCCGAGGCGCCGGCGATCGACGTCCTGGCGCCGGATATCTACCTGCTGGATACGCCGTCCTATCTGAAGGTCATGGGGCTTTATCACCGGCCGGATAACGCCTTGTTCATTCCAGAGACCGCTGGGACTCCCCACGCGGCGCGTTTTCTATTTGCGGCCCTGGGACTGCAGGCTATCGGATATTCCCCGTTCGGGCTGGACTACACGCGGACCAACCATCCCGAAAGAATGGTGACGAATGTGCCGAATGCCTTTCTTGACCCCACAGCGCAGAACTACCAGCTTCTCGGTCCCATGATGCGCGACGTTGCCCGCCTGAACTTCGAAGGAAAACTGCAGGCTGTGGCAGAAGTGGAGGACCAGCCCAGGCAGACACTTCACTTCGGAAGTTGGGACGCCGTGGTCTCATTCGGCGCTGGCCGGGGAGGCGCCGCCACAGGGAATGCAGAGCCGATCGGACGCGCGCTTGTGGCTCAATTGAGCGACAATCGGTTTCTTGTTACAGGACTTCATTGCCGCGTCGACTTCCGTCCTGCAGGCACCGCGCAGCAACAGAAAACGCAAGAGATCGTCGTCGGGACCGGTCAGACGCCCTCGGTTCTTATTGATGGGAATTGGCAGCACCGTCAGTTTCTGCGTGTAGAAGAAGGCGCGTATGAGAACGGCGTCTTCCAATCGCAGCGCATTCTGAACGGCGATCAAACCGACTGGGGGCTGGACTTCGGGTCGGACTCCGAGGTCCTGCGAGTATCGCTCGCCAGGTATTGAAGCTGGCAGCGCGAGAAAAGGTACGGTAAAACGCCGATCAGCCCCGGAATGCAGTTTGCACCGGCCAAGGCATGAAAGGCCTTACGTACGATGTCTTCTTGCCGGAGCGGAGGCGTGCCAACCCGCCAGGAAGGATGCCACTGCACGCCTTTGCGGCGAATTCATGCTTGCCTTCAGATATCTCTGCTTACGGCATCCAGTTTCGACACACACCCGGTGTCTATACCGAGTTACTCCGCAGGATTTAATTCCATCAGTTTTACCGGTCCCAGAATGCCCGAAGGAAGGGGGACCAGATTCTCCATGTCCTGGGGCACGAAGAGCTCTCCGTAGCGGTCCCAAAGCAGACGGTAGTCGGGCTGTGGATGGCCCGCAAGGGCGTTGATCGCGGTGTTGCCAACATCGATGCGGAGATCGTTTTTGCCCTCGTGGACAAACTGGGTCACATCGAGACGATAGGGCGGACGCCAAACATTTCCTGCCAACTTGCCGTTGACGTAAACCTGCGCGGCCTCGCGAACGGGAGCCACAAGGTAAGCGCGCATATTGTTCCGGCCGGGCGGCGAAGGAAGAGGCTCCGGCGTCCCTGGTCCAAAGTCGAGGAAATATTTCGCTCCATGCGGCAGGGTTTCGATAGGCAAGTGAAAGCTTTTTCGATACGAAGCCAGCCCCGAGAAGAACCTGGTTCGCATGTCATCGCTCCAGGACGACAGGCGATCCATTTCGATTGCCGTCCCGGTGGCGCCGAACGCGACCTTCCATTGCCGCGACAAATCCAAGATCGCCCTCTCAGTCTGCTTTTGCCGCGGCGGAGCGGCTGCGGCAGTATCGGACCGGAAGATCAGCCGCGACTCATAGGGCTCCAGATCGAGTTCGATATTTCGCGGGTCCGCAAGGCCTGAAATCTCGCCCGAGAAGGCATCCCAGGTTTCAGCGCGTGCAGCGGTATCGCGAAAGTGCGCTATCGCGTGTTTCGGCTGGTTCGAGGTGTTCGCGACAAAGTACAGGTTTCCGCCACTCAGTTTGCGATGGATGAAGCCAATCTCCGGCGTTGCGGGAGAAAGCCTGAGGTCGGGCGCCGTATAGCTCACAAGCGCGGCGCCTAAAATACTCTCATCCTCAATGAAATGGGCTGAAGGCAAGCCGTCCTTGAAGAGCGCTTGCGAGATCTCCCCGAGCCTTGCTGAATCCTGCTCGGCGTGCATGAGGCCGGGCGCAGCTGCCGGCTTGCGCCGCGTGGCAATCACGATTCCTCCGCGGCGCGCAAAGCTGAGAATGTTTTCGTAGGTGGAAACAGGCAAACGGTCTACCGAGGGTAGAATGAGCACGCGATACGGAATTCCCACCGAGTCTATGGCGTCGGCATCAATGAAGTCGAGATTGAATCCGGCATCGAGAACCTGCGCAATGACCTGCTTGCCCAGAAATTTGTCCATCGATTCATCGATGCTCACGTTCGATCCCGATTCATCGAAACCGGCGGGAGATGTGGGCGATCGCCGTTTTTGCAAACCTGCCGAAAACGAAGCCCAAACATCGTCGTTGGGCAACAACAAGGCGACGTCGTTGGCAGGCTCTCCAAGCCGCAAGGCATAGCTCACACGTTGCAGATAGCGCGTTAGCTCGGGCATGGCAAAAAACCACGGGTTGTGCCCATTCAGCGCGGCCGCCGCATACATGCGCCATCCCGGCTCTCCAGCGCCTTCGGGCGAATACGGCCAGCCATGTCCCACAAGCTGATTGATTCCCTGAAGAAAATGCAGGTCCGCCTCCGCCTTCATATCCAGCGGCGTGGCGCGGAATGCGGGCGAGTGCAGCCAGGTCCAGGTCTCGGACGAAATGACCGGCCGATGAAGAAGGTGCCCTGCGGACGCAGCCCAGCGCGTATCGGAAAACTCGCGGCCCATGTTGAAGGTCGCCTTGCCTTCGCCCTCGGGCAAATCCGCCAGCCGGTTGCTCCACAGGGTTACCGGTGGAAATCCGTAGGTCTGCGAACGAAACCTGGTCCCATGCTCTTGTGCCCAATTCTCAACAGGCTTGAGAAAGTTCTCCTCCACCATCTCGGTAAGCGTCCTGCCCCAATCGCGGCGAATTGCGGCAGTTTCTGGCCCGGCGTCCATCACCAGAGCTGGCAGATGGGGGCGCAGATCGTAGCCGCGCCGCCGCTGGAATTCGGTCAGCAGCGCGGGGCTCCAATCGGACGCGTAAACCTCCAGGCTGTCGCTGAAAACCGCAAAGGGCGGCTGATCGCCGAAGGCGGAGAGCAACCGGTCGCCGACGGCGCGAAGGTGTTCCTCGGTTGCGCCCCGGTCGTAGTGGTCGAGAACAAAGCCCGCTGCGCCCACCGACGGCCGCTTGACCATCATGCCGGTGCGGCTGGAGAGAAAAGAGATCAGCGTGCGAGGCTGCGGCGACGGCGGGAAACTGTAGCGGCCTGAAACGGGCGCGGCCAACGATTCAGCGTGACCAACTGCCTGCTGGGTTGGAGGTTCGGGCAGCAGAAAACCCGCCAACCACTCTTCGCCCGCATCCACAAACGGAGCGGGCGCCGACACCTCACCCGGTTCAATGCTGCGCGACTCGACGCGGAGCTTTCCGGCCGCCCTCGTAACCGGAATATGTTCCCCGCCGAAAGGCCAGCCGCTGCACAGCGTCACATCGACCCGAAGCCCGAGACGGCGGGCCTCCTGGGCGGCAAAATGCAACGCGTCCAGGTGCTCGGGCGAGAGATACGGCGTGTTTTTGAATCCTGTCGACGGATCGTCAAGCGCCAGCGGGTAGAGGGTGGCAATCTCCACGCCGCCAATTCCAGCGGCCTTCATCCGTTCGAGTTCGCGGGTCAGCTCGGGTCTGGTCGCGGCAGGCCCGAACCACCACCAGCGCATCATGATGCGGCTGGAATCCGGCGGGTCGGCAAACAGGCGGTGCTGCTCGGCCACGCTCACGTCCGGTTGAGCAGACATGGGCTGGCTGACCGTCAGCCCAATTGCAAGCAGCGCCAGCAGAGCCATCGAAGTCAGCTTGACCTGGATCAGCCAATCGTTGGGTAGCGAAACGCAGAACATAAGGGTAGAAACCTCCAGAACCCGCGCGTGGCGAACCTTGGCCCCGGCTTTCGATGAAGTGAAGCCAACCCTTGATTGCAGAGGCCCGCGAGCTGGATGGAAAGCAGCTCATCCAAATCATAGAAGCACGGGACAGGTTGGATTTGAGAATTACATTCCTGCCCCGCATTTCCCGCAGGTGGAGCGACAACCAAGAATGCAAGGTCTGGTCCCCGAGCAAGCCAGGAACGCTATACTCCCGTCTTATTCATTTGGGAGATCGTGGGCTCAAACGATGTGGGGATCGAAGCATGATCAGCAAAAGGGCAGGACATCGTGCTACGGTGCATGAAGGCAACAGACTCAGGGAAGGCCGAAAAGCGGATTGGAGAAGAGTTGCCGGGGATTCGCTCGGAGCTTCGCCGAAGCCTCAGAAAGCGTTCGAGAAAGCCGCCTACAGGGCAGGAATCCGCAACCCCGTCGAAGTAGCATGCCAAGCTGTGGATCAAGTAGTAGTCATTATGGTGAACCGTGGCGCTAGCAAGTGAAATGTCCGCTTGTGCGCCAGCGTGTGGCGACAGTATGTCCCGCACTCATGGACTGATCGTTCTTGTTCGTGCTGCTCGCAGCGGCCGGTTCAACTGTCAATCTTGGACGGATGCAGGGTCAATTCCCGGAATGTATTCCAGGATGTATGTTCGAAATTTCAACATGCAACTCTTTTATTATGATTCGCTTCGAATTCATCCCTCTCCGCCATAAACCCTTCCAAGCACATCCAAAGACATCCAGAAAAGAGACGTAACGCCTGGCTCGCGCGGAATATGCGCGTTCTCGTCGCACCGCTGCGGAAAGAAAATAGGCGCAAACAATTCAATCCAGATCTTCGTATCCGCCTGAAATCTACTGAAGGCAACCCACGACCCGTTCGGTTAAACTCGCCAGGGAGACACTACCATGAAAATCAGCCCAGTCCGTCTATCGGGAACGGTCAAAACCTTCTTCGCCTTCGCTCTTCTCTTTTCATCTCTCCAAATGCCGGCGCAGTTTGCTGGCGCCTCTGCTCCTGCGGGAAGCACGCTCTCAATTCCAGTGGCTCAGATTCTGCAGCCTGAGGCGCTGCACCATCTAATGCTCACTCCCGTTGGAGAAAAGCCCCTGATCCTGCAAGTCGGCTCGCACCTCCTTTACGCCGAGGGTCACATCCCCGGGTCCGAGTATGTTGGGCCGGGTTCGCAACCAGCCGGACTCAAGCAACTGGAAGACCGTGTGAACGCGCTGCCGCGGAATAAGCCCATTGTGCTCTATTGCGGGTGCTGCCCATGGAATCGCTGCCCGAATCTTGGACCCGCATTCGCAAAACTGCACGAGATGGGATTTACCAGCGTGAAGGCTCTCTATCTGGCTGACAATTTCGGAACAGATTGGGCCGGCAAAGGATATCCGGTTGACCAGGGGCGCTAGCAGGAAGCCAATGCGCAAAGTCAGGTACCTTGAAAAACTCATTGGGATTCCGCTACCGGCGCGTCGCAATTCGATTCCGCTGAGGCTGCTCTGCCTTGTTTGGCTCGGACTGGGCGCGTCCGCGGCGTGCTTCGCCGCAAACTCCCTTGTGCACAAGGCGGCGCCGGAGTTCGTGCGCTCAGACCTCAATCACAGGCGCGTAGACATCCGCGCCTACCGGGGCAAGACTGTCCTGCTCAACTTCTGGGCCACCTGGTGCACGCCGTGCCAGCTCGAGATGCCACGCTTCATCGCGTGGCAAAGCAAATACGGCCCCCGCGGCTTGCAGATTATCGGGGTCTCCATGGACGACGATCCCGCAATGGCAGGCACTCTGGTCAGAAAATTGAAGCTGAATTACCCCGTAGTGATGGGTGATGAGAAAATTGGCCAATTGTATGGCGGAGTCATGGGGCTCCCGATCACCTTTCTGATCGACAGCCAGGGAAGAGTCCAGGCTCAGTATCAAGGGGAAACCGACCTGAACTCGATCGAGAAACAGTTCAAGGCTTTGCTCGGTCCCTGAGTTGGCGTCCGCCATCCGTGCCTTGGGGTCAACTGTGTCGTCAGACCCGTCTCTCGCCGGCTACAGATGAATCCAACCGGTAAGGATCAATGCCAGAGATCCCACAGCAACAACTATCCAAAGCAGCACCCCTTGCAGAAGTGGTCTGGCCCCCACTTCGCCCAGAGTCTTCTTCGATAGCCCGGTTCCTATAAGAAACAGCGTTACCGTCAGGCCAATCACGCCCAGGTGTTTCAGCGCCGGGTAAACCGGTTGAACGATGTGAACGTAGGTGTTGGCAACCGCTGCCAGGCAGAAGAAAAGAATAAACCACGGCCATTGAATGCGCGTCTTGCTCTTATAAATAAATGCTGTCCCCACTGACATCGGCACAATCCATAGCGCGCGCGCCAGCTTGACGGTGGTTCCGACCGCAAGGGCGACGGCTCCGAACTTCGCTGACGCGCCCACCACCGAACTGGTGTCATGAATCGCAAGAGCCGCCCAAAGACCAAACTGCGTCTGCGTCATGTGCAACGCTGACCCGATCGCGGGAAATGCCAGCAAGGCAACGGAGTTCAGCACAAACACGGTTCCCAGAGAGACGGCAATCTCCTCTTCACTCGCGCCCGATATGGGCGCCACCGCGGCAATCGCGCTGCCTCCGCAGATCGCCGTGCCGGCGGAGATGAGAAACGAAATCCTCTTCTTCACGCTCAGGACCTTGCCCAGCCCCCAGCCAAGCAGCATGGCGAAAGTGATGCTGGCCGCCGTGTAGATGAACCCGGAGCGGCCTGCTTGCAAAACCTGCTGCAAATCCATTCCGAATCCGAGACCCACCACGGATGCTTGCAGCAGAAGCTTGGAGAGCTTTTTAGCCTCAACGTGGAACGGATGAACGAAGGAGAATCCATAGATGAGGCCGCCTGCCAATGCAATTGGAGGCGACACGAGGCCGCTGGCGGCCAGGATTAAGCCAATGAAGAAGATGTTCTTGGACACACATCAAGTATTTCCGAGCGATAGCGCCGCGTCCAAGCAGAAGTATTCATGCCTCATTTGCGTTTCTTATCGGTTGCGGCAGACCCCGATCCTTTGGGCCTGCTCAGGGTTCTTCCCATCCCTGCCCGAGCAAGCAGAACTCTGCGAAACTCCAGCGCTACGCCCAGCGGCTCAGGGCCGGACGCATACGCGATCAGGAATTCCCGCCGAATCCGCAACCCTTCAACTTCGACAATTTTGAAGCTGCTACCCAGTCTCAGGTCTTTGGCGATCGCCCAGCGTGAGACGAATCCGATCCCAAGCCCTGCTTCCACGGCGGATTTGATGGCTTCGGTTGAGTCCAGTTCCATGACGATCTGTAACGCACTTCGCTTGACGCCTTGGCGCTCAAGCGCCAGTTCAATCACATGGCGCGTGCCGGACCCGCGCTCCCGCGTGAGCAACGGAGTCGCGGCCAATTCGGCACAGGAGATCAGATTCCGCTCCGCCAACTCATGCGCGGTAGATGCGATCAAGACCAGTTCGTCTTCAAGAAACGGCTCGGTCTTGACGTCGCGGCTTCGCGCCGGCCCCTCAATCAATCCCAACGCAATCTTCTGCTTCTCCACCGCATCTACGATGTGTTCCGTGTTGCCACTGATCAGTGTGGGGTGAACCCGTGGATGTTCGCGCCTGAACTCGGCCAGCAGCCGCGGCAACACATACTGCGCGATGGTAGTGGAAGCGCCAAGAGACAGATGGCCCGCATGCTCTCCGCTAAGAGCGGCTATGTCGTGCTCGGCTTGGGCAAGGAGCGCGCTTAACTGTTGTGAGTACCCGAGCAGAATCCGGCCGGCCTCGGTGAGCGTAATCTGCGCCCCGGTGCGATCGAAGAGTTGGACTCCCAGATCTTCCTCAAGCGCCTTGATTTGGAGACTCACCGCGGGTTGCGTCAGATACAGCTCTTCCGCAGCCTTCCTGAAGCTGCGCTGTTCCGCAACTGCCCTGAAGACGACAACACGAAAGTTTTCCAGACTCGTCATTCGATGATTAAAACACCCACGCGCGGTGGCCAATGCCGGCAGCGTTGAAGGGATCGACGGAATCGCCGCCGACTGTTAGCTGTGCGGCACGCCGCCTTCCGCGATTGCCAACTCGATCTTGATCTCCGGCGGCGTGAGCAGCGTGTTATGCACCAGGCAGTGGTGTACAGAGCGCATCAGTCCCTCTGTCTGCTCTGCCGTCAGAGCCACCGGGCACGCAACCTTAATGCGGAAGTTGCCAAGCCGTGCCGGCTGCTTCAGCTTCTCGGCGGTCACGGTGACTTCCACGCCACGGTCGCCGAGGTTCCTGGTCTTGAGGTATTGCACCGCGTAAAAAGCCGCGCATGAGCCCAACGACGCGAGCAGAAGCTCAGGGGGCGTCATTCCGCCGTCCTCGCCCCCATTCTCCGCCGGCTGATCGCAAAGAATCGAGTGCGTCCGTGTATGAATGGCGAATTTGACCTGGTCGAGATGAGTAATCTTCACTTCCATTGTGAATCTCCTCTTCATTAGAACAAAGCCACAACAGGAGCGATTCGTTACAAAACCATGGATAACTATTTTGCGGCCGGCAGAACCAGCAAACGCAGGTATTCCCGTGTAAGGATCTTGCGCAGCCGAGGTGCGAATGTCGAGCCGCAGGGAATCTCGAGTGAGCGGCATCGATCAATGGCGGCGCGCAGGTCGCGCAGAAATGCCACGCAGGACGGGCATGCCTCAATATGTGCCCGCATCTGATCGCAGGGAACAGGCTCCAACCTGCCATCCAGGTATTCAGAGAGGTTGGCAAACAGCTCCTGGCATTCATCGGGGCGCCGTCTACCCATGGACCGGGCGCTCTTGCGTCTCTGCGCAGAGGTTTTCGCAATTCCAGAACTCTCAGGCGCGCCACTCAACAGTTGGCTCATCTCTTTGCGTACGCTTAACCGTGCCCGGTGAAGCCGGATCCGCACTGTTCCCTGCTGCAAATCCAGAACCTGCGCCACCTGCTCGGTAGTCAACTCCTCCATGTCGTGGAGCACGAGAACAATCCGCAACGGCGCAGGGATGCGCAAAATCGCCTCATGCAGCAGATGATGCTGTTCCGCTTGCAGCACGTTGCCTTCCGGGCTCATACCGGCATCCTGGAGCAACAGCCCCAACTCTTCGCCGCTCGGCATCAACTCGTCGAGCGAAAGAATGCTGGCAGGGGCGTTCGCACTCTTCCGGCGCATCCGCCAGCACCGGTTTCTGGTCACCGTGTAAAGCCACACGGCCATCTGTTGCGGGGTCTGGATTTTTGCGAGGTGCGGGATCGAACGGGAGAGCACCTCCTGCATGGTGTCTTCGGCATCTTCAGGATGGCCGCAGACTTTCATGCTGAAGGAATAGACCGTATTCTGCAGCAAGCCGATTGCCTCTTCAATGGCTTCCGACGTGTTGGAGCGCAGCAGATCGGTAGCTCGGATCAGTTCAGGTCGCATGGCATGGATTCGCTAAGCACTCCCAGTATATGCGCTTGCATAGGCGAAGCGATGTTGGCGCTGCGAAGCGGTTCTTGGCCTCCTGCGGGAACATTGAGCAGAAATATCATCGCGCGCAAGGAAGCGAGGTGACATTCGCCTTGCCAGTTTGGTCAATCATCTGAAGGCAGATTGGAGATACCGTCTGGAGCCAAATGCGATCGTTGCGGCCTTCCGGATTCGAGTCCGCAGCGATCCATGCGCGGACCAAGGCTAATGCGAGCCCCATCTCGGCGCCGCAACGGCTCTCCTCCAACCGGAACATCTGGCGGTAGACCTCATCCTTGAGGTGCACGAATCTTCGCCGGGCATTCATGGGGTCGCTACTTCCCGCTGCCACAGTTGGCATCCTTCAAGCCCGCGGCTCGCAGGATGGACATCGCAGGACACCAGTTGGTGAAAGCTGATTGCAGCAGGTTCACCCCGACAAATGCCGTCAGCCAGAGCCAGTAGAGAGAAAAGAAGTGTGCAAGAGCAAGCGATATCAAAACCATGACGCCTCCCATGAGGCGCACACCGCCTTCGACTGTCATAGGGAATCTCCTTGTTCGGTTGCGGATTCAGCCTCAGCCCCGTGCCCGTCCTGGCGCCCGGAGTGAACCATGTAGTAGAGAACTGGAATGGTAGGCCACGACAGAAACGTCGATGCCACCGCTCCGGCAATCAGCGATAACGCGAGCCCCTGAAAGATTGGATCGGTAAGAATCACGCTTGCGCCAACCACAACCGCTGCCGCCGTGAGCAACATGGGACGGAAGCGCGTTGCGCCCGCATCGATGACCGCTTCGGCCAGCGGCATCCCCTGGCGGATACGCAGCTCAATGAAATCGACAAGGATGATTGAGTTGCGCACAATGATCCCGGCGCCGGCAATGAAGCCGATCATTGAGGTTGCGGTAAAGAACGCTCCCATCATTGCGTGCGCCGGCATGATGCCCACCAGGGTGAGTGGAATCGGCGCCATGATGATCAGCGGCACAATGAAGGAGCGGAACCAGCCCACAACAAGCACGTAGATCAGCACAAGCACCGCGGCAAACGCCAGGCCCATGTCGCGGAAGACTTCAATGGTGATGTGCCACTCGCCGTCCCACTTCATCGAGTAGTGATCCGTTGACTCCGGCAACGAAGCGTTATAGCGCGCCAGCGTGTATCCGGCCGGGAGTTTGAAGTTATCCAGCTCTTTGTTCATGTTCAGGATCGCGTAGACCGGGCTTTCCACCGCTCCAGCCACATCGCCTGTCACATAAACTACGCGGCGCAGATTCTTGTGATAGATGCTGCGTTCGATCGTCTTGTGCTCGACGATCACCAACTCGCGCAACGACACCATGGCGCCGTCAACGCCGGGCAGACGGATATTTTCAAGCCCTTGCTCGGACGAGCGATCCGCGCGGTCAAGCTCGACGAATGCAGGCACTGGCTCTCGCGCTGCCTGATCATGGATGAGGCCCACCTGCGTTCCTGAGATGGCCAGAGCCAGCGCATGAGCCACGTCGAATACCGCGATGCCATGCTGTGCCGCCTTCACCTCATCCACGCGCATTGTCAGCCTTGGTTGCGCGTCTTCCACATACCAGTCCGTGTCCACGACCCCCGGTGTGTTCTGGAAGATGGTCTTGATCCGCTGCGCCACTTGAGTCTGGCCATCGAGATCTGGACCATAAACCTCCGCCACCAGCGTTTGGATAACCGGCGGCCCCGGCGGCACTTCGCTCACCTGGATGCGCGCGCCATAGGCGTTGCCAATCGCGTCCAGCAACGGGCGAAGCCGCTTGGCAATTCCATGGCTTTGCAGGCTGCGTTCGCTGGCAGGCAGCAGGTTCACC
>Ga0302320_10012865_pt1 | contig 17520 bp, 13 predicted proteins | sample Bog_T0_3_FD_202130 | JGI IMG/M metagenome (GOLD analysis project Ga0302320, IMG submission 202130) | Peat permafrost microbial communities from Stordalen Mire near Abisko, Sweden - Bog_T0_3 | ecosystem: Environmental > Terrestrial > Soil > Wetlands > Peat | place: Sweden: Abisko, Stordalen Mire...
CTTCCACTGAACTCTCTAACCCCATAATTGATAAAGAAGACCAATCAGAAGCTTCCTCCCCTCCATCAGTTAATAAAAATGCTGTTATAGAACAAGACCTCTATAGTTATGAAGCAACTTCCCCAAAAATTGATTCAGAAGACCCTGATCATCCTTTTGTTTACCCAAGCAAATACGGCCTTTTGAAACTGATCGCTTGTCCTGTCGCACCGAAACAATTGAATGAAATTAAAGGCATTCATTATTTCAACGACAAAACCTCGACAAATTATCTCAAGAAAATCCTCAAATCTGATAAAAAATGTCTTCTTCTTTTCGAGCCAGATACACATTACAAGAACCTCAGCGACCTGTTCAAAAGTATTGAAAAAACCATGAAATGTTCTTATTTTGGTACGAAAAAGAAACCCCGGAACCCGTTTTCCCATTGTAAAACTCCCAAAGAGATCTTTAATTTGAATCGACGAATTCTGATAGAAGTCAAACAATCATTAAATAAAATCGTCTTTATGATTAATTATGACGGGTCCGTGCGATTAAAAGGCAATTTCCCAAGTCTTAACCAACTAAAGCTTTATTTGACCCGCCAATTCAAAGACCCAAAAGAACCTTTTCTTCGTCATGATTATCTAATTCCTTATAACATTTATAAAGGAATGGCTAGTGCTGAAGCCTTTGAAAAAGCTGGAATCCCTTTAAAAGTCCTCGATGAGAAGAAAATTTATCCTTTATATGGAGTATGGAGTCCTACTAAACAAGGATATTTGGAGTTGGTTGCTGATTATATTGAGAAAAACCCAAAGAAAATGAAAGACGCTAAGCAAGCTATTGATTTGGGTTGTGGGACAGGGGTTTTATCAATGCTTTTATTATTGAAAGGGGGATTGAAGAAAGTTTTTGGGGTGGATAAGAGTTTGATTGCTGTGAGAAATTCGCGATTGAATGCGGAAATATTGGAAGTGGGGGATAAATTCAAAGGGGAAATAATGAATTTGGGTTTGGATGATGAGGTTATAATCAAATCTCTAGAAAAAAAGAAATTTCCAAAGAAATATGATATGATAATTTGCAATCCTCCATGGATAATAGCCTCTTATGTTAATGAGAAAAAAGATTTGGATAATGGAGTCTATGATCCAGAAGAGAGATTATTGAAGTCATCTTTTAATTTTGCAAGTATTTTAATGATATTTTTATAAATTGGTTATTTTTAAATAGAAAATCATCTGAATAAAACTCTGTCTAATGGAGAAAATGGGGTTTTTATGTTGATTTATAGCGATTTGTCGGAAAAATTAGGACTTCAGGAAGAAGGACGTATCAGGAAATTATGTGATGAACATGGGTTAATGGTTTTAGAGGAACGCAAGAAGAATTTATTAGAAATCGAATCAGATTCAACTAGTTTCAAGGAAAATTCGAATGATCCTTTATATAAATTCAAAGCTGAAAGCAAAGTCATCCTTTATATTATCACCAAAGTTTAAGCTAAAAAACAGACATTTTAAGATGTGTTTTTTTTTCAAATTAATGTTAAAATTGTCGACATTTTGAGACTTTTTTCAAATTAAAGTTAAAAATGTTTAATATTAAAAAAATATATTGAAAAAAGGTTTTCATTGACTTGATATTAAATATTAAATATTGAAAGAATTTCATTGACTTATATTAAATATTAAATTAACATGATAAAGCATCACTTCTTTATAATCATTTTGTAAAATGAAGAAAATCAGCATTGTGTGATCAGAATTCATAGTTCATTATGATTAGAGTTGATTTTGTTGATATATATTTGTTCCAAAATCTCTAAGATCTTCGAAATTTCAACCGGCTTTATTAAGACTCCATCCATGCAATTATTCACGCATTTAGTCGAATCTTGCCAGGCAGTACAGCAGAAAATCCGAACTTTAATAAACCCCTTTTCATTTATCAGTTTTCGCATCTCCAAAGCCGCTTCCTCCCCATCTTTTATTGGCATTATTCTATCTAAAAAGACAAGATCATAGGCTTTGTTAAGAGAAGAGCTGGAATCATTGTTTTTCTCAAATAACTTCAATGCCTCTTCACCGTTATAGGAGGAATCTATCTCGATTTTAATCTTTTCATTGTCCTGAGCAAATTTCAAAATCATTTTCTTCATCAAAGTCAATATAAAAACGTCATCATCTACTAGAAGTATTCTAATATTACAAGGCTTTGTGAATTCAGGATTTGAATCTATAAATGTTGTATCCTTGATCGAAATAAATCGCCTAAGATGACTTTTTGATCGAATCATGATCTGTTCCTCATTGTTAGAAGTTATTGATTTCCTAGGTTTGTTTCCAACTACTATGAAATCTTCATTTTGAGAGAACTTTATATCTTTGTAAGGAAAAACAACAATGTTTGGGAAAACTGGGATTTTCGATGATGAGATGTTTTCTGAAAAAGAAGGATCTTTATTAGAATTGACCGGAATCGAATCTGAAGAGTTCGAATTTGAAAGCATGGCTTTAGTGTTTGTAAAATTGCTTTCAGATCTAAAGCTGCAATTCGCGAATATCACAAATGAGAACTTTGAGCCTTTTTCATAAGTTGATTCTATCTTTAATTGCTTTTCAGGACCCAATTGACTGATTATATTAGTACAAATATGAAGTCCTAAGCCAATTCCTTGTTTATTATAACAGCCTTCATAATCAAAAGATTGAAAAGGCTTGCATAATTTCGGGATTATCTCAGGTTTTATACCAACACCATTATCTATGACATTTAATAAGATCAATCGAGAATTTGAAACTGTTGAGATTTCTAATATGATTTCGCCTCCTGGGTTAGTGAATTTCAGGGAATTTCCAATAAGATTGACTAAAATTTGTTTGATTCTGAGAAAATCGGAATAAAGAGAAAGATGACTCTTGAAATTGTTGTTGTTGATTATCTTGATGTTTTTCAAATCCCCTTGAACTCTCATCATGCTGGTAGTTTCATCCACTAGTTTCTCCAATTGAAAATAACTCAAATTCAATTTAAATTTCCCGTTCTTCATTAATGAATAATCTAGAATATCGCTGATCAGATTCATAAGCATCATGCCACTACTCAAGGCTAAAGCCAAATTCTGACGGTTTTCTTTTAGATCATTTGATTCCTTTGCGAATTCTATGCATTTTAACATCGAAGATAAAGGCGATCTAAGATCATGAGTTATCGATGCTAGCATCTCATCCTTGCCTTTATCCAATTCTCTTAAATGGACCACTTCTTCCTCAAGAAATGTATCTTCCATATTTAGCAAAAACCTTAATTTCTCATTATGATAAAATTTTATCAAACAAATCCGATATTTCGCCTCTCCTTCATCTAGGGGAATCGCTCCATTAGACACAATTTTCTGGCTCTTTTTCTTATAAGTGGTTAAGAACTTCTTGATTTGAGGAGTTTTATCTATTTTTTGTAAAAGCATTTTATTTTCATTATTATTATCCCCGATCATTGTCGATTCTAACAAATGTTGTCTCAAAGGTTTGTTCCCAGGACTATAAGGGTCAAAATCGAATAGATTTGTAGTATTCAAATGGATATCATCGAAAAGTTGAGCTAATGATTGATTATCTATTATTTTGAAATCATTTTTTGCAATTTCATTGGAGAACTTCAGTTCATAACTTGCAGTGGATGTTTTTTCCTGAAGTTGTATTTTATCGAAACCCATTAATGCTGAAGGATAATGTTTCATGATGGAAGTATAAAGAATCATATATTCCTCATTTTGCAAAACCATTTTTTTCTCATAGGAAAGTTCTTTTTCAATCATGCAATATTGGAAATAATAAATCAAAAGACCAAAAAAAATGCAAATCATGCTGATAAAATAAAGGGAGGAATTCTCGGAGCTGCGAGTCTCGAAATATATGAAAATTGTGAATAGGAAGATCATCTGCAAGAGAAATTTCTGATATTTCTCATTCAAAATCACAATCATTAGAAAAATCAATGTGTTTTTTTGAATGCCACCCTCGAAATTTAGCTGGAATAGATAGCTTTCTGTTGTGAGGAAGACTGTAAATAAGGCTAAATAACAGGATGCATAATCGAGAAAAGAAGGATATCTATGACTGACCACAAGCAAAAACAAGGCTGAAAACAGGAAGAAAGCTGATAAAGAGATAAAAATCTCGTTGGAAGAATTGATGTTGGTCACCAAAACCCCACTCATTTCAAGAATGTTGAGAATTGTTTTGAGCAGGAAAGAGATGAACGAATGGGACAATTTGAAAGAGTTTATGTATTTATTAAGCCTTTGCATATTCTTTAGATATAATAAATTATAGAAAAAAATTAATAAGAGGCAAAAAAATTGGACTTTGATAAAATTCAATTTTTGTCAGAATAGGTAGTATTTTGAAAAAATAAAATTTAAGTTTTTAATTAAAAGTCAGATTTTGCCATTTTGGCCTATTAAATCGTTTATTTTTTAAGACTATGATTTGAAGTATTATAAAAAGAAAAATCACCTTTTTTATTAAATATTTTGATTTTAAAAAAGAACAATTTTTTTCGACATGAAACTTAAAAAATAAAAGCTCAAAAATTAAAAAATTTCCTATTTTTTTTTTTTCCATTAATTATTTTACCCTCTAAAGAATTTCTGTTGTCCATCCGCAAGGGAAATTCGAAAGGAATGAAGTTTTTTCATCAAAAATTAAAATATTGGGCTGCATCTTCTTTTTTAAAAGTTGTTTTTATTTAAAAATGAATCATAAAATGAATATTATTTTACAAAAATTTAATAGAAATCATTTCGAAAATTTGAATTAATTTTTGTTCTGTCGCTTTTTCTGTATTAAATTATTTTTTTAATTTTCAAATAAAAATGGGTATTTCCGATCAAACCTTGGCTTTCATTTCCAAAATCCTGAACATTGCATGCGCAATCACTCTTATTATCATGGCGATCGTGAGATTTGCCACTGGAGGCTCCAGCCTTGGTGTCTTAGATGCCATATGGACCTTTTATTGGATGTATGAAAAACTTCTAAATATCTAAAATTTTAAAAAAAAAAAAACAAAGAGTTTTTGGAATTTTCATTTTGCTTGCTGAATTTAAAGTGGGTTTTTTCCTGAGATACTTGAATTTCCTCAGTGGATATATTGGAAAAGGCCTTTTCATAACTTTGTAAAATTTTTTTGATATTTTTTTTCAAAAATTCAAAATAATAATTACAAATAGCTGTGGAACATTGTTAATTGATCAATGGTCTTGGAAAACTGTAGTTGGAATCATTTTGATTATCAACGGGGTGCTTTGCATTTTGCTGGGATTTAAGGTTATAAAAACTAAATACGATGAGCAAAAAATTAAAAAAATATTAAATTTTTAAGCTGAAAAACGGAGATAATTCCTCTAATGAGATCAAGGAGCCTATTCAGGAACCTAGTGAAAACAAAGCTTAATATATTATTTTTTATCAAAGACTTTATTATGAATTAAATGAAAGAATATACATGAAAATTTTAGGGAGTGTTTTTCCTTGAATTAAATTTGGTCAAAAATAGAAAATATATTTTTTTTTGTTAAATATTGAGAAAAAAAAATAGAAAATTTCTAGCACAATTATTGAAAATTCATTAAAAGATGAACTTTGTTCATCAAAATTCCAAGAATCCAAAACATATATAGTAAATCTCATAAAAAATATATATAATTAAAAATTCTGAAAAAACCAAAAAAAATTAAAAATAAAACAATGGAAAATTCTTTTTTCTTCACCTTGAAAGCCTCTTCAAAGGAGTTTCTGCCCCCCACATTCTTCAATCACAGTTTCGGCCAAATGCTTACCTCGTTCATGAAATTCGAGCTTCAGTAAAACGTCCATATCACCGTAAATGGCAAAACCGTTTTTAAAGAAAATCGCGAAGTCTTTTTTTTCCTTTGAACTAACACATTTGATCTTTATTTAAATTCTATTATCAAATATATTTCTTTAAAAAACCTGCTCTTCACATTGATTTTCAATGGCAATGAAAGGGAATGTCAAAACCTCTCGATTTTCTTCGATTTTAACGGGAAAGGCCTTATTTCGATTGATTAGAAATTGAAGTCCTATGGTTTTATTAACTATATCTCTTAATTTTTCAGTTTTGTTTTTGACATTTTCCTTGATTTTTCTCTAATAAAGTCATGAATTTTAATTCAAACTCTTGTTACCCTCAATTCTTCATAATTGGCTTTTTCGAATTTATTTTGAAAAGTGAGACTTTTGCCTTTTAAGCTCGAATTTTGATCACTAACGACACGTTTTCCTTTTTTCTTCAAAACATCTGCCGCAATTAAAACATTCAAAGCATCATATACTCTCCTTTTCACATTTTGTTCATCTTTCCCCTAAATAGCCATGATAATTTTATTTTAATTTCTTTATATCTAACCATATCCATATCCTTCATATTTAATCCCTGAACCAATATTTCCGCCACTTCCTTATAACTTGTTTCTTTTTTTTCGCATACTATTTCCTTCACTTTCAGACTCAAAACTCTTAATCCTTTATGCTTTATTTAAAACCAGAAGTCTTTTTTAAATGAAACCTCGTGAACTTCGACCACCAACATTATCATAAAAAAGGTCTTTTTGGCTTTCTAAAAGCAAATTCTGCTCTTCATTTGTTTCTTTCTCCTCAGTTTTCATGATAAATGCTTCTTTTTCTTGATGATTGATTCCACCATTGATTTCTTCGGAATTCATTGCGTTTATATTGTTTTTTCCTCCCCAAAAACAATTCAAACCATCATCTTCTGGGTCGAAAGAAAAAAAACGACTGCTGCCTTTCACTCCGACCTTGAGTTCTGGAGAACAATCTAAACGAATGTTAGAATTGAGTTGTCGGGAAGGCTGCCGTTCTTTCGATTCGAGCCCGTTGAATAAAAATGCGGTGGAATTTATATGACCTTCAGGATCATTTTGTGAAAACGCATGATTTGGAGGATTCATTTGAAAAGAGGGAACTTGAAAAGGTGGATCTTCGTTTTCTTATTAAAAAAGGATATACCTTAATATTCAAGAAAACTCAAAATATAAAAGAAATATTGAAAATGTCACAAAGATTAGTGGTTTTATGGATAAAAAATGAAAATTTGTTTCGAATAATGAGAAAAATTTGTGATTATGAAAGATGAATTACCTTCTGGGAATGAGAGAAGCTGATGGGAATTGTACTTTTGTTGGAAATCCTGGGAGAAATCGAAAAACGCCTGGTTCAAATCTAAATTGGTCTTATGAGTATGGTTGGATGCCTCCTCTTCGGGAAAAGACATATGAAGCAAACGAATGAAAAATGTTTTTTTGGGGTTTTTTTTTAAATGAACAAATTTATAATCGGTTCTAGTTTATAATAGATTTTTAAACGGAAAATCAAAGCTGACTTCAGAAAGAAGAGTCAAGTTTGAGCATAGAATTTTTCTTTTTTTGGTTTTTTCAGTTGTTTAGACTCTTTTTTTTTTTTTCCATTTTTAAGTGATGTTTTTTTTTTTCTAATTAAATTTGAATTTTTTCTCGTTAAAAATAATTTATTTTGCTCTGAAAAACTCAAATCCAATTTCTTCAATAAAAAAAGATAATCTTTTTTTGGTTGTTTAGGCTTTTTTTTTCTTTTTGAAGTATTTTTTTTTTATATAGTTTTTTTTTTCTAATTAAATTTAAATTCTTTCTCGTTAAAATTCCAAATAATTTATAATTTATTTTCGCTCTGAAAAACTCAAATTGCCTGCGCAAATCAAATCAAATTTCTTCAAAAACAGATAAAAATAAAGTCAAGTGAAAAGATCATTAATTTCTTGTCAAATGTCTAGTTCTAATCCAATTCCAATTTCCCAACCCCAACCTGTATATTATATTCTTTCGAAGCCCCATCTTCTCTTATTGTATCTTATTTTTCTTAAAATACAATAGAATCAAGAGGAAATAATTTCTGAGATTCGTAGTTTCTTGCAAAATAACCCTCCAAAACATCGCCTTTCACAATCCCAAGTCAATTTTTTGCTTTGACTTTTTACTTTAACTTTTTTTCATCGAAAATATTCAGATTGACGAATTGTTGCTGGCCAATTGTGAAATTTACCTGGAAATCAAACGAGAACGCAAAGCGCGCAAAAACAAGAATTTCATTAGTTCGAATCTAATCAATCTTGGTTCTTTTTTTTCTTTCTCCTCTGAAATCTGTTTTTTTTTTCTTTGATTTTAGTGTCAAAATATGAGAAGAACCTAATCAAATTGTCCAGATCTATCCCAATTGGCCAATCTTATGATTCTGAAATTTTTGAAGCTGCCAAGAATTATTATCAGGGGCTTCATAAAAGAAAAAATTTCCTGCCACAATCTCAGACAATTCGAACTCCGAATGTGCCCACTGGCAATCAAATGAAGCCGAATTATTCAAAAAACATGAATCCGGCGAATTACGAGCATCATTATCCTCAAAACCCAAATGTTACAAATGTTATGATGAGAAACAATATTAATTATCCTGAATATCAACAACAAAATCAAGGGAAATTCATGCCCAATCAGGGATTTCATCAGAATGCCAGCTCTATTTTAAAGCAGGGATACATAAATTTTAATAACAATCAGGATTTTCAAGGTGTTAACATGAATATGAATAACATGAATAACATAAATCCAATGAATAATATGAACCCTATGAGTAATTTAACAATTGGCAATATGGGCAATATGAATGCTATGAATATGAATACTATGAATAGTTTAGGGAATATGGGAAATGCAGGGAATATGGGTGGTATCGTCAATAATATGAATAATTTAAGCTCGATAAATAACACCAACAGCTTGAATAACTTAAGCAATCTCAATAATATGAGCCATATTAATATGAATAACTATAACAATAATAATAACAACAACGCCATGCATAATAGCGGATTTAACAACAATCTTCAAATGCCTCAAATGCCAAACTATGGAACCATGAATTACGATTCTTATCAAAATATGCTAGGGGAATCAAACAATAAGGAAGACCTTCTAAGGAAAGAAGATAAATAATGGAATATATAAATAATTAAAATAAAATATCAATTTTGTTCTTGGTGTTAAGAAAGGTAAATAAATCAGTTCTTTTTTTAATACAAAAATTCTTGATCGTCTTCACCAAGATTATAATTATCATAAAAGACAAAGCCTGAAATCACAATGGAAACATCAATGCCTTAAAAGAAGAAAATATAACAGAATTATCTTTTATATAGAGATTTTTAAAAAATATTTTTCATTTTTTTTTAAAAAATACAATAAGAAATTATTTTACGAACTTTTTTAAAAGCAAAAAACTTTTTTACTTTCAAAAATTAATTCCTCAAATTTTTATTTTTTTTAAGTTATGGGGTCGTCCCATATTTTTAAAATTAAGTTAAAAATTCATTAACCCCAAAAATGTACACTAAAGAAAAATATTTTAATTAAAATCGTAATTTTTAGTTATGTTTTTATCCGTCAAAAAAATTTTTAGTATAATAGAAACTTGTTTAATTTTATTTTTGGGATTTCGCGATCAATATTGAAATAAATGAAAAGGTATATTCTTCATCATTTTTGCTATTCCTCTTATGCATTCTTATTCTTTTATCATCCCATTTTTAAGTATACATTACAAAAATAAAAACATCTCATCAAATTTAATAATTGGGTTTTCATGTCTTAAAAATATTAAATAAATCCAATTTTTTGTGACATTTTTTTTTTCAAAAAATTTAATCTCAAAAAAATTAATCTCAAACAATTTATGGTTGATCCAGGCTCGATTTTTTCTATCCTAACCAATATCATTGAAATTTCAAAGAAATCCGAAGAACATAATGATGAGCTCAAAGAACTTCACCAGAACTCCGAAATACTATTAAGTCTTCTCAAAGATCTTGAATCGACAAATGTTCTTCCAGATTCTGTAAAGGAGGACGTTGTAAAAGATTTAGCTGAAGCACAGAAATTCCTTGAATCCCCAGAAATAAAGAACTGGTCTCAAAAAATTCTCATTGGAGTTATGGGATTTCTGCCAGGAAACAAAACAAGTCAGCTAAAGGAAAAAAATGAGAAAATTTATCGCCATATTAATCGAATCAAAGCTTTTGTGGATGTAAAAATGACTAAGAACAATTTGACAATGAATAGTAAATTCAACTCCAATCCTGATCCAAAGGCTAATAAAAATGATGAGCCTCTGCCTGAACATCACACCTATAAAAGAACAAAGACAGAATCCCTAAAAAATATTGATGTTTTTGAGCCGACAATAAATCAGAATGCATTATGTGAACCCACATTAGTTCAAGCCAATAATACAGGAGAGTTGGCATATGAGATAATTTGGGAGGGGGATAAAGATATTTTTGAGCAATATTTGAGCGGAAACAAGGATTTTTGTGTTATTGAAACTTTAAAATTTAGGGAGGTGAGGGAGCAATTAATCAAAGATTCAAATCTTACTTTCCAAGACATTTATTCAGTTGGAAGAGGAAAGTTTTTCAGTCTTATCAAGGAAAAATCAAAAAATGTCAATTCATTTCTAAGTTTGATTTCAGGGAATCATTTGAAGCTTGTCGTACAAAAGATTGAGATATTAGTTGATGAAAGTCAAGTTGATAAAGATGAGAAAGATGAGCAAGATGAGAAAGAGAAAAATGAGAAAGAAAAAGATGAGAAAGAGAAAGATGAGAAAGAAAAACCTGAGAATAAGAAAGATGAGAATAAATTAGCAAAACCAACTTTGTTTTTTACGTGCGAAGATGGAAATGATAAAACACTGAAGAAGTATCAGTATGATTTTTTGTTTTATGTGGAAGATATGAGTACAAATGGAAGCTACATTTTAACGAAGGACAATTTTGGGGAGAAAGATGGATGGAAAAGGCTGCCACCAAAGACCAGACAACTGATTGAGGATGGAGATCGGATTGGCATTGTGATGGATGGAAAGACTCACCAGAATTTATTATTGGGGTTTTTGTTTCGAAAAATAGAGTATTAATTTTAAAACGATAAAAAAATATATTTATTTCTAATTTATTATTATCACTACGGAACCACATTTCAAAACGGAGTTTTTTTAAGTTTTTATTGTTTTTTCTTCATTGAACAAAAAAATAATTAATATTTTTTTTATAGAAAAAAAAAAAATTTTAAATTATTTCGCTTCTTCTCTCATAGAAATTTTCACGAAAAAAAACCTGCGATTTTATTTATTTATAAAATTTAAATCAAATGAATGCAAATAATAATTCCCAAGAACAATCTGATAAGTTCAGAGAATATCAGGGTTATCAAGACCTATGTCGTACAAGCGCTTTTTTCTTGGAATTTCCTGTAAAAAATCCCCCCAAGGAAATGGGGATCAGTCTTCGTGATTGGTTAATTTCAAATCCTTCATCTAAAATGTCCTGCTTAGAAACTTTAAATCTCATCTATCAACTTTTAACAGTCTATGATGAAATCAAGACCAAAAGAATGATGAATTCAACTCGATATTTTCTCAACTTGAACAAATGGTTTTTGAAAGGCAAAATACTCAGAACAGATAATTTCCATCCAAACAACTCAATCATCAGGGAAAAAACAACGCCTATTGAGGAAACTAATTTCAAATACGCAAAGGCAAATAAAATCGAAGACTTTGAAAAAATCTTAATTTTCGATATTGGAGTTCTGTTTCATCGTCTTTTAAAGGGAGAATTTATCACTGAAAAAGCCCAATGCAAAAAAGCTATTTATGACACAAAAAGAGAGAAACTCAATGAGTCATTAATATCCCTGATTTACAGAATGATGGAGATGAACTTTGAATTAAGAGAGTGCAGAGATCAAATGCTGAAAATATATAAAACGAACTTTTTCAAATGTTTTATTGATGTCAAGGGCATTCCACTTTACGCAACCTTCAAGGGATATACAATGATTATTCATTCGTTTCTCAATAGTTTAGATACAAAAGGGATTTACTTCGAAATAAATACAAAAATCAACTTAATTTTAGGAAAATTAATTGTATTTTTGAGGACGATCATCAGCATGCCAATAAATTATGATCATTTTACCCAAGAAATGTATATTTTCGTAGAGGAAAGTGATCAAGAAAGCAGAAAATATGAAGAGTTTTTTGAGAATTATTGCGATTTGGTTTCTCTCTTTATCGAAGATCAACAGAAAAAAGTAAACTCGGTCCCTTTTCTTCCAGAGCTTTTACAAATCCTTCAAGATTTCAATATCCAAAGCCCATTTTCCTTGAAAAACTTAGAAACATTTGCCACGTCCTCAAAAATCTATTCTAAGGATTTTAATGAACAAAAGACCCTTAAAACATATTTGGAATTTTGGGCTCCTTTCAATAAATATGAAGAAAACATGGAAAACTTCAATTTGAGACTCCAAGACACCATTAAGAAATATCCCCTTAATAAAACATTCTAAAACTCATTTTCAAGATTAAATTAAATAAAAAACCAAAACCAAGCGAAAATGTTCAAATTTTTCTCTCCAATCAAACTTTCAACCTCATTCAAATCCCTCAAAAGTTTCTCCTCCTCAGGCAATCTTTACACTTGGGGTTCAATTTCTTCGGGCACAGGTTTCTCTGAGTTGAGCAACAGCTCTGTAATTCGTTCCCCCAGACGTTTACCACAATTTTCTTCGAATGTCGCTAAAGTCTCAATGGGCAAATGGCATTCCGCCATCATTACTTCAGATGGACAATTATATACTTGTGGATATGGTAAAAGAGGCAGTTTGGGTCATGAAAATCATGAGAATTTGGGCACACCGGAACTTGTGGAATTCTTCAAAAAAAAAAAAGTGGTGGATGTGGCCTGTGATGGGAACCATACCGTAGCCTTGACAGAAGACGGGACGTTATGGAGATGGGGAACTATTAAATTGGGGTTCTGGTCATTGTTTCATAATTTGGGAGGTGAGTGAATGTAGAAATTTGAGGTTTTGGGTTAAAATTTATATATTTAGAAGAAAATCAATCTGCAACTCATTCGACTGCCATTCCAACAAAAGTTGAAACCTTTGAAGGCCAAAAAATCTTAGCTTTGACAACAGGAACAAATTTTGTGTCTGTGTTCACAGGTTATTTTTTGTATGTTTTGAAACAAATTTAAAATTTGCAAAATCTAGAAAATGGAGTGTATAATTGGGGAAGAGGAGATTATGGAAACTTCGGAAATAGTTATGGAGGAGTGTTTAAAGCTCCTACTGAAAATGAGTCTTTGAGTCAATTCCTGCAACATAGCCATTTGAAGGTTGTGAAGGTGAAATCCAGCGGATATTCAACAGTGGTGCTTTTGAGTAAGATAAAATTCATGGAATTTTCAAAGATGAAGGGGGGTTTTTTTATTTGAGGCAATGGAAAATTATATGGAATGGGAGACAATTGGCATGGACAATTGGGAATTAGAAAGAACGTTGGGATTATCTTAGATGAGCGTGTATTTGATCCGACTCCAGTGGTTGATGAAAATCTGGTCGGAAGAAAAATCGTTGATTTTGATCTTGGAGGCAATACTTTATTGATTTTGACGGGTTTTTTTTTTGATGATGATTATTAAAAATGATTGTTTTTAGATGATAACAAAGTTTTCTTTTCAGGAATGAGGTTAATTTGCAAGCCGACATTATGGAATTTACCAGAAAATGTTAAAGTGAAAAAATTGTTGGCTTCTCAAGAAACCTTTGCTATTGTGACTAGTAAGAAAATAAATGATGTATTGAAAAAGTTTGAATTTATTTAGACGAGAATAAAGTCATTGCATTCAATGAAAATTTAGTGGAACACTCAGAACCAGATAATTATAACTTCATTTATGAAGTTCCAGAGGAGGTGTTCGATAAAGGAGATATCTTGGATATTGGTGGTAGATATAATATTCATTACGCCATCGTCAAAAATTAATAAATTGAAAAAAATCAAATGGAAAAATTGCAGGAAAATCATTAAAATAAAGTTCAAATTTTTTTTTTTTTGATTCTAAAACATGTTTCAAAAGTTTGTTTTTCTTTGTAAAATGTACTCATTTTGATTAATTTTTTTTTTTTTCTAAAAACAAGCATTTCATCTAGTAATAAAGCGAAAAATCTAATTATCATAATAAAGAAAATTGTCCCCTCCTAAAAAATTTAATTTAAAAATAAAACCAAGAAAAAATTTTAAAAAAAAATACCAAAATCGGAATCTTTTCAAATGGCCTCCCAAATCAATGCCCCAAAAATTTCAGATGTCAAGGATGTCACTCGAATCGAGCGTATTGGCGCCCATTCCCACATCAGAGGTCTCGGTCTTGACGAGTCTTTGGATCCCAAGGCAGTTTCACAAGGTTTAGTCGGTCAAGTAAAAACCTAAAAAAACCATTAATTTCAAAAAAATAACAATGCTCCATTTTTAGAAAGAAGCCCGTAAAGCAGCTGGTATCATCTTAACTATGATAAGAGAGGGCAAAATAGCTGGTAGAGGAATATTAATCGGAGGTCAGCCAGGAACTGGGAAAACAGCAATAGCTATGGGTATTGCGAAGGAATTAGGTGAGGAAAGCCCATTTACTATGTTGTCTGGTAGTGAGATATATTCATTGGAGATAAGCAAAACAGAAGCTTTGACTCAAGCTTTTCGAAGATCAATCGGAGTGAGAATCAAGGAGGAAGCTGAGATTGTTGAAGGAGAAGTGGTGGAGATAGAAATAGAGAAATCAACAAGTAGTTTATTTTAAAATCTGGAAGAAATTAATGGATTTTTTTAGATAGTGGAGCTAAAACCGGGAAGGTGACTTTGAAAACCACAGAAATGGAAACAGTTTATGATCTTGGGACAAAAATGATAGAATCGATTCAAAAGGAAAAAATCGTTGCTGGGGATGTCATAACTATTGACAAAGTAAATTAAATCGATGTTTCATAATGGAAATTTTAATATATAGAGTTCAGGAAAAATCTCCAAACTTGGCCGCTCTTTTGCCAGAGCATCAGATTTCGATGCGATGGGCCCTCAGACAAGATTCGTGCAATGTCCTGAAGGTGAAATAGAAAAAAGAAAAGAAGTAGTCCATACAGTGACTCTCCATGAAATAGATGTCATCAACAGCAGATCGCAAGGTTTTTTAGCATTATTTGCAGGAGATATTGGTGAAATCAAGATGGAAACTCGAGAGCAAATTGACCAGAAAGTGGCAGAATGGCGTGAAGAGGGCAAGGCGGAAATCGTTCCAGGAGTTCTTTTTATCGATGAAGTCCATATGTTGGATATGGAATGCTTTTCCTTTTTGAATAGAGCCTTGGAAACTGAAACCGCACCTATTCTTATTTTGGCGACAAATCGAGGAATCACTAATATCAGAGGCACGAATTATAAAGGTCCTCATGGGATGCCTTTGGATCTTTTGGATAGACTTTTGATTATAACTACTCATCCTTATTCTGAAAAGGAGATTGCCCAGATTTTGAAGATCAGATGTGAAGAAGAAGATGTGGAAATCTCAGAAGATGCCAAAGAACTTTTGACGAAAATCGGCATGGAAACGACTTTGAGATATGCTATTCAATTGATCACGATTTCTTCTTTAGTGGCCATGAAAAGAAAATCACAAGAAGTGGATATCATTGATGTGAGGAAGGTATATTCGATGTTCATGGACGTGCAGAGATCCAAACAATATTTGATGGATCATCAAAAAGAATACATGTTCAGTGAGGTGAGCAATATTAATGCTAATAATGCAATGAATATTGAATAAAAAAACTTAAATTTTGAAATAAAAAAACATAATTGTTAAATTTCAAAGTTTATAAGAAAAAAAAAATCAACACATACATCTGCGTTGCAAAATCATAGTTAAAATTTTTAATTATTTAATTATTAAAAGTTTATTCATTGTATAGGAAAAAATTTAATTCTTTCTGTCTTTTTCCTTCGTTTTGCCAAAAAAATTCGATGCCAAAAAAATTCCAATTTTATTTTAAAAAAAAATTATATAAAAATTAAAATTTTTATCTCTCTCCTGAAAAAAGCTTTAATATTTAAAGAAAAATCATCACACATTGCAACTTCCTCTCTCTATCTAATTATCATCACACTCTGACCTGACATTTTTCACCGAACTTTCAATAGCTTGACAGATAAGCCTGGACCTGTTATGAATAAATTCACATCCTCCATGACTGTCCTCAAGATGGCTGATTTGCTCGACCAATCCAGTGACTGGAATATTCTTATAATTATATTTTTCCACAGGGTGATAATCTTTAAAAATAACATTCCTACTTCTCAACTCCCTCAATTTATCCTCAATATATTTTATTTTATGGAACTCATCAATGACTTCCTTCTCCATTGTTTTTATCTTTTCAATTGCATGTGAGGTGTTATAAGCTTCAATTTTTTCATTTAACTCCTTAAATTCTGCAATTACATAAGGGTTCATTTTTTCTTTGTATTTTATTGAAATCCCCTCATAATGAATCTCCTTAACAAAACATTGGTTTTCTATGGTGTTTTCGATGAGGGGTTCATTCAGGCACTCATTTTCATCATTCAATAGGATTTTCGATAATAAAATTGATCGATAGATGAGAAAACTTTTAATGACAACATAAACCTTCTTTGAATTAGACAAGATCTCCTTTATTTCTGATAAATTAAGTAAAAATGCCTTGATTTGATCCTTTAACTCATAATAATTTGGCAATAGAAACCGATTTATTGTGGTGATTTTCTTTTGATTGCTTTTCTTTTGAAACCCGACTTTTTTGTTGTTGTTGTTTCTTTTGCGGTCAAGTTTGATTGGGTTTATTGGGGTTTCCAAAGAAATCGAATATACTCTTGATGACTTTTTCAGATTTGCTTTATCAGGGAAAGGAATTTTCTGTAAAGAATTATTCTTGTTGTTTTGATGATATTTGGGACCAGGAACATTATCCGATAAAGTGTTTAAATATGACATGAACTCCTTCGTTCTTTGTGAAATGTTTGAATATAAGAGTTCTTCGTTTGTACTAATCAATTTCCTGGGAATTTTCTTCTTTTTTTCAAGATGATCCTGAATCTTCATTCTCAACGTTTGAGTAATTTTCGGTTCAGATGAGGGGGTTTGGAGAGAAAGTGTGGGGAGCTTCAGCATTTCAGATCTCGAACTCTGATGATATGAAGATTTTTGAGACTTTTTAATGAAAGAGATGGATGGAGAATTCGCTTGATGAGGTGTGTATATATGGGGGTAGAGACTTTCGGAGGAGTCGGTGGGCTTTGGAGAGGTGATTATTAAGGTGTCAAGGTGGTTGAACTCAGGATAATCTTTGGGAACCCAATTCATTAATATGTATGATGATAATTATTTTAGAGGGTTTTTTTTTATAATTTTGGTATTATAGAGTATATAGACATAATAAAATTTTTTAAATTTTGTAAGGGATTTCTGCAGATTGAACCAGGATCTATAAAAAAACAAACAAGAAATTAAATGAAACAAAAAATC
>Ga0302320_10012869_pt1 | contig 17514 bp, 10 predicted proteins | sample Bog_T0_3_FD_202130 | JGI IMG/M metagenome (GOLD analysis project Ga0302320, IMG submission 202130) | Peat permafrost microbial communities from Stordalen Mire near Abisko, Sweden - Bog_T0_3 | ecosystem: Environmental > Terrestrial > Soil > Wetlands > Peat | place: Sweden: Abisko, Stordalen Mire...
GGCAACCATTTTTCGATCCTTGACTCCCGGGTTTTGGATTGTTTAGGCGAGGAAAAATGAATGATGTACGCTCTTTGCCGTCCTGGCGTCAATGCGTTGAAAGCAGTTTTCAAGGCGGGAATTTCGTCCCATTTATTTTTTAATTCTTCGGGAATAGGTTCCGGATTCTTCTTATAATTCACTTTCAAACCGGCTTTTTCCGCTTCGATGGATTCATGAATAATGGCTTTCAAGACCGTTTCCAGCCCGGCAATTTCCCGAACATTGGTGAACCGGATCTGGCGCGCCGCCTGCGTATACTCGCCGGCTTTGATTAGGATACCATTGGGATCATTCAACAAGGCGCCTTTGCAAATCAAAAGCGCACAGTATTCTTTTAATGGAAGAATTAACACGACGTTACTTTTCTGAAACATGTAACAAGGTTTGCCCCACTTCAATTCTTCGGTCAGATGACAGCCAAGAAGGATCGCCCTCAATTTCCCCACTTCCTCCCGCCACTTTTTGGCTTTGCTTATATATACATCAACCTTGGGATTCATGTTATTCATTTATTGATGGGCGTTGTAAGGTCCGAGCAGGGTGATGGAATCATCGTATCTCAATAGCTCCTTGGTGACGGAGGTCGGCACGGTCAAGCCTTCACCCGCACTTCCTTTACTGTCCACTTGGCAACAGTGAGGCCCTTCGAGGTGCGGGTACTCACGGGGACCCGGGTCAGGTCGAAATCGAGTTCGCGAACGCGGGCGCCGCTGCGGCCGTCCAGGGAAACGTGGATTTTCTTTGGCATGTCTTTCTCCCTGGCACTGATTTCCAGGTAAACGACGCGGGAGTTCTCGGACTTCACGAGGGGGTAGAGCTTGTCGCGGGAGAGACCTCCGATTTGGAACTTCTTGGCGAAGGCTTTCCCGGTTTCACCATCCTGGTAGACCATCGTATAGAAGTTGGTGTCGCCCTCCTTCGGCCATATGGCGAGGTGAATGATCTCGCGCCCCATGAAGAGCTTGTCGCCAACCTTCGAAACCTTGAGCGAGCCGTCTTTCATTATCGCCAGGACGCTGTCGAGGATAGTGCACTCGGTGACGAATTCGTGCTGCCGCCAGTTGAGGCCGATGAAGCCGTCCTTGCGGTTGACGTAGAGGCGCTGATTGGCGGAAACGACGGAGGAGGCGTCTATCTGTTCGATCTCGTCGTAGCTGGTGCGGCGCTTGACGCCCTTGCCGTATTTTTCCTGGAGCATCTCGAACCATGCAACCGCGCAGCCGGTGAGGTTCTTGAGGCTGGCCTTGGTTTCCTTGATGCCTGCTTCGATCTTTCTCATGGCTTCCTCGGCCTGGAAGCGGTTGTAGGCGGAAATGCGCTTGATGCGGATATCGGTGAGTCGGACGATGTCCTCTTCGGTGACCTCGCGGCGGAGTTGATTGAGGAACGGCTTTAAGCCGCCGCGGATTTCGGCGAGGACGCTTTCCCAAGTCTTCGATTTCTCGATATTCCGGTAAATGCGCTCTTCGATGAAAATGCGCTCGAGGGAATCCCAATGCCACTGCTGTTCGAGTTCGCCGAGCCTGATCTCGAGTTCGCGCCTCAGCAGTGCCTTGGTGGCGTCAACGCTGAACTTGAGGATGTCACGGACGCCGAGGAAGTGGGGCTTGTCGTCGCCGGTCTTGGGATCGCGGACGATGACGCACGCGGCGGGGTTGAGCTGCACCTGGCAGCTCGTGAATACATAAAGCTGCTGGATGACTTTGTCAGGCTCGGCGCCCTGCGGAAGATGAATGAGAATTTCGACCTTGTCGGCAGTGTTGTCGTCGACGTGCTTGATCTTGATCTTGCCCTTGGAATTGGCGGCGAGGATCGATTCGATAAGCGACACGGTGGTCACTCCGTAGGGCAGCTCGCTAATGGCGAGGAGGTACTTGGAGCGCTCCTCAATCTTCGCACGGACCCTCACCCTGCCGCCGCGTTCGCCGTCGTTGTAGGCGGAAAAATCCGCGGTGCCGCCGGTGGGGAAGTCGGGGAGGATGCGGAACTGTTTCCCTTGGAGATGATTGATGGCGGCGCGGCAGAGGTCGTTGAAATTGTGCGGAAGGATCTTGGTGGCGAGACCGACCGCGATGCCCTCGGCGCCCTCGAGAAGGACGATCGGAAACTTGGCTGGGAGGGTGACAGGCTCCTTGTTCCGGCCATCGTAGCTGAGCTGCCAGGTGGTGGTCTTCGGATTGAAAAGAGCGTCCTTGGCGAATGCGGTCAGGCGAGCCTCGATGTAACGCGGCGCGGCCGCGTCGTCGCCGGTGAGAAGGTTGCCGTAGTTGCCCTGGGGCTCGATAAGCCACCCGCGCTGGCCCATCGACACGAGCGCGTCGCCGATTGAGGCGTCGCCGTGCGGATGAAGCTTCATTGTAGCGCCGACGACATTGGCGACCTTGTGAAACCGGCCGTCGTCCATATCCCAGAGAGTATGGAGAACGCGGCGCTGTACGGGTTTCAGGCCGTCGTCGATGTGTGGCACCGCGCGGTCGAGGATGACGTAGCTGGCGTAGTCGAGAAACCAGTTGCGATAGCTGACGGCGAGCGGCGCCTGCTCGTCCTGGACCTTCTCGCCCTTCTCACGCTCCGGCGGCGGCGGAGCCTCAGCGGGGGCAGGCTCGGCCGCGGGCGCCGCGTCCAGCGGGAGCAGCGGCTGATCGTCGTCGTTGGCGGATTTCTTTTTAGGCATCGAAAAGTGGTGACATGGGATGGCGCCGGGTGCCGGGCAGATCAGGCTTCGATCAGGTCTTTCTCAACGCGCAGGTTCTCGATGATGAATTCCTGCCGTTCGGGCGTATTCTTGCCCATGAAGAAAGACAGGAGTTCATCGGAGCTGCCGAGGTGGTGCAGGTTGACCAAGTCGAGCCGGATATTCTCGCCGATGAAGTCCTTGAACTCGCCGGCGGAGATTTCGCCCAGGCCTTTGAAGCGCGTGATCTCGTGGCCGGCGCCGAGCGCCGCGACCGCCGTCTTCTTCTCCGGCTCCGTGTAGCAGTACTTCGTGACCTTCTTGTTGCGGACCCGGAAGAGCGGGGTCTGGAGGATAAAGAGATGATTATTGCGGATGACATCGGGGAAGAACTGCAGGAAGAACGAGAGCAGCAGCAGGCGGATGTGCATGCCGTCAACGTCGGCGTCAGTGGCGATAACGATCCGGTTGTAGCGCAGCCCGTCGAGTCCCTCCTCGATATTGAGCGCTGCCTGGAGGAGGTGGAATTCCTCGTTCTCGTAGATGACCTTTTTGCTGAGGCCATAGGTGTTGAGCGGCTTGCCTTTGAGGGCAAAGACAGCCTGCGTCTGCACGTCGCGCGTGGCGGTGAGTGAGCCGGCGGCGGAGTCGCCTTCGACGATGAAAAGCGTGCTCTCCTCGCCGCGGCGGTCCTTGTCGCCAAGGTGCAGGCGGCAATCGCGAAGTTTGCGATTGTGCAGCGAGGCCTTCTTTGCGCGCTCGCGGGCGATGTTGCGGATGCCTGCGAGTTCCTTCCGCTCGTGCTCGTTTTCCTCGATCTTCCTCCGGATGATCTCGGCCGTCTCGCGATTTTTGTGCAGGTAGGTATCCAGCGCCTGTTGCACGAACTTGCCGACGAATTCCCTGATCGTGGGACCCTTCGGGCCGACGCTGGCGGAGCCGAGTTTCGTCTTGGTCTGCGACTCGAAGACCGGCTCCTGCACCCGAACGACGATGGCGGCGTCAATCGATTGGCGGACATCCGCGGCGTCGAAGTCTTTCTTGAAATGATTGCGGACGGTCTCGACCACGGCCTCGCGAAAGGCGGCCAGGTGAGTCCCGCCCATGGTCGTGTGCTGGCCGTTGACGAACGACCAATACTCCTCGCCGTAATGGCTCCCATGAGTGATCGCGATCTCAATATCCTCGCCCTCGAGATGGATGATCGGGTAGAGCGGCTCGCCGCTCAGCTCCGTGGCCAGGAGATCCTTCAGGCCGTTCTGGGAGCGGAACGGTTTGCCATTCAGGGTGAGGGTGAGCCCGCGATTGAGAAACGCATAGTTCCAAAGCATGTCCTCGACGAACTCGGTGCGAAACTTAAAGTCCTTGCCGAACAGCGCCTCATCGGGCGTGAACTCAACGAGCGTGCCGTTGCGCTCGCCGGTCTTGGTGACACGCGATTGGCTCTTGAGCTTGCCCTTCTCAAATTCGACCACCCGGGTCTCGCCGTCGCGGATGGCCTGGGCGCGGTAGTTCAGGGAAAGGCCATTGACGGCCTTCTGGCCGACGCCGTTGAGACCGACGGCTTTTTGAAATGTCTCGCTGTCGTATTTTGCGCCGGTATTGATGATCGAAACACAGTCAACGAGCTTCCCGAGCGGGATGCCGCGTCCGTAGTCGCGGACCTTGGCGCTGCGCTCCACGAGCTCGATCTCGATCTTCTTGCCCGCGCCCATCATGAACTCGTCGACGGAGTTATCGATCGTTTCTTTGAGGAGGACGTAAATCCCGTCCTCGGCGTGAGCGCCGCCGCCGAGGCGGCCAATATACATGCCCGGGCGAAGCCGGATATGCTCAAGCGAGCTGAGGGTCTTGACGCTGGCTTCTGTGTAGCTGGATGCCATTGGGTGTATCGGCGAAAAAAGTGGCAGGCGCTGGCGGTCTGACAAGCGCAATTCCCGCGCAGGCAGCGGATCCGGCGAATATCTCTGCCTCTAAATTGTGTTTGAGTACTCGAGGCGCCGGGTCAATCTGGGCAGGTGAAAAAAGTTTTTGGATCAGTTCGAACCGATAGCGCGGTCTCCGCAATTTTGGTCATTTTGTTTCTGGCGACGGCCGGGCGTGCCAGTGACTCCGACTTCGCGGTGAATGGCCGGATGCCAGGGCTTTCGCTTCGCAAGGAATTTCCGCAGACTAAATTGAGGGGCTACGGCGTGGTCTCCGCCAAAGAATGGGTCGACGGCGTCCAGGGCTCGCTGCTTCAGATTGAGTGTCAGGACGAGGAACACGCCCGGCTCGTTCAGGCCAAGTATCTATCCGATCTCGCGGAGCTTCCCCCGGCGACCCAGTCAGGAGAGATCAATATCGGCGGCACGAAAATCTCCATCCAGACGGCGGAAAGCGTCGGCGCTGTCGCCGCCTTGCGAAATGGGACGACCGTGATCCTTGTAACGGCGAAAGACGCGGATTCCCTGTCCAGGCTGATCACCGCCGGGGTGAATGGAGACGCCGCAAAATGGACTTCCGTAGCGGAAGGAAAAGTCCCGATGTTCCTCGACCGCTTCGATAAGTACGGCTTTCGCTATTATTACGTGCAGTGGCTCAAGCCCGGCCCGAACGGGCGCGGAGACCCCATGTACGATTCAACCGAGGATTTCGATTTCGCGCAGGCCACTCACGGCGGCCTTCAAATCTGGAATAATGGCTGGCCCAGCGAGACGGGCGAGGGTCTGAACAATGAAGCCTTCTGGGGATGGACTTTGGCGGAGGCGAAAGAGCGCGGGCTGCCTTTCGGGGTCAACTTTGGGATCAGCGGCAGCGCCTACTGGTATTACAATCGCCAGCCTGAGTCGTTGATGCAATATTCGCCCGGATTTCTGGGCACCTTTTACGGGTCGATGAATTTCGGGATCCCGAACATGGTCTCGTGGACGTCGCCCGATGGAGTGGACGCGATGCTCGGGCAGCTCCAGGAGACGGTGCGCCGTTTCAACAAAACCGACAACATCACGAGTTGGATGGAGCCGCATCAGGAACTCGGCGGCGGCGCGGCCGATCTCTTCGTCGAAGCGGGGCGATCATCCGATCTCGATTACCAAAACTACCTGCGCGATAAATATCAAACCCTCGAGGCGATTTCCAAACGCTGGTATGGCGACACCACGACATTGACCTCATGGGACAAGATCCGCGCGCCCGAGCTGGCCGATTTCGTCGGCTGGGGAGGAGACGCGATCGACCTCGCGGGCACTTGGCGCATCGATTACAATTCCGCCGATAATCCTGCGGCGCTCACTACCGGTTTCGACGATTCGTCCTGGGGCCAGATCGTGGGGCCGGGCCACGGATTGGCGCGCCTGCTCCCGCCAAAGCCCGCCCTTTGGCGACGGCACGTGAAGCTCGACGGCGCATGGCTCGCAAAACATCCCAAAGTCTGGCTATACGTCTGGGACATGAATGATACACGCGACGCCAGGATCGACCCTGAAAAACGCGTGATCATTGCCGTCAACGGCAAGACGCTGCCGGAGGATCCCCCCGTTTATCTCTCGGACCACTGGGTGGCGCTCGACGCGACGGAGGCTTCGCATGAGGGCGACAATGTGGTGGCCATTCGTTTGCCGCGCGGAATTTTCAATTATCGGGTCTATCTCTCCGGCGACGAACCGAAGAGTTATCCCGAGCTGGGCGACGGGAAAAATGCCCAGTGGGTCGACTTTTCCGATTGGATAGAAGACCTTCGCTTGAAGGGTGTCCGCCGGGGCATGCAGATGATCCGGCAGGGTGATCCTAATCGCGGCATTCTACTTGCGGCTCCCGACCGCTACGCCGATGCCATCCAGCAGGATGCTATCGAATATGGCGGCGATTTCCACAACACCGGCTACATGGGAGGCTGGTGGTGCGATAAACTCCCGGCCCTGATGCGCGGCGCGGGGCTTCCCATTTCCGCTGAATCGAGCCAGGGGCCGACTTTGGCGATTCATCTGCTCGGCGGCTTCGGCAATTGGGTCACAGAGGGATGCAATGCCATCGATCTCTTTCAGGATCTCGGCGAGGTTTTATGGAGGCCGGACGTCAAAAAATGTTTTGAGGACCACGCGGCAATGTACACGTCCATCGGTCGTTATCACGCGCCCGTGGCCCAAGTGGCCGCGCTTTATTCAAACCGGATCAATAATCTCTACGGATTCCCTTGGAACGCCCGTCCCGCCAGTGAAGACGGTCAGCCTTATTTCCGAGGCGGCGGTTATCCCTCCGGGTTCAATAGCCGCGGGTTGTATACCCCCATGGAGCATGTGCCGGACGGCAGCATTTACGAAAGCGATGCGGTGACCGAAATGATGTTCGAGCGCAACCAGGTTGGAAAATATCGCGTTGTCGTCGATACCAACACAGCGGTAATGGATGAGCCGACAGTCGCGGGCATCGAGCGTTATGTTCAGGCTGGCGGCGTCTTTGTGACTTACGGAGAATCAGGCCGTCACACGCCCGAGAAATCCGATTCGTGGCCAATCTCCCGATTGACCGGGTTTACGGTGGCCGGCCTCAAACCACAAAACAGCACAATTTCCCTGTCCCCGGATCAGCAGATTTTCTCCTCCGACTGGGCGCCCAGCCGGAAACTGGCCGGCCTTACGTATAAGCCGACCTCGCCCGATGCCCGCACCCTGGTGACGTGGGGCGATGGAACGACCGCTGTGGGACTTCGTCCCTTGGGGAAGGGATTTGTGGTGACCGTCGGCCCCTGGTTCAACGGCGAAACCGGACACGCATTTTTCGCACAATTATTCCAATGGCTGAAAATCGATCCCATTCCCGCGCACTATGAAGGCAAAGGCACAGGCCCGGAGGTATTTTGGCGCCATTTTCTCAGCAACAACGGCCTCTACGATGTGTGGGTTGTCCGCAACACGAATCCGGCGTTGCGCGCGCAGGGAACACTTATCCTGGCCGATGGATTGAAGCCCGGATGGATGATCGACCTCAATAGCGGCACGCGGTCACAGGTGAGCGACGGCCATCTGCCGGTGGATTTACCGCCCGCGGAGATGGCCATCTGCATCACCCCGCGTGCCGCTGTCGCCGGGACGACGGCAGAGTGGTTCGACCTGCAACGCGGGTGGTGGCGCGGCACGGCCGATCCCGGCACGCCCCTGCCCAAAATGGAGATGAAACTGGCCAGGAATCTCACCGACGACTGGGCGTTCCGGCCCGTCGACGCCCAGCAGGCCGATATCAGCACCCTGCTGGCTCCCACGACCGATGACACCTCGTGGATCAGGATGTCGCTCGGCGTTTTCACGCTGCCGGACCATCGCGATGTCAAGCATGCGGTCCTGCGAAAGCATTTCCACGTGCCCGAGAATTGGAATCAGGGCCGCGTCCTGCTGCGCCTGCCGGAATTTCGCGAGCAACGTTATGTCTATCTGGACGGCCAGATGCTCACCGGCACCTCCGTACCTGAACTAACCGCCGGGTCGGACCATCTGCTGGCCATCAATGTTCAGGGGAAGGGAGCTCTGCTCGGCGCAAAAGGTCCGGCATGGCTGGCCTACCACCCCAACCCGGCGGCAACACAAAACCTTGCCGGTGCGTGGCAAACTTCGCCCGACGCGATGACTTGGAGCGCATCAGCGACCCTGCCGGGAGACTTGCCACAGAGCATCCGTGCTTTGCGAACCACTGTCCGGATTGATCCCGCTGCTGAGGGCAAAACGGTTGTCATTCATGCCATGGAGAATTCCGCTGAACTGAGGGGGGTCATCATCAATGGGAATTATGAAGTACCCTCGCTGAGGGAAGCTCCTGAGATGAATATCAATATCACACCCTGGGTTCGACTCGATCAGGCCAACGAAATTATCCTGATCGATGGCGGCAGCAAGGAAACCGTAAAGGACGTCTCGCTGGAATTCCACGTCAAGGGCACTTACCCTTAAAATCTTCAACTTGGAATTCTCCGAAATTCCACATAACGAGAACAAAGCCCGATTGCAAACGCCGATCCCCCCTCCCCTAATGACTAAAGATTATCTCGCCATCCAGACCAAGCAGCGCGCAAGGCTTTACGCCGCGCATCAAAAATCGATCGACCTTTATTGGGACGACGCCGGCAATTTCACCTATCCGCGGAATCCCGAAGCGCATGGCGGCTACCGGGCCATCCTCTGGCAGTGTCTCGGCTACCTGGCGGGCGACGCGCATTGCGTGGCCAAGGCCAACGCGATCATCCTCAAGAATTACATGGAACGCCCCTGCCATTTTACCCCCGGTGCGGCCCTCGACGTTCTCTTCCATCATCGCTCCAGGCTCGTGCCCGAGGCGGTGGCCAGGCTCGAGCGTTACCTAAAACTGCATGTCCCCCACATGTCCACTGAGGACCTCAAGATTCACGGTTATAACGATAACCACCCGCACAAGGCCATTCACGCCCTCATCGTCGGCGGCGAGCTCCTGGGGAATCCGCGCTACGTCGACATCGGTTTGCACAAGCTGCGCCAGGCTATTGATTTCTTCAAACGCAACGGCTTCCCCTGCGAATATAACTCGCCCACTTATACCGTGGTCTCGCTCAACCCGCTGGCATGCATCGTCGAGCAAGCGAAAAATCCCGAAGCCCGGGAGCTCGCGTTGCGGCTCGAGCATTTTTACTGGCAGGATCTCGCGCTTCATTTTGATCCGCGCGCGGGCGTACCGGCCGGACCTTTCAGCCGGGCCTATGTGCTCGACTATTCTGGCCTCTTGAGCGCCGCGCTCTGCCTGGTCGCCTATCTCTTCCCGGATCGGTTCGACTTCGACGCAATCCAGGAAAACTTCGAGAAAGGCGACTCCAGTAACCTTCTGGATAACTCCACCAAGTCACAACTTCCGTTTTGGTTGTCTCATCCTGTCTGGCTCGCCAGCCCGACTTATCATCTGACGCCCGAAATCGAAGAGGCCCTCTTCAACAAACCCGAAGGCACGGTCATCCGGGGCGTTATCGAAAGTGGTAGCACTGCCCTCGATTGGAAGAAGGACCCCGCGCAGAAACCGGCAGGTGCTCCCGAGGCGCATCACATGGGCCCGCGGCGTAGTTCCATTACCACGTACTTCGGCAAACGCCACACGCTGGGCACCGCCCAATATCCGTGGCTCGACAACGGCCAGGCCAAGGCCTTTTACGCAACCATCGCCAAGAGCGACAAACAGGGGCCGCAGCACGCCGCGATTTACTACGCCAACATGTATTTCGACGAGCACTCGCCTTATAGCGAAGCCCCCTATTCAACCTCGAGCTTCCGCGAGGAGGGTAACAACCGCATTTTGCAGCATGAAGGTACGGCACTCGTATTCTATAATCCGATTCCCTATTCCGGGGCCTTTAAGCGGCTCCGCACCGGCGTCTTCCGGCCCTTGCATTTCTCGCGTCCATCGGAAATCTATGTGGGCGAAACGGAGGTGCTGGACCTCAACCACGTGGGCGACCAGCTCGAGCCGATCTCTCTGAACGAAGGCTCCGTCTATGTCGGAATCATTCCGTTGCGCCTTACCGATCTGGGACAGGCCCGCAAATGCGATCTGCATATCCACGATTACGGCGATCATCTCGCCATTACCATGTCGTCCTTCGAGGGCTGGGGGCCAAAGGCGTTTACCTACGAGCAAATCGTGGCAACCAATGCGGGCTTCGTTTTTGAAATCCACTCGGCGGATCAGTTCGCCAGCTTCGCCGCTTTCCGGAAATGGCTCAGCCAGGGACGGGTCGACGACACTTACTATGCCGAAATGCGAACAACAACCTACGAGCGGGAGGGCCTCAAGCTTTCCGCCTGCTATGGTCCTTACGATACCGCGTTCCGCTACACGTCGATCGACGACGCGCCCGTTGCAAACCCGCCGTTGTCAATCAAAGGCATCGACGATCCGGGCTACGCGTTTGTCCTGCCGGAGGTATAAGCCTTCACTTTTCCTCGGCGCAACCCGGGCGAAAACCATTTCTCTTAATCCTCGTGGGACACGCTCAATACCGGCATCCGTCCGTCGCCCGGCTCGCGAACACTGTGTATGAAGGTACTGATATTTTTGATTTTTTTTCCCATGCTTGGCAAATGCGCGGCCCTTCCGCTGGATGCGCTGCCTGCATTCCGACACCCCGGCGTCCCGGGCGCACTGTATGCGAAAGTGGAGCATGGTGTTCCCCTGACGCTTCGAGATGTCGCTATTCTTTCAAGGGCCGACGTATCGAAAGGCGCGATCATCGATTACCTCTACAGCTACGGGAAACATTTCCGTCTCACCGCGGCCGACGTGCGGGAGTTGCAACGCGAGGGAGTCGGCTCCGATCTTATCGATTACATGACGAGTCCCTCCTCCCATCCGCACTGGTTTACCTTCTGATTTAGAAGCGCTTGAAACCGCCCGGAGTCTACGGGGCTCGGATCCGGTTACGGGTATTGCTCCGTGACCGATGCTCGCTTCACAAGTACCACAATATGAAGCCAGTACCTCTATACCGAGACCTCTCCTTAAAGCGCCGCCGCCGCAACATCGGGCCTGCAGGTCATCTTGACCCCTCAGCCCTTTCCACCATTGGCACCACTTCAGGAATTCTCTACAATCCATCTGTGGATCGTCGCAACAACAGGAAAATCATCGAATGCGCTGCATGTGGTAAACCAGCCCCAGCAGGAATTAAAGCCAGACGCATCCTCTGTCCTGAATGCGGAATGCTTAGCAGCAGCTATAGATATGCCAGATATTAAAACGGAATTAAGGAGCTTTTCTTCAAAATTTCATATCCTCCAGTCCCTACCCAGTCAGGCGCGCTCTGGACGCTCGCGGGTCTCAGAACGACGACCGGAGCCCGCCCGGGAAAGGAAGTCGCCGGGCGTCAGCCCTTCGATTTGCTTGAACACGGTGGCAAAATGCTGGCTCGAGCTGAAGCCGGTTTCCTGGGCGATTTGAGCAATGGAATGGCCCCCTTGGAGAAGTAGAGACTTGGCCCTTTCGATGCGCTGGCGGCGGAGATAAGTGGCGGGTGTAAAACCTGTCTCCATTGAAAAGCGTCCGCTGAATTGCGTCACGCCAAGCCCGGCGATCCGGGCAAGCTGGGAGACTGTCTTGATTTCGTGAATGTGAGAAGCCACGGCGTCCATGGCTTTGCGAATGGCAAAGGAACCGGGATTGCTCGGGACGCGGCGGCCGGCGTATGCGCGGTACTCCGAGAGTAAAGACGCGAGCAGCAAATGAAGCCGGGCACGCACGCGGAGCACCTGAAAAGGAGCCCTGACCCGGTGTTGCAAAATCAAATCCTCGAAGCATTGCCTCAACTGATCGGAGCCCGGAAAACTGCGATGGCGCATCTCGAGAAGCTCGCGCCGAATCGCAGCGGCAGTGTCCCGCGCGACTCCCGGCAAGCCGTTCCCTGGGAAGGTCAGGTGAATCCAGAAATAACCGCAGGGCCGCATCCCGTGGCCGAGGGACCCGTGAATTTCACCGGGCCGATTCACGTAGACATGATTTGCGCGTACAAGGTGCAACTCGCTTTTGACCCACCATTCCGCCTCGCCGCGTTCCATGAAAAAAATCTCGAACTCCTTGACGTGCGAATGCGGCTTGAGGCCCGGCACGGTAGCCTGATTGGCGCGCTTCCACGCGACCATGGGCAACTCGGGAAGGATCGCCTTGGGACCGTCGTACATCTCGCGAAACACGGAACGGCTCATTGTTTAGAAAAAAACGACGTGAAAATCCGAACGACAAACGGACCGACTCACGGCAACCTCCCCGCAAATGAACGACGAAACAGTCAGATTCGGCATCGTGGGGGTCGGCGGCATGGGCGGCCATCATGGAAAGAGTCTTCTTGAAAATAAAGTTTCGAATGCATCACTGGCCGCTGTTTGCGACATCGATCCGGCGGCGATGGACCGGTTTCCGACCGTACGGCATTTCGACAAAAGCGAGGATTTGATTCGCTCCGGATTGGTCGACGCGGTCTTCATCGCAACGCCCCATTTTCCGCACGCCACAATCGGGATCGACGCGCTGGAACAAGGGCTTCACGTGCTGGTCGAGAAACCGTTGACCGTCCAGAAGGCCGATTGCGAAAAGTTCATCGCCGCCCATCGCAATCCGCGGCAGGTATTCGCGATCATGTTCCAATTTCGCCTGCTCCCGCACCTGATCGCTTTGCGCGAGATGGTCAGGAAAGGCGAGTTGGGACGTCTCCGCCGGATCAATTGGGTCCTCACCAACTGGTTTCGCAGCGAAGCTTACTATGCATCGAACACCTGGCGCGCGACGTGGGAGGGAGAAGGCGGCGGCATGCTCGTTAACCAATTGCCTCACGACCTCGACCTCTTCCAGTGGATATTCGGCCTGCCCGCGCGGGTTCGCGCGCTTTGCCCCCTCGGCAAATACCACGATAACATCGAGGTCGAGGACGAAGTGAACGCGATTTTCGAGTTTGCAGACGGAGCGACGGCGACCCTTGTTGCCTGCACGGGAGAATGTCCCGGGATCGACACGCGCGAAATAGTCGGCGAGTGGGGACGCGTGGTCCTGCATCCCGATCATCTCCAATTCACGCGCAACGCAATGCCGATTACCGAGTTCAGCCGCACGACAGAGCAACTCTACGGAAAACCGGAAACCACCGAGATCGCCATCCCCGTCTCAGGCGGCGCTGCCGATGGGCATGTGGCCATTATTCAGAACTTTGTGGATGCGATACTTCACGGGACGCCCTTGATCGCGCCGGCGGAGGAAGGCATCCGCGGCGTGGAATTGGCAAACGCAATCATCCTCGCATCGGAGGAGGACAGGACCGTTGAATTGCCGCTCGATTCGGCAGCGTTCGCGAAATTCCTTCAGAAGAAAATCGCTTCGTCGAAATTCAAAAAGAAGAAGTCCGCCCCCCTCCCCGCGATTGCCCAGGATATCACCGCATCCTTCCATTAAACCTACTCACCACGATGATGACATTCCCATCCTACTTCGCCGGCTTCGCGGATGAAGCCGGGCAAAGACTGGAAACGCAAATCAAAGCAACAAAGGAACTGGGCTGGTCGCATATCGAGATGCGAAACGTTGAGGTCGCGGGCTATCCAAAAGGCAATCTTCACGATATCCCGGACGATGCGTTCGCGGCGCTCGTGGATCAATTGAACGCGGCGGGCGTCCGGGTAAACTCGCTCGGCTCGGCCATTGGAAACTGGAGCCGGGACATTCGGAAACCGTTCGACACGTGCATGGCGGAAGCCCGGCGGGCGGCGCCGCGAGCGCAGCGACTGGGCGCGCAACTTATCCGGGTGATGAGTTATCCGGCGCGCACTCCGGTTGACTTACTGGAGCAGGAGCGATTCCGCCGGATGCGCGAGATCGTCGGCGTCTTCGCGGATACCGGGGTGACCGTGGCGCATGAGAATTGCGGCAACTACGGAAGCCTGGGCTGGTCGTATTCCCTTGAACTGGTCGAGAATGTCCCGGGATTGAAACTGCTCTTCGACACCGGGGGCACCGTTGGAAGTATTGATTACTCCACGCCCGAACCTCATCCCGGGCAATCCGCCCTCGATTTTTACCGCCATATCAAAGAGCACGTCGTCCATGTGCACATCAAGGATGGAACGCATAACCGGCTGAACACGAACGAAGCCCATAAGCATGTCTTCCCCGGCGAAGGCGACGGCGAGGTAAGGGAATTGCTCAAAGAGCTAAAGGCCGACGGATATGCCGGCGGCCTTTCAATCGAGCCGCACATGGGCCGGGGCCTTGACGACCCGGCGCTCTCCGCCGAAGAGAATCAATATCGCACCTACGTCGAATATGGCAGGCGGTTGGTTAAACTCATCGCCGGAATATAAACGCCCGCGCGTCATTTCACCGATCTTTACCGACCCCGTCTGGACCCAGCACGACATCACCGGATTGCCCGTACTGGAAGGGGCCGGGGTGTATCTCGAGAAAGTGGCGCCCGAATGCCAGGACATCCTCGCCTGGTCCAGCAATGCGGGCATCGCCATGGGTGTGCGTCCGCTGGGCAAAGGCAAGGTGATTGCCATGGGCACCGCCATGCCACGCGTGTCCGACGGCTGGCAAGAGTTTGCTCAAATGGTGCGGCGTCACCCTGCCCGCCGCTCCCACCGCGCCCGGTTTCCGAAAGCCTTACTGCTTCGACCTGTGCCAGCCAGCGCTGGTGACCACCGTTGCAGTAATCAAATTTTTCGCGCCCCCCATCGATACCGCAAATCCCGGCCACAATCGTCCGAAAGGACCGACAGTAATCTGCAACGGTTTTTGGTCGGCCCCCGGCCTTCGCTTTCACTTCCGCAAGGAACTCGCCCACGGTGCATGCCGTCTGATTGTTTTTCAGTTGGTCCGGCTTGAATTCTTTGAGCGTCGGCTCCCAGCCGTTCGATTGGAGAAACAGGTAAATTTCCTTCGCACGCTTGGCGGCGGCAGTTTTGTTAGCGGTCCCCAGCGGCATCAGTTCCCGTCGCCCCAAATGCTGCATGCGAGCCGCCCACTCGGTCACGCGTCGACTTTCCCCCTTCCATGTGTATTCGGGCTGAAAAACCGTGTTCAGCCAATAGCGCATATCGGTCTTCGGAAATGCCGGGCTACTCTTAGCCACTTCTTGGCCATTTTCTTGTTTCAAAACTGTGCTTGAATGTTCCAAAGTAATGAAATCATCTCACATATAAGTACCTCATACAACCGATCTTATATAGAACAGTTGCCCAAAGTTAGGCACATGTAGGCTCAGGGAAAGTAAACAATTTGTAATCAGCAGGTCGTCGGTTCAAACCCGACTGCCGGCTCCCTTATGATGAGTGACTTACGACAGGAAAGTGAAACGAAGAAATATTCGGCAGGCCATTTGTTGACCAGAATCGCCATACGGTTTTTGAGGCGCGCTCGACCTGTTCGCCTACCCGCCCCGGTATCTCCTGCAATGGACTCCGCCCAGGACTTGAGGGCTGATGGGAAGATATTTCACACCTCCGCCTGCCTACTAAAACGCTCGGGCTTGCCATCGATGCCCGCATCCGCACAATTGCATAAGTGCCGTCCGACAACTCAGTTCCCGACTACGCGCTGCACAGTCTTGGCTGGAAGGCGTTCCAGCATCTTTGCGGCACGATTTTGCGTGAGGTCTGGGGGCAAACATTTCAGGTCTTTGCGGATGGCAATGACGCCGGACGCGACGGAGCCTTTCACGGAACGTGGGAGCCGAAGAAGGGCGACATGCTCTGCGGCAGCAGCACTGTTCAATGCAAATTCACGAGCCGCGTAGGCAAATCCCTTTCGCCGCATGACGTTGCAGATGAACTCTCAAAAACACGTAAATTAGCGGAACGTGGGTTCGCGCGCCGCCGCGGATCACGCCGCGGACGCCGGGCTCGTCTCCGGCCCGCAGCTTCACGCCCTCTTCACTCTGGCCACCCAATACGATTGTAAGTCAACTTCGGCAGAGTATTTTGTAACCATGTGCGTCCGGCAAGTCATGAACCTGACCGAGCAGACGGTCACTGACGTTCCCTTGCTTACTACCAGTGAGTGCGACAGCGCGCGTTCCACGGTTCTGTCCCTGCGCGAACACTGGACTCCCCGCATCGCGCGGCTTCCATTTTACACCCTGGGGGCCGCCAGCTACCTCGATGCCGCCAACTGTGCCGGCTACCGGCAACTGCTGGAACGCGACAACCCTCTGCTGAGAGAGCATTTCTCCTGGCTCTATGCACGCCTGGAGGCCCGCCTGGCGGAGACCCTTGGCGCCCCAGCCTCCTGCACCACGCGGCTCGCGCTGCCGGGATTCCATATTTATTTGTATTCCAAGGTATTCGAGAAGCCGGTGGCGTCGGTGCACATCGACACCCAGTACCGTTTCCACGACTGGACCGGCCGCGATGCGGATCTGGCCAACCCGGTTTCCTTCACCGTGTCGATCGCCTTGCCGCACACCGGCGGCGGCCTGAACACATGGGACATCGGCCAGGCTGAAATGAAGACCCGCTCGACGGAAAAGTTTGGCGACGTTTTGCGCGGCCGCCCCATCGCCTACCACGCTTACAAGCGCGGCTGCATGGTCGTTCATTCCGGGCATTTGCTTCATCAGGCCGCTCCCGGCCGGGACCTGGCGCCCGGGGACGAGCGCATTACAGTCCAGGGCCACGGCGTGCTCGTCGGCGGCGTTTGGGAACTCTACTGGTGACGCCACGCCACGCCTTCGGTATCCTTAAGCACCGGAGCTGCACGCTGTGTATTGCGCACCGTTTGGATTCCCGTCCACCGCCGTGCGCCAAAGGTTCCTGATTATGCAAAGCCGCATCAGTATTGGCGAAATCCCCTTCCAGCAGCGTCCGGCATTTGCAGGGTTCACTTTCCCGTCATATCGCCGGATGGTTGCCGAACCGAAGCTTCACCCGGCGGCCATATGCGTGGGCATGGCCAGCGATCGCAGGCCAGCCGGCCTCGCCCTGCTCCAATGGGAAACCAGAGAGACCGCCGCACTGGTCTCGATATGGATACAGCCGGACTGGCGGCGGCAGGGGCTGGGCGCCCGGCTGCTTGGGAAGGCCGAAGAAATCGCGGCTAGGCGCGGCGTTGTCGAGATGAGTTCCGTTCACATGACCACGCTGCCGGCGCTCGACGCCTTCGAAGCGCTTCTCCGGCGGCGGGAATGGGATCCGCCGCAGCTTCGAATGTATGCGCTCAAATCGAACCTTTCATTGATCTACCAGAGCCCTTGGATGACAAAACCGCCCGTGCTGGAGCCTGAGTACACCCTCACACCCTGGGCCGATACGACGGAAGACGAACTGCTCGAAGCC
>Ga0302320_10012870_pt1 | contig 17514 bp, 17 predicted proteins | sample Bog_T0_3_FD_202130 | JGI IMG/M metagenome (GOLD analysis project Ga0302320, IMG submission 202130) | Peat permafrost microbial communities from Stordalen Mire near Abisko, Sweden - Bog_T0_3 | ecosystem: Environmental > Terrestrial > Soil > Wetlands > Peat | place: Sweden: Abisko, Stordalen Mire...
CGAGGTCTTGGCCAGCATCGCAGCCAGGTAGTAAGCTATAGACCTCCAATAGCCATGACGCTTCCCTTCTTCCGCATCGAGCCATGCGTTGCAGGAAAGAAGAAACAGCGGCAGCGAGAGCGTGTTCTTGATCTCAGCTATCCACGCCACCGATTCCACCGCCAGCGGGTGGATCACGAAGAGCAGTCCCCCTAGCCAACTAAAACGCAGGCCCAGCCGATGAAACAAACGCCAGATCAGAAAGCCGCTGGAGAGATGCAATGCGAGGCTGCAAACGTGATAGCCGAGCGGCGCGTTTCCCCAGAGATGCCACTCGGTCCAGAGCAGCGTCCAGGTCAGCGGCCAATAATCCGTCGTGGGAGCGGCAAACCAGATGTCCCAAAGCCCCCCAAAGCTGCGCAGACGGGAATTATCTGTAACTAACAGATCATCATCCCAGAGCCAGTCACCCTGAAGCGCGGGATAGTAAATCCACAACCCTGCCGCGATGATTACGGCGGCCTGAACCAACACCTTCCATGAAATCGGCGCAGGCTTGGCATAAAGAGTTTCCCCGGCCTCAACAGCTTTTGACGGCACCGTTGGCTCGGGCGGCACGGCCTGCGGTGAAGCCTTCTTCTTCTTTGAGCGTTTCGCCATAGCACTGGTGCCTGACGACAATGGCGGCAATCTCATTTTCAAACAAGGCCGCATCCAAGGCCGCCGCCGACATCGGGCGGAGCTCGCCTGCACAATCGCGTCTGCCTGGAAAAGGCAAGAGGAGGGCGTGCCCGGACACCCCAAAGCAGCCCTGAGCAGCGCCGGAAAGACTTAGCAGCCAACTTCTTACATAGAAATAGTAAGAAGTTTCGTCTGACAAATTGTGAATAACTTTTTTCACAATGATAGGTAAAAAGGCTTGCCCCCCTGCCCTCGTACCATTAATCTGCGGAACAAATCGGGTTTTACCCCAATCTTGCACAAGATAAAAACGCCTTAAAAGTTCGCCACATCAGCACCTTATGAAAAGCAAGCTTTTGCGTAAACTCGCCAAGAGTCAGAAGTATCTGATTTTAGCTGAAATAAAGCGAAGCCAAGGCCTTTCGGTATCGCAATTGTGTGAGCGCATTAACCTCTCGTACATGGGAGTGAAGCAACATTGCGTCGCGCTGGAAAAAGACGGCTACCTCGACACGTGGCGCCGCCCGAAAGGCATGGGCCGTCCCGAAAAAGCCTATCGCCTCACGCTGATGGCGCAGGAGTTCTTCCCCTCCGAGCACACCAATTTTACCGGCGAAATTTTGAAGAGCCTCGAGCAGGTTTACGGTCCCGCCGCGCCCGAAAAAATTCTCTACCAGATCTACCAGAACCTCACCGTGCGCCTGCAGTCGAAAATCGCCGGTCACACCATCGAAGAGCGCGCCCGCTCCTTCGCCGCCCTGCGCGACCAGGACGGCTACATGAGCGAGTACTACTTCAATCCCGACATTCAGCGCCACCAGATCATCGAGTACAATTCGCCCATCCTCACCGTCGCGGACCAATTCAAAATTTTGACGCAGCTCGAGAACAACCTCATCGAAAATGTCCTCAGCGTCCGCGTGCAGCGCGACGAAGAGCGCGTCTCCGGCCTCTACAAGTGCCAGTTCACGCTGCTCGATTAAGGTAGCCGTTTTTTTCGTAGCCGCCTTCCTAAGACCGTGGCCGCTCAAAGGCACGCTCCGCCAGACGCGGACGAAAAAACGAAAACCAGCTTTTTCGCCCAGGGATCAACTCGTTCCACAATTAGATTTTACACCAAGCCTGAAGGTGGCCTAACCCCAGTCCGGCGCGATTTGTGCTTAAATCGCGCCATCGCCCCTTTACAACGGGCCATGTTGAAACTACTGTAGGAAGCTGGAGACAAACATGAAGAACAAAGAATACACGCTCTACAACGAAACCGTCATGGATCACTTCCTCAACCCCCGCAACATGGGTGACGTTTCGGAGGCCGATGGCGTCGGCGAAGTCGGCGCGGCGGCCTGCGGCGACATCATGAAAATCTCCCTCAAAATCCGCAACGGCAAAATCGAGGACGCCCGCTTCAAGACCTTCGGCTGCGGCAGCGCCATCGCCTCCTCCAGCATGGCCACCGAATTGATCAAGGGCCGCACCATCGAGGAAGCCAAGAATTTCTCCAACCAGGAAGTCGTCGAAGCTCTCGGCGGACTGCCCCCGGTCAAGATCCATTGTTCCGTGCTCGCCGAGGAAGCCCTCAAGGCCGCCATCGAAGATTACGAGGCGAAGATGACCAAGACCGGCCCCCTCGCCCAGGCCGCGGCCTGATCGAAAGGAGATTTCCTTCCCTTGCAGAGACCTTTGCAAAAGTGGTGTTTGCGTGCGCAAGCCGAAGGCTTGCTACAATCCTAGCCGGTGGTTGAGCGCACGCTCGGGTGCGCGATACCACCGGAATCTCGCATCTATGAAACCGAATCCCAGAGGGATTCCACCTCGGTGCAACCCCTGCCGGGGTTGGACGAAAAACGATCAAAATACCGGTGGTATCGCCTGCCGGCTCAACCAACCGGCTACGGTTGTAGCATTCCTCCGGAATGCTAAAGATACGAACGGAAGACTTTCACAAAGCATCTCTTGCAGGGTAGCCCTGACAACTCGTTGTCAGGGCCACCAGAGAAAACAGCCCGAAGCAAACTTCTGGATTTCAACCCAAGAGCTTAAATAACCAATATCGCCTATCTTTTTAAGCCACGCTGGCCTTTTAGCATTTCCAACGCTACCGCCTTCCGTTGGATGGTGCCATAATCGGCGGCATGACAGTATGCCATCATCCCAAATTTTCTCCCAAATCCGAAAAAGCCCGATCCGAATCCCATACGCCTGATTCGCCTGATTCGGTTATTTTTTTGCAGATGTCTCAGTTGCCCACAGCATCAAATAAGATAAACTGAATCCTCATGGAAAAACGCTCCGTCTACCTCGATCACCAGACCACCACCCCCGTTTTGGAGGAGGCGCTGCAGGCCATGCTTCCCTACTTCCGCGAAGTCTACGGCTCGCCCTCCAGCCTCCACCGCTTCGGCCTCGAAGTCCGCGACGGCCTCAAGGAAGCCCGGCAGCAGATCGCCCGGATGATCAACGCCGAGAGCGAAGAGGACCTCATCTTCACCTCCGGCGGCACCGAGTCGGCCAACCTCGCCATCAAAGGCTTCGCCGACGCGAACATGCGCACCAAAGGCAACCACATCGTCGTCTCCGCCATCGAGCATCCCTCGGTCATGAACTCGATCGAGTACCTGACCAAGCACGGCTTTGAAGTCACGCAAGTGCCCGTCGATCTCATCGGCCGCATCAATCCCGAGGACGTCCGCGCCGCCATCACGCCGAAGACCGCGCTCGTCGCCGTCCACCTCGTCAACCACGACATCGGCACCATCCAGCCCGTGAAGGAAATCGGCAAAATCACCGCCGAGAAAGGCATCGCGCTTTATGCCGACGCCCTCGCCGCCGCCGGCTGGATGCCGATTGACGTGCAGGACCTCGGCGTGCAACTGCTCAGCTTCAGCCCGCACCGCTTCTACGGCCCGAAGGGAATCGGCGTCCTCTACCGCAACCGCAAGGCGCGCGTGACCAGCCATATTCACGGCGGCGTGCAGGAAGGCGGCCGCCGCGCCGGAACGGAAAACGTCCCCGCGATCATCGGCGCCGGCGTTGCCGCGGATTTCGCCGTCAAGGAAATGGCCCAGCGCGTCGAGCATGTCGCCCTGCTGCAAAAGCGCCTCTACGACGGCCTCTGGAAAAAAATCAAGTACATCAAACTGAACGGCCCCGAGCCGGGACCGCTCCGCATCTGCAATACGCTCAACCTCAGCACCGAGTTCATCGAGGGCGAAGGCCAACTGCTGCTCCTCGATTACCAGGGCATCGCCGTCGCCAGTGGCTCGAGCTGCGTCAGCAAATCGCTCAAGGTCTCCCACGTCCTCAGCGCCATCAAACTCGATCACGCGCTGGCCCAGGGCAACATCATCATGAGCCTCGGCAAGGACAACACCGTCGAGGATGTCGACTACGTGCTCGAGACCTTCCCCAAGATTGTCGACAAGCTGCGCAACATGTCGCCCATGTGGAAGGAATTCGAGGAAGGCGTCATCGACTCCGTCATCGCCCCCACCGGCCACGGCAAATCGTTCACCGAACATGCGGCGGCCATTTCCGGCAAAGCCGTGCATTGAAGAGCTTGAGATTACGCTTCCGGTAAGTTAGGTTGACTTTATGAGCGCAGAGCAGCTTATTGCCGAGTTCAAAGCCTTGTCCGCGACCGAGCGCCAACAGGTTATTAACGCCGTTCTTTCGGATGAAGTCGCCAGTCTCCCTGAAACGCCAGCGACGGCGGAGAACTCTGACTTTGTCGAACACTGGAAAGGCAGGTTTTCGCTTCCGGAGAGCGACCCGGAAGACGCAAGGCTGACCTATTTGCTCGATCGTTTTTCCTCGTAACGATCGGTGAAAATTCTATTGGATACGGATGTCTTGCTCGATGTCCCGCTGGCTGGTTCGCAACGGCATTTCCCAGACAGTCTCGCCCTGCTGAGGTGGTGCCAAAACCATGCGGGCACAGCGCAGATGGCCTGGCATTCCCTCTCCAATATTTATTACCTTTTGAACCGGCAGAAAACACCTGCTCCTTTTGATGTGAAGGGCTATATTCGCAGCCTTCTGAAATTCGTCGCCATCGTTCCGACCGGCACGGCTCAGGCGCAAGTCGCGCTTGGACTGCCCATGCAGGACTTCGAAGATGCGTTGCAGGTTTCGGCCGCCCTCCATGCCGGCGTGGATTACATCGTCACTCGCAATCTCATCCATTATCGATTTTCTCCCGTCCGCGCTCTTTCACCCAGTGAATTTTTGTCGATGCGTTCAACCTGACCCGCACGTGGTTTAGTTGGCTGGCATCTCCGGCCCAATTCAGGTAATTTATAGAACCCCATGGCTGCTCCCACCTCCGACTCCATCCTCGCGCAACTGCGCGGCGTCAAATATCCCGGCTACACGAGGGACATCGTCTCCTTCGGCATGGTCAAGGATGTGCAGATCGACGGCACGCGCGTCCTGGTGAAAATCGCCGTGACGACAGCCGATGCGAACATCCCGAAGCAAATCGAGGAGACCGCGACCGCCGCGCTTGAATCAATGCCCGGCGTGAGCGAATCCGTCGTGAAGCTCGACGTCAGCGCGCCCGTGACCAAGGCGATGCAGGCCACCGAAGGCCTGCCGCAAACGAAGATCGAGGGCGTGAAGCACATCATCGCCGTCGCCAGCGGCAAGGGCGGCGTCGGCAAGTCGACCGTCGCAGCGAATCTCGCCATCGCCCTTCGCGGCGCCGGGGGCGGTAAAAAACCGCAGCGCGTCGGGCTCTGCGATTGCGACATCTACGGCCCCAGCATCGGCATCATGTTCGGCACCAACGAGCGGCCCAGCGCCACCGAGGAAGGCCGCATCCAGCCGATCCGCCGTCACGATCTCAACCTCATGAGCATGGGCTTTCTCCTCGACGATGCCGCCCCTGCCATCCTGCGCGGCCCGATGGTCACGCGCTACACCCAGCAATTTCTCCGCAGCGTCGATTGGGGCGAGCTCGATTATCTCGTCCTCGACCTGCCTCCCGGCACGGGCGACATTCAGCTCACCATCGTGCAAACCGTGGCGCTTTCCGGCGCGATAATCGTAACCACGCCGCAGGAAGTCGCGCTCATCGATGCCCGCAAAGCGGCGACCATGTTCGCCAAGGTCAACGTGCCCATCCTGGGTCTGGTGGAGAACATGAGCTACTTCCTGTGTCCCAATGACGGCAATCGCTATAATATTTTCGGCTCCGGCGGCGGCGAACGCGAAGCTGCGCGGCTTGGTGTCACGCTATTGGCACAAATTCCCATCGAGATGAGTTTGCGAGAATCGGGCGATAAGGGTTTACCCTTGACGCTCGCAGAGCCTGATGGAGCGACTGGGCACCTTTTTCAAAATATGGCGAAAGTCATTTGTCAACAATGTATTGCATAAGTTATGGTAAAATTCATATTGAGTTATTTCACAAATAATTTAACCATTTGACAAAATAGCTAGGGTCTCGTCTACTAGTGGTATGTCGGATGCCGGCGGAAACGAACGCGATCATATGTTCCAAAAATCAGCTCTCTATCAGGAATTCCTGGCCGAAAGGGCGGAAATCCTCCGGCACAAGTGGATTGAAAGCGAGAAAGTGGGACACGACATCGGTTTCGAAAAGGCCCTGCTTGACTGGATCGTCAAGCACCGCGCTGGCTGGCGCGCCCTCCGCCAGCACAAGCCCTCCAACGGCGACGACAACAGCCACAATAACCTCGCCGCAGCCTGAAGCTTGGCCGTGTTGCAGTTGCGTGGCGCCCGGGCCATGCATTGACACACCCGACTCCTGCTTTTAGATTACCCGCGTGACTGATACAACCCTTCCAGCGGTCTCCCTGACCGAAAGCGCCGCCCACCATATCGCCGAAATCATCGGCGAACCGAATCCCGAAAACAAGGGCCTGCGCATTTACGTCGAAAACGGCGGATGTTCCGGGATGTCCTACGCCATGGAAATCGCCGCCCGCAAACCGGGCGACGAGGAATATGCCGCCCACGGCGTGAAGCTTTTTGTCGAGGATCGCGGCTTGGTTTATCTCGCCGGCTCGGTCATTGACTACAAGGATGGACTGACCGGGGCCGGCTTCCGCATCACCAATCCCAATGCCAAGCACACATGCGGGTGCGGGAAATCCTTTGAGGCCTGATCTGACCCGCAGTTCGGCTCTCGGCGGCGCGGTTCGCAAAGGCTTCGGGGCCGCGTGGCAAAATCGCGTGTCGATCCTCCTGCTTCAGGCCGCCATGGCCGCAGCCGTGGCGAGCTATTATTGCTGGCCGGCCGCCACCGCCATCTTTTCCCGGCTTGCGGCGTGGCAACATGCCGGCGGCGTTCTCTACGCCGGACTGGCCATGGCCTTCGCGGGCGGCATCCTTTCGGAATTGAGCCTCATTTATTTTCAGAACAAGGGACGCTGGACCGCGGCGCATCTCGACAACATGGTCTTCAAAACGATCTTCTTCTTCGTCAATGGCTCTATCGTTTACGAATTTTATACCTACCAGACCTACTGGTTCGGCGAAGGAACGGCATGGTCAGTCCTGCTGCCGAAAATCATGGTCGACCAACTTATTTACAGCGTCATCTGGAGCCTTCCCTTTCAAACCTTCCTCTTCCGCTGGCATCATCTTCGCTATTCAGGCCGTCGTCTGTGGATGGAATTGGACTGGAGTTTCGTCGTTGAACGCATGTTACCAATCCTGATCACGAACTGGATGTTTTGGATTCCCGGCGTGCTCTTCATCTATTCCATGCCCTCCGTCCTCCAGATGCCGCTCGCGATTTTCGCCACCGCGATCTGGAGCGTGCTCCTCTCCGCCGTGGCCCGTCATGACGAACCCGACGCTTCAGCCACCATGCCAGGACTGGTTCCGGAAGTGGCGATCGAGTCGGCGGACGACAGGGCATCGGTCTGACGTTCAGGCGCTGCGAGCAGCGTCGCTTTCCGAAAAAAACAATGAAAGCGTTTGCCAAAGGCGCGCCACATTCGCAAAACTCCGAGAATGGATTTCTCCCGCTACTGGACCGCGCGCCAGAAAAAAGTCGATGCCGCGCTGAATCGTCTCCTCCCCTCCGCCTCCACCAAACCGAAAACCATCCACCAGGCGATGCGCTACAGCATCTTCGCGGGCGGGAAACGGCTGCGCCCCGTCATCTGCCTGGCCACGGCTGAAGTGCTGAGCGGAAAAAATGACGGCGCCATTCCCCTCGCCTGCGCCGTCGAGTGCATCCACACCTACTCACTAATCCACGACGACCTGCCCTCGATGGATAACGACGATTTCCGTCGCGGCAAACCGACGTCGCACAAAGTCTACGGCGAAGGCGTCGCCGTGCTGGCGGGCGATGCGCTGCTGACCATCGCCTTCGAAATGGCCGCTTCGTGCAAGGCCTGGCCGCGCTACCCGCACGCCGTGGTCATTCACGAACTCGCTGTGGCCGCGGGCAGCCAGAAGCTCATTGCGGGACAGGTCGCCGACCTCGAAGGCGAAGGCAAAAAGATCAGTCCGGCGGAACTGCGCTACATCCACGAGAACAAAACGGCCGCGCTCATTTCCAGCTCGATCCGGCTCGGCGCCATGTCGGCCAACGCGACCCCGAAGCAGCTCGCGCAACTGACCGATTTCGGTGAGAGCCTCGGCCTCGCTTTCCAGGTCATCGACGACATTCTTGATGTCACCCAGACGACGGAGAAACTCGGCAAGAGCGCCGGCAAAGACATCGCCGCGCAAAAGGCGACTTACCCCGCCCTGCTCGGCCTCGACAAGGCGAAGAAGGAGGCCGACCGCCTCACCGCCCGCGCCCGCGCCGCGCTGAAGCCCTTCGGCAAAAACGCCGCGCCGCTGGAAGCCATCGCCGATTATCTCCTCAAGCGGGAGAGTTGACGGCTCCCACCTCCTTGTGACTCGCGACGAGTTATGATAAGGTACACGACATGACGGCTCAACAGGTGCTCGACGTCGTAGCCAATATGCAGCGAGAGGATTGGATGAAAATCCAATGCGGCATTGCCGACATGATGGCAGCCGATTTTTCTCCTGAGGAAGTAGCCGAGATAAAGACAGCACTCGATGAATCGGATGCCGAGATTGCACGCGGCGAGGTGCTGACTTCCGAGCAGCTTAGGAAGCAGCTCGGCCTCTTGTGAGGGTTATTTATACTCAACGCGCACGTCGCGACCTCGAGCAGATTCGTCAATATATAGCGAGAAATTCAGGAAATCACGGAGTTGCCGACCGGTATCTCCTGCGCCTGATTAAAAAATGCGACAGCCTCGCATACTCGACAAAAGCGTATCCGGTATATCGATTTGATAGCACCCGTCGAATGATGCCCTTTGAAAACTATCTGGTTCTTTTCCAACGTCACGACGACGAAATACAAGTCGTCCACGTGCGACATGCCGCCCGGCGTCCGTTTCGCGGATGACCTGAATTTTCTTTAGCCCCTACACACTTGTAACTGCCGGGTGCTTTGACTTTTCCGTGGCCGGGCGCAGACTTTTCCTGTGAATCGCCGCTCGTTTCTTCGCTCGGTGGGCGGATGTGCCTGCGCCACGCTCCTGCCCTCCGCGCTTTTTCTCGGCGAGCGCAACGCGGCGGGCGTCGAAGCGGCGGACAAGCTCGACCTGAACGCAAAACTGCATCTCGCTGATGTCGCCATGAACGTGGCCAAAACCGGTGGTGCGAGCTACGCCGACATCCGCCTCTGCCGCTATCAATCCGAATATCTCGAGGTCAATGAGCGTCGCGTCGAGGCATCCTCCAGCGGCATCAGCGCCGGTTTCGCCGTGCGCGTTTTGCTCGACGGCACCTGGGGTTACGCCAGCAGTCCGCTGGCCACGGAGGATGAAGTCCGCACCACCACCCTGCGCGCGCTCGACGTGGCCAGGGCAAGCCAGCCGCTGCAACTGCGCAAATTTGTCCTCGAGGACGTGCCGGTTTATCACGACCGGTGGGACATGCCGATGAAAGCCGATCCGTTCCTCGTTCCGACTGACGAGAAGATCGCCAAGATGATGGCGATCAACGAGGCCGCGCTCAAAGCCGGCGCCAACTACGCGAACGTCTCGTTCGCTTTTGTGCGCGAAGAAAAATTTTTCGCATCGAGCGTCGGCAGCCGGATCACCCAGACTCGCGTTCGCATCATGCCAGAAACGGAAGTGACCGTGATCGACAAAGCCACGGGGAAATTTGCCTCGCGCGCCGGTCTCGCCGCGCCGCGCGGCAGCGGTTACGACTACATTCTCGGCTATGACTGGATCGGGGAGGCGGCCAAGGCGGCTGAACAGGCGCGGGAAAAACTGACCGCACGTCCGGTCGATCCCGGCACTTACGATCTCGTCCTTGATCCGACGAATCTCTGGCTGACCATCCATGAATCGGTGGGACATCCCACCGAACTCGACCGAGCGCTGGGGTGGGAAGCAAATTTTGCCGGCACGACTTTTTGCACTCCCGACAAGCTGGGCAAACTTCAGTACGGCAGCCCGCTGATGAACATCATCGCCGATCGCAGTCAGGAGGGCGGGCTCTCCACCGTCGGCTACGACGACGATGGCGTGCGTTCGGTCGGGGCCGAATTCCCGATCATCAAGGACGGCATCTTCGTGAACTACCAGTCCGCCATCGGCCAGGCACAGCTCATCGGACAGCAGCGCTCCAACGGCTGCGCCTTTGCCGATAGCTGGGAATCGTTTCCCATCCAGCGGATGCCCAATGTCTCGCTCCAGCCCAACCAGAAGAAATGCTCCCTTCACGATCTTTTCGCCGATGTCGAACGCGGCATCTATATTATCGGCAACGGCAGTTGGAGCATCGACCAACAGCGACACAATTTTCAATTCGGCGGCCAGCTCTTCTACGAGATCAAGGACGGCAAGCTCGGCCACATGCTGCGCGATGTCGCCTACCAGGGCAGCACGGTCGAGTTCTGGAACTCGATGGACGGCATCGGCGACAAGAGCACCTATTTCCTCGGCGGCGCGCCGAATTGCGGCAAGGGCCAGCCCGAACAAACCGCGCCTGTCTCGCACGGCGCGGTGCCCGCGCGGTTCCGCCAAGTCACCGTGCTGAACACGGAGCGAAAGGACATCGCGTGATCCTAAGTGAAGCTGACGCAAAGAGTCTCTCGGACAAAATCCTGGCGATGTCCAAGGCCGAGTCATGCATCGTGACCATCGGCGGCACCGAGGAGCGCCATGTCCGCTTCGCGCAAAACATGGCCACAACCAACGGCTCGCCAAGTTCGATAGAAGTCGGCGTCGAATCCCATTTCGGCAAGAAATCGGGTTCAGCTTCCGGTACCGATTTAAGTGACGATGCCCTCGCGGCGCTCGTGGCCGCCTCGGAAAACACCGCAAAACTCGCGCCCGCCAATCCTGAGTTCATGCCACCCATCGGACCGCAGAAATATCCGGCGGGGACAGCCTTCTCCTCAAACACACAGGCCACCACCTCTGCTATGATGGCCAGCGCGATTCAGCCGGTCCTGCAAAAAGCCCAGAGGCAGAATCTTCAGGCCTCCGGATTTCTGGAAATCGGCACTTGGTTTTCCACTTTCGCGAACAGCCAGGGACTTTTCGTTTTCGACCAAGGCAGCGACGTCCTGCACACCGTCACGGCTCGCACGCCTGACGGGACAGGTTCCGGTTGGGCCGGCACGACCCACTACGATTTCAGCAAGATGGATGTGGCCGGCATGGGCGCGGCGGCGATCGACAAAGGGGTGCGCTCGCAAAATCCGGTCAAGCTGCCGCCGGACAAATACACCGTCATCCTCGAACCATCCGCCGTCTGCGACTTGATCAACATTCTGGTCGCCGAACATTTCAGCCAGCGCTCAGCCGATGAAGGCCGCAGCTTCGCCACGAAAAAGGGGGGCGGCTCGCGCGTGGGTGAAAATCTCTTTGGAAATAACGTGACGCTTTATTCCGACCCCAACGATCCTCTCGTCCCCGGCGGCATCTATTCCGACGACGGCCTGCCCGCTCAACGCACCGTCTGGATCGACGGTGGCGTCCTGAAGAATCTCCAGTGCGGGCGCTACTGGGCGCAAAAGTCAAAGCGCGATCCGGTCCCCTCCCCGACCAGCCTGACCATGATCGGCGGCACAACCTCAACCGCCGACATGATCAAACAAACCAAACGCGGCCTGCTCATCACCCGCTTCTGGTACATCCGCGAGGTCGATCCGCAAACCGTGCTCCTGACCGGCTTGACGCGCGACGGCGTTTTCCTCATCGAGAATGGCGAGATCACCAAACCCGCCTGCAATTTCCGTTTCAACGAAAGCCCGGTCGCGATGCTGAACAAAGTCGTGGCCATGGGCCCAACCGTGCGCGCTTATGGCGAGGAGACGGTCGGTCCCACGGCGGTGCCGACGCTGCTGGTCGACGACTTTACGCTGTCGAGCGTCTCGGATGCCGTGTGAACCCTGCAAAGGCGTTCGCTCTCAATGGTCCGTCATCCTTGCGAAACCTTCCCTCGCGCTCATTTTGCTGGGATGAGCGGGCGCTTGCGCTAAAGTACCCGGATGACGAATCGCCCCGCACCGCGCAAATTTGGCTTCGATACGCGCATGGTCCACGCCGGGCATGTGCCCGACTCGACCACGGGCGCGCGCGCCGTGCCCATTTACCAGACAACCTCCTACGTTTTCGACAACGCCGACCAGGCCGCGCAGCTTTTCGAGCTGAAACAATACGGCAACATCTACACGCGGATCAGCAACCCGACCACCGCTGTGCTCGAGGAACGGCTGGCATCGCTCGAAGGCGCGACGGGCGGCCTCGTCGTCGCCAGCGGCATGGCCGCGCAGTTCATCACGTTCATGACGCTGCTTTCGCCGGGCGATGAAATCGTCGCCTCGTCGCATCTGTACGGCGGCACGGTCACGCAGCTCAAGGTGACGTTCCAGAAGCTTTCCATCAAAGTCACCCTAGTCGATCCGCACGACGACAAGGCATGGGAGCAGGCGATCACGAAAAAAACGCGCGCGCTTTACGGTGAGACCATCGGCAATCCGCGCGGCTCGATCCTCGACCTGGAAAAACTCGCCGCGCTGGCCGACGCGCACAAAATTCCGCTCATCGTCGACAACACCTTCGCCACGCCCTACCTCTGCCGTCCCATGGAGTACGGCGCGACGATCGTCCTTTATTCCGCCACAAAATTCATCGGCGGCCACGGCAACGCCATCGCCGGCGCCATCCTCGATTCGGGCAACTTCGATTTCAGCCGCTTCCCGACCATCGCCGCGCCCTCGCCCGCTTACCATGACCTTCGTTTCTTCGACACGTTCGGCCATTACGGCTTCCTGATGAAGGCGCGCGCCGAGACGGTGCGCGACGTCGGCGCGTGCGTGTCGCCGATGAATTCGTTCCTGCTCATCCAGGGCCTCGAGACGCTTTCGCTGCGGATGGAGCGCCATGTAAGCAACGCGCAGAAGATCGCCGAATACCTCGACCAACATGAAAACGTCGCCTGGGTTTCCTACGCCGGCCTGCCGAGCCATCCCGACCATGCGCTGGCGCAAAAATATTTGCCGAAGGGCCCCGGCGCGGTGTTCTCCTTCGGCCTGAAGGGTGAAGGCGCGCAGGTGCGCGAGGACGGCAAGCGCTTCATCGAGGCGCTGCAGCTTTTCTCGCACCTGGCCAACGTGGGCGATGCGCGCAGTCTGGTCATCCACCCGGCTTCGACGACGCACCAGCAATTGACTGAGGAACAACTGACCGCCTCCGGCGTCGGGCCGGAAATGATCCGGCTTTCCGTCGGACTCGAAAACGTGGAGGATTTGATATGGGATCTGGACCAGGCGTTTCATGCGCTGTCACGCTCAACACAAGCCTGACACCCGAACAACGCGCCCGTTTTCAAGACGTGGCGCAAATCAACCACCTGCTCGATGCGTCGAAGACGATTGCGCTTGTCGGCCTGTCCAGCGACCGGCAGAAGGCGAGTTACTTCGTCGCCGGCTACCTCAAGGACGAGGGCTACCGCATCGTGCCGGTGAATCCGAAAGCCGACACCATCCTCGGCGAGAAGGTCTATCCCGATGTCGCCAGCATCCCGTTCCCAGTCGACCTCATCGACATCTTTCGGCCGCCGCAGGACATCGATGAGATCGTCACGCAGGCCATCGCGCGCAAAGAAAAGGGCATCGATTCGCCGGCCATCTGGATGCAATTGCGCCTCGTCAATCTCCCCGCCGCCGAGCGCGCCCTGGCCGCGGGCCTGACCGTGATTGTCGACAAGTGCGTGAAGATGGAGCATGGCCGTTACCGCGGCGGACTCCATTTTGCCGGGATGAATACGGAGATCATCTCCGCCAAAAAGCGCGCGCGGTAAGCACCGACCCAGAGAAATCCTTGGGGCCGTGCGGAGCAGCGCTCCCAGCTGGATTCGAACCAGCGACCTCATGCTTAGAAGGCACGTGCTCTATCCAATTGAGCTATGGGAGCCGAACGCGATCCTAATCGGAAGCGGACTTTCGCGCAATGGTTGAGAGGGAGCGGGCGCGAATCCCTGCGCGTCTCACCCATTCAACGGACGGCAGGGGACTGCCGTCCCTACCATGGCGGGCTACTGCGTCAACGCGGCGTTGATCGCCTGGCCAACCTGGTAGAAGTCATTGCTGATTTGGTCCGGAGTTGTCGCATAAAACTGCGCGCCGATCGGCTGGCTCGGGTTGTAGGGCATGTTCGAGCCGCCTCCCGCCGTGGTGTTCGTGGCGTTGGCGAGTTGCGCCAGGAAGGCCTGCTCGCCCTCGTTGACATAGCTGCCATAACCCACGGTGTAAATCGTCACGCCCAAGGCCCGCGCATGCCAGGCATATTCCTCCGCTTTCCAATTTCCGATCTGTAGAAAGAGGTTGTTCTTCACGTGATTGTCCGGGATGGGTTCCCAGGAAGCTTTGGAGAAGTCGTAGTAATGGGTCGGGCGACCGCTCCAGGCCATGGCATTCGGATAGTAGTGCCCATTACCGTCATAGACCCAGCCGCCGGTTGATGTACCGCCCTGCGTTACATTGTTGATTGAGGTTTGCGCAGTAAAGGCCGATCCGTTGAAACAGGCCGGGCGCCAGACCGATGGATTGGGTGTGATATTGGTATTGTGCGTCGCATCGCTCGACATGAGGCCGGAAATGGTCCCCATGGCGGTCACAAATGCGGGAGCCCCATTTTGCCAGTCGGATGAAGTCATGATTTGGCTGACTGCCGTGTTGCCAGTGCCAGCCGTGGAGTTGGTGCCACCGCCGCTCGAGCTCTTGTAAAACAGTTCGCCCGACCATTCCGGCGCGGCGTTGGTCGAAAGCATGTTGAGCGAATAGGCAATAAAGCGCTGATCCGACCCACCACCGCCAACCGGATCCCTCAGGCCATAGGTTTTATCCTGATCTATGCCAACTGCGTCGGTGATATACCCGGCCGCATTGGTGGCATCACCCCCGAAAGGCCAGTAAAAGCCGGCGCTCGGATAATAAGCTCCCAGTCCATAGCGGGCCCGCGGCGCGCCGGTCGCTCCCGCGCTGTTGGTCGAGTCGGTGATCAGCGGTTCGACTCCCTGTGATCCGACCGGATTCCCGGAAACATAAGGCGCAAGGGGCTCATCAGGACGGAAGAGATAAAAGCCGGTCAATAAGTTCGCGTAATTGCGAAACATCAACTGGCGCATCAGCGAGGCGGTATAATAATTACCATATCCGTTCGCGTCTGTGAAGGTTCCACCTTGGTCGTCCGGCCACGAATACTGAACTTGATAATTATCAGCTCGATACTTGGTAAAGCCTGACGTGGTGCCGTAGGCGGAATTGTCGGGATAATTCAAATCGAGGCCGTCATAAACCACGCCATCAACAATGTAGCCCGGCACGACAAGGTCGATTTTATCTCCCGCGGCCAAATAGATGTTGATGTGCTTGGTCGGCTCGGTGTAGTCGCTGACATAGACACCTGAATTTGAAAGCGCCACGACATGAGTAATCGAATTGGAATGGTAAAGATAAGCCACGGCGCCGGGCTGGAGCCAGAGATCGATATTGTGGGTGTAGTAAGTGCCGCCCATCGAGGTTGTAGTGGTGATGGGCCCCGTGCCCGTGGTGCCGCCAGTGATCCAACCCGAGCCGCCAGCGAGAACATGACCCGACGGCAAAGGCTCTTGAGTATTATCGGCGGGGCTGGTTCCATCAGCGCTCAACCACGTGTCCTGATAGTGGGACTGGGCTAGTGGGCCGGAGTAATCGTTCGTCCCCTCGAGGACCATGGCATTGGTCACGTAGGCAAGCGGGCTCAACGTGGGCATGAGAAGGAGATTTGAATTGGCTCCAGCACCAAGAGACGCAGATTCACTGGCGTTGGTCGTCACATCCGAAAGCCATGGACCATAATAGTTATGACCGGCGTAGGGAACGTACTCCTGGCCGTTAGTCGGCGGTGTTGCGACGCCATACGCAGTGGAATAGAGATTAGTGACATAAACCGGTGTCGGAACCTGCGCCATGGAAGGCGCTGTGACCTCGTTGGTATAGCCCGGCGCGGCAAACAGGCTGCGCGAAGCATTCCATGCGCCGTCGGTGAAAAGCACCAAATACTTGACGACATCGGGATCGGTGAAACCCGGGCTGGCCATCATTTGCTCCAGGGCAAGGCGGATTCCTTCGTCTGCAGCGGTATCGCCTCCGAATTTCATACGGCGTACGCCGGTGGAGTTATAATTCGGATCGTAGACCGTACGAGTCGGGTCCGACTCGGGATCGACTCCGGGGGTATTACAGGAGTTTCCATTAATGTCGACGTTGGTCTCGTAGGCGTCGATCAGGTTGTTTGTGCCGGCGACGATAAAATTGGTCGTCATCGGCATTTCGAGCCGGGCACTGCTGCCGAAGGACACGATGCCGATGTTATCGGAACTGGTATCGAAAAAGTCGAGAAACTCGACCACCGCCGGAGCCAAACCGGTCGCGCCACCACCGGGCGTGGCCAGCATCGAGGCCGATCGGTCGATCACCACCATGATCAATCGGGGATTGCGGGTGGCCACGGCGGACGAGGAGACTTTCAGATCGACCAACCCGCTCGGCCCGGAATAACCGCCGATCTTGGCGTAATTCTGTGATTGCCCACCCCCAAGGAAGTACCAGCCGTAGCCGATGAAGTAGGTCTGGACCGGGCATCGGGCGTTACACGTCGCGCTGGTGATCGCCCCTCCCGCACCGGTATTCAAAGTCACCTGGACAAAGCGCCGGTACTGGCCGTTGGCATCCTGGGTGGTATCATTGAAATTGTAGGTATAAGACGTCGTTTGCTTGCCGTTGCTTCCTGTCGTCGTCGTCGGGGTCCCGCCCGACGTGCTGGACCCGCTCGTGCCGATCGGCGCCAATGAGGTGAAGTTGGCCACCGCGAAGTTTCGCATGATGAGTGCGACGTCATCACGATTGACATAGGGATCAGGGTTCCGGTTGAAATTACCGATTGCCGCCAGGGCGGCGCCGTCCACAGCGCGGCTCATCCGCGCCTTGGCCAGATAGAGCAAGCCCGAGTCGATGGCCAGACCGCATAGGAGCATGATCACTCCCCAGGCCAGCATGAAGAAGATGAACGACTGCGCATCACGACTGCGGCTTCTCTTCGATCCAAATGCAGCTCTCATAAATTCACATATCCCATCCAGACATCATCCGCCGACCCAGTGGATTGAACACCAGGTCAGCTTCGATATCAACCTCCTCCACCCCCGAGCGGTGGCGTTGGCGGCGGCGGCGGCGGCGGCGGCGGCGTCGGCGGTGGTGGTGGCGGCGGCGGCGGTGGCGGCGGCTTAGGCGGCGGTGGTGGCGGCGGCGTGGGCGGCGGCGGTGGCGGTGGCGGCGGTTTAGGTGGT
>Ga0302320_10012871_pt1 | contig 17512 bp, 17 predicted proteins | sample Bog_T0_3_FD_202130 | JGI IMG/M metagenome (GOLD analysis project Ga0302320, IMG submission 202130) | Peat permafrost microbial communities from Stordalen Mire near Abisko, Sweden - Bog_T0_3 | ecosystem: Environmental > Terrestrial > Soil > Wetlands > Peat | place: Sweden: Abisko, Stordalen Mire...
GCCATGGGGGTTGGAACGGGCCTCCAGTACGTGCTCGCCACCCGGAGAACGGCAATGTGCAAGTCTCTTATCACGTCATTTCTTGTCATGGTTTTTGCGATTCCGGCATTTGCCAAACCAGTGGACGTCTATCCGGTGTCCTGCAACGATCTTTGGGCGGCTCTGAAAGACACACTGGGAGACGAACGCAATTACGGAGTCATTTCGGAGGACGATGCGGGGCAGAGGGCATCGTTCGTTGTCGTTGGCGCAAGGGGCCATTACACCCAAAATGTGGCACTGAGGATGAGGAACGGCGGTTGCACGGCGAATGCTACCGTCGTGGAGCTCGGCCCAGCCGATGGGGATTGGCGCCAATTTCAACATCGTCTCAGGCAGTCGCTGGCGAAATTGCAGGCGGCGAAGCCCAAACCAGCAGCAATGGCGACCGGGCAGCCGTAATACGCCTTGGCGGAAGGATGTAGGGACGCAGACTGTGAGTTTGTATGGTGGAGCTGAGCGGGATCGAACCGCTGGCCTCCTCGTTGCGAACGAGGCGCTCTCCCAGCTGAGCTACAGCCCCACGACATTCCTATCTTATCAGCGAGCGGCGAATCGGGAAAGAGGGGGGCCTTCTTATGCTCATCACTTTTTCATCGTGGAGAGCGCGAGAAAGACCTCACGACGACCGCTCGTTTTTCGCAGTGCCCCCCCGCAGCTATCCACAAAGCTCTTGACAATTTGGCGACCCTTCAAGCAGACTAGAGCCCTCCCCTAATTCCCCGATAGAATTGGAGAAATAACTTGAAACGAGCTATCTGCCTCTACGCGGCAGTGTCGGCGATTGTCTTCGGAAGCACGCTCGCTGGCGCTACAACTTTTTCCTATACAGGAGCTGTCCAAACGTATACCGTCACCACTGCGGGCGAGTATCTGCTTACAGCCGCAGGCGCGCAAGGGGGCAGCGGCAAAAGCGCCAGCGGTGGCCTCGGGGCGCTGCTCGGCGGCGACTACGACCTGACCGCTGGGACAGTCCTTGACGTAGTTGTCGGCGAAGCAGGAGGCAACCAGTCATCCACCTCAAATGGGACAGGGTCGGCTGGAGGCGGAGGGGGAGGGACCTTCATCTATATCTGCACTTCGGGTTGCTCTTTGCAGTCTGGAACCACGATTCTTCTCGCCGCGGGCGGGGGCGGCGGGGCCTACTATGCTACAGCAGGTGGCCAAGGGCTGACTTCGACGTCCGGCGGAAAGAGCAGTAATAGCGCCGTCTCAGGAGGCGCCAACGGCTTAGGTGGTTCAGCAGGGACCAGCATATCCGGAGGAGGCGGTGCGGGCTGGTTGGGCGCCGGCGGAACCTCATCACAGACCGGCGGTGGTATCCAAACCGGCGGAGGCGGCTCCAGCTTCAGCTCATTCGCCGGCGGTGCTGCCGGCAACGCTCAGGCCGGAGTGGGCGGATACGGCGGTGGTGGTGGGGCAGGATATATCTCCTCCAACACCGACGGCGGCGGGGGCGGCGGGGGCGGCTACTCCGGCGGCGCCGGCGCCAATTACGTCACGGCCGGCGGCGGAGGAGGATCGTATTCGGACGCTGCCTTCACAAACCTGACGGCGACCGCCGGCGACAACTCCGGCAACGGCTCGGCCGGGATTTTGCTGGTGCAGGCAGACGAGACGAGCGCTACTCCCGAACCATCCTCACTGAGCCTTTTCGCTCTTGGATCCCTTGCGGCGCTCTTCATCCGCGTCCGCCGGGACCGGTTCAACCACTTGGCCTGAAAGACCTGGTGAGCAACGAAAGGCCGGAGACGATGCTCCGGCCTTTTGTTTGCGGAATTCCAGGATCGACTTGAGCCCGTTTAAAGCTGGTTCATGTTGGCCAGGAACTCGGCGTTGTTGCGCACCTTCTCCAGGCGGCTGATCAGCAGTTCCATGGCTTCCACCGGCGAGAGCGGGTTGAGTACCTTGCGCAGAATCCAGACGCGGGACAGATCTTCCTTGGGGATGAGCAGTTCCTCCTTGCGGGTGCCGGAGCGCTGGATGTCGATGGCCGGGAAAACTCGCTTGTCGACGAGCTTGCGGTCGAGGATGATTTCCATGTTGCCGGTGCCCTTGAACTCTTCGAAGATGACTTCGTCCATGCGGGAGCCGGTATCGACCAGGGCCGTGGAGATGATGGTGAGCGAGCCGCCTTCTTCAATGTTGCGCGCCGCGCCAAAGAACCGCTTAGGCCGCTGCAGGGCGTTGGAATCGACGCCGCCGGAGAGCACTTTGCCCGAGGGAGGAACGATGGTGTTGTAGGCGCGCGCGAGACGGGTGATGGAGTCAAGCAGAATGACAACGTCGCGCTTGTGCTCGACGAGGCGCTTGGCTTTCTCGATGACCATCTCGGCCACCTGGACGTGACGGGCTGCCGGTTCGTCGAAGGTGGAACTGATGACTTCGCCCTTTACCGAGCGCTGCATGTCGGTGACTTCCTCGGGACGCTCGTCGATGAGGAGGACGATGAGCACGACCTCGGGGTGGTTGGTGGAAACGGAGTTGGCGATGGCCTGCAACAACATGGTCTTGCCGGTACGCGGCGGAGCGACGATGAGGCCGCGCTGGCCCTTGCCGACCGGCGTGAGCAGATCCATGACACGGCCGCTGATTCCCTCGCGGACCGTCTCCATCTTGATGCGTTCCTGGGGATAGAGCGGCGTGAGGTTGTCAAAGAGAATCTTGTTGCGGGTCTCTTCCGGCGACTCGAAGTTGATGGCCTCGATCTTTACCAGGGCAAAATATTTCTCGCCCTCGTGCGGCGGGCGGACGTTGCCGCTGATGGAGTCGCCAGTTTTGAGATCGAATTTGCGTATTTGAGACGGAGACACGTAGATGTCGTCCGGTCCGGGCAGATAGTTGTAGTCGGGCGAGCGCAGGAAGCCGTAGCCGTCAGGCAAAATCTCAAGCACGCCCTCGGCAAAGATGTGGCCTTCCTTTTCGCTTTGTGCCTGGAGGATCTTGAAGATCAGATCCTGCTTGCGAAGGCCGCTGGCGCCTGGAATCTCCAGGGTACGCGCAATACGGCTCAATTCTGTGATGTTCTTTTCTTTCAGTTCAGCGATGGTCATGTTCACCTGCAAAGAGGAGGGATGTGTGCGGGAATCCGAGAGGGGGAAGTACTCCAGGAATAATCAGGATGGAGGCTCAAAAAACCGGCGGCGTGGGCCGCGCTTGAAGCGTCTCAGGAATTCAAGGGCAAATGGATACGCGGGAACTAGCGGCCTTTTCGAGGAAACCGTCCCGAAAATGCTGTCTGATTCAACTATACCCTGTTGTAGACGCCGCTAAGCCGCGCGACGATGTTCCACCGGTTGGGCCGCAGGCTCAGTTACGGGCGCTGCGGACCCAGGATTGGTGGTTTGAAAGCGGCACAGAACTTCGTTCGTGGTGTCCTGCAGCCGTGTATTCGGCTTGTGAAGCTTGCGGGTTGCCTTGCTTGCCAGTTGGCAAAGCTGGTAGCGATTGGACACATGAGAGAGTGCCCCAAAAACCAAATCGGAACGCATTGCGAGTTTCTCCTTGTTGTGTTTCCTGCCCAGCCGGAACTGCTTGGCGCCGCCGGTGCAGCAGGGGAGCCAACGGAAAGCCAGGCTGCCCTAATTTGCTTATTCAGGTTTTAGACGCACAAGCTCTGCATCCAGTTCAAAATATTCCGCACTTTCGCATACAACGGAAGAGGCATTCTGCCCTCAGCGAAATATGCATTGCTGCCTTGGGAATCCATGACCCCGCATTCCCATTTCCGGCGGGACGTGAAAAACGCACCGGGGCATCAAAGAATGAGCCTCAGCTCAATATGATGCGGGAACACGCAGGTAGGCTGTGCAATAGTGATCACCGCAATCAGCCTTTATGGATGGTACTCATGAATGTAACCTGTTCCGCTTTGCGGGTCAACTGTTTTTTTGGGCATTTTTCGGTCGGTATGCCGGCTGGCGGGGCATCAGCGGTACGCTTGAATAGCTATTTTACAATCAATCACATAGAGCGGAGATCTGAAGCCATGGCCGGCTTGACAGCCCGTCGCATGCACCGGAATGCGGCACACCGGAACCTTTCCGGCTACCTTGCAGCGGACCGGATTCTGGCTGGAACACGGGGCTCTCCATGGACGGATTGGCAGGCGTTTCCGGCCTGTCAGGCCCAATAACTGCGGTCGAGCGTGCGGTATTGGATGGCCTCGGCGAGATGAGCAACCGTCAGATTCTCGGCCCCTTCCAAGTCGGCGATGGTCCGCGCCACCTTGAGGATACGGTCGTGGGCGCGCGCGGTCAGGCCCTGCTGCTGCATGGCCCGCTCCAGCAGGCGCTCGGCATCCGCGCCCAGTTCGCAGTATGCGCGAATCTGTCGCGTGGTCATTTGCGCATTGGAGTAGATTTTCTCGCCGGCCTTGAGGAACCGCTGCTGCTGGCGCTCCCGGGCGGCCATCACCCGGCCGCGAATTTCCGCCGAGCCCTCAGCGGCCGCACCGCCGCGAAGCTCCTTATATTGCACGGCTGGAACCTCGATATGAATATCGATACGGTCGAGAAGCGGCCCAGAGATTTTCGCCACGTAACGCTGAATCATCGGCGGCGTACACATGCACTCGCGCGACTTATCGTTGAAATATCCGCAAGGGCACGGATTCATGGCTGCCGCCAGCATGAAGCGGGCCGGAAAGGTGAGCGACATGGACGCCCGCGCGATGGTGACGGTGTGGTCTTCAAGCGGCTGGCGCATCACTTCGAGCACGTTGCGCGGAAACTCCGGCAACTCATCGAGAAACAACAGGCCGTTATGAGCCAGCGAGACCTCGCCTGGCCTGGGCATGATGCCGCCGCCAATGAGGCCGGCGTCGGAGATGGTGTGATGCGGGGAGCGGAATGGGCGCTGCGTCACCAGGCCGGCCGCCGCATCCAGAACCCCGGCTACCGAGTGAATCTTGGTGGTCTCGAGCGCCTCTTCAAACGTCAGGGGCGCCAAGATCGACGGCAGGCGCTTGGCCAGCATGGTCTTTCCCGAGCCGGGCGGCCCGATCATAAGAATGTTATGGCTGCCTGCCGCGGCCACCTCGAGCGCGCGCTTGGCGGTTTGCTGCCCGCGCACATCTTTGAAATCCACGCTGAAGTGCTGCAATTCGCCCAGCAGGGCTTCAGTGGAAACGCGCACCGGCTCGCGCTGAACCACACCCACAACGGTGGAGTTGAGCAGTTCCAGCACATCGAGCAGCGTGGAGACGGGGTATACGTTGACGCCCTCGACCACGGCAGCCTCAGCGGCATTGGCAAGGGGAAGAATCAGGTTGGGGATATTTTTTTCGCGCGCCAGAATGGCGATAGGCAACATTCCCGGTACGCCGCGAACGGCGCCGTCGAGGCCCAGTTCACCTACCAGCAGGAATTGGCTCAGGTCGTTGTTTCTGAGAGCACCGTAGGCGCCGAGGATGCCGACGGCGATGGGCAAATCGAATCCAGCGCCTTCCTTTTTCATATCCGCCGGCGCAAGGTTGATGGTGATAAACGTTGGCGGAATCATGTAGCCGGAGTTTTTAATGGCTGCGCGAACGCGGTCGCGGCTCTCTCGCACCGCGGCGTCTGGCAGGCCCACGGTGTGGAACACATCCTTGTCCATTACCACGCCGCTATAGTCCACCTCAACGTCGATGAGGTTGGCGTCGATGCCGTAGACAGCCGCACTGAGAGCCTTGAATAGCATGATTGAAAGCAGCATGGAGTGTAGCATTGCCAGCCGAGCCAGGGTGTGACGGCGGTCAGCCACATGGCGGCTATGGCAGAAACAAATCCTGAGGATGACGATGACTCCTTTTTCCCGGTCATGCCTGGGCAAGTCGCCTACCGCATTCGCTCTCAAGGACGGTCGGCGACAATTGCCGATGAATGAGCGTTCGACAATCGCGATGTTCCGGTGATTTTGTCATTAAGTTGCGTTTTAATCGGTATAATTCTTTTCACCACGAACTTTCCCTTCTATCGGGCCCTGAGATTCTTCCCCAGAGGTTTTTTGGATGTCTTCTGAAAACGTTCTCACGGTTGCGGTTTGCAACCCGCAGGCGGATTACTGTGCGTATACAAAAGGCGTGGACTACCTGATTCAGGTGGTCCAGGACTTGTCTCTGGCCCGCGATTTATCCAGAATCATGGAGATTGTTCGCCGTGCGGCCCGGGTTCTGACCGGCTCGGACGGCGCAACCTTTGTGCTGCGCGAAGGCGAGCAGTGCTATTACGCCGACGAGGATGCCATCGGCCCGCTCTGGAAGGGCTCGCGATTTCCCATGAACATGTGCATCAGCGGCTGGGTGATGGACCACTGCGAATCAGTGCTGATCGAGGACGTTTACGCCGATGAGCGGATTCCGGCGGACTTCTATCGCCAGACGTTTGTTCAGAGCCTGGCCATGGTTCCCATTCGCTGCGAAGAGCCGGTGGGCGCCATAGGAAGCTACTGGGCCACCAAGACTCTGCCTACGCCAGAGCAGATGAGGCTGCTGAAGGCCCTGGCCGGCACAACCGCTGTGGCGATGGAGAATGTGCGCATCCACGCGGAGATGGAACAGAGGGTTCGCGAGCGGACCGCGGAGTTGGAGGCAGCCAACCAGGAGATCAGCCAACTTTCGCTCACCGATGAGCTGACCGGGCTCTACAATCGCCGCGGCTTTCTGCTGATGGCGCATCAACAGTTGCGGGAGGCGCATCGTTCAGGAAAGACGGCCGAACTTTTGCTGGCCGATGTGGACGGACTCAAATCCATCAATGACCGGTTGGGGCACGAGGCCGGCGACCGGCTGCTGATCAGGGCCGCTCAGGTGCTTCGCGAGACGTTTCGCGAAATCGACGTGGTGGCACGCATCGGCGGAGATGAGTTTGTGGTCTTCGGAACCATGATGCAGACTCACGACCATCTTCGCCAGCGCCTTCAGAATGGCATTGCGCGTTCCAACCGCGGATGCGCCGACGGCATTCAGCTTTCCATGAGCATCGGCGTGGTGCGTTGCACCGCTTGCAAGGACTTCACACTCGAGAAACTGCTCAACGACGCCGACATTGCCATGTATCACGTCAAGCGAACACACCATGCGGCCAGCCCTCGCCCAACAGTGAATTGAAGGCGGCAAACTTCTGGCGCCGTAAAACTGCATCCGAAGCTCCGCAGCAGGGTGGCGGGACACTTCGAGTGAAATTGGCCTACAATCTCATCCGTGACCACGAGTCTGTTCGACCTGTACAAAATCGGCGTCGGCCCATCGAGTTCGCATACTATGGGGCCCATGCGCGCGGCTTGCCGCTTTGCGCGCGAACTTGCGCCCCGCGGCGTGCTGGACAAGGTGGCGCGGGTGAAGGCGACGCTGTATGGTTCGCTTGCGCTGACCGGCCTGGGTCACGCCACTGACCGGGCTGTGCTGTTGGGTCTCTCAGGGAACGAGCCGGCGAACATCGATCCAGTGGCAATCGAATCTACTGTCGCCGGCATTCGAGCCGCACAGAGGATTGACCTAGCGGGCGAGCGGCCTATTCCGTTCAATGAAGCTTGCGATCTTGTCTTCGAGCGCTCCATCATGTATCCGCCCGGAGCAAACACGAAGCATCCCAATGGTCTCCGCCTGACTGCGTTCAACGCGGGCGGCGCGGTTCTGGACGAGCGCACGTTTTTTTCCATCGGCGGGGGTTTCATTATCGAGGACGGCGTTGACCCTTCCGCGCAGAATCCGCAGCCGGCGATTCCGTTTCCGTTTCACAACGCAGCGGAACTTCTTGCCACCGCGCACGCAAACGAGCTTTCGATCAGCCAGCTTATGCTTGAGAACGAGTGCGCATTGGTTCCGCACGACCAGGAGCGAGCGCCGGTGGAGGTGGTGCGGCAAGGCATCGAGCGCATCTGGCAGGCTATGCAGTCCTGCGTCGAGCGCGGGATTGCAGCGGAAGGTATTCTTCCCGGTGGATTGAACGTTCGCCGCCGGGCGCACAGGTTGGCAGAGCGGCTGCGCGCCAAAGAGGCCGACGGGCTGAGGGGCGATCCGCTTGCGCCGCTGGATTGGATAACCGTTTACGCAATGGCGGTGAATGAAGAAAATGCCGCCGGCGGACGCGTGGTGACCGCACCGACCAATGGAGCTGCGGGTGTGGTGCCCGCAGTGGCTCATTACTATGACCGCTTCATGCCCGAGGCCGACCACGAAGGACTGATGCGTTTCTTTCTGACTTCGGCAGCCATCGGCATCCTATATAAGGAGAACGCTTCGATCAGCGGCGCGGAGGTGGGTTGCCAGGGCGAGGTGGGTGTGGCCTGCTCGATGGCTGCCGGCGGACTAACCGCCGCGCTGGGTGGCACCAATGGACAAGTGGAGCACGCCGCCGAGATCGCGATGGAGCATAACCTGGGCATGACCTGCGACCCGATCGGAGGGCTGGTGCAGATACCCTGCATCGAACGCAACGCCATGGGCGCAGCGAAAGCCGTGCAAGCCTCGCGCCTCGCGCTCAACGAACAGGAGAGCCACAAGGTTTCTCTCGACCAGGTCATCCGCACCATGTACCTTACCGGCCTGGATATGCAATCGCGATACAAGGAAACCAGTCTGGCGGGTCTTGCGTTGAACATCATCGAGTGCTGAGCTGGATTGCATGCGTTCTCTGCCGCTAACGTTGGCTCGACTATCCAACCCAACGTCGCGAAGCCGGAACGCTGACGCAGTTTGTGAAGGAGCGCGCGGCAGCATCATGCGGGAAATGATGCCTTGGGATGAAGGGATACGTGGTGCGATGCGCCTGGGGCAAGATGATCTTCAATGCAAAGTGAAAATAATTGTTGACCATTTTTCCACTCTTACTACAGTTTTCTCTTGACACCTGCGAAGCATGAATCTATACATTCATCAACTGCAATTAAATATTGCAGAATCGATGCAACCCATCGAAAGGGAGAATAGGCAAATGGCAACTAAGAAAGCAGCCAAGAAGGCACCCGCGAAGAAGGCCGCAAAGAAGGCCGCAAAGAAGAAGTAGCGGACCATCCAACCGAAAGGCAACAGTAGTAAAAGGCAACACCGAAGGGGGACGCATTCAGCGTCCCCCTAAGTGTTTCTGCCGTAATTGCGCTTCAAAGAAGAATAGACTCGATAGCGGAGAGACTGCTTAAAAAAACATGCCATGACCCGCCGTCGCTGGATTGCCGAGCATTGGGACGAAGCCACCGCAACTATAGTTGGCGCACCGGCCGAACACCTGGCGCGTGTGCTGCGCGCCGCGCCCGGCATGGAGGCCGATGTGGTTGCGGGCGGCCGCGTCTTCCATGCGGTGGTGGCCGCGGTGGTTCCCAACGAGATTCGCTTCAACCTTATCGCGGAACTCGAGGCCGATCCCGCACTGCCTGTGACGCTGGTGCTGGGAGTGTATAAATTTGATCACATGGAGTGGGCGATAGAGAAGGCCACCGAGCTTGGCATTGCGGCAATCGCTCCGGTTATCTCGCGCCGGACTGAGAAGCACCTGGCCCAGGCCGCAGAGAAGCGCGTGGAACGATGGCGCCGCATTGCGCACGAAGCTTCACAGCAATCGCGCCGTTCCGATGTGCCGCTGATTCACGATCCCGCGCCGCTCGCCACATGGGTGCGCGCTGCTTCGACCGCTTCGCGCATCGTGCTGGCCGAGCAGGAACGCACCACCACGCTGCGCAACGCGCTGGATGAAGCGATAACTCAGGCGAAAGCCGAGATGCCTACGCTGGAGATTGCGATTGGTCCCGAAGGCGGATGGGCTCCCGAAGAAGAAGCGCTATTCGACGCCAACGGCTGGCGCGCGGCAACGCTGGGTCCACGCATCCTGCGCGCGGAGACTGCGGCGATATCGGCGATGGCGGTGATTGCCTCGTGTCTCGAATAAAGGAATGAGATTCTTAATTGAATAGGAAAGCAAGAACAAACAAATCCTCGCAATCAGACAGACCCTGATGAGATGCACAGAGAAACACCGGTCTGGAAGGTCGTCGACAACGACATCAACGATCTTGTGGAGAACGGGGATATTACCGAAACCACTCGGAGGGATTACATCGTTGGTTATATCTGCAAGAAGGTTCAGCGTCTTTTGCCGAAGACGGACGTCTGAGTGTCACTTTCATAAGTGCGCATAACGCAGCAGCAGCCCGGCAAGTGCCGCTCCCGCAAGATCGCCAATAATCGGGATGGGCGCATAGCGCCAGTTCGAGCCGCCTTTGCCGGGAATGGGAAGCAGCCAATGAGCGAGGCGCGGACCGAGGTCGCGCGCCGGGTTGATGGCGTAACCGGTGGTGCCGCCGAGCGAGAGGCCGATGCCCCAAACCAGGCTGGCTACCAGCCATGGCCCGAGTCCCGCGGCCGGCCCGTTCGATGAAACTCCGCGCGAGAAGATTGCGCCGGCTACCAGCACCAGCACCGCGGTGCCCAGTGCTTCGCTCACGATGTTCAGCAATGGGCTGCGCACGGCTGCATTGGTGCAGAAGACACCGAGCTTGTCCGCCGGCCCCGGTGTAAGCGCCCAGTGCGGTGCGTAATGCAGAGCCACGAGCGCTGCGCCGGCCATGGCGCCCAACAACTGGGCACTCCACATGCTCGCCACCTGTGAATAGTTTCCGCTGATAACCGCGGCGGCCAGTGTGATGGCGGGATTGAGGTTGGCTCCCGCGCTGCCAAAGGCCTGCGCGACCAGCACGCCGCACAGCACGGCCAGCGCCCAGCCGGTTGTGATCACAATCCAGCCTGCGTCTGCCGCATAGGACCTGCGCAGCGTGACGCCGGCATTAACTCCGTTGCCCAAGAGCACCAGAACCAGCGTGCCGAGAAACTCGCCAAACCAAACAGAGTGCATTGTGTCTTCCTTAAACTTTGTTACGGGCTCCAGGAATTTGCGCCCGGTTTATTGGTTGCTTCGCGCACTCGATCAGAACCACGTCTTGCGCTTGTAGTCCAGATACGATTCGCCGAATGTTTCTGTTAGCACGCGCTCCTCCTGCCGGCTTCGAGAGATCTGCAATGGAATCAGGACGACGAAGATGAGAAACAGCACGGGCTTAGTAGTCCAGACAATGATGCCCGCTATCATCAAAGCGCCAAAAAAGTAGATCGGATTGCGGATGCGTGAGTAGAGGCCCGTGGTCACCAGCCTGGTTGCCTTGGCCTGCACGCTGAAGGATCGGCCCAGTTGAATGCGGGCGAGAACAAAAAACACGAACGACGGAATTGCAATGCAAAGTCCGATGATCCGCATGGAATCCAAAGGAAACCGGTGGATATTGGTTGCAAACAGAATGGCGAAGACAACGAGCAGGGCCAGCGTTGCGTAGTTCAGCTTCAAGATAGACCTCCATGCCAACCGGATCTTGCACGATGCGTTTCGCTCATCCTGACGAATGCGGCCCTGCCGGGCTTGCAGCGCAATCAGTAAGAGGATTTGCGGAACTCTAGCATTCTGCACTGTCCAGCCTATGTTCGCCAAGAGTGCATCTTTATGGCTTCGGGGATGCGGGTTGATCGGCAATGGGGACTGTCTGCTCGTACTTAGGCCAGTGCGTGAGCAGCTCACTGACTACCGCGTGGCCCACCGTGTAGGCCGCTTCAAGCGAGGGCAGGTAGCCGCTGTATTTGCCGATGCGTTGCGTGGCCAGGCTCTCGGCTGCGCGGAGGTCGCGGGGCTGGCGGTCGAAGTTGCTTACCGTTCGCAGCACCAGGACGCGATTGAGGTCGACGCGCTTCGCGTTGGCCAGGAACTCCAGCGACTGCAGCGTGCCCGTGTCCTCCATGGCCGTGGTTGCAAATTCTCCCTTGCCGCCGGTGAAATAAGGAACCCACTGCGCGGCCCACGCGTCGAAGAGCTTTCCGTGCCAGTAGGTCGATGAGGAGATTTCGTCGCCCATGGTTACGAACGGCGGTCGCTGAGCGGCAGCGCCGTCGAAGTGGGTGCGAATCTCCTTGAGACGATCGGAGTCGGCGAGCAGCGTCGAGCGCGTGAGGTTGAAGGCCCATTCGGCGAGGCTCGGATTCAGCGCGCATACCTGGCCGTCGAGAGGCGCGGCGGGCGGGTCAAACGGTTTTGACTTGCGCAGAGGGACATAGCCGGTTGTCCAGTCCGGCGGAATCTCGCGCGCATCGATCTCGTAGCCCAGGTCTCCATCCACAACCCATCGCGCCCAAGCCGCCGAGCCAAGAGACACGCGGTCCGGCGAGCCACCCGCAATGCCGGCAATGAGCCAGTAGGCATGGGTGAGGTCGAAACGCGGATCGAGACCGAGCGCCATGATGGTAGCTGCGGCATGCGCCGTTCCCTGCCCGGTGAGGATCGCCATTTCGCCGTTGGCATTCATGCGGGCGGCATGGTAGCCGGCCGGAAGCGGATAGACGCGGTCGAGGTGGTCGCGCTCTACCCAATACTGCAACTCGCCGGGTTGGTCGCCGGTGTCTGCGCCTATTTCAAACATGGCTACTACGACGACCTTTACGGGGATGGGGCGCGGTTTGGCGCTGGCTGCCGTTGCCAGAGCGATTAAGAGAAAGACTGGAAGGAGAATTTGCGCGCGGGGCAACATTGAATTCGATGTTACCCGAGAAGTGGTGCTACACAAAGCAATTCGCGCCGCCACGCGATACCATGAAAGGAAACCGGGAGATCGCGCATATGCTCCAGACAAGAAGAACCCTCATTTCTGCATTTATGGCAGCAGCGATGGTGTGGACGGCCGCCGCGCAACAGCCGACCAAGGTCATCGGCTTCATGACCGACTTCGACGTCAAGGACGATGCGGTGGGCATCTGCAAGGCGGTTATGGACGGCGTTGCGCCTGGTGTGCGCATCATCGACATAACCCACCAGTCCGAGCCCTATAACATCGCCATGGGCGCGCGCTTCCTGGCCGGGTCCGCGCCTTACTTCCCCAAAGACGCGGTCTTCGTGGTGGTCATCGATCCCACCGTAGGGTCGAAGCGCAAGGCTATCATTGCCAAATCGCGCGTGGGCCAATACTTCGTGCTGCCAGACAACGGACTGCTCACACTGGTTGAGGACCGCGACGGCATTGTGGGAGCACGCGAGATTACCAACCCGGCTTGGATGATCGGCTCCGGCATCTCGTCGACGTTTCATGGGCGCGACATTTTTTCTCCAGCAGGGGCGCACCTGGCTCGCGGCGACGACTGGACCACAGCCGGCCCGCTGCTCGACGTAAGCAAGCTGGTGCGCCTGGACCTGAAGAACGCGACAGTGGATGTCCAGGGCCTGCACGGCGAGGTTATCGGCACCGACGGGCCCTTCGGCAACCTGGTGCTCAACGTACCGGCTGAGACATTTGCGAAACTCGGCTACAAGCTTGGCGACAAGGTTCCGGTAACTCTCGCCGGCAAGAGTTATGGGTTTCCGTTCGTAAAGACCTTCAGCGATGTGCCGATTGGCAAGGAGCTTTTCTACATCGATTCGCGCGGACGCCTGTCGATTGGCATTAACCAGCGCAACTTTGCTGAAACGTATAAGGTTGGCGAGGGGGCAGAGTTGACGATACCGAAGAAGTGAAGGAGTGGGGGAGTCAGCGGGTTTGCTCGTTGGTAGATCGATGTCGAGACGATGTGGAGGGTGGGCGATGAGATACGCATTCGAAGTTTCCTTGTTGGCTGGGATGTTGGCCGGAGCGCTGGTTGCCGCCGGGGCACAGCAGCCTGCGGCGCACCACTGGAGCATTGTGGTGCATGGCGGCGCGGGAGTGATTGAGCGGTCGGCTCTGGGGCCGAAGGGCGACGCGGATTATCGCGCCAGCCTCGCCGCGGCCACCGAGGCGGGCGCAAAAGTTCTGGATCGCGGCGGGTCGGCGCTCGATGCGGTTGAAGCTGTGCTGAACATCCTGGAAGACGATCCGCTATTCAACGCGGGGCGCGGCGCGGTGTTCACTTCCGAGGGAAAGAACGAGCTGGACTCGTCGATCATGGACGGCTCGAATCTGAAAGCCGGCGCGGTGGCAGACGTCACTCGCACACGGCATCCCATCAGCCTGGCGCGCGCTGTGATGGAGAAGTCGCCATATGTGATGATGGTTGGCCCTGGCGCCGATGCGTTTGGCGCGCGGGTTGGCCTGGAGCAGGTGGACCCAAGCTTCTTTTTTACGGAGTCTCGCTGGCAATCGCTGGTGAAGCAGTTGAAGAAGGAAGGCAAGGCGATTCCGCCGCGTCCAGCCGGTGCGCCGCCTCCGGACGCGCCCGTGCCGGTGGCGTTTTACGATGAGGGCGCCGACCCGCGCAGCCACGGGACGACGGGCGTGGTGGCGCTCGACCGCATGGGCAACATCGCCGCCGGCACCTCGACCGGCGGATTGCAGGGCAAGATGCCCGGCCGTGTGGGCGACTCGCCCATTATCGGCGCGGGCACCTACGCGTCCAACCAGTCCTGCGCAGTTTCTGCCACGGGCACCGGCGAGTACTTCATCCGCCTGGGCGTGGCGCGCGAGATTTGCAACCTGGTCGCGTTTAAGGGCATGAAGTTGCAGCAGGCCGCCGACCAGGTGATCCACGGGGAATTGGAAGCGCTGCATGGGGACGGCGGCGTCATCGCCATCACACCGGACGGGCAAACCGCCTTCAGCTTCAACACTCCCGGCATGTTTCGCGCGCGGCTTGAGGAAGGCGGCAAGCTGGAAGTTCATATCTATAAGGATGAGCCGTAGAGGCCTGAAGTTGAATGGAGGGCTGGGGTGACGAAGGACGAGGCATGGGAACTCGGGAACGATTGGGTTGCTGCGTGGAACACGCACGATCTGGAACTGATACTGGCGCACTATGAGGACGCGGTTGAGTTGACTTCGCCGGTTGCTGCGAGACTGATGGGGACAACGGATGGCCTGGTGGCCGGGAAGGCGAACTTGCGAGCGTACTTTCAGCGTGGGCTTGAAGCATATCCGGAACTCGAGTTTCGGCTTGAAGATGTGTTCTGGGGGCTGAACAGCTTTGTGCTGGTTTACGCGAATCAAAGGGGAACGCGGACGGCGGAGTTTATGGAGTTGTCCGCAGAGGGGAAAGTGACGCGGGTGGTGGCGAATTACAGCGGATAGGCTGTAGATGGTTGAGTGGTAGCCATTTCATACTTCAAAATGGGAGGCTGCAGGTGAGCCTACCGGCGGATATCAAGAGAATTGAAGACGAACTCGACGCCGCAGAAAGCGATGCGCGCGCACTCATTGCCGGGCTCACTGAAGCTCACGCCGGTTGGCGCGCCCAGCCTGGTTCGTGGAGCGTGGCCCAGTGCCTGGACCATCTGGGGATCACTAACCGCGCCTATCTCGCCGCGATGGAGAAGCCGGCCAACCGGGCCCGGCAACATGGGAGACTGCGCCGCCGCGAGACTGTTCCGGGATGGATAGGTGGGCTCTTCGTGCGCATGATAGAGCCGCCGGTGAGAGCGCGCATAAAGGCGCCACAGAGTATCGTCCCGAGCACAGTGCCGAAACTGGCCGACGCCTTCCGCTGTTTTCTGGCTGAGCAGGACAATGTACGCGCGTTTCTGCACACCCACAACGACCTGGACCTAGCCTCGGTACGTTATCCAAACCCATTTATGCCTGGAGTTCGTTTCAGCCTGGCTACGGGCCTCCATATTATTGTCGCGCACGAGAGACGCCACCTGTGGCAGGCGTGGCGCGCGCGTATGGCGGCGGAAGCTGCACATTAGTTGACGGCGCTTCGTTGTTCGGCGTGCTTCCCCGGCACTCGGCTTACGGTTTGTTAGCCTATCGGTATGCGGCGGCCAGTTCTCCTGCTCCTTAGCTTCGCTATGATTGCGCCGGAGTGTCTGGCGCAATCGCCGGCGCAGACACCATCGTCAATGCCGGCGAATCACAAGCTTGAGTTCGATGTAGCTTCTGTCAGGGAAAATAAGTCGGGCGGTCCGGCGACTTCTAATTTCCCGCTCGATCGCGGAGGTGCTTATTCCTCCACTGGAGGGGCTTTCTCCGCGACCAATCAGTCCCTCGTCGGCTTGCTCATTTTTGCCTACAAGATAAATATCAGCGAGTTTCGCGGTGGACTTATGAACAGCCTTCCAGGTTGGGCGAAGATGGATAGATTTGACGTCAACGCAAGAGCCGCTTCGGAAAATCCAACCAAAGAAGACATGCGGCAGATGATGCAGTCTCTTCTTGAAGACCGGTTCAAGTTGCGAGTCCACCGGGAACAGCGCCAAATGCCCGTGTTCGGGTTATATCTCCTAAAGCCCGTGAAGGGCGGCCCTCAGTTGAAGCCGCATAACTTGAGCTCATCGTGCCAGGCTGCTCTGCCGCTCCCCGCTGGGGGAACGCCTGCGGAGAAAATGGTTGGGCTTTGGCCTTCTGGCTGCGGCGACGGCACTGAGAGACGGGTTTCAAAATACGTTCTCAGAGAGGGTGGCCGCGACATGACCATGAGCGCAATTGCGGATTGGTTAACCGGCTCGGGAGAGTCTGATCGGCCTTTCCTGGATCGGACAGGGTTGAGCGGGACATTTGATTTCGTTCTTGAGTTCGATTCCGAATCCTTGGGCCGGGAGGGCGTAAGCAGCGCCGCGCGCGACGACTCCGGACCCACGTTTATGGAAGCTATGAAGGAGCAACTTGGTCTTCGCGTTGAGAAACAGGATGGATTCATCGGCATCTTCGTGGTGGACAATGTCGAGTATCCGCCTGCGAATTGAGAATTGATGGGAAACGCGTGAACCTGCGCCTCAGTGACCTTCTGTTCTGAGCTATCAAAGAGTCACAGGTGCGCGCTACTCGCGGATGATTTTTACGAAGACGCCGTCGGGGAGTTCGCCTTCTAACAAGTGGACTACGCCGCCTTTTACATAGCCTTCGAGGATTTGGCGGGCGGGTTTGGCGGGTGGAGTTGCCTGGTGCGCAGATCTCGGATTCGAGATCTGGGGCACCCGTCCCTGATCCCTGTTCCCTGACCCCTGTTCCCTGCTCTTCCCCATGCCTTTGTCCATGGCTTCATTGGCAAGGCGGTCGGCTTCCTGGTTGCCGCCGCGGAGGGTGTGGCGCATCTCGAAGCGGTCGAGTTTGGCAGCAGTGCGGCGGGCTTGCTCGTAGAGCGGGCGCAGGACGGGGCTGGCTACCTTGTACTGACCCTTCATCTGCTTGACCATTAGCTCGGAGTCGGAGATGACGCGGAGGCGCCTGGCGTTGTGCTCAATAGCCCAGGCCAGCACCGCCAGCAGGCCGGAGTACTCGGCATAGTTGTTGGTCTGGTTGCCGAGGAAGTCGCTGAGGCGGGCTACGACGCGGCCCTGCGGGTCTTCGACGATGGCGCCAAAGCCGGATGGGCCAGGGTTGCCGCGGGAGCCGCCATCGCAGTGTGCGGTGAACCAGCCTTCGGAGGAGGCGGGGTCGGGAACTTCAAAGAGGTTTCCATTCATTGGTTTCTAGTTTAGCGGTTCTGAGTGTTGCGGGCTCCCACCTTTGCGAGAGGTTGACGAAACGCAGAGCCCCTTCGGCAGGCTCAGGGGAGGTTTTC
>Ga0302320_10012872_pt1 | contig 17512 bp, 9 predicted proteins | sample Bog_T0_3_FD_202130 | JGI IMG/M metagenome (GOLD analysis project Ga0302320, IMG submission 202130) | Peat permafrost microbial communities from Stordalen Mire near Abisko, Sweden - Bog_T0_3 | ecosystem: Environmental > Terrestrial > Soil > Wetlands > Peat | place: Sweden: Abisko, Stordalen Mire...
GGGGCCGGCGCGGGCGGGGACTCCCGATCCGTGCGCCGATATCGACGGGCGGTGGCGCACCACCGGCCATGATCAGGCCCACACCACGAGTCGTTGCATCGGCAATCCCATTACTCCGCAATGCGCCATCGATACCCTTCAGGCGGCAACACTCAGAGCAGACGAGGATCTGGTTGCGTCTGTGGCCCCGCCCGATTATGCAGACTTCGATGATACCCTGACCCGCCTGCATTCGAAATATCTTTATAAAATCAGCTATTGCCGGGTGCTGACCGCGGACGACCGTCCGTTGACGGAGTGGGGTCGGGTTCGCCCCGGGGCGAGCCCAAACCGCGACCAGGCATGGTATCCCGGATATCTCCTCCTGAAGGAGGAGTGGGAAATATGCGACATTAAACAAAGCAGGGTCGCCTGCTTAAAAAAATCGCCGTTTCGCAATTTCACCGTCGAGATCCTGAGACGGCTGGACACCGGGCATTGGCGGCTGGTGGACTGGCAGACTTCGGACAACATCTTTCCGATTCAGGGTCATGTGGGGCCGCCGTGCCGGCCCGAAGACCAGGGCCTGCGGTTCCTCACCGGCGACGCCGCGACCACCACCAGCCATTGCCTGGACTCGAATCAGACGCCGCTTTGCACCGCGGAGACGTATCTGAAGGGTGTGCTGGCGGGAGAACGAGACCGACATGGTCATAGTTGTAACTCGCCCCTTTTCCTCCGTTACAAGATACTTGATTGCGAGGTGCTTGACGACCAGGATCCGGACCCGGACCGCTGGGACCCGCGGCCCTATGGCTGGCCCATGGTTCGGGGGGAAAAAATCGGCATGGAAGGCTGGGGAAGAGGCTGGAAAGCCGGCGATGTCCGGCTCGGGATTCGCATGCAGGTCTGTAATGGCGCGGATAACACCTGCCAGCCAACCGAAGACATGATCGAAGTATACCACCGTTACCCTGAATATTGGGCAAGTGTTGGTCATTCTGGAAAAGAAAATATATCTAAAGATTTGAAGTAGTCACCCCGTTACTATCTCTCCTTTCCGGCGAAAGCCGGAAAGGAGAGAATATGCGTTCTCTAATACCGCTCAGGTTGATCGGCAGGACGGCCCATTCACTGTGTTTGAGAGTCCCTGACGGTGTTCTTCGTAGCTATTCCGGTTGGTACTTCTTCCAGAGAATTGCTTATCGATCAGATCACGCAGGGTATTGAGCAGGAACGCTTTTGTCGTCGAATTATTGGCAAGGCTCTCATAGGCTTTGAGCGTAGCGTTCTCCATAAAACTCTTGGAGGCTTTCCCCCGTGGCATTGTCTCATCTGATTCCGGTGTTATATTAAATTTCCTCCACGTTTCTTCAATCGCCTGACGAATCTTCGCCGCTCCGGCGCCGGGACCCGAGGAGAACAGAGCATCGGCAAACAGGAAACGGGCATCCCGGTCAGCAATATCTTTGAGAATGTCATGCCCCTTAGCGTCTGTAACTTTCTTCAGGGCGTAATTCAGCACCGACCCGTAGAGCGCCGGGATCATTTCGGTCTTGGGGTCGCCGTTCTTCCAGGACAAGCCATGACGGTTTTTGAGGTCGTTGAGAATATCATCCAACGCCCGGTTTTCGGCAATCGGCTTGCCATCGATCTTCAGTCCCTTCAGGATGGTTTTCTTGTCGTCATCCGAAACGGCGCGGCTCAACAAAGCATCGGCAAGCGTCGGGAGTTGAAGGCCGGCGCGGGGGTCCGCGTTAACGCCGCCCTCGCAGTAGAAAATCAGAGGAAAGGCGTAAGTCTCGAAATCATCCAGGCATTGCCGGCGCATCAGACGATCAACGTCGTCGGCCTGGTCGGCGACCGCGGGCGAAGCGTTCCTGGGCACCAATTGTCCCGGCGGTTTCAGGAGAGTCTGCCATCTATCGGCGCCGGCACGGGCAATGACGTCGGCCAGAGCCTGCGCGGCGCCGCGGATATCCCCGTCGCGGATCATGGTCGTTGCCTTCTTCAAGTTATATACAATCGTCTTCAGCTCATTCTCATTCATTTTTTTTATCGTGTCTTTGTTCAGGAACTGCGCGATGAATGCCGAATCGGTGTAGACCTCATTATCCTTATCGAGGAGGGCGGCATCCCAGCGCGGCAATAACTGGACCAGGGGTTCGATCATCGCGGTGAGGTCTTCCGGGGAGACCTTGGCCGAGATCTTCTTGGCGTCGAGCAGGGCCTGATAGGCGGCCTGGAGACTTGCCCGGACACGGGTTTCGAGATCCGGGGTTTCTCCGGTGGTGAAACCCGCCAGGATCAGTTTGCCTTGGGCAGGCGGACTTTCTGCCGTCGCCTCCAGCGCCTGGACCACAGTCGGCCATTGGTTGGGGCCGATCGCCTTGATGGCGCGGGCGAGGGGGCGGCTGGCGGCGATCATCTGGTCGATGGTCCGGGCCTCGGCGGCGTTCCGCGCGGCCTCCCGCAACAGCCGGGTGATGGCGAGGTCTTTGACCAGGGCGCCGGTGAAACGATCGTGAAAGCTCTGGTCGTCGAGAGCTTCGGCGGCGTTCCAGGCGGCCAGCATCCGGCTGAAGCGTTCAGCCTCCGCCTGGGTCGGCAACTGGAGGGAAAAGGGAAGCATCCCGTGACCCAGCAAGGTCCAGGCCCGCCCTGCCGGGCTTGGATCGCGGAGCGGCCAGTCCGGCGACGACGCGCCGCCGCTGGTCCAGCGACCGCGCTCGTCCCGCGGCTCGTCGGGATTATAGCCGTTGTTGCTGCCCGAAAAAAAGCCCATGGCCATGATCGTCGTCCTCTGCTGTCGCGGTTCGCCGTATTGATACCGCTTGCTGCGGTCTTGCGGCAGCACCAAGATGGGATATACCCCTCATACAAATCAAGAACGAAATTCGGGACCGGCGCGAAAATTTCGTTGAGCGAGGGATCGGTACCTGATATGCCGGGAGCCGTATGGCCGGTGATACCGGTGTCAGTCCCCCAACGCGGTGTCTCCGCCACGGCAGGCGGCCGGCTCCGCCGACGCCTCAACGAAAGGCTCCCCCCCATGACCATCGACACTCTGCCGGCCTCGCTCCGGCCGCTGATTCAGGATAAGTTTCTCGATCACGGCTTCGAAATCGGCCTTCAGTCCAGGCTCGGCTTCCGGGCCATCGCCGACCGGGAGCCGATTGCCGTCGGCATCGGCGAGACCCTGACCAAGACCAGGGTCGGGCTGCTGGTTCCCAGCACCACGCCGCGCGACCCTGCGACCAATCAGGCTCTCGACAATGGGCTGGCGCCGCAGGACTGGGCCATCGAGCAATACAGCGTCAGGCTCGACAGCTACGGCGGGACCCTGGACCTCAACCGCGAGACCAGCCTGGTCGCGATCGGCCCGCTGTTCCTCGAGAACGCCAAAAAGTTGGGCCTCCAGGCGCTTCAATCCCTGGACCGGCTGGCGCGCAACGCCCTTTATGGCGCCTATCTTGGCGGCAACAGCGTTGTCACGGCCACCCTGGGCGTGGCCGGCCCGAGCCTCCAGGTCGACAGTGTGGCGGGTTTCGAGATGGTCGCGGCCAACGGCAGCATGATCCCGGTCTCGGCGGCCAACCCGATGACCGTGACCGTCGGTGCCGGAACCTATATGGTGATCGGCACCACCCGCGATGCCGCCAACAGTTCGTCCCTGGCCGCCTTTGGCGGCGCCTCGGGTACGCTGACCTGCTCGACCGCGCTTGCGGTTGCCGATGGCGCCATCGGCAATCCGGTGGTCTCGGCGGTGGGACCGGTGATTCTACGCCCCAACGGCCGGGCCACCACGTCCCTCCTGGTCGACGGCGACCGCCTCACCGCCAAACTGGTCCTGGCCGCGGTGGCGCAGTTGCGCGACAACAACGTCCCGGACATCGACGGGCTGTACAACTGCTATCTCGACAATGCGACGCTTCTGGATCTGTTCCAGGACCCGGATTTCAAGCATCTCTACGAAGGCGCCTATGGTTCGGACACCTACGCCACCGGTCAGGTCCCGTGTCTGCTCGGTGTCCGCTTCACCACCACCACCGAGGCGCCCCGCCAGACCCTGGCCGGTCGGTCGGTCCGACGGGCGATCGTCTGCGGCCAGGGCGCCCTGATCGAAGGGGATTACGCCGCTCTCGGCACCTCCGACCTGGATCCCCGCCGGAGTCTCCGGCACTGGGTCGACGGCGTGTGCCTGGTGGTCCGTCCGTCCCTCGACCGTTTTCAGGAGATCATCGCCCAATCGTGGAAGTGGCGCGGCGGCTTCTGCGTTCCCACCGACCTGACCGCCGATCCGACCATCATCGATGCGCCTTACGCGATATGATGCGTCTGATTTGCGCAACCGTGTTTTCATATTGCGGTGACCACCACGTCCAAATTACATGCAGGCAGTGATTCCGCTTCGGTATCGACCGGCTGGGCACGCTTATGGACCACCACCTGGACCATAACCTATGGAACGCCGGCCGAATCGAACGACAAATTGCGAGATCCAGGATCGAAACTATTTTTAACGGTCCGCTATGCAAGAACAGGTGTACGCCCATTCGGTACCGGGAGGCAACCGGCGGGAATGGGAGACGCTGTCCGACCATTCGGCCGGTGTCGCCGAAACCACCGGCACACTGGCCGCCATCGCCTTGGGATGCGAGGCGGTCGGACGCGCGGTGGGAGCCCTGCACGACATCGGCAAGGCCCTCCCTGCCTTTCAGGCGTACCTGTCGGGAAGCGGTCCCAGTCCGGACCATTCCGGTGCCGGCGCGGTGGCAGCCCGGCGGAAATACGGGGGCCGGCTGGGCAGGGTGCTGGCCTTCGTGATCGCCGGCCACCACGCCGGGCTTGCGAACGGGGCAAGGCCCGGGGGCGGGCTGACGCCGCTGAACGGGCGCCTGGAATCGTGCCCGGCGGTGCCCCGGTCGGCCGTCCTGGACCTTGCGCCGCCGGTTGAAGCCCTCCAGGAGCTGGCGGCGTCGATCGACGGCGACGAACGGACGCCGTTCGCCGACCAGTTGTTCGTGCGCATGCTGTTCTCGTGCCTGGTCGACGCCGACCGTCTGGAAACCGAAGCCTTTTACGCCCGGCAGCGGGTCGGGCGAGGGTGTGACCTTGACCTCGCGACGCTGCGGGACCGCCTGATCCGCCACATGGACGAGCGGTTTGGCCGGGTGCCGCGGTCCCCCGGCCCCGTCGATGCGGTGCGGGCCGACGTGCTGGACGCGGCGATCCGCCATGCCGGGCTGGCGCCGGGCCTGTTCTCGTTGACGGTTCCGACCGGCGGCGGCAAGACGCTGGCTTCGCTCCGCTTCGCGCTCGATCACGCGCTGCGGCATGGCTTGCGCCGCGTCATCTATGTGATCCCGTTCACCTCGATCATCGAGCAGACCGCCGACGTCTTCCGCGCCGCGCTGGGGTCCGACGACGCGGTGCTCGAGCATCACAGCACCTACGACCCCGGCGGCAAGATCGAGGGCAGGGATGACGAGGGCCGGGACGGCGCCCTGAAACTGCGACTGGCGGCGCAGAACTGGGACCGGCCGATCGTGGTCACCACCGCGGTTCAGTTCTTCGAAAGCCTGTTTTCCAACCGCCCCGGCCGCTGCCGGAAGCTGCACAACATCGCGAAAGCCGTGGTGATTCTGGACGAGGCTCAGACCCTGCCGCTCCGACTGCTGCGCCCGTGCCTGGCGGCGATCCGGGGGCTGGCCGAGGGCCACGGCGCCTCGGTGGTGCTGTGCACGGCGACCCAACCGGCGGTTCTCGCCCGGGACGGCTTCGAGGGCGGCCTGGAGGGCGTGCGCGAGATCGCCCCGGAGCCGGAGCGACTTTACCGGGCGCTCCGGCGGGTCACGGTCGAGCCCCTGGGCGAACTGGACGACGCCACGCTGGCCGGGCGGCTGGCCGAACAGCCGCAGGTGCTGTGCATCGTCAACAACCGCCGCCACGCCCGCGACCTGTATGGTTTGATCAGGGACCGTCCGGGCGCACGCCTGCTGACCACCGCGCTGTGCGCCGCCCATCGCCGCCAGATCCTGGCCGCGATCCGCGACGACCTGACGCAGGGCCGGCCGGTCCGGCTGGTTGCAACCTCTTTGATCGAGGCCGGGGTCGATGTCGACTTCCCGGTGGTGTTCCGGGCCACCGCCGGCCTCGATTCCATCGCCCAGGCCGCCGGCCGCTGCAATCGCGAAGGCAGGCTTTCGGACCGGCTGGGACAGGTCTTCGTGTTCGACCCCGCGCCCGATGACAACCACCGGCCGCCGCCGGAACTGCGGCAGTTCGCCGATGTGGCGCAGGGCGTACTGGCCGACCATGCCGGCGATCCGCTCAGCCTCCAGGCGGTGCGGGCCTATTTCCGGGAGCTGTACTGGCTGCGCGGGACGGAGGAACTGGATGGGGTGCCGGTCGGGGAGTATCGGGGCATCCTGAACGCGCTCGACGAGACCGCCGACCGTCTGGACTTTCCGTTCGCCGACATCGGTCGGGCCTTCCGCGTCATCGACAGCGCAATGGTGCCGGTGATCGTGCCGTTCGGACCGGCCCGCGCGGCCATCGACAAACTGTTGAGAGACCTGGAGTTCGTGCCGCTGCCCGGTGGGATCGCCCGCCAGCTCCAGCCCTATCTGGTCCAGATTCCGCCCGCCGCCCGCCGGAAACTGACCGAGGCACACGCGGCCGTGCCGATCCGGCCCAAGGACTTCGGCGACCAGTTCATCCGCCTGGTCAATGAGGACCTCTATCATCCGGACATCGGTCTCGACTGGGACGATCCGACGTTCCGGCGACCGGAAAGTACCTTTTTCTGATCTGCCCCGGAGCCATCATGCCTCAAGGAATCAAACTCCGCGTCCGAGGAGACTACGCCTGTTTCACCCGGCCGGAGATGAAAGTCGAAAGGGTCTCCTACGATGTCCTGACGCCGTCGGCGGCACGCGGGATATTGGAGGCGATTCACTGGAAGCCGGCGATTGCCTGGGTCATCGACCGCATCCATGTCCTGAGCCCGATCCGTTTCCAGTCGATCCGAAGGAACGAGGTCGCGCACCGGGTTCCGGTCGCCAATGTCCGCAAGGCGATGAGGGCCGGCGCGGTGCAGGACCTGCGGCAGGTGGTGGAGGACGAGCGCCAGCGCCAGCAGCGCGCCGCCACCCTGTTGTACAAGGTCGACTACCTGATCGAAGCCCATTTCGAGCTGACGGCGAAGGCCGGCCCCGACGACAATCCGGGCAAGCACCGGGAGATGTTCCGCCGCCGCGCCGCCGCCGGCCAGTGCTTCCATCAGCCCTGTCTCGGCACCCGCGAGTTCCCGGCCGATTTCGAACTGATCGAGGACGGCCTGCCCGAAAGCGGCCTGCCGGCCGACCAGCGCGACCGCGATCTCGGCTGGATGCTGCTCGACATCGACCACGAGCGCGATCGCACGCCGCGGTTCTTCCGTGCCGTCTTGCGCGGCGGCGTGCTGACCGTGCCGCCGCCGACGGCGCCGGAGGTGCGGTCATGACCGTGCTGACCGCGCTCAAGGCCCATTACGACCGGCTGGCCGACCGCGGCGAGGTCCCGGCGTTCGGCTACTCGACCGAAGGCATCGGCTTTGCGCTGGTCCTCGGCCCCGAGGGCGAGGTGGTCGGGACGAAAGACCTGCGCAATCCGTCGGACAAGAAAAAGCAGGTGCCGCGGCAGATGGCGGTACCCCAGTCGTTCAAGCGGCCGGGCGTGACCCCGCGCTCGTTCTTCCTGTGGGATAAGAGCCAATTGGTGCTCGGGCTGGGCACCGACAAGGCGGCCGGCGGCCGCGCCCGTTTCGACGGCCATCTGGCGGCGTTTCGCGAGCTTCATCGCCGGCTGCTGGCGGGCACCACTGACGAAGGCCTGCTGGCGGTCCGGCGCTTCGTGGAACGCTGGAACCCCGACGACTTCGGGCCGCCGCTGTTCGACGACGGGATGCTCGACCAGAACCTCGCCTTCATGCTCAGGGGCGACGTCGACGACAACCGGCATCCGCGCTTCGTCCATGACCGACCCGCCGCCCGGCTGGTCTGGGAACGGCAGGTCGCGGACGCCGCGGGATCGGACGAGATGTGTCTGGTGACGGGCCATGTCGCCCCGGTCGCCCGTCTGCATCCGGCAATCAAGGGCGTGTGGGGCGCGCAAACCTCGGGTGCCTCGCTGGTTTCGTTCCATCTCGACGCCTCGAAATCCTACGGCAGGACGCAGGGCGCCAACGCGCCGGTGTCGGAAGCCGCCGGTTTCGGCTACGGCACCGCGCTCAACGCGCTGCTCGCCCGCGACAGCCGCAACCGCGTCCAGATCGCCGACGCCTCCACCGTGTTCTGGGCCGACGCGGCCGGGGTCGGCGAAACCGCGGCCCGGAACGCGGAAATCTTCGTCCATGACCAGTTCAGGCCACCGGCGCCTCCGGAAACCGGAGAGAAAACCGCGGACGAGCGCAAACGCCTCGCCAAAGAAAAGCGCGCGGACCAGGGAGAAACCGCCCGTCTGCGCGATCTGGCGCTGGTGCCGGCCAGCCGGGGCCGGGCGCCGGGCGAAGGCGCCCCCGACCTCTGCCCCGACACCCGGTTCTACATCCTGGGCCTTGCTCCCAACGGCGCGCGGCTGTCGGTGCGCTTCTGGCACGACACCACCCTCGGTTCGCTGCGGGACTGTCTCGACCGGCACGCGGAGGATCTGGCGATCGATCCCCCGGCGTGGCGGAGCCCGCCGTCGGTGCAGGCGCTGCTCTATGAGACGGCGCTCCAGCGCAAGGCCGAGAACATTCCCAAACAGCTCGGCGGCGAGGTGATGCGCGCGATTCTGACCGACGGCCGCTATCCGCGCAGTCTGCTGGCGGCGGTGATTCTGCGCATCCGTGCCGACGGCGAGATCAGCGGCCGGCGCGCCGCGATCTGCAAGGCCTGCATCGCCCGCGATTTTCGCAAAGGTTTTGACAAGGAGGATGTCCCCGTGGCTCTCGATCGTAAGCAGCAGAACCCGGCCTACCGCCTGGGCCGGCTGTTCGCGGTGCTGGAAAACCTCCAGCGCGCGGCACTCGGCAGGGGGGTCAACGCCACCATCCGCGACCGCTATTTCGGCGCGGCGTCGGCGACGCCGTCCAGCGTCTTTCCGCTGTTGCTGCGCGGCGCCAACCATCACCTGTCGGTGCTGCGCAAGAAGACCGACACCGGCGGCCTCGCGGTCTGGTTCGAGCGCGAGATCGGCGACATCCTGGCCGACCTGGAGATGGACCTGCCCCGCCACCTGCGCCTGGAGGACCAGGGCCGCTTCGCCGTCGGCTATTACCACCAGCGCCATACCACCAAGGCCCCCGCGGGCGCGGCCGAAGCGGTCGAGCCGGACGCTCCTGACGACACCATCGAATCCCCGGACGAGGAAAACTGAGCCATGCCCGCCATCGCCAATCGCTATGAATTCGTCTTCCTGTTCGACGTCATCAACGGCAACCCCAACGGCGACCCCGATGCCGGCAACATGCCGCGGCTTGACCCCGAAACCAACGAGGGGCTGGTCACCGACGTCTGCCTGAAGCGCAAGGTCCGCAACTTCGTCTCGATGGTGCGGGACGGCGAGCCCCGCTACGGCATCTATGTCCAGGAAGGCGCCATCCTGAACGAACAGCACCGCGCCGCGTACAAGGCGGTGCGCCCCGACGACAAGGACGTCGACAAGTCCAAGAAGCTTTCGCCCAAGACCGACACCGAAGAGAAAGCCGTGCGCGGCTTCATGTGCGACAATTTCTTCGACGTCCGCAGCTTCGGCGCGGTCATGAGCACCGGCATCAATTGCGGCCAGGTGCGCGGCCCGGTGCAGTTCTCGTTCGCGCGCTCGGTCGAGCCGATCCTGCCGCTCGAAATCTCGATCACCCGCATGGCCGTGACCTCGGAAAAGGAACTGGTCGAGCGCAAGGAGGGCAAGGAAGGCAAGGAGGGCGAGGGCGACGGGCGGCGCGACAACCGCACCATGGGACGCAAGCACATCGTGCCCTACGGCCTCTATCGCGGCCATGGCTACATTTCCGCCAACCTCGCCGGGCGCACCGGCTTCGACGAGGCGGACCTGGAGTTGCTGTGGCAGGCCCTGGAGCAGATGTTCGATCACGACCGTTCCGCCGCCCGCGGCGAGATGGCCGGGCGCCGGCTGATCCTGTTCAAGCATGTCGGCACCGACCCCGACCCGGAGCAGCGGAAAAAGCAGGCCATGCTCGGCGCCGCCTCGGCGGCCAGACTGTTCGATCTGGTCAAGGTCAGGCGGCGGCACCGGGAGGGCGAGTCCAACCCGCCGCCCGCGCGGTCCTTTGATGACTACGTCATCGATGTCGACAGCGCCGCCGTGCCGGCCGGAGTCGAGGTCATCGAACGGTTCTGAGCGTCGAAAGAGCGAGGGAGCGCCGGCCGATGGACCTTGAGGACGACGAACTTCTCATTCCCCTGTCGGCCCTCCAGCATTACCTGTTCTGCCCGCGCCAATGCGCGCTCATTCATGTCGAACAGGCGTGGGCCGAGAACCGCTTCACCGCCGAGGGGCGGGTCTTGCACGAGACCGTCGACCGCGGCGGGCGGGACCGGCGCGCCGGCGTTCGGCTCGCCCGCTCGGTCCCGCTCGCCTGCCGCCGCCTGGGTCTGACCGGCGTGGCCGACGTGGTCGAGTTCCATGGCCGCGAAGACCGGCCCTATCCGGTGGAATACAAGCGCGGGCGGCCCAAGGCGCACCGGGCCGACGAGGTTCAGGTGTGCGCCCAGGCGCTGTGCCTGGAAGAGATGTTCGGCGTGCCGGTCCCCGAGGGCGCCCTGTTCTACGGTGAAAACCGGCGCCGCACCGTGGTTGCGATCGATGCCGGGTTGCGCGCGCTGACCGAAGCCACCGCCGCGTCCGCCCGCGCGATGATCGCGGCCGGTCGGACGCCGGCGCCGGTTTTCACCGCCGCGGCCTGCAACACCTGTTCCCTGCTCGACCTTTGCCGCCCCCAGGCCCTGGCCCGTCCGCCCCGGATCGCCGGCTGGCTGGGCCGCCAGTTGGGAGACTGAGGCCATGCGCCGCCACCTCAACACCCTGTTCGTCACCACCGAAGGCGCCTGGCTGCATAAGGACGGCGCCAACATCGTCGTCGAAGTCGACAAGGCCGAACGCGGCCGGGTGCCCGCCCATCTGATGGGCGGCATCGTCTGCTTCGGCCGGATCGGCGTTTCGCCGCCTTTGATGGGCTATTGCGCCGAACTGGGAATCGCCATTTCCTTTCTCAGCGAACACGGCCGGTTCCTCGCCCGCGTCGAAGGCCCGCAAAGCGGCAATGTGCTGTTGCGTCGGCGCCAATATCGGATCGCCGACGATGCCGACGCCACCGCGGTCGTCGCCCGTGCCCTGGTCGCCGGCAAGGCCGCCAATCAACGCACCGTACTGCGCCGCGCCCTGCGCGATCATGGCGATGACATGGCGGAGGCCGACCGCGCCCGGCTCGACGATGCCCAACGGCGCCTGGGGGACGCGGCCCGGCACGCCGCCGCCGCGGCCGATACCGACAGTGCCCGCGGCCATGAAGGCGAAGCCGCCAGCGCCTATTTCGGCGTGTTCGACCTGCTGATCCAGCGCGACGACCCGGCCTTTCGGTTCACCGGCCGGTCGCGCCGGCCGCCGCTCGATGCCTGCAACGCCCTGTTGTCGTTCCTTTATGCCATGGTCGGCCACGATTGCCGGTCGGCGCTGGAGACCGTCGGTCTCGACCCCCAGGTCGGTTTCCTGCACCGCGAACGCCCCGGCCGGTCCAGTCTGGCACTCGACCTGATGGAGGAGCTTCGCCCGGTGCTGGCCGATCGCGTCGCGCTCTCCCTGATCAACCGGCAGCAGGTCGGCGCCTCTGATTTCCAGACCATGGACGGCGGCGCGGTTTTGCTGCGCGATGATACCCGCAAGACGGTACTGGCCGCCTACCAGGACCGCAAGCGAGACGAGATCACCCACCCGTTTCTCGAAGAGAAAGTAACATTCGGTCTGGTTCCGCACATCCAGGCGCGACTTCTGGCCCGCCATCTTCGTGGCGACCTCGATGGTTATCCGCCCTTCCTGTGGAAATGAGGCGCGCCGATGCTGATGCTGATCACCTACGACGTAACCACCCAGGATGGCGCCGGCCGCCGTCGGCTCCGGCGGGTCGCCCGGGCATGCCAGGATTATGGCCAGAGGGTGCAATTTTCCGTTTTCGAATGCGAGGTCGATCCCGCACAGTGGACCGCATTGCGGGCGCGGCTGATTGGGGAGATCGACCCGAAGAGCGACAGTCTTCGGTTTTACCATCTGGGTGCCGATGCCAGACGGCGCGTGGAACACATCGGGGCCAAGGAGGTGCTCGACCTCGCCGGCCCGGTGATTTTCTGACCTCCGCGAACCCCAAGCGGCGCCTCCGAGGCCGGGGGGATCGCAAAGTCGCCAAAATACTGTGCGATCAACAGCTTGCATCCGTCGCCGCAGTCACTCTCCGTCGCCGGTCCCGGTTCCGTCACAAGGTCGCGCCAGGGTTCGCACCAATGCCCCTCTGGCAGGTTCTTGAACAAGTGGATAAACTGAGGCCGTCGCCCCCTTCGCGGGGGCGTGGATTGAAACTGCCGATTATCGATATGAGCACGCTGTATATGCTAGTCGCCCCCTTCGCGGGGGCGTGGATTGAAACGATCAAAACGTGGATCGATGATCCGCTACCACCCGAGTCGCCCCCTTCGCGGGGGCGTGGATTGAAACGCGTTGACCAGCAACACGACCCTGGTGATAAGCGCGTCGCCCCCTTCGCGGGGGCGTGGATTGAAACCTGCCGTCGGGCGGCGACGCGGTGCTGTTTCTCAAGTCGCCCCCTTCGCGGGGGCGTGGATTGAAACCGATACCCTGACCACCATCGCCACAGGGCTGGCGGGTCGCCCCCTTCGCGGGGGCGTGGATTGAAACATGGCCGGCGAGTTGATCAGCCCGTTCCTGGGGCTGTCGCCCCCTTCGCGGGGGCGGGGGTTGAAACATGGCCGGCGAGTTGATCAGCCCGTTCCTGGGGCTGTCGCCCCCTTCGCGGGGGCGTGGATTGAAACGAGTGCGACACCGGCCAGATCTACATGGTCAACAGTCGCCCCCTTCGCGGGGGCGTGGATTGAAACAAATTGGACAACCTCAGCCCGGCCGAAGAGGCGGTGTCGCCCCCTTCGCGGGGGCGTGGATTGAAACGTCGACCAATCGCTGTCGGGCGTCCAGTTCGTGCCCGTCGCCCCCTTCGCGGGGGCGTGGATTGAAACAAGCGCGCCGGGCGGCATCTCCGGCACTCTGGCCCGTCGCCCCCTTCGCGGGGGCGTGGATTGAAACAAATACCAATCTGGACAACGGGCTGACCCCCAATAGTCGCCCCCTTCGCGGGGGCGTGGATTGAAACGTCCGGATCGGCGGATCCGGAGTGATGGCAACCACGTCGCCCCCTTCGCGGGGGCGTGGATTGAAACTTATCAAAGAGGTGGTATCATGACTACGTTATCGAGTCGCCCCCTTCGCGGGGGCGTGGATTGAAACATCTTCATACCGGTCCGTGGGCCTCGTGCGAGACTGTCGCCCCCTTCGCGGGGGCGTGGATTGAAACTAAGCGGGACTACCCCGGGCCTCTGCGTGCGCTCGGTCGCCCCCTTCGCGGGGGCGTGGATTGAAACGCCGCCGAACCGCCGTCCGAGGATTGCCTCCTGGAGTCGCCCCCTTCGCGGGGGCGTGGATTGAAACTTTGGCCGTAGCCTCGATGGCGCGCATCGCGGCCGGTCGCCCCCTTCGCGGGGGCGTGGATTGAAACCGCCTCGGGCACAGGTCGGATCAGGCGCAGGCCGCCTGTCGCCCCCTTCGCGGGGGCGTGGATTGAAACGGCTTCCGGCTCCGTGACTAGCCACGCCTCCGATAGTCGCCCCCTTCGCGGGGGCGTGGATTGAAACGACTGTAGCGAGGCTTGGTGAAGTCAAGGACAACGAGTCGCCCCCTTCGCGGGGGCGTGGATTGAAACCGTCGCAAGATTGTCATCTCTTTCGAAGCTCCTCCGTCGCCCCCTTCGCGGGGGCGTGGATTGAAACGCTGTGATAAAAATCACAAACGCGACCAAAATCGCGTCGCCCCCTTCGCGGGGGCGTGGATTGAAACCTTTATATAGAGGGATATCGATCCAAATATTAGAGTCGCCCCCTTCGCGGGGGCGTGGATTGAAACGGTAATCCGCCCACAATCCCCGCGGACCAGGCGGGTCGCCCCCTTCGCGGGGGCGTGGATTGAAACATTGTAATCTTCAGGCATTTTACCATTCCGCCGGGTCGCCCCCTTCGCGGGGGCGTGGATTGAAACACCAATTTTTACAAAGTCGATCCCACGATCGCGTGTCGCCCCCTTCGCGGGGGCGTGGATTGAAACGTTCGACCCGACGACGCTTCAGCAAAACCTCTCAAGTCGCCCCCTTCGCGGGGGCGTGGATTGAAACCGACTTGGCTATGAAGCTCCGCCTCGGGCACAGGTCGCCCCCTTCGCGGGGGCGTGGATTGAAACTTGTCAATCGGTGGTCGATAGAGTATATGGCTTTGTCGCCCCCTTCGCGGGGGCGTGGATTGAAACGAAGGCCTCAAAGACTCTCGCCTGTGCGCTGAGGTGTCGCCCCCTTCGCGGGGGCGTGGATTGAAACATGGTGCTGCCGGTGACACCGAGAAAAATAGCGCGTCGCCCCCTTCGCGGGGGCGTGGATTGAAACACTCCGTGAGTAGATTGACATCATACGGGTCGCTGTCGCCCCCTTCGCGGGGGCGTGGATTGAAACACCTATTTAGCTAGCTGTTAGACGGACCAAGCAACGTCGCCCCCTTCGCGGGGGCGTGGATTGAAACGTCTGATCTTGACATGTGCTCTCCTATGCTTTGTGTCGCCCCCTTCGCGGGGGCGTGGATTGAAACTTCGCCGGACGTTACGAGGACATCCTCCGAAAACAGTCGCCCCCTTCGCGGGGGCGTGGATTGAAACGGGCCTGGGGCACGCGCGACCCTGCCACGGGCCTAGTCGCCCCCTTCGCGGGGGCGTGGATTGAAACTCCCAGCACCGACTCGTCCCATTTGATCTGTTGCGTCGCCCCCTTCGCGGGGGCGTGGATTTAAACGAGCCGAACGCAACCGGCGAGTCAGTGGACGCCTGGTCGCCCCCTTCGCGGGGGCGTGGATTGAAACGCTCCAGTTGACGGTTACACAGGGATATCGTATCAGGTCGCCCCCTTCGCGGGGGCGTGGATTGAAACACGTGAAACAACCCCGGTGCCGTTCCCCGCTGGAGTCGCCCCCTTCGCGGGGGCGTGGATTGAAACGAGATCGATCACCGCGACTTTATACGGCCTTGACTGTCGCCCCCTTCGCGGGGGCGTGGATTGAAACGTCGCCAAACATAGACAACGCGCACGGTATTATAGCGTCGCCCCCTTCGCGGGGGCGTGGATTGAAACATCTGATTACTCCATCTCTATCTCTACGAGAACGGTCGCCCCCTTCGCGGGGGCGTGGATTGAAACGAAACACTGGACTCGCCCACCGTAGTAGTAATTTCGTCGCCCCCTTCGCGGGGGCGTGGATTGAAACGTGACATCGACTTCTTTAAGCCTGGGGATCTCACGTCGCCCCCTTCGCGGGGGCGTGGATTGAAACCGTGTTCGGGCGGCGGGTGCGACGCTATCGCCGCAGGTCGCCCCCTTCGCGGGGGCGTGGATTGAAACATGCCGACGGAGCTGCGGGATATGCGGTTTACACGGTCGCCCCCTTCGCGGGGGCGTGGATTGAAACTTCTCAATATCAATGTCTTCGTGAAGATAATCCTTCGTCGCCCCCTTCGCGGGGGCGTGGATTGAAACGACAACCTATCCGGGGTTGTGGACGGCTTATGATCGTCGCCCCCTTCGCGGGGGCGTGGATTGAAACTCACGACGGCAATTTCCGGCACGGTAACCACCGGGGTGTCGCCCCCTTCGCGGGGGCGTGGATTGAAACACTCGATCCTCGCGGCGACCGTCAAAATTCCTGAAGTCGCCCCCTTCGCGGGGGCGTGGATTGAAACCAATCTGTCCGGGTCGGCAGTGCTTTACGTGTGGGTCGCCCCCTTCGCGGGGGCGTGGATTGAAACGAAGTCCAACGTCACAAAGGAAACCTCAAATGTCCGGTCGCCCCCTTCGCGGGGGCGTGGATTGAAACTTATACGGCAGTGCCGCGCGCTGAATCCGAGTCGGGTCGCCCCCTTCGCGGGGGCGTGGATTGAAACCTATGATCTCTATTATGATAATTTCGGCCTCGAAGTCGCCCCCTTCGCGGGGGCGTGGATTGAAACGCGTTGACCTGCCATATCACGCTGATTTACCGACTGTCGCCCCCTTCGCGGGGGCGTGGATTGAAACATCTAGGAGATATCGATGGCCGGCATTGCACTAGGTCGCCCCCTTCGCGGGGGCGTGGATTGAAACTGTTATTTGGCTTTGGTTGCTTGATCGCCGGCCTTGTCGCCCCCTTCGCGGGGGCGTGGATTGAAACAGTCTAGCCCCCGGCTGGAAAACTGTTACCGACGGTCGCCCCCTTCGCGGGGGCGTGGATTGAAACGGCCCCGCGCACAGGAGATAGATCATGACCACCGAGTCGCCCCCTTCGCGGGGGCGTGGATTGAAACGGCTATAGGGGCAGTAAAAAACTACACACGTTACGGTCGCCCCCTTCGCGGGGGCGTGGATTGAAACGACCGTGCCCGAGGTTCAGTGCGGGCTCGGTACCGGTCGCCCCCTTCGCGGGGGCGTGGATTGAAACGACGGCACAATCGCCGGATTTTGGGTCACCCGCTGTCGCCCCCTTCGCGGGGGCGTGGATTGAAACAGTGGTTTTGAAAACCTCAAATCATCGCGCCTGTGGTCGCCCCCTTCGCGGGGGCGTGGATTGAAACGCCAGCGCATCAAACGCTAAGACCTGGCGAGCTGCGTCGCCCCCTTCGCGGGGGCGTGGATTGAAACATACCCGCGGTATCCTCCCTCGGTGCTGTGAGGGTCGTCGCCCCCTTCGCGGGGGCGTGGATTGAAACGTGTCGGCGTGAGTCCAGGGCGCAATCTAATCTCGTCGCCCCCTTCGCGGGGGCGTGGATTGAAACCGCTGATGACTGTGGTGAGCCAGAGACGGGGCCACATCGCGAGGGTCGCGAACAATCACGATGGCACCCTGGGCCGCTTTGGCTCCCCCAAGCAGCGGCTCACCCAAGGGGGAAAGCGTGTAGGCATCGTGAACCTTAACCATCCGAACGCCTGGACCGGTCGGGCTATCGAGGTCATCTTCTGCCCCCTTTGCCAGTTCCTCATAGACCCGGGGGCGCAGGCAATCGATCTCATCGTGAGTAATACTACAGTTGCACTTAGCATTTTGGTGTACGCCCATGCCCATAAAGGCGGCTACCGGATCGCTGGGCTGGGCCGGTTTCCCAAGGGAATCCGTACCCGATGCGTACAGCGGGCGGGGCGCTCCCA
>Ga0302320_10012873_pt1 | contig 17512 bp, 17 predicted proteins | sample Bog_T0_3_FD_202130 | JGI IMG/M metagenome (GOLD analysis project Ga0302320, IMG submission 202130) | Peat permafrost microbial communities from Stordalen Mire near Abisko, Sweden - Bog_T0_3 | ecosystem: Environmental > Terrestrial > Soil > Wetlands > Peat | place: Sweden: Abisko, Stordalen Mire...
GGTCGATGACGCCAAGTGCCCTGTCCAGCGCCCGGACGATGTCCTCTGATCGGTCGGGATCATGCACGGCCAGTTCGACCAGGATCTGCATGTCGAGGAAGAGTCCTTCGACGGACCGGTCAGGGAGCGCTAGCTCGGCCGTCTGGAGGCAGTAGAGCGGTGCCCCCCGATAGTCAGGCATAAGCAGGGGCCAGTCGGCCAATTGCCATGGCGGGATGGGGTTCGCAGCGGCTTCAACGAAGAATTCGACCGGCTCGCCCCCGTGGGCCCGAGGAGACAGCACGAACTCGCGGTGGCGGTGGTGAAGTCCCTGCACGGGCCGGAGCTCGGTGTCCCAGATCTGACCCTCGGCAGTGAAGCCGACCATCTGGTCGCCACCGAGGTGGACGAGAGCCACCACTTCAGAACCGGCCCAGGAGCCCGGGATGGAACCCCGAAACCGGAACCAGGTGGTATCCCACATGCCCCCCCAGGCGTCGCCGACTTCGAATGGAGTGAACGGTCGTCCAACGGCCTCGTGGGCCGCAATCGGCTCGCCGTGCAGGTGGTGGGCCGACACCTCCAGCGGGGCACGCCGCCCATAGATCGCCGGGCGGACCACCGTCTTCAAAAATTGTCGGATCGAACCGAGTTCGTCAGCCATCGGACTCATCTTGTCAGCCGTGACCGGTTTCAACTTCTGGTTCGACCTCAACCAGGTCGACCTGTCGGTTGGTGCTCCCAGCTGTCGCCTCACCGCTGAGAACGGCCCAACCAGGTCCGGAGATGTCTCCAGGAATCCGTGGCTCCCAGCTGTTCTCGTACAGTGAACCTCGGTCCAACCGGTTTCTGGCCCATTTGACCAGTTCCCCGCCGTGGTAGAGCGTTCTACTATCAGGTGGGGCACCACCACGAAAAGGAGGAGAGCCGTCCATGGATGACGTAGGCATGCTTACCGAGCTCCTCCCGACCGCCGAGCATTTGGTCGACCGGCACCTGGGCATGTCCAAGGAATGGTTCCCCCACGATCTGGTGGAGTGGCGCCAGCCACCAAAGATCCAAATCGGCGAACCCCTACCCGATGGTGTTGCCAGTGCCCTCTTCGTGAACGTGCTGACTGAGGACAATCTGCCGTACTACTTCTCTTCGATCGATGGCCTTTTCGGTCGGGACGGTGCCTGGGGCTTTTGGACCCGGCGGTGGACGGCCGAGGAGGGACGTCACTCAATCGTCCTGCGGGACTACCTCATCATGAGCGGCCACATCGACCCGGTCACCCTGGAACGGGCCCGGATGGCCCAAGTCACCGGGGGCGTTTCCCCCGAACCACTGACCATTGCCGACACCTTCGTCTATCTCGCTCTGCAGGAGTTGGCGACTCGAATTGCCCACCACAACACCGGCAAGGCATTGCCTGACGCCGAGGGCTATGGGGTTATGAAACGCGTGGCGGCAGATGAGAACCTCCACTACCTCTTCTACCGTGATCTGGTGTCTGCTGCACTCGAGATCGATCCCTCGGGGATGATGGAAGCCATCACACGTCAGGTACTGACGTTCGAGATGCCCGGCACCGGCATCCCAGACTTCGCCCAACATGCGAAGGCCATTGCACGAGTTGGGATCTACGACCTCGGCGTGCACCACGACTCCATCCTTCGGCCGGTGGTTCTCGGCCATTGGGACGTGGCGGGCCGACACGGTCTCAACCCGTCGGCCGAGGCCGCTCGGGTCCGCCTCTTGCAATTCATCGACCGACTGGGCCGAGCAGCAGCCCGATTCAAGGCACCGCGGGTAGCCGTCGACAGATAACGCTGCTGACTCCCGGGAATGGCGGGCGGAGGCCGTCTTGTTTACTGAACCGTCGGTCTCACCACGGTGCGGCCGGTCGTTTCACGACGCTCGAGCGCCTCGAGCACCCCAGGGACGTCGGTGAACGCAATCTCCCGGCCGATCACGGGACGGATCGTTTCGGCCCGGGTGAGGTGCAAAATTTGGTTCCACATGTCAATTCCCTGAGCGGTGGAGAGGAAGTTCATGCCGAACGGACGAGCCGGACGCGGCGAATCGACAAATGCGAAGCAGATCCCGACCAGGTCGAAGTTCCCATAAATGCTGGGTTGGATCGGCAGCGGCCGCTCTTCCGATTCGATGCCCGAGGCGAACCCGATGATGAGGTGGCGGCCGTTGAAGGCCATCGCCCGAAACGTCTCTGTCGTCACCCCACCACCCACGGTGTCGAACGCGACGTCGACTCCCCGTCCATTAGTGACGTCGTCGACGAAACCGACGAAATCATCGCTCCGATAGTTCACGCCGTAGTCGGCGCCGAGCGACCGGCAAAAATCGACCTTTGCCTCGGTGCCTGCAGTACCGATCACCGTCGCGCCGAACGCCTTGGCAAGTTGAACAGCGGCCGACCCCACTCCGCCGGCCGCGGCGTGAACGAGCACCACGTCGCCCTGGGTTACCCGTCCTCGGACGCACAGGGCAAGGTAGCTGACCAGGTAGGGGAAATACATCGCCACCCCTTCGGCCGCACTGAGCCAGGCGGGTAGTTGCTGGAGCGTTGCACCATCGAGCAGGGCCTCGGAAGCGTAGGCGCCTTGCACGCCTGCGGTCGTGCCGACGACTCGTCGGCCAAGCAACCCCTCACACCCCGGCCCGACTGCATCGACCGTTCCTGCCGCCGCCATGCCGACGACAAACGGGGGCTCGAACCGCAACAGCCCGTACCGACCGCGGATGGTGTCTATGTCGTTGAAGTCGAGGCAGAACGCCTCCACGGCGATCCGGACCTGGTTGGCGCCCGGTTCGCCGACATCCACAGTCTGTATCTCGAGGGCGTCGGTTGGTGCGCCCAGCCGGGTGACCACCCAGGCCTTCGTCGGCGTCATTAGGATCCTCCATAGTCGACCGGCAGGTGCTTGATGCCATTGAGCCACGACGAGCGAAGACGGCGGGGTTCACCGATCAACGTTGTCCCGGTCAGCTCATCGGCGATCACGTCGAACATCACCCTCAACTCAAGTCGCGAAAGGTTGGCCCCGATGCAGAAGTGGGAGCCGCCAGCGCCGAAGGTGACGTGTGGGTTCGGAGAGCGACCGATATCGAACCTCCGAGGGTCGACGAACACCTCCTCGTCGAAGTTGGCAGAGGCAAAGTAGATCCCCACCCGCTCACCCTTGCCCACCAACCGGCCGGCGACTTCGGTGTCCTCGCTGGCCGTGCGCTGGAGGACGACCGCGGGCGAGGCCCAGCGCAATATCTCGTCGACGGCTGTCGCGGGGCGTTCCGTCCGCCACCGTTCCCACTGGTCTGGATTCTGAAGGAACGCCAGCATGCCGTGGGTAATCGCCTGGCGGGTGGTTTCGTTGCCGGCGACAGAGAGGATCATGAAGAAGAACGCGAACTCTTCGCTGCTGAGGCGCTGACCATCGGCGTCGGGCTGCACGAGTCGACTTGTGACGTCCCCGAGATCGGTGGCTGCCCGCGCCTCGGCTGCCGCGTGGGCGTAAGCGAACATTTCGACGACCCCCGACTGGTCGGTGCTGGCGTACTCGGGATCCTCGCTGCCAGCCATCTGATCGCTCCAGTCGAAGAGCTGCTGACGATCGTGATCGGGGATGCCCATAAGGCCGACGATGGCCTGCAAGGGCAGATGACGGGCTACGTCGATCACGAAGTCACCTGTGCCGTCTCGCTTGGCTGCCCACACGATCCGGTGGGCTCGCTCGCGCAGGTCGTCCTCTAGGCCGGCCAACGCGCGGGGAGTGAAGCACCGATTTCCGACCCTGCGAACTCGAGTGTGCCGGGGCGGGTCCATGCAGAGCAGCAGGTTCTTGGTGGATTCGCCTGTGGGGTCGGACTCATCAAGCCGGCGAACGAAAGCTGAGTTGGCCTCCACAGACCACCCGAGACTCCTGGTCACCGCCGTCACGTCGGCGTGGCGGGTGAGAGCCCAGAATCCCGTGTCTCCGTATGCGGCCATCGACGGTTGCGGATTCCACCGTATGGGTTGATTCCGCCGCAGCCAGGCGAATTCGTCCAAAGGCAGATGATCGGCCAGCAGGTCGGGATCACTCAGATCGAGGCGGGCGTCGACAGGCGTCGAGGGCACGATTGCGGACCTCCTTGCTTTGGCACCGCGAGGACGCGAGCGACGGTAGACTTTGAAACTGACTGGTGTCAACTATGCTGGCTCCGGCATGGAGTACCAGGTCACGATGCCCTTCAATGGGGTGAGCGCCGACGACAGGCGGGTCGATCGACGGAACCGGCTGGTGGCGGCCGCGTTCGAGATCGCCGGAACCGAGGGTGCCGCCGCGCTCGGCGTCGGTCGCGTGTGCCTGGCCGCCGGGCTGACTAAGCGGTACTTCTACGAGAACTTCGCCTCACTCTCCGAACTCCAGAGCGCCCTCGTTGACTACGCGATCGCGGCGATGTCAGATCGTGTCCATCCGTTCCGGCCCACGGGGCCCGGCGGGCCGCCACAAGCGTGGCTAGAAGCGTTCGTCGGTGCATTGGTGGATGACGAGTGTCTCGCCCGGGTACTGCTCACCGAGACACACGGCGGCGCGCTCAGCCCTTTTCGGCACCAGATCATCGACGTGGCTGTCGCTGGGATGGCACCCTCCGGCTCGGACCCGCAGACGAACCATCGTGCTCGCCTCGTGGCGTACGCACAGATCGGTACCTTGAGCGAGCTGTGCCTTGCATGGCATCAAGGGCAGTTGGCGATGGAGCGGGAGACATTTGTCAATGTGCTGGCTGATCTTTTTACCCGAATCGACGGCGCTCGTTCTTGAGCTCTTCGGTCGAGAAGTTCAGCGATTGGTGATGAAGTTTCGATTGCGACCAACGTGCCGGGGCCGGACGTTCCGCTCTACCTGCTGGGGGGGCGCATGCTTGTAGTCATTCCTCTGCCGCTCGTGGGCAATCTGAGCGTCGGTGTCGCGGCAATCTCCACCAACGACTTGTTCACCGTCGGCGTCCTGGTCGACCCGGATGCCTGCCCAGATGCGGACGTGCTCATCGCGGTAACCGAACGGTGCTTCGCCCAGCTCTTCGGCTCCGGGCGGCTTGGCCAGGAACGAACCACACAGCGAGGTTGCTCCTCTTCATACCTGCGACTCGTCAGCGTCGACGACGCGCTGCACCAGGTCGATCAACTGCTTCAGTTCTTCGTCCGTGAGTGCGGAGACTGCCGGCGGTGGGCGGAACAGGATGGCTTCGGCGGTGGCGATCGCGTCGCGCCCGCTGGGCGTAAGGGAAACGAGCTTGCGGCGACGGTCGTCGGGATGGGGACCACGTTGGACAAGGTCGTGCTCCTCGAGCTTGTCGACGATGAGCGAGACGTACGGGCCAGTCGTCTGGTTGAGCTCAGCGAGCTGGCGGTGCGTCAATGGTCCCGTGCGTAGCTGAAACAGGATCTTGCCCCGTCCGGCCCCGAGGCTGAAGCCAAGCGCTTCTGCAAGGTCGCCATGACGACTGTGCGCATCGACAAACTGCCGCATGAGTGTCCAGGCTCGCTCGGCCGTACTCGGCGGGACCGCTACTCTCCCCGAGGCTCCCCTGGAACGGGCGGCTACCACGGCACGGCCTGCCCGAGGTAGTCGACATAGTGGAGTCCCGGCTGGCCCCGCAGGCTGTCAATGACGTTCACCACACCCGGAATGCTTTCCTCAATGGTAAGTCGTGCATCCGGTCCGCCCAGGTCGGTCTTGACCCAGCCGGGGGCCATGAGGATCAGCGTTCGTTGCTCGCCACGGTGTCGGGCGTCGTAACTGCGCATATAGCTGTTGAGGGCCGCTTTGCTGCCACGGTAGACCTCGTGGCCCCCATTGGTGTTGTTGGCCACACTGCCCTGGCCCGATGACATGACGCCGATGGTGCCCGTCGGCTCGACACAGTCCTGAAAGGCTTCGATGACCCGCAGCGGGCTCAGGGCGTTGGTGACCATCACCTTGATGAACTCATCGACCGAGGTCTCGGCGACAGTCCCGTCTGGCTGGTTTGCCGTACCGGCGTTGTGAAAGAGAAGGTCGAACTTCCTGCCGGCCAAGCGGTCACGCATTGCGGCGATCTGGAAGGGGCTGGTCACGTCGAGCGACTCGATCTCCACCTGCGATCGGTGCTGCTCGGCCAGCAGGTGGAGCGCCGTCTTGCCCGATCCGCGAATGGTGGCAGTGATGTGCCACCCGTCCTCTACCCATTTCTCGGCCAGCGCGAGGCCGAGCCCACGGGACGCGCCGATGAGAAGAACTCGTCTCGTTGCACCGTGACGCCGAACTTCGGGGGGATCTTTAGTTACTATCATTGTAACTGTTATATGTCACATATCTATCTGGTGTCAAGGTGTCCGATCAGGGTGACAGTCGCTCCATCCTCCAACTTCCAGACTGAGCGCTGTAGCGAAGCCGATCATGCAAGCGGTCCGCTCCTTCTTCCCACAGTTCGACGACTTCTGGGCGGATCCGGTAACCACCCCATCGAAGAGGGCGCGGAGGCCCCGTGTCGTCAGGAAACGCTTCGGTCAGCTTGGTCACCTCGTCTTCGAGCACCGCTCGATTCACGATCACCTGGCTCTGATGGCTTGCGACTGCACTACGACGAGAACCTGGCGGCCGCGATTTCCAGTAGGCGTCCGACGACGAAGCTTCGACCACCTCCACTGCCCCCGTCACGCGGACCTGTCGGTGCACAGGCGTGAACCAATGGAAGAGGGCGGCGGCAAATGGATTCGCCTTCAATTCCTGACCCTTGCCGCTCTCCTGGTCTGTATAGAAGACGAGACCTCGATCGTCGATGCCTCGGAGGAGCACCATTCTGGAGGAGGGGCGACCCTCGGTCGTCGCTGTGGCGACGGCCATCGCCTCGGGCATGGGTTCGCCAGCTCCTCGCGCAACCTCGAGCCACACGGACAATTGAGTCATCGGGTCTGGGTCGATAGATCCTTGTTCCACGACCACAGTCTGCTACCACTCCCAGTCGCATGCCGGATCTGTGGGCGTTGTCACCAACTTCGAGGTCCAGGCGGCAGGGTCAGTGGCTCGACGTCGCAGAGGCTGCCGTTCCGTCCCTGACCAGAAGTTTCGAGAGTCGAAGACGGATTCGAATCCGCGACCCCCACCTTGTCAAAGTGAAGGATTTCGTCCGTCTGCACCAACCGAGTCGCCTGCAGTAGTGACCCCACGCGCTCTCATCCACGAGCGACGTGCGATGTTCGGGGAGGGATCAACGACTCAGGGGCATCGATCGGGGCTCAGAACCCGCTGCCCGCGACGATAGAACCGTTGAGGTGGGCCTGCGACATGCCGCCCAGGGAAGGAGAGTCCCCGAAGTTGAACACAGCGCCGAGGGCCGAGGTGACCCAGTAGCCCGCCCCATCGGAACTCGCGAAAATGGCCGTGGCTGGGTTCAGCGCGTTGAAGCTGCCCGAAGGGGGGGAACCTACATTGGTCGTGTCGCCGTAGCTGAAGACCTGGCCGTCATTTAACAGGACCCAATAGCCCTTGCCGGTGGGAGAGGCGACGGCCGAGGTAACCGTGCCGTGTCCGGGAGCACCGAGGTACGGGGCGTCACCGAAGGCATAGACCTCCCCCGTCGAGGTGACGACCCAGTAGCCGTTGCCGCTGTGATCGGGCATCACTGCAACAGCGGAGCCATCGCACCCGCCTATGCCCGGACACGACCCAGCAAAGTGCGCATCACCGAAGGCAAAGACTCCCCCGTCAGAGGCCACCATGAAGTAGCCGCCGTCATCGGCGGATGGCACCATCCCGACAATCGGGTCATTGAGGCTATGAGGCAAACCCGAACCGGCCGGGTGGAGACCGAGACCAGGGATCGAGCCGTAGAACGCGGTATCGCCAAAGCTGAAGACACCACCATCTGAGGCGTCCAGCCAATATCCACCATGATCTGCCGTGGGGACGATGCCGACAACGGGACTTTGCAGTGCGAGGTCGCCCGTCGAGCCATAAAACTGCGCGGAACCGAAACTGAAGATCCCACCGTCCGAGCCGACGAGCCAATATCCGCGCGAAGGAGTGGTCGATCCCGCAGTGACCGGACCGGCCTGAGTGCCCGTACCGGAGAACGAGATCGACCACAACCCTGTTCCGTCATCGGCGTTGATGATCCATGAGTCGGTGACGGTGCCGACAGTACTGGGCGAGAAGACAACGGTCTCAGTGAGAGATTCTCCCGGGGTGAGCGTGGTCCCCTCGGACAGCAGGGTGGAGGCGACGAATGGTCCTGTCGTGGGCGGCTTGGACTTCGTGATTTCAAGGTTCGTATCCCCGGTGTTGGACACCGTAAATGATTTGGTGGACGTCGAACCGACGGCCACAGATCCGTAATTGATCGACGTTGGGGCAATGGAAAGCTCCCCCGGCGACGCGGCATTGCCGGTTAGGGCCACCGCGATGTTTCCTCCAGTGCTGTCCAACTCCAGAGTCGATGAGAAGCTTCCGTTGACCGTTGGCGCGAATGTCACGTTGACCACGACCTCAGCTCCGGGCTGCAGCTGCGAACCGACGGCCGGGGCCCCCGAGACGGAGAAAGGGGCGGCCGGCATATCGACCTTCGAGACGGTCAATGGCTGCGAACCGTTGTTGGCAAAACCCACGGTCGCGCTGGATTGGGTATCGGGAGCGATCCCGCCAAAGCTGATGCCGCCGGTCGTCGAGGTAAGACTTGGGCCAGCCAGCTCTCCAGAGCCGGACAGGGAGACCGTCGCTGTCTCCGATGTACCCACTGTGATGGTGAGGCCCCCGCCGGCGGGTCCCGCCGTGGTCGGAGTAAAAGTCACCGGCACAGTGACGGACGCTCCTTGGGCGAGGGTATCCGGAAGGCTTGGGGCTTCCACAGTGAACGGCCCTGTCGGAGTGAGCGATGTGATTTGCACTGCGCTGTTCGCGGTAATCGTCAGGGGCTCGGTGGAGCTCTGGCCGATCACGGTCGTCGGGAAGGTTGGCGCCGGGGCAGTGACAGGAGCACTCACGGGTGCGCCGAACCCGAGTACGTGTCCATCACGAGTGCCCACGTACAGACGGTTGTCGGCCACCCCAGGGGGGTTGAACTTGGAGGATGTGCCAACAGGTGCGCTCCACACCAGCTTCATAACCCCGCCCACCGGCACCGGGTCGTACGCCCGGAGTTGAGCCCCCGCCCCTGATCCGTCTGCAGACCACACCGTCCACACCAACGCGGAACCAGAGGTCGTGCCACTGGAGGTGACCACCGGGGCGCTCGAGCCGAAGCCGAATGCGTCCTGTGAGTGCCCCACCAGGTTGAGCGTCGGAGTGCCTGCACCGTTCACGCCGTACTGATACGCGTCCATGAGTCCTGCGGACCCGGATGACGCAACCGACCCCGAGGCAGTCGGGATGTAAATGTATCCGCCATCGCCGGGCCAGACAGCTGGGCTGGACCAGACCCCTCCGTTGGGCCCGTAGCGGCCGACGACGTTGTCGGTGCCGTTGGGTCCCTCCCCCACTCCCCCCAGATTGTCGCGGTTCAAGAGGTAGACGTATCCCTCCTTCCCCACCTCGACGGCGAGGTGGGGAATGGCGGCGGTTCCGAAGTAGGCGTCGGGGAGGGCGACGGGGCTGCCGGATCCGAAGTCGAGGTCACTCTGGTCGAGGGTGGCTGCGTCGTACGGTGAGAAGAAATCGACGGCCTTGAGGGAACCGTCCGGCTGCACGGCGACCCGAACGACCGCCTCTCCCAGATCTGGCGGCGGAGACTTGCCCGCAATGGGTCCGGACCCATTGGACGCCCCGTTGCCCGTGGCGAACAGAATTTGCCCCGAGCCGTCAGATACCAGACCGCCACCGGACATCCAGATGCCCGCCCCGGAATCCCCGGGCGTCGAGGCCGTGGTCCACATGGTCTGCAGAGTCCCCGTCTCGGTCACGCCGGCGATCCAACCGTACCAAGGGGAGATGTCGCAGTGGGCGCCGAATGCGGCATACACCGTGCCGTTCATGAGGAGGAGTCCCGGACGCTGGAGCTCATAGTATGGGTTGAAGGTCAACGAGGGTTCGTTCGACGCCGTGCCCTGAATCTGCACCGGAAATCCGGGCTCCTCGGCTCCGTTGTCGGCCAAGTTGAGGGCGTGCATGTAGTAGGCGGTCTGGCCGGAGGCTCCCGAGACGTACTCATTGTCCACCAGGTATTCGACATTGGTGCTCTGGTCGACAACAGGCGTGGAGGTGACACCGAAGCTCGGTGTCAGATCGCCGCATCCGATATTGGCTGCCACGACAGGTGTACCGAACTGACGATGCCAAAGGATCGCCCCGGTGACGGGATCGAGGCCATAGGCATAGTTGTTCTCGGTATTCACCAAGAGTTGCCCGTCGTCGACAACGGGCTGGCCGTAGACCTCGCCGTTGACGGAGGTGTTGAACAACTGGCCGAAAGTTCCACCGCCGACAAGCGAGGGGCTCAGATTGGTCTGGTCCGGATACCAGCCGCTCCGGTAGTTGTCGGCGCCCCGAGTGGCACCGTCGGTCGAGCTGGTGGTTGCTCCCACGGGAGCGCTTACGGCCATTCCCGTGACAACCGGGCCGGTGAAGACGACAAGCAATGTACCGACGGTCAGGAGAAATCTGCGAGACCGCCGGTGAGCCACGACCATTGGGTTCCGCCGAGGAGCCGTTCGAACCATGACCTGTCGTACCTCCTCTGTGAACCAATCACCCCCTCAGGCAACCGCACCACAAACCACCGACAAGCCGGAACCTTCGTTGCGCGCTCACACTAGCGAGATCGGCTCCGAATACCCAAAGGCACCCGATGGCAAAGGCTGGCGGCTTTCCCGAAAGGCGCGTTCCGACGTAACCAACCAAGTGTTCGCTCGGGGCGCAGAGTGACGATCGTGAGTACAAAGAGGCGAAGTTTCGATCGAAACGGAGAGAGGTTTCGATGGCAAACCTGCTGACTTGCATCGAAATCGCACCAAAGCGCTCCCGGCGAAGGTGCAGGTTGAAAAAAGCTCTCACCTGGCGAACTGGAGCGGAAGACGGGATTCGAACCCACGACCCTCACCTTGGCAAGGTGGTGACCTTCATCTCCGTGGTCAGCCCCACTCCCCTGTCGTGCTGTCCCGTCCAGCCAGTTTCCACCTCGTCCACCCACTCCGTCGCTGTAGTAGAGCGGTCTACTAACGGTTCCGACTCAAGGAGGTGTTCTGGTGGCCCGCCGTAGCTCTTCGAGAGCAGAGCGATTCATCGCGGGCATAACGCTTGACGATAATAACGTGGTACGTTAATATTGGTCAGTGCTGAGCGATGCCTCCTTCAAGGACGCCGACACTGAGAGGGTCTGGCGCCGACTGGCGGTCCGCAGATTCGGGCCAGATTTGCAAAGGACTGCGTGGCGGAAGCTGGCCTATCTCAACGCGGCCGAGAGAATCGGTGACCTTGCGATTCCGCCCGGCAACAAGCTCGAGAAGCTCAGGGGCGACCGGGCCGGGCAATACAGCATTCGTGTCAATGATCAATACCGGATCTGCTTCAAGTGGGCCAGCACAGGGCCCACAGCCGTTGAGCTGGTCGACTATCACTAAGGAGGGACGATGCCCAAGACCGAGACACCGATGATGGCTCCGGTGCACCCCGGGGAAATGCTCAAGGAGGATTTCTTGGACCCGCTCGGGGTCAGTCAGTACCGGCTGGCTCAGGCCATCGGTGTACCACCCCGCCGCATCAACGAAATCGTGCACGGCACTCGCCGGATCAGTGCTGATACTGCTCTGCGTCTCTCGCGGTTCTTCGGCATGAGCGACGAATTCTGGATGAACCTCCAGGGGCACTACGACATCGAGGTCGAAAAGGACAAGCTCCGTACGACGCTCACCGAAATCGAACCGCTCGCGGCCGCAAGTTGAACGAGGCACCGACCACGTCCAAGTCCTCGCGACCAGAGGATTCACCATTCAATCGGTGAGCGGACGAACCTCTCACATCGCGGCCGAGAAGGCTTGAACAGCAGTTCGATCAACGGGAGTTGCTCAGAATCGGCCGAACCATCATCATTGGGTCCATGACGGCGACTGAGGCGGAATCCAGACGCGTCGAAACCCTCACTATAAAACTGACGGAGATGGTCGTGCAGGTACCGGAGCCAGTGTCTCCCACGTACCGGAGCCGCGTCCGGAGAGTGTCGTGCAGGTACCGGAGCCAGGGTGTCGTGCAGGTACCGGACCAGCACAGGTCAGGCCTCACATTTTTGGAGCGGAAGACGGGATTCGAACCCGCGACCCTCACCTTGGCAAGGTGATGCGCTACCACTGCGCCACTTCCGCGTGGGGGACCACAATACCGCGTTGACGACCTCCCGATTCGAGGGGCCGAGCGCCCCTCCACCAGGTCATTGCCGGGCTGTGGGAACCCCGACCCGGCCCATGGGTAGCCGGTACCTCGTCCTCGCTACATTTGCCGGCATGCGCCAGGACGAGAACAGCGCCATCCTGAGTCGCTCTTTCGGGTTGATCGCTGACGAGTACGACCGGCTCCGATCGGGCCCCTCTCCTGCGGCCCTCGATTGGCTCGTTCCCGAGGAGGCAACCGAGGTCCTCGAAATCGGTGCTGGCACCGGCATCCTCACGCGGCTGTTGGCCGAGCGGGTAGATCACCTCGTTGCCGTCGAACCTGACGACCGGATGCGGGCTGTCCTGGCGCGGGCGGACGGACGGGTGAAGGTGCTCGCCGGCCAAGCCGAGGAGATCCCGGTCGGCGCGTCCTCTGTTGACGTGGTCATCGCCCAGTCGGCCTGGCACTGGGTCGATGAGGCCCGGGCCATCCCTGAGGTGGCGAGGGTTCTGCGCCCCGGTGGTCGGCTCTCGCTGGTCTGGACCGGTCCGGATCGTTCCGTTGACTGGATGCGATCACTTTGGGCCGGCGGCATCATCTTCAACCCCGATGAGAAGACCGAAGTCGACGGTCGCAGGAAGCGGAGGCATCTCGTCGACGTCGACGCCGGCGGCGCCAATCCGTTCCTCCAGCCGGAGACCGAGCTGTTCCATTGGACACGCCCGATGACCAAAGCGGATCTCGTGGCGCTCTCCGCCACGTACAGCGCTGTCATCACCATGGAAGAAAGCGCCCGCCGCGAGCACCTCGAGGCGATGGCCCGCTTTCTCGACGCCCACGAGGCGTTCGGTGGACTCGACACCATTGACGTCCCGATGCGCTCCTACTGCTGGAGAGCCACGAAGCGCTGACCGTGACCTGATCGCCCAGGGACGATCGGACGGGGAGGTTGGGACCAAGGTCCCTAATATTTTCAAGTTCCGAGGCATATGGTCACCTGCGTGATGCTCGGATTGCTTCTCGGCGCTCTGATCAACCTCAACGGATCGGGTCACTACATCCAATGGGGTTTCATTCAGATGTCCCTCGCCAACCTCGTGGTCATTGTGCTCATGGTCATCGTGTTCGCGCTGGCGATCGTCCTGCCGTTCCCGAGGCGGAAGCGAGGGAACCGGTGAGCATCGACACGGGAGCGCCACCGTCGCCCTCCACACAGGATTCGGAGGATTCCCGCCAGTGGACAGCTCGAGTCCGCCGCTCGGCCGAATCGGCCTTCCCCCCGGACCGCCTGCTCCCCGATCGTCAACCGGCCTACATGGCCTCGTGGATCTACGTCTTCGGGGTTCTCACCGTCGTGAGCCTGGCCTGGGTGATCATCACCGGCTGCGTCCTCGCCGTCATGGGGCCGAGTTGGTGGCATGTCTCGTCGGTCGGGCTCTTCGTGAACTCGCTCCACCTGTGGAGCGTCGAAGCCTTCTTCTTCTTCATGGTCATCCACCTCTGGGGCAAGTTCTTCATGGCCGCATGGCGGGGGAACCGTCGGCTCACCTGGGTCACCGGGGTCGTCTCTTTTCTGGTTTCGGTCGGCGCAGCATTCACGGGCTACCTGTCGCAGCAGAACTTCGATTCGCAGTGGATCTCGACCCAGGCCAAGGACGGCATCAACGCGACCGGAGCGGGAGCGGTCTGGAACGTCCTGAACTTCGGCCAGATGCTCATGTGGCACATCGTCCTGCTCCCCATAGTGGTCGCCCTGATCGTCGGGCTGCACGTGCTCCTCGTCCGGCGTCGTGGCATCGTCCCCCCCTTCGAGCTGGCGAAGAACGGTGACGAGCCCGAGAAGGCGGCCGCAGGAACGGACCCGGCATGAGTCGGGGCGCCCGAGGGCGGCCACGTTTCAACCCTGACCGCGACGTCGAAGAGTGGAAGGGCGCCTACGTCCCCTACGACATCCTCAAGGAGGCCTTCGTCGCCTTCCTGGCGGTGGCCGCGCTCATTGCCCTCCTCGCCATTGTGTTCTCCTCACCGGACGAGCATGCTGTCACCTTGAAGTCCTGGTCCGCAGTGGATCCGGTCGACTTCGCGCAGACTGCGGTCACAGAGTTGGACGGGACGAGCGGGACGGCCACGTACGGCCCTCCCTACAACGCCACACCCGACGCCTCCCAACACATCGGATTCTTCGAGCCGAACCAGTGGCTGGGCGTCCATCAGCCCGTCGACACTGCGCAAGATTTTGTCATCGGCCCGCTGCGCACCTTGCCGAATCAGCCCGCGACCCAGCTGGCGATCACCGCCTACGAGAACGCTCCTGCGGCACAGCAAACCGCGTGGACCACGGCGTACGAGAAGGCGGTGGCGAATGCCACCGACGTCCGCGGCCGGCTCCATGTCCCCGTCGGCCGCTACGGCCCGGTTGGCCGCATCATCGGCTCACTGACCGCCATGTCGCAGACGGGCGGTCTCGACGGCACCCTGTTGAGCAATGGCCAGTTCTACAACACCAACTACACAAAACCCCTCCTCTTCCTCGCCGATGGCAACTACCTGGCTGCCCGTGCCGACTCTCAGCATCTGTCGGGAGACCAATGGGGCATGATGAACGAGACGGGCAACTATCCCGGTCAGGCCTGGCTCTGGCTGTACACCATGTGGTACCAGGTTCCTCCGATGAACACGTCGTCCAATGGGGATCTCGAGGTCTGGGGCATCATGATGCTGCTTTCCCTCGGGTTTGTCTTCCTCCCGTTCATACCTTTCCTGCGATCCATCCCCCGTTGGACCCGCGTCTACAAGCTCATCTGGCGTCGTCACTACCGTGAGCTGGCGGCTTCCTGAGTTCGTGGTACCCGCGGGCTGCCCGCGCGTTGTGAGCCTCCGCAGCAGCAACTGAGCGACCCCCCACTCCACCTGTGGATCGTCATCTCTTCGTCGGGGAACTCGACGCGGGCTCCTACGCCCTTCTGCGGTCGCCCCAACATCCGGGGCGCATGGTGTCCGCACCGAACCGAACGGGTTCGGCGTGACACATGACACGAAAGGGCACCCATCCCATGAAGATCCGCCTTCGCACTGTTCTCGCCGTCGGCGCGCTGAGCTCTGGACTGCTCGCCGGTGGCGCGCTGGTCGCCAATGCTGCGACCACGTCCACCACGACCGGGAACTCGGGCAGCAGCTCGAACTCTTCGACCACCACGCCGTCAGTCAGCACGAACTCCGGTAACTCCGGATCGGGCAGCACCGGAACGGGCTCCTCCGGCTCGTCGTCGGGCTCCAGCTCGAGTTCTGCATCCGGCTCCACCAAGATCTGCCCCAACATGGGGAGCGGATCAGGCTCCGGATCCCACACACCGCCGGCGGGCTCGGGCAGCGCAACCCCGTCCGGTTCGAGCGGCCCGACATCTGGGTCTTAGAAGGAGTCCCGTAGCAGCGCCGCAGTTCTCGCTAGGCCGTGGCCCCCCGGGCGTCGAGCGCACACCCCACCAGCTCGCCGAGCGCATCGTCGACGTGCACCGCCACTTCGTCGAGCTCCGGAAGGAGGCGGCGACAGGCCAGCAAACCGAAGTAGACCTGCCCGAGGTACGAGAAGGCCGTCACGTTGAGACCGATCCCCGGCGCCATGGGACCGACCGGGTAGGTCGCGGTGACCCGGCTCCCGGCCAGAAAGAGGGGGACGTCCGGCACCCGGACGCTGGAGACGGTCACGTTGAAGGGCGGTCGCATTTTGTCGAAGAGCCCGGTGCCGGCCACGGCCCGGGCTACCCGGGTGGCCAGTGCCGGCAGGGCGATCTGGGCCAGGTCGCCGAGGAGGCGCCCGCCGTGCAGCTTCTCCTGCTCCTTGGCCACTCGGGTCGATTCCGAAATGGCGTCCAGCCGGGCCACCGGGTCGTCGATGTCGCTGGCCAGCGAGACCAGCATGCCCGACACCTGGTTCCCCAGCTCCTCGGTCTCCCCTTCCGCTCGCGTCGAGACCGGCACCATGGCCACAAGCGGCCCCTCGATCTGCTCGCGGCGGTCGGCCAGCAGGCGGCGCAGTCCACCGGAGACGCAGGCGAGGATCACGTCGTTCACCGTGGCCTCGAAGGTCCGGCCGACCAGCTTCACGTCATCGAGCGGGACGGACAGACCGGCAAAGCGCTTGCGGTTCGACACCGTCCCGTTGAACGACGTGCGCGGCGCCGCGAAGAAACCGGGAGGTGCGTGCTCACCTCGACCGGCCAGCTCGCGATTGTGCATGCCCAGATCCGCCACCGCCTCCACACCGGCCTGCAGCGTGCTGAGGGCCGATCCCGGCTGTCGGGCCAGGGACGAGGCGGCGTGGCGCAGCATCTGCGTGTTGGAGGGCATCGGAGCGGGGTCCCATTCGGGCGGCAACGCCACAATGCGCGTCCGGGGCGTCAGGTCCAGGAACGCCGCCAGCACGGACGCGCCGCTCACCCCGTCGAGGATGGCGTGGTGCACCTTGGCCACCAGCGCCGTGCGCTCCCCCCCCAGGCCCTCGACCACGTGCATCTCCCAGAGCGGCCGGTCCGGGTCGAGCTGGCGGCTCATGACCCCGGCGACGAAGGCGTCGAGCTCGGCCGGCCCTCCGGGCGAGGGGAGGCTGGCCCTGGACAGGTGGTCGTCGAGGTCGAAGTCCGGGTCGTCGACCCACACCGGGTGGTGCAGCCCGAACGGCACCCGCAGCGCACGCTGGCGCAGAGGGACGATCAAGTGCAGCCGCTGCTGAATGACCCGGCGAATCTGCGCATACCGGGTGGACGGTGAGAAGAGCGATCGGGTGCCCTCGGGCGGGTCCAGGACCAGCGCCACGCCCACGTGCATCGGCGTCGTGGGCGTCTCGAGCGCGAGGAAGGCGGCATCCATGCCGACGAGTGACTGCATGACCTTCCCTTTCTTAGCGTCTCGGAGTTCGTCCGTCATGTGCCCGTGTGCCCGAAGCCACCACTCCCCCGCTGTGACTCCTCCAGTCCACCTTCGCCCACCCGGTCGAAGACGGCCTGCTCCACCCGCACCAGGACCAGCTGCGCCACCCGGTCGCCCCGGCGGACGGTGTAGTCGGCCTCGGGGTCGTGATTCACGAGGATGACCTTGATCTCCCCCCGGAAGCCGGAGTCGATCAGGCCGGGGGCGTTCAGGCAGGTGAGGCCGTGGCGGGCCGCCAGGCCACTCCGCGGCACCACCAGCCCGGCGTAGCCGGCAGGGATGGC
>Ga0302320_10012875_pt1 | contig 17510 bp, 13 predicted proteins | sample Bog_T0_3_FD_202130 | JGI IMG/M metagenome (GOLD analysis project Ga0302320, IMG submission 202130) | Peat permafrost microbial communities from Stordalen Mire near Abisko, Sweden - Bog_T0_3 | ecosystem: Environmental > Terrestrial > Soil > Wetlands > Peat | place: Sweden: Abisko, Stordalen Mire...
CGTGTTTCCCGGACTGGATATTCGCGCCACCAAGGATTGGGAAAAGCTCTTTCGGGATAGAAAGGCTCCGGATTTTGTCCCGGGCGACGACATGATCGGGGCGGTCGTCGATCCCGACCTGATCCAGATGGAGAATGGCGCGCTGGTCTGCACGGTGGGCGTCCGGATTCCGGCCAAACGGTACAAGGAGAACTGGAAGACGCCGCGCAACGGCAACTATCTCGCCTTTAGTTTGGACGGAGGTGACACCTGGAGCCAGGTGATGCAATTTCGTTCCGGAGAGGCCACGACCCAATACATGGGAGTACGGGAAGTGCGGCGGGATGTTCTCTTCGTGGTCTACGACGAGGTGGTGCGGGTGCAGATGCCGGGCGCCATCAAGGGTTTCCAAATCGACGTTAAGCGGGTCGTTCGCTGATGGCACCATCTGCCGTTGCGACTGAACGAACCTGGCTCGGTCACCCGGCCGGCTTGAGTACACTCTTTTTCACCGAAATGTGGGAGCGCTTCAGCTATTACGGGATGCGGGCGATCCTGATGTTCTTTATGGTGGCTCCGGTGGCGGCGGGCGGTCTGGGGTTCGCTCTGAAACGGGCCGGGGCGATTTATGGCACCTACACCCTCTGCGTCTATCTCCTGTCGATTCCGGGCGGATTCATCGGCGATAATTTCTTCGGTCCCCGACGCTCGGTCTTAGGTGCGGGCGTGCTCATCGCCTTGGGTCATTTCACCCTGGCCTTTCCGTTCGAGCCGACCTTTTTCCTGGGATTGACCCTCATCGCTCTTGGCACCGGACTGCTCAAGCCGAACCTAAGCACGATGGTCGGCGGCCTTTATGCCGCGAACGACCTGCGGCGCGACGCCGGCTTTTCGATCTATTATCTGGGGGTCAATCTAGGTGCGTTTGCGGCGCCGCTGGTCACCGGCTACCTGGCCCAGAGCGATCACTGGAAACATGTTCTGGCAACGCATGGCCTCGATCCCCTCCACAGTTGGCATTGGGGATTTGCCGCTGCCGGTGTGGGCATGACTCTGGGTTTGATCGCCTATCTAGCCCGCGGCGCTTCCATTTCCGGAGCGGGGCTTCCGCCTCCCGCCGGAGCCACCCGGCCGTGGGCCAAGCTGGGTCTGGTCTTGGGATCGGTCGCGCTGTTTCTCGGCTACATTTTCAAGTCCGATCAATCCGGCTGGGAGTGGATGCGGTCGGCGTACATCATCGTCCCGATCGGATTGGTGTTAGGGTTCGGCTTCCGCCGGGATCTCGATGCCCGGCGCATCGCCGCTGTCTTGGTTTTCTTCATTGCGGCGATGGTCTTCTGGACCGTCTTCGAACAGGCGGGGACGACGATTGCGCTTTTTTCGGACCGGCTGACCCGGACGAAAGTCGGCGGCTGGACCTTTCCTTCCGCTTGGTTTCAGTCCCTCAACGCCCTTTTCGTTATCCTGCTCGCCCCCGCGTTCGCCTGGCTGTGGATCAAACTGGGCGACCGGCAGCCTTCCAGCCCGATCAAATTCACGCTCGGATTGGTCTTCCTCGGCTCGTCCTTCGTCCTGATGGTGCCGGCGGCTCGGCTCACCGCCCTGGGGCGGGTGAGTCCGCTCTGGCTGGTGGGGCTTTTCTTCCTGCAGACCTTGGGCGAACTCTGCCTGAGCCCGGTCGGCCTGAGCCTGATGACCAAGCTGGCGCCCCCCAAATTAATCGGGGTCGTGCTTGGCGTTTGGTATTTGGCCGATGCCCTCGGCAACAAGCTGGCGGGGGTGCTGGCGGGGCAATTCACCACGACCGATCCGACGGCCCTGGCGGGCTTTTTCCTCCGCCAGGCTGGAGTCGTGGGGATTTGCGCCCTGGTGCTTCTGGGGCTGACCCCTTGGGTCCGGCGGCGGATGGTCGGAGTTCGATGACGGGGCCGCCGGCGGAACGGGAACGGCAACTCCGCCTTTCAATTTGCGTTAGCCTGTGCCAGTGTAAGCCAGCTCGCTGAGCCCCCTATGATCAATCGTCGCCTCTTCTCCGCCTCCGTTCTCGGTCTTCTCTCCGGGGCCGGCCTGCTGGCCCAGGCCCCCAAGCTCGATCTTCCTGCCGCCAGTCCGGCCGCCACGCTCACCCAACGCGTCGGTCTGACCAATATTTCGATTACCTATTCCCGGCCGAGCCTGCGCGGCCGGAAGATGCTCGGAGTCCAGAATCCCTACGGGGAGGTCTGGCGCACCGGCGCCAACGCCTCGACCAAAATTTCCTTTTCCACACCGGTCATGCTGAATGGGGCGGCCGTTCCTGCTGGCACTTATGCGCTCTATACCATTCCGGATCCATCGGTCTGGACGGTCATCATCGACAAAGACACCAGTCTCTGGGGCGCTTACAATTACAAGGCTCAGGATGATCTTGTGCGGTTCCAGGCGACCGCGGTGGCGCTGACCGATCCGGTCGAAACCTTCACGATCGAATACAGCGATCTTCGCGATGAGTCCGCGACCCTCAACCTCATCTGGGAGAAGACCCGGGTGCCGATCAAGATCGAGGTCAGCGTCGTCGAGCCGGTAAAGGCGCAAATCGCCGCCGCCATGGCCGGGACGGGCAAGAAGCCCTATGCCCCGGCCGCCCAATTTTACCTCGAACATAATCTGGACCTGCCCCAGGCCCTGGCCTGGGCGAACGCCGCGGTGGCCGAAAAAACCGGGTACAGTGTCCTCTACTTGAAGGCCCGGATCCTGGCCAAAATGGGCGACAAAGACGGCGCTCTGGCCGCGGCCCACCAGTCGCTCGAACTTGCGGCGAAGGCCGAAGGCCCGGTCCGGGGTGAATACACCCGCCTCAATCAGGACCTGATCGCGACCTTGCGCTGATGCCCCGGTGGAGATGGCTCGGGGCCGCCGCCCTGCTGCTGGCCGGTCTGGCACTGCCCCGGACCGCGGTGGCGTCCCCGGCTGACGATAATTCGCCGGTCGGGGCCACGCCTATCCTGCAGCAGTTGCGTTCCTTTCGGGAATTGGGCGGCGTGCTGTACGTCGCGGCGCATCCCGACGATGAGAACAGCCGGTTTCTCGCCTATCTCGCCCAAGGTCTCGCCTGCCGCACGGCTTACCTCTCCCTGACCCGCGGGGATGGAGGGCAGAATCTGATTGGGGCGGAATTGGGGGACGAACTCGGCCTGATCCGGACCCAGGAGTTGCTCGGAGCGCGCCGGGTCGACGGCGCCCGGCAATTCTTCTCCCGCGCGAAAGATTTCGGTTTTTCGAAGGACTATCGCCAAGCCCTTTCCGTCTGGGATCACCAGGCGGTGCTGGCCGATGTGGTTCGAACGATTCGAACGTTTCGCCCGGACGTGATCATCACCCGGTTTCCGCCCTGGCCCAGCAATACGCACGGCCAGCACACCGCCTCGGCCGTCCTGGCGCTGGAAGCATTCAAGCTGGCGGGCGACCCCCAGGCATTTCCGGAGCAGCTGGGCGAAGGCAAGCTCAGCCCGTGGCAGCCCAAGCGGATTCTCTGGAATTCCACCCCTTATAGGCGTCGCGGCCTGGAGGCGCCGACGCCACCCGGCAGCTTTCGCCTGGACGTCAATGGCTACCAGCCCTCGCTCGGCGAGTGGTTCGGTGTCATCGCCGCCCGCAGCCGCTCGATGCAGAAGACGCAGGGGATGGGCTCCGTCGGAATTCGCGGAGACTGGTACGAAACCTTCCGCCTGCTGGCGGGCGAGCCGGCTGCCCGGGATATCTTCGAGGGCACCGATCGGACGTGGCAGCGCTATCCCGGCGGGGCCGAGATCGGCCGCCGGGTGGACGAGATTTTGTCCCATTTCAATCCGCAGGATCCGGCGGCAAGCGTGCCCGCCCTCTTAGCCCTCCGCCAGGCGCTTGGGCTGATCCGGCCGGTGGCGCCAGGGCCGGATCCGGTACTCGCCGAAAAAAGCAAGTTGCTCGATCGCATTCTGCAGGGCTGCCTCGGCCTGCACGTGGAAACGGAAATCGCCGATGCCGAAATGGTGCCGGGCGAGACCCTCCACCTCCGCACCACCGTGATCGTCGGATCGAATTTCCCCGTGCGCTGGCGCGCTTCGACCCAGCCCGGTCTGATCGGGGAGCAGAATCCCATCGAGTTGCAGCCGCGCCGAGAGGCGAGCCGGCAAGCGACCGCGAAAATCTCGCCCGCTGAGCCCGTGAGCCAGCCCTTTTGGCTGCGAGCCGAAGGCTCCAAGGGGATGTTCCGGGTGGACGCTTCTCCTCGGGCGATCCGCCCGGAGGATCTGCCGGTGCTGGGCACAACGGAGATTTTCGAGGTGGGCGGGCAGACGCTGTCCTTGAGCGACGAACCGGTGCAAATCATCGGCGAGCCGGCTCGCGGCGAGATCCGGCGAAGCCTGACGATCATCCCGCCGGCCTGGGTGAATTTTACCGAAGAGGTGAAGCTCTTTTCTCCCGGGGGCAGCCGCGCCGTCGGGGTCGAGGTGACGGCGGCCCGCGCCGGGGTGGAAGGGATCCTTCGCGTGGAGGTCCCGGCGGGCTGGCAGGTGGCACCGGCCGGGCAACCCTTTCGCCTCGGGGTCCGCGGCGCGCAGCAGCGCTTCACCTTCACGGTCTCGGCCCCGGCCCGCTCGGTCCAGGCTGAACTCGTCGCCAGCGCAGAAGTCGGGGGCCAGCGGTTCCGCAACCGGCGGGTGGACATTCACTATGAGCACATCCCGGCCATTCTTTATCAGCCGGTGGCGCGGTTGAAGGCCGTCAGCCTGGAATTGGCGATTCGCGGCCGGCGGGTCGGATACCTGCCCGGGGCGGGGGACCGGGTGCCGGAGGCGCTAGAGGAAATGGGCTACGCGGTTACGCTCCTCAAGCCGGCTGACTTGGTGGCGGACAGGCTGCAGCGCTTCGACGCGGTTATTCTCGGGGTCCGCGCCTTCAACGTCCACGCCGACCTTTCGCCCTATTTACCATCGCTCTGGAACTATGTGCAGGGGGGCGGAAACGTGATCGTGCAGTACAACACCGCCTATGGCCTTAAGAGCGGGCCGCTCGCCCCCTGGCCTCTGGAAATCTCGGACGGACGGATTACGGACGAAAATGCGCCGATTCGGCTGCTCGTTCCGGATCATCCGGCTTTGATCGGGCCGAATCGGATCGGGCCGGCCGACTTTGCGGGCTGGGTCCAGGAACGAGCCCGCTATCTGCCGACCGAGTGGGATCCGCGCTTTACTCCCCTCCTCGCCGGCTCCGATCCCGGCGAGCCGTCCAACAACGCCAGCCTTTTAGTCGCCCATTACGGCAAGGGCTATTACGTCTATACGGGACTGGCTTGGTTTCGCGAGTTGCCGGCCGGCGTTCCCGGGGCTTACCGGCTTTTTGCCAATCTGGTGTCGCTCGGAAAATGAAGGCCACTCCGAACCGCCCGGCGGGGGGCCCGGATGAAGAGACGGGATTGCCGGGACTGCGCAGCTGGCGGGCGGTGTACGGCTGGGTTTTCGCCTCCTTCCTTCTCTGGGTCGGACTGCTGGCGGCCTTGAGCGAGATTTATTCATGAACCGCTGGGACTATGTGGTCCTGCTGGTCACGATGCTCGGCATCGCGGCCTACGGCCTCTGGCGCACCCGCGGGTCGCGCGATCTGCGCACCTATCTGCATGGCCAGGAAAAGACCGGCTGGATCGTGATCGGGCTTTCGGTCATGGCCACGCAGGCCAGCGCCATCACTTTCCTGTCCACCCCGGGCCAGGGATTCGAGAGCGGGCTGGGCTTCGTCCAGAACTACTTCGGGGCGCCTCTGGCGCTGATCCTGATCGCGGCCGTATTTTTGCCGCTCTACCGCCGGCTTGGCGTTTACACCGCCTACGAGTTCCTCGGCGTGCGTTTCGACAGTCGGACCCGGCTGTTCGGAGCCGGCCTCTTTCTCCTCCAGCGCGGCCTGGCCGCGGGCATCACAATCTACGCCCCGGCCATCGTCCTCTCGGCCTTGCTCGGATGGCGCCTCGATCTCACCATCGTGGGCTGCGGCCTGCTGGTCGTGATCTATACAGTGGCGGGGGGAAGCGAGGCGGTCAGCGTCACCCAGAAATACCAGATGGCCGTCATCTTCGCCGGCATGGCCGCCGCTTTCGTGACCGTCCTGGCCAAACTGCCGCTGGGGGTGAGCCCGCGGGATTCGCTGATCGTGGCCGGTGGCTTGCACAAGCTGCAAGCGGTCGATTTCTCGCTCGACGTTAAGCGACGCTACACCTTCTGGTCGGGGCTATTGGGCGGCTTCTTTCTCGCGCTGTCCTATTTCGGAACCGATCAATCCCAGGTTCAGCGTTACCTGCAGGGCAGCTCGCTGCGGGAAAGCCGGCTCGGGCTGATGTTCAACGCGGTCTGCAAGATCCCGATGCAGGCTTTCATCCTCCTCCTGGGGGCGCTGATGTTCGTTTTCTATCAGTTCCAGCCCGAACCGGTCTTCTTTAACCGGGTCGCCTGGCAGCGCCAAATGGCCGGGGGAGAGAGCGGAAGGCTCCAGGCGCTGGAGCGCGAGTTCTCCGCCGTCCACGCGGAAAAACTTCGGCTGATCCAGGACTGGCTCAAAGCCAGCCGGGCCGGCGAAGCCGGCCGGGCGGAAGCGGCCCGAACGGCCGCGGTCGCCGCCAACGCGCGGGCGGAGGCGATCCGCCTGCAGGTCCAAGGGCTGATGCGTTCGGCCGATCCCCACGCTTCGGCCAATGACTCCGACTATGTCTTCATCACCTTCATCCTCAATAATCTCCCCCATGGCTTAATCGGGCTCTTGGTGGCGGTTTTCTTTGCCGCCACCATGTCCTCGAAAGCGGCGGAACTGAACGCCCTGGGTTCGACCACCACGGTCGATTTCTACCGCCATCTTTTCCGGCCGGAGGCGAGCGACGCCCACTACGTGGCGGCTTCGAAATGGTTCACCGCCTTCTGGGGCCTGGTCGCCATCTCCTTCGCCCTGTTCGCGCGCCTGGTGGAAAACCTCATCCAGGCGGTCAATATCCTTGGGTCGCTCTTCTACGGGGTCATGCTGGGTCTTTTCCTCGTGGCCTTTTTCCTCCGCGCGGTCGGGGGCCGGGCGGTGTTCTGGGGCGGACTGGCGGCGCAGGTTCTGGTCCTGGTACTCTACGCTGTTTTGCCGATCAGCTATCTGTGGTACAATCTGATCGGCTGTGGCGCTTGCGTTCTTTTCAGCCTGATCCTGCAGTCGCTCGAGGGCTCATGAGCGCGACTCCCGTGATTGGTTTTGGCCAGCAGCCGTGCGGTTTTTTCCCCCGCCGTTTTCTCGTGGCCAAGATTCGGACGGCCCGCCGCCTCCAGGCTCAAATCGGCGGAGAAATCGTCTATTTCTGCCACGACAGCGATCACGACCCGCGCGAGACCCAGACGATCCTGCGCCATCGCCGCACGGGCGAAATCGCCCGACTTAATTTTGCCTTTGCCAACAAGCTGCAGAGGAAATGGTCGCCCCTGTATCTCAAGCGCGTCCTGCCGGAGTGGAGCGAGCAGTTGTCCCGCCAACTTTCGGCCTTGGTCGAGCCGGCCTGGGTCGAGGCTTTCCGCCAGGTCCAGGCGTCCACCGTGGCGGATTTCTGCCTGGAGATGTACCGGCGGATGGGGCTCCTTGAAGGCATCCGGGTGGCGCGTTCCAGCGATCCCGCCTTTCGCCGCGCCGCTTGCGACGTCCCGGAGTTTTTCGTCGACGTTCCGTATCAAGGGGAGATCGTGCGTGCCCGCCATGAACTCGGGTTGCTCCGGCTGCACGAAGGCGGGGATTGCTACCTGACCGTGCCCACGGTGGCGTTCGGCCGGGAGCAGATCAGTCCGGCGCGTGACTCCCGGTTGGCCTGGATGCAATCTGTGCTGCACTGCACCCATTATATTGCAGGCGCCGGGGAACAGGCCTACCTTCGTCCGGAAGACGCGCCCGAGATCAACTTTGTCCCGCGTGATGTCATTGACCGCTCCGATGAAGCCTACACCGACCTTACCGCCTGAGCCCGGCTCCCTCCTCGCTTTTGGCGCCCATCCCGACGACATCGAGTTTGGCTGCGGGGGCGTAGTCGCCCGGGAAACCCAGGGCGGCCGGGCCGCCCATTTTGTCATCTGCTCCCGGGGAGAGGCGGGAACCCGGGGCACCCCGGCCGAGCGGACCGCCGAGGCCGAGAAATCGGCGGCACTCCTGGGCGCCACCGTGGAATTCCTCCAACTTGACGGCGACGCCCATTTGGAGGCGCGCCCCGCGCATGCCATTCTCCTCGCGGGCATCCTGCGCCGACGACAGCCGGCCGTGGTCCTGGCGCCGACGGTGGTGGAAAACCAGCACCCCGACCACTGCCGGTTGGGCCGGCTGGTGCGCGATGCCGCCCGCCTCGCCCGTTATGGCGGGCTGGAGGAACTGCGGCCGTGGCCGGCCCATGCCGTCGGAGCTTTGTTCTATTATGCTCTAGGAGTGGAATTTGCCCCGGCGGGGGAGCTGCCGGTTTTGGTGGACGTTTCCTCCCCGGAGGTCCTCGGTGCCTGGACGGCCGCGATGGAGGCCCACGTTTCCCAAGCCGGCGTCCGCCAATACCTCGAAGTCCAGTTGAACCGGGCGCGGCAGTACGGTCTTCGCGCCGGTGTTGGTCACGCTCTGCCGCTCTTCCCCAACGACCCGCTGGTGTTTTCGTCGCTGGCGCCGTTGACTCGGTCGGCTCGGCATTTTTAGGGCGCAATCGCATCGCCGAGGATGGCGGCTCGGCGGGCTTCGCCTGTCGTAGGAGGCGATGGGAACCTGTCGGCTTCTCTTTCGTACCTGCGCATTTTGGCTACTGGCATTGGCCTGGGTCTCGCCCGTTTTTGCGCAGGTCTCGCCGCCCACGATAGTCGTCCAACCGGCCAATCAGACGTTCACCCTGGACATTCCCTTTCTGGATGAAGCGTCGTATTATTTGGCCGACACGGCGAACGCGACGATTTTGGTCACGGCTTTGGGCACGGCGCCCCTGACCTATACTTGGTACCGTAACGGTGTGCCTTTCGCCGGCCCGGTGGATGCGGACGGCACCCTGCACGTCTTTCCCTACCTGTATGCGGTCAGCTATGCGGGCGATGTTTCCGGCCAGTTCCAGGTTTTGGTCTCACATTCCGGGGGCTCGGTCATGAGCTCACCTTCTGCCCTAGCGGTCCACCGGACCGGGCCGATTGTTCAGGAAATGAACGATCCGCAGGCGCTGGGGGAACAAAGCGTCTATGCCAATATTCTCAATGCGACTGCGCTGTCCTTTCTCCAGTTTCAATTCCTGATCGACGGCGTGGCGGTGCCCAGCGTGGCCGGGTCATACGGAGGATCGCCCGTTCTCAGCCTGCCCGTGAACTATCCCGGACTTTACCAGTTTCAGATTACGGATGCGACCGGGACCTTTACTGCCTATTCGCAGCGGATCGGCATGGATAGCCGTCTCACCAACCTGTCGGGGCGCACTTGGGTGGGCCTCGGAGCAGCGGCGGGAATAGGAGGCTTTGTCATCGCCGGTCCGCCGGGAATTGCGAAAAAAATATTAGTGCGGGCGGTCGGTCCAAGCTTGTCCGCGTTGGGGGTGAGCGCGCCGCTGGCGCGGCCGACTTTGACCGTCTATGACGGAACTGGAGCGATGCTAGCGACGAATTCCGGCTGGACCACGGTGTCGGACCCTGGCGCCACCGCAGCCGCCGCGGCCTCGGCGGGGGCTTTTGCTCTGGCAGCCGGAAGCGCTGATTCGGCACTCCTCCTGAACCTTGTCTCGGGGGCGTATTCCGCCGTGATTACTAGCGGCGATGGAACCCCGGGGATTGCCCTGGTCGAAACCTACGAAATTAATGCGTCCGACGACCAGCCGTTGCTGAACCTTTCCGAACGCGGCTGGGTTGGCCAGGGCGAATCGGTCCTAATCGGCGGTCTGACGGTCGGCGGGATCCAGCCCATTCATGTCCTGATCCGGGCATCCGGTCCGGCCTTGGCGGCCTTTGGCGTCGCCGGCGTGCTGGCCCAGCCGTCGCTGCAGATTGTCAACGCCTCCGGAGCAGTCGTGGCGACCAACGCTGGCTGGAGCACGGACGCCAATGCCACCCTGATCGGGCAAGCCGCCGCTGCGGCCGGAGCTTTTCCCTTCCCGCCGGGAAGCGCCGATTCCGCGGTCTTAGTTTCGCTGCCGCCGGGCGCGTATAGCGCGGTGGTTTCCGGGATCAATGGGGCGGTGGGAGTCACGCTTTTGGAATGTTACCAAGTGCCTAATTGACACAAATTCCGCTCGCGTGTCGCCGCCCGATAGGAGTCCGTTACCCCGAATTTAGTGTTCTTTTGGAGCCGACCCCGAAAGATTAAGGTCAGCATGGCATCGGACGGCGCCCTTCGCATCGGCATCACCTGTTACCCGTCAGTCGGCGGCAGCGGCATTCTCGCTTCCGAATTGGGCGAGGAGCTGGCCAAACGCGGGCACGAGATCCATTTTATCAGCTACGAGCGGCCGTTTCGCCTGCCGTCCGACGCTCCGCGGATGCACTTTCATCCGGTCGTGATCAACGATTACGGCCTGTTCAAGTATCCCGACTACACTCTCCCGCTCTCCGTGAAAATGGCGGAAGTGAGCCGGGACTGCGGTTTGGACATCCTGCATGTCCATTACGCCGTGCCGCACGCCACCGCGGCGATCCTCGCCCGCTCGATGCTGCCGCCGGCGTTCCAGCCGAGGGTCGTGACCACCCTGCATGGGACCGACACAACTTTGCTTGGGCGCGATGCCGGCTATGGGCCGGCCATTCGCCATGCGCTCGAATGCTCCGATGCAGTGACCACGGTCTCGGAGTTTCTTGCCGGAGAGACCCGCCGGCTCCTGGCGATCGAGCGTCCCATCGATGTCATCCACAATTTTTCCGCGCCCCGCCGGCCCGGGCGCTCGCGCGAGGAAGTGCGGCGGGAGCTGGGCGTTGGCCCGGAGGCGCTGATTTTCCACGCTTCCAATCTGCGCCCGGTCAAGCGGATCGATCTGCTCCTGGCCACGATTGCGCGCATTCGGCCCCGGGACAGTTTCAAGCTTTTGATTCTGGCCGGGGGAGACTTCACGCCGTTCACCGAGGAGGTCCGCCGGCTCGGGCTCGCCGATCGGGTGATCGTCCGGGAGAGTATCCTCGAGATGGGCGAGTACCTTCAGGCGGCCGATCTCGGCTTGTTCACGTCGGACACGGAGAGCTTCTGCTTGGGGATTCTCGAGGCGATGTGCTTCGCTTGTCCCAGTGTGGCGACGGCGGTGGGAGGAATCCCGGAGGTGGTGGTGCCAGGCGAGACCGGACTCTTGGCGCCCGCGGGGGATGCCGACGCTCTGGCCCGGGCGGTCGAGTCGCTTTTGGCGGATCCTCTCCGTCGCCAGGCGATGGGCGAGGCCGGCCGTCGGCGGGCGCGCGAGTATTTCTCGGCGGAGGTTATCGTTCCCCGCTATGAAGCACTCTATCGCCGGGTGGGCGGGTCAAAACCGGCATTATCCTGAGCGATACGCCCATACGAGTCGTTAAGATCGTCAGCCACCATGCTTTCCCAACCAGCGACTGGCAGATCTAGCTTCGCGGCCAGGAGGGATTGTCGCCGGGCTTCAGCTTGGTAGTCGCCGGGCGCAATGCCTTCGAGCGTGATCGAAACGGCCATGAAGAAAGGCGGTGGAGAAATTCGATGTCTTGCAAGACCGGCATGCAGGCGACGCCCTTACGGCCCGGCTATGCGACCAGCGGTATCTCCAGAAAAAGTGCCGCATCCCGCATTCGTCGATCGTCAGTGTAAAGGGGGCCTGCGATGGTGGAAAGATAGGTCGCCAGATGGATAGCATCGAGCGTTCGAAGCAGCACATGGGGATAAACATCGAGCATCACTCTTTTGGCGCTTTGCATTATTATACGATCGAGCGGGATTAGATGGATATCACGCGCATGGACTTGGCGCTCAAACTCAGACCAGGACTTCTCTCTTTCTTTTGACGAAATTATTCCCGTCTGCTCTTTGCGCAGAAGGGCTGAGAGCATTTCGGCATAGACGATCTCGGATGAGGCCAAGAATGAGCCCGACGCTCGCTCAACCCATTCGTCTGAATCGGATTCGCGCACGAAGAATTTCGCGAGAATGGAGGTATCAACGTACATGGACGATCAAGGTCCGCTATCGCGCTCAGCTCTAATACCCGGCGTGGAACTTGGGGTCACACGCATGCTCCTGAGGAATTTCCAATTGGGCTGATACGGCTTTCCGCCGATGGCAGGCTTATAGCCCACGATCATCGCAATCGGAATCCCGTCGCTCGCGATGACAATCTCTTCGCCATTGGATGCTCTTTTTAAGAGCTGTGACCACTGATCCTTTGCCTCGCGGACACCTAGGACGTCGCGTCGCAATCCATAGTGGGCGGCATCCTCTTTTATCTGATGGTCAGCTTTAGCCGAAACGGCTTTCGGTCGTGTTCGTGGCGGTACACGCTCCATAATTTTATGGTGGCCTCATGAGGCCATCCCGTCAAGTTAGGAGCCTTTAAAACGGGATGCTGATCGCACCCAACTTTTGCCGTTTGGCCGTTCATTTAGCCGAGGACTCAAGAAAAACTCCCGTCAGCGGATGAAAATCCAACAGATTGTCATACCACCCTTTAACTTCCGGCCGGCGCAAAGTTACGCGGACGTATTGGTAGATCGGCGCCATCGGACATTCCTCAGTTAGGATGGCCTCGCAGCGCTGATAACAGGCATAGCGCCGCGATGTATCTGCCGTGGCTTGGGCTTCATGGAGGAGACGGTCGTACTCCGCATTCTTCCAACCCGTTTGGTTATTCCCGCTGTCGCTCGCCATGATGTCCAAGAAGGTGCTGGGGTCGAGATAGTCGCCGGTCCAGGCGAAGCGGGCGATGGTATAGTCCATCCGCCGCAAGCTGTCGCTCCACACCTTGGCCTCCTGGTTGTAGATGCCGACATCGACCCCGAGGTTTTTCCGCCACATCTGCTGGATCGCCTCGGCCACTTGGCGATGGGTGTCATTCGTGTTGATCAGGATGGAAAGGTGGGGGAAGCCTTTGCCGCCCGGGAAACCGGCAGCCGCCAGCAGACGCCGAGCCAGGGCGATATCCGTTCGCAGGTAGGCCTGGGCTGTGAAGCCGGCCAAATCGGGCGGCGTAAAATTGCCGGCCGGCTTCTGGCCGCCGCGGATCACATTTTTGACGATGCTTTCCCGATCGATCGTCATGGCGAGAGCCCGTCGGACCCGAGCGTCATTGAGCGGCGGCCGCGTGACGTTGAAGCGGTAGACGCCAGTGGCGAGATAGGTGCCGATATGGATCAGGTCGGGGTGATCCCGCCGGTACACCGCGACCTTGGAGGCCGGCACCTGCGCCGTCAGATGAATCTGGCCGGAGCGGAACGTCCGCTCCTCCGCGTCCATGTCCTCGATGGGATAGTAGACGACTTCGTTGAGCTTGACCGTGTTTGCCTGCCAGTAGGTCGGGTTGCGCACGACGCGGATGTACTGATGGGGCTTCCACGCCCGGAGGACGAAGGGGCCGTTGCTGACCATGTTGCCCGGGCGGGTCCACGGGGTGCCCCGTTCATCGCTCCGGCCAAATCGCTCGATCGTCTTGGGCGGCACCGGGTACCAAGCCGGGTGGCAGGTCATGGCCGGAAGATAGGGGACCGGATGCTCCAGCGTCAGGACGAGGGTCCGAGGGTCGGCGGCGCGCGCCCCGATCAACGCCGGATCGTGGATCTTGCCCGCGTTGAAGTCCTGGCCGTTCTTGAGCGCATAGAGAAAGTAGGCGTATTCGGCTCCGAAGGCGGGGGCCAACAGCCGGCGGTAGGCAAAGACGAAATCGGCGGCGGTGACGGGCTGGCCATCGGACCAGCGCGCGTCCGGCCGCAGATGAAAGGTCCAGGTCAGGTTGTCCTCCGAGACTTCCCAGCGTTCGGCCACGGCCGGGATCGGCTCGCAGGTTTTCGGGTCGTATTGGGTCAGGCCTTCAAAGAGGGCCATGACCACATTCTGGACCTGGGTGTCCGCCACGGTCTGGGGGTCGAGGTCAGCCGGCTCGCTCAGATTGCCGCAGTACAGGATCTGATCGCGATTGCCGGACTCGACCTTGGCCTCGTGCCGGGAGCAGGCGGCAGCACTTACGAGCAGAAGCACAAAGCCGAGTGAGCGAAGACAGAGGGACGAGGCCATGAGGGACGTTGCCGCCGACGCTACAGCTCCCCGCTGAAGCTCGGCCACCTTTTAAATATCGCGACCTAAATAAATGCGCATTGGGAGTCTATGGCGCGAGATGAGCAGCGTCCGACTAACTGTGGGGTCTGCACCCTAGGCGGAAATGAGTAACTTCTTGTCTCTAGAATAACCGTCGGGATGGCGGCATCATGGGCCCGCCATCCCTCATGCATCGCACGGTCAAACTGCCCTATCGCGCCGGTTCCGATTTTTTCCCGGTTCTGGCTGAGCTGAGGCGCCGGCAATCCCGAGTGATCAGGACCGCCTATTGCCGGCTGTGTGACGGCATGGCCCAGAAGAAACTGTATTTGGCTCTCCGGACCTACGGTAGGACAAGGAATAAACACCTGGCTGGTACTTTCGGGAATCTCCCGAGCAAAATCGCTGCACCGCCTCCGACCGGACGGCAAGGTCGTGTTCGGCGGAAGAAAAGCTCTGATCGAACGAAGCCGGGGAAAAATCACGGAATCGGAATGGAAACATAAGCGCCTGTCGCCCCTGATCATTGAAGGCCATGCCAAGAGCTTCGGGCACCAAGGCGGCAATCATTTGGTGACCCTCGACGCTCGCCATACTCAGCTCATTTTCCATGGCCCGGAAAGGAAAAATTACATTTTTGCCTTGAGGCTGTCCCGGCGCAGTCGTTCCTACCGCCGGCGGCTTGAGCAACTTCAGCTCCGCTGCGAGACGCAGCGGGACACTCCGTTTTCCGTCTCCCTCACCGATACGGAGGTTTCGATCAGCTGGGAGACTCGAATCTCACCCCAGGAGTCAGTTGCCGATCCCCGACGTACCGTGTCGCTCGACCTCAATCCCAGTAGGATCGGCTGGACCGTCGGGGAGAAGAGCAAGCCGGGGTGCCGCTGCCTTGCGTGGGGGATTTTCGAATTTCCCGAGCTCAATCGCCGGCTGAGGGTAGCCTCGACCGATCGCCGTGCCATCGCCCAGAATGACAAACGGGCTTATGAGCTGTCGATTCTCGCCAAAAGCGTAGCTTTAATCGCTCACCATTACGCCGCTCAGACCGTTGTCACCGAGCGCCTCCAGCTTCTAGCCCAAGATCACGGCCGCGGCCGCCGGTTCAACCGACTCCTCAATCAGTGCTGGTTCAAACGGGGTTTCCTCCAGCCACTCCAGCGCCGGCTGGAGGAAGGCGGTTTGCGCTTGGCCCAGGTAAACCCGGCTTACTCGTCTCGGATCGGCAATCTCCTTTGGGCCGATTCCCTGCAGATTCCGGATCCCGCCTGCGCCGCCCTGGAAATCGGCCGGCGCTTCCACGATCCGCTTCCCCCTACGCCAGACACCCGCAAACCTCCGTCAAAGCCCAACGCCGACCGCCTCCGGAAGGATGGTCGGCGGGTGACCGAGCAATCGGCCGCCCTTGGCGGATGGAAGCGGGTGTGGAGTCAACTAAACCCACTGGCGCGGGATACGCCGCGCCAAGCCTGGAGACGCCGGCGTCGGTTTCTCCCCTCCGGGCTCTCACGCCGCCTTTCGGTCAGGGAACAGCGCTCTCAGGTGCTGCATTTTGATCCTCGGTCGGGAACGTCGGATGTCTTTGGGCTCGATTTTAATCTGCTCGGAGCCGATTGATCGATGCGTAATTACTTACGACGTTGCGTATATTATCGGCATTTTTCGTGCCGGCCCGTCACTTTCCCCGCCCCATGAAATACCGGTACCGTGTCCTGGCCTTTCTGTTTGTCCTTTCGATCATCACCCTGCTGGACCGGATTTGTATTTCGGTGGCCGGGAGCCAGATCGAAACAGACTTGGGCCTGAGCTCGAGCCAATGGGGCTGGATCCTCGGGAGTTTTGCGCTGGCCTACGGTATCTTCGAACTTCCCTCCGGCGCCCTGGCCGACCGCATCGGCCCGCGCCGGGTCCTGACCCGGATCGTGCTGTGGTGGTCGGCTTTCACGAGCCTGACCGGGATCGCCCGGGGCTTCAGTTCGCTGCTGGCCGTGCGCTTTTTATTCGGAGCGGGGGAGGCGGGCGCCTATCCCTGCGGCGCGGCCAGTGTGGTCCGCTGGTTTCCGCGCGGGGAAAATGGCCGCGCCCAAAGCATCATCTGGATGGGCGGCCGGCTGGGCGGCGCCCTTACGCCTCTGCTGGTCGTGCCGATCATGCAGCTGTTCGGCTGGCGGGTCGCCTTTCTTGCCTTCGGCTTTCTCGGCGCGGCCTGGGCCGGGGTCTGGTACCTGTGGTTTCGCGACTGTCCGGCCGAGAAGTCCGGGGTTACGCCGACCGAGCTGGAGGAAATCGGGGAAGCGGGGCAAGTGCGGGAGGCCGGAGGTGCGGTGCCCTGGCGGCGGGTCTTTTCCACCCCGAATCTCTGGTGGATCATGCTGATGTATCACACCTATTGCTGGCTGGGCTATTTCTTCCTATCGTGGATGCCCACCTTTCTCATCCGAGGGCGGGGCTACACCCCGGCCGATCTGGTCAAATTTACCTGGCTGCCCTTTGTTCTGGGCGGCATCTGCTGTTTTTTGGGCGGAATTGCGAGCGACGCCTTGGTCAAGCGCATTGGGCTGAAGTGGGGGCGGCGGCTCATCGGTCTGGCCGGGCTGGGGGCGGCGACCTGCTTCATCCTCTGCGCCACCCAGACCCGCGACAAGGTCCTCACCGTCGTCTGGATCGGCCTGGCCTTCGGCGCCTGCGATTTCATGCTACCGGCCGCCTGGGCGGTCTGCCTTGACATCTCGGGGGTCTACGCCGGCACGGTCTCGGCGGCCATGAACTCCGCTGGACAGCTCGGCTCGTTCTTCACCTCCGTCGTCTTTGGCTACGTCGTGAGCGCGACCGGCTCCTACGACGCGCCCCTCTACCTCCTGGCGGCGATGGCGGCCGTCAGCACCCTGCTTTGGTTCAAGATCGATCCCACTATCCCGGTATTGGCGGAACCGGCCTGATCGGCGAAACCGAGCAGCGGATTTGCTTGCCCCCACCGGAGTCGCTTTCTCTATCCACCCGTATGAAAACCTGTCTGCTTGCGGTCCTGGCCCTGGTTTCAGGCCTTGGGACTGCGCAGGCCCAGCTGGCGGGTCCGGCCCAGCTCCTCGGCCCCTGGCATGCGACCGAGGGGCCGTCCTGGGACCCGGCGGGCTACCTTTACTATGTTTCCCACGATCGCATCTCGCGGTGGGATCTCCGGCACCCGCCCGAAACCTTTCGCCTCGGCGCCGGCCGGCCGGGCAGCTCGCTGGTCGATCCCCAGCGCCGGCTTTTGGTCTGCGAGTCGGGTGCGCGCCGCATTACGCGGATCGAGCGGGACGGTTCGACTACGGTCCTGGCCG
>Ga0302320_10012878_pt1 | contig 17508 bp, 13 predicted proteins | sample Bog_T0_3_FD_202130 | JGI IMG/M metagenome (GOLD analysis project Ga0302320, IMG submission 202130) | Peat permafrost microbial communities from Stordalen Mire near Abisko, Sweden - Bog_T0_3 | ecosystem: Environmental > Terrestrial > Soil > Wetlands > Peat | place: Sweden: Abisko, Stordalen Mire...
TGGGCAGCTACCAGCGCGAGGGCGAGACGCTGAGTGTGCGCGCGCTGCGCTTCAGCGACGCCAGCGGGGCTTATGGAGCGTATTCCTTCTATCGCCAGAACAACTGGGCCAAGGAAGAGATTGGCACGGGGGCAACATCAGACCACAACCGGGTGCTGTTTTGGGTGGGCAATACGGTGATGGACGCGACGTTTTCACGCATCAGCCCGATGAGCGGGTCGGAGTTGCGCGAACTGGCCGGCCAGTTGCCCGCACCGGAGGGCGGCAAGGCGCTGGCGCCTCCGATTCTGGCTGACCTGCCGCATGGCAGTCTCGATGGCCAGACGACGCACTATGCGCTGGGAGCAGCGGGTTATAGCGGAGCAGGCGGAGTGCTGCCGCCGGAGCTGGTGGGCTTTGATCGCGGCGCGGAGGCGGTGACCGCCAACTACACGCTGCGTTCGGGCGTGGCTACGCTGACCGTCATCGACTATCCGACGCCGCAGTTGGCCGCGGCTGAGGAGACGAAGATTCGCGATTACATCCATGCGGGCAAGCAGGCGCAGCCAGCCTGGCCCAAGCCGCTGGTGGACTCCGACACGGCCTCGCTGGAGGTGAAGCGCAGCGGGCCGCTGGTGGCGCTGGTCTCTGGCGACGCCACACCCGAAGAGAGCCACAAGCTGCTGGCCGCGGTTCACTACGAGTTGGATCTGATGTCGATTCCGCAACAGATGGAGTCCGAGGTCGCGAAGACCGGCAAGCTGCTGTTGGGGATTGCCGCCCTGGTGGCGATCGGGTGCAGCGCGGCGATTCTGTTGGGATTTTTTCTGGGCGGCTTCCGGGCGCTTTACCGAATAGCGCGCGGCCGGCCGGCTTCGTCGGTTTATGATGTGGAGTTTACCAGCCTGAATCTGCAGAAGCGATGGGAAGAAGATTCGCTTGGAAACGCAGGGGCAGATTTCAGGGGGCAGCGGGAGAAAAAACCTGGACAAAAAAGGGAATAAAGCCGACAAAACACCCTGAAAAGAAGGTGCTCTGCCTAAAGAAAAAGGCGAAGAGACGACGAACAAGGGTCCTGTGAATTTCCCCAGGGTCCATTGTCAATCTATTGAATATAAAGCCCTTATTTCTTCCTCGATTTTGTCTTGACACTCCCTTCCTATCCACCTACTATGCAGCCAGAAAGTTCTGATGGTTTTGCCTCCGTTGGGACTATTCTCCCTGAGGAAGGAGCTGCCCTGTTGCCGGGCGGCTCTTTCCGTTTTTGCACAGGCGGCAGGGCGGCGCCATTTTCGTGCTGGCTGATCGACTCAGCCGGGCGCAAATAGACCCGCAGCCTCCAGCAGTGCGCAAAATTTATCCTGGCGGCCATGCGAGCGGGCGGCCACCGAGGAGGTGGACGTGGAGATGATCCACGGTTTGTCCGCCGTCTTCGCCGGTGTTGATCACTACGCGGTAACCTTTGCCGAGGCTTTTATCGCTGGCGATCTGGGCAGCAGCCCAGAGCAGGTGGCCGAGCAGGGCGCGGTCGTCCGGGCTGCACTCAGCGAGCGAGACGATGTGCTCGCGCGGCGCGACGAGAATGTGCACCGGCGCCTGCGCGTGGATGTCGGCGAAGGCGTAGCACAGCTCGTCTTCGTAGACTGCGGTGGAGGGAATGCTTCCGTCAACGATCTTGCAAAAGAGGCAACTCATAGCGTGTTCAGTGTACAGGAACGGGACAGTATTATGACAGAGATGTGAGGTTTTTTATGGAAACTGCGAAAAACAATTGATTCGAATAGATGAGCGCGGCAATCCGCCGACCTCAGTAGCGATTGACGAGCGCGGCGGGCGGCGGGCCAATCTTGCCTCCCAGCAGCCAATCTAATGGCCGTTTTATATCTTCCTCGCGCGCCTGGCCGAGGATGCGGACAATGATCTCGCCCTGCTCGTCCAGAATCAAAGTGGCAGGCAGCTCATTGCCCAACCCGGCGCGCTCCAGCATCTCCAGATCCGCGCCCAGCCAAAGATCCATATCGAGCTTCTGCCGGCTCAAGAACTGGTTGATCTTTTCGCGGTCCTTGGCTTCATCCGCCGAAACCGCGATAAAGCGGATCTTCTTATCGGCATACTTCCGGCTCAGGCTGGAGAGCAGCGGCAGCTCTTCTCTGCACGGCGCGCACCACGTGGCCCAGAAGTTGAGCACGACAATGGAGCCGCGCAGCTCCGCGATCTTGTGTGTGTTGCCCGCCAGATCCTTCAACTCAAGGTTCGGCGTACGCTTTGCTTGCGCCGCGGGAATGAGGCAGCAGACGAGACAAGCTGTGAGGATGCGAAGCGATATTTTCATTTTGCCTCCTCTTGATTGTGTCGAAATGCAAGACTCTATCCCACCCATTCCGCGAAAAACGCGGAATGGATGGGCACGGCGTTTCAAAACTTCGGATCCGAATCAATAGTCAGCGGTTCAGAAGCGGTGCGTCCAGCTTGCCAGCCACACCCACTGCGCAAATGCGGCGTCGCCATGTGTGCCATAGACGGAGTCAGGATAGCTGGCGGTGCGATCGCGGTGAATAGCTTTGTAGACGCCGGCGGTGAGCAGGTCGGCGCCGTGCACGTACTGCCCGGCCGGCCCTGCTGATACGGCGAAGCCCGGCCTGCGGAAGCCGTCGTTGCTGTTGGGAAAGAGATTCTTGGCCGGGACGCCTTCGTCACGTGGGCCAAAGGTCGCGCTCAGCCCCTTTACGTGGCTTATGGGAAAAGATACGCCCGCCTCCATCAAATACTGGTCGGAGATGGCGACGTAGTTATCCAGCGGAGTGGTGGTGGAGAGTGTTGCGCCGCGCTGAATGCCGTTGGTGCCGCCCTGCGTGGCGATATAGTCGCCGTCGGTATAGAAGACCAGTGACTTGCCCTGGCGCAGATAGCCCATCCATTGCGTCACCATGCCCCAGCCGCCGTTGCCGGGCTGGATCGAATAGTCCACGGGCGCGGTCACTTCCACCGCCGCACCGGTGCCGGTGGTGTTGGTGTTCACGGTATTTTGCACATCGTCGTTGCCGGTGGGCATCAGCAATCCCAGGCCGACGGAGAAGTTATTGCGCGGAGCGTGCTCCGGATTGCGAATCCAGTAATTGGCGCCGAGGATAGTGTCGCCGAGGCCCGTCGAGGCGTACTTGATGGGCGAACTCTGCCCTTTGCGCGTGGCAAAGAGCCAGGGCGCATCGATCTCGAAGCTGATCTTCGGCGTCCACTGGTAAGTGAGGTTGATGGTAATCAGATTGATCTTGTTCTGCACCTGGCTGCGGGCCTGGGCGCGGTATTCCTGGTAGACATCGCCGACATAGTGCTGGTAAGAGAACTGGTGGCGCTCGCCGACGGTGATTTGCAGGTGGCCCGGCTCCAGCGTTCCGCCCTGATTGGTGGGCAATCCGCTCTGCTCGGGCGAGCGCGCCAGGATGCAGCCCTGCGCGGACAATTGCACAGCACACAGGGAGAGCGCGGCTGCAGCCGCAAAGAGCCGCAACACTCGCGCAGCGGGATTGGGAAGATGGGTTGGATTCTCGAAGCGAAGATGCGATTCACTGGTTTGCATATTCTGGTGACCTCTCTTGAAATGGGGAATTTGCTTGCGGGGACGTTTGGAGCGCGGTGGCGGCACGAAGGGGATCGGGCGCTGAAGCGCTATCCGCCAATAACCGCTCCTTTCTGTCCTCTGCTGGCAAGCGTAACGGTTGGGCGCGGGCGGCGCATCGGTGAAAGGGTGGAGAGTTCTCTGATCCATTGGTTGCAGAGAAGTGCAGGTGCGCAGGGAATTTTGGCGGCGGCCTTTGCCGCGCTCGCCCTCTCTGCTGTTAGAATTTGCGCATGGAAACCATCCAATACAACTTGCCGCAAAATCGCATTCCGCTTGCCTGGTACAACATTGCCGCCGATCTGCCCACGCCGATGGCGCCTCCGCTGCATCCAGGAACACTGCAACCGCTGGGTCCGGACGACCTGGCGCCGCTGTTTCCCATGAGTCTGATTCTGCAAGAAGTGAGCCAGGAACGGGAGATTGAGATTCCCGGCGAAGTGCGGCAGTTGTATGCGCAATGGCGGCCCTCGCCGCTCTTCCGGGCGCGCCGGCTAGAGAAGGCGCTGGATACGCCGGCGCACATTTATTACAAGTACGAGGGCGTAAGCGCGGCCGGCTCGCACAAGCTGAACACCGCCGTGGCGCAGGCCTATTACAACAAGAAGGACGGCACCAAGCACCTCTCCACCGAGACGGGCGCGGGCCAATGGGGCTCGGCGCTCTCGATGGCCTGCGCCTTCTTCGGCCTCGATTGCAAGGTATACATGGTGCGCGTGAGTTATGACCAGAAGCCTTATCGGCGCGCGCTGATGGAGGCCTTCGGCGCTCGCGTGACGGCCAGCCCCAGCAATGAGACAGAGTCGGGGCGCGCCATTCTGGCCGCGCATCCTGATTCCAACGGCTCGCTCGGTATTGCGATTTCAGAGGCAGTGGAGATGGCGGCCAAAGACCCGAACACCAAGTACGCGCTGGGCAGCGTGCTCAATCACGTGCTGCTGCATCAGACGGTGATTGGCCTGGAGGCGATTGAGCAGATGGCGCTGGCCGGCGACGATCCCGACGTGATCATCGCCTGCGCGGGCGGCGGATCGAACTTTGCGGGCCTCGCGATGCCCTATGTGGGCCGCAAGATCAAGGGCCAGAGCAACGCGCGCATCGTGGCAGTGGAGCCGGCGGCCTGCCCCAGCATGACCAAGGGCAGGTTCGTCTATGACTTTGGCGATACCGGCCACCTGACGCCGCTGGTGAAGATGCACACGCTCGGATCGACCTTTGTTCCGCCGGGAATTCATGCGGGCGGGCTGCGCTATCACGGCATGGCGCCGCTGGTCTCGCACGTGCTCGATCTGGGTCTGGCCGAGGCGGCGACCGTGCAGCAGTTGGACGCCTTTGCCGCCGGGATTCAGTTTGCCCGCTCCGAGGGCATCATCCCCGCGCCGGAGGCCAACCACGCCGTCGCCGAGGCGATCAACGAAGCTCTGCGCGCCAAAGCCGAGGGCAAGCAGCGCACCATTCTCTTCAGCCTCAGCGGCCATGGCCACTTCGATATGCAGTCCTACATCGCCTATCAAGCCGGCAAGCTGGAAAACTACGAATATCCGGCCGAAGAGATTGCCATGGCGCTGGCCGGACTGCCAAGTGTGGGTTAGCGGCAGTGAACTGAGTTAGCGCGGCAGTCAACTGAGTTAGCGCGCTGTCATCCTGAGCGAACGGGGCCCCAGGCGCTCTTCAGCCTGGGGTGGTGAGTCGAAGGATCTGTGGTTGTTCTTCATCGAACTTCTGACTCGCCAAACTAGGTCACTGTCCGTGTGAATCTGTACCAGCTCCGTGCCCCATCCTTTCGCCTTTTTTCTGGCGAAAGGGTGGGATAGCATAAATCTCAAGGAACAAAATCATGCGGTCAGAGACTTGGTGACGAACATCACGTTCTGGGGACGCGATAGATTCTGATACTATTGTCCTGCATTTCATTTGCAAGCCATTCCGCGCTGAAATTCATCCCAGCTCAGAGTGCGCACCTACAGAAGGAGCAATCTCATGTTCGTAATCTCCCCTGTTTTGCGTCTGCGGGTTCTGCTCGCCGCGGGACTCATCGCCCTCACGTCGTTCTCAGCCAGCCAAGTGGCGATTGCGCAGGCCAATCCCCCTCAAGACGGCCCGCAAGTGGATTGCCCAATGACGGATACTGTGGCACAGTGCGTTGCATTGCTGCCTTCGACAGGCGGAATCATTAACTTACAATCTGGAACTTATATAAGCGGATGGTCTGAGTTATCAGGTAAATTCTTGACTGTGCCCGACATAGCGCTTATGGGGGCAGGCATGCCCCAGATTGGTTCAACGTCACTTATTTCCGGGAGCGGGACGATCATTCAAGGCCCACTTCCGGTTGGATCTGACAATTTCACGGCGAATAACCTGGGCGTGGATGTTGGCCCAGCGGTGATTGCGAACCAATTCGGCGGCACAGCGCAGGATGGAATTGCCGCCGAACAGTATAACTCATGTGGAATAGGCAATTGCCAATGGCAGAACTGGGATATTGAAAACGTCTCCGTAATTGGGCAATCTCCCGGAGCCTTGACTCACGCGGTTGTCATTACCGGAGTTAATAACTTAATCATCAAGAACCTGCACACCCAGTTCAATACCCACGGGCTGGCAACAAACGGATCGACCAATGTAAACGTGGATGGGCTTTACGGACGTGGTCATCAAGGGGACTGCTGGATCATCAAGTCGGGCGATGCCATGACTATCAACACAGACCATGTGATCGGGAGCAACATTAACTGCTCTTACTATTCGGTTCCGGGAAGCAGCACTGCCGGCGATACGGATTGGGGCATACATTTTCAGGCTGAATCTGGAGGAAATGTACAGAATGTCACCATTGACGGAGTTAATTGTCAAGGGATGCGCTTCAACTGCATCGTAACTGATCCTTTTACCGGTTTGTATGTAAAGAATGTCACTATTACAAACTATCTATCGGCCGGATCTGGCCAGTACGACATAACCCTGGACGGGGAAAATACGGGGGGAAACACTGTAGGGTTTCAACTGTCGGATGGATTTATCCAGAACGCTGGTGGAGGAGCAATCAGCATCCCGCCCTCTTCGGAGAATATATTATTCAGCGGTATTGACATTGACACCGGGACGGGCAGCGGAGTTGCCGGAATATATAATGCTGGCATCAGTTCAGTATTCATGGATATGGTCTTCTCCAGCCCCCCGCCGGGAAACCGCCTTTTCTACAATGACGCAGGAGGGAGGATTTGGACACACAATATTACAAACACAACAGGCAGCACATCTTATTTTATTCTTGAAAACGGAGGTCCTGGGGCATCCACGACATTCGACAACGGATGCAGTTTTCAGGCTCCAACTCAGGTTTATGATGAGATTGAATGTGACTTGACCTTAACAGTGACTCCCAGATCATTCAACATCACCACGACGCAGACTCTTTCGGTGACGGTAACAGTCAGCGGCAACCCCACGCCAACTGGTTCTGTTACTGTATCGGGCGGCGGCTACACATCCACGGCGGCAACGCTGAGCGGCGGCAGCGCCACCATCAACATTCCCGCAGGTTCGCTGGCAGCGGGCAGCGATACGCTCACGGCGAGTTACTCGCCGGATGCGAATAGCTCCTCAACTTACAACGGCGCAACGGGTGTTTCCTCGGCGGTGACGGTAACATTGCCCAATCCCGCGCCGGCCATCAGCAGCCTTTCTCCGGCCTATGCCAGCGCAAGTGGCGCGGCCTTCACGCTCACCGTCAACGGAACTGGTTTCGTAGCCAACTCGACGGTCAACTGGGGCGCGACAGCACTTACTACGACTTATGTCAGCGCGAGCAAACTTACCGCCGCAGTGAGCGCCTCGGAGATAGCTTCCGCAGGCACTTCGCCGGTGACGGTTATAACTCCCGCTCCGGGCGGAGGAACCTCGAATGTGCTGACCTTCGAGATCGACTCCTCTAACTCCACGGGTACGCCGCCCTCCTTCAGCGTGGCCACAGCGGTCGTTGCGGCCGGCTCGCCGGCGAGTTATGCGGTCACTCTGCCGTCATCGGTGACCGCGGCTACCGTGAGCTGCCTCAACTTACCCACGGGCGCCAGTTGCAGTTACTCCGGCGGTACGGTGACGATCACTACCTCATCGTCAACGCCGGCAGGCACCTATCAGATCATTGTCGTCTTCAACGAGACCGTGATTGCCGCGACAGGCTTGTGGATACTGCTGCCGATTCTGCTGCTGCCGCTGTACTTTGCGCGCAAGCGGCTCACTCGGCGCGGCGCATGGCTCACTGCTTGCGTAGGGTTGGTTGTGCTCACCGCGTCGGCCACGATTATCGGCTGCGGCGGGGGCGGATCATCGACTAACAATCAGCCACCGCCGCCACAGACCTATCAAGTAGTCAGTTCGGGAACGGTGACTCTGACGGTGCAATAGGGAAGCCAGAATACCAGGTCTTGGAAGCGATTCTTGAACATTGCATGCAAGCGCAGCAAAGAGGGAAAACGCTTGTATGAAAAGCTGCTGGTGGAGGAGCGAATTGACAAAATATCTCGACGTGTAAAGTTTTATATTTGTAATATTGCTGGAAATTGCGTATGGTAATGGTGGAGCAATTGGAGTACCCAGCGCGATGCCGCCCGTTGGCAGCGCAGCGGTTGAGCCAGTTGCCTGAGTCAACCAGGGGGAATAAGTACATGGCGATTTCAGATATTCTGGCAAGCATCGATCACGATCTTGCCAAGTTGCAGCAGGCGAAAGCCGTGCTGAGTGGCGTGGCAGCGCCGGTAGCGAAGCGGAAGCCCGGCAGGCCCAAGAAGGTAGTGGTGGCTGCCCCGGCGGTTGAGAAGCCAGCCAAGAAAAAGAGGAAACTCAGCGCCGAAGGCCGGAAGCGGATCGCGGAGGCCGTCAAGAAGCGTTGGGCTGCGCAGAAGGCTGGCGTCAAGTAAGCAGCAAAACTTGTCAGAAAACTGGGCTGGCGTGTGCTCTCAGGCGCGTCAGCTCATTTTCTTCTTCGTATCCTCTTCCGGCCACAGCGGTGGCTGGATGGCGCGGGTACGCTTGTGCCTGAGGTCGGCCAGGATGCGGGACCAGTAAACTATGCCGCGCTCGGCCCGCGTCAACCGAAGCTTTGCCTCCCGAAGTTTGCGTTCAGCGTAACGCAAGCGGCGGCGTTCGGCTTGTTCGAGTTTTTTGTTTTCGGGCATAGATTCAGTATTTCAGAATAATACGCGCTGGCGCAGCAGGCCGTGGCCCCATGGCCGTTTAGATGATCATCTCGCTGTCAGCAGGTTATGCGCAACTGACAAGCAAGTTTCGCTAGGTGTTCGCATTGCAGCCGTCGTCAATGTTGTGCCCGGACGGGTATAATGGCCATGTCTGCCCGGTCAATCACTTTTCGCACCCGTAGGCGAAAGGAGCATCATGCAAAACACATCCAGGCGAAGTTTTCTCCTGCGAACAGGACTCGTTACCGCAGCCTCCGCCGCACACCCTCTCTTCAACTTTTCTCAGGCCTCAAAGTCCCCATTCAAAATATCTGTTATCAACGATGAAATCTCACCGGATTTTGACCACGTATGTCACGTTGTCTCCCGCGATTTCGGCTTGAGTTGGATTGAACTACGCTCCATGTGGGGCAAGAATATCACCGCTCTGGCCTCAGCCGAGATCGACGAAGCGCAAAAGATCCTGGCTAAATACAATCTTCGCGTAACTGACATAGCCAGTCCGCTCTTCAAGACCAGTTGGCCGGACGCGCCTGTCTCCAAATATGCCTCCAAGGGAGATATGCACGGAGCGGCTGAGGTTACATTCAAGCAGCAGGATGATATTCTCGAAAAGTCGATTGCCCTTGCAAAACAATTCAAGACGAATAAGATCCGCTGCTTCGATTTCTGGCGTCTCGATGATATTGCGCCCTTCCGCGCCGCGATCGATGAGAAGCTGCGCGCTGCAGCCGAGTTAGCAGGCAGGCAAGACATAATGCTGGTGCTGGAGAACGAGTTTGAGTGCAACACAGCTACCGGGCGAGAGGCCGCGCGCACAATGAATGCCGTGCAGACGCCGCATTTCACGCTTAACTGGGATCCCGCCAACGCCGTCATGCGCGGTGAACTGGATGCCTTTCCCGGCGGATGGGAAACTTTGCCTAAGAATCGCATTCACCACTGCCACTGCAAGAACGCCGTCAAGAACGCAGCAGGCGCAATTGAGTGGTCGCCAGTCGGCGAGGGATTTATCGATTGGACGGCGCAGTTCCGCGCGCTTAAGCATATCGGCTATCAAGATGCCGTCAGCCTTGAGACACACTGGCGTGGAGCCGCGACCCCGGAAGAGTCTACCCGCATTAGTTGGGCGGGCATGAAGAAAGCTCTGAATGATTCTGGAACCCTTTAGCCATGCGTGTGAATGAGTAGATGTAAACTCAATCAATGTACACCTTTTGGCCGGTTGAATGGAGAGAAAGCAATGGTTACTCGACGCGAATTTCTTGACACGCTTGCGATAGGAACGGCAGCTTTGGCAATCAATTCCACCGCCAAAAGTTATGGACAGATACTCGGCTCCAATGATCGCCTCAACTTTGCAGTGATCGGCCTGAATGGCCGCGCCTCAGCGCACCTTGACTCCCTGAAGGCAAACAAGGATACTGCCCGCATCTCGCATATTTGCGATGTCGATGGCGTGATTCTTAATAAGTTTGCCGCCAGCGCCGAGCATGAATTAGGCTATGCCCCTGCCGCTGACAAGGATTTTCGTAATATTCTTCAACTTAAGGAAGTGGACGCTATCACTATTGCTACCCCGGACCACTGGCACGCCCCCATGGCGATTGCCGCCGTGCAAGCGGGCAAGCACGTCTATGTGGAAAAGCCATGCAGCCACAATCCGGCTGAAGGGGCGCTGCTCGTCGAGGTTCAGCAAAAGTATGGAAAACTCGTCCAGATGGGAACCCAGCGGCGTTCGAACCCACTTATCATCGAGGCCGTCGACAAGCTTCGCAACGGTCTGATAGGCACGCCCTATTTCGGGAAAGGATGGTACAGCAACACAAGAAAGTCGATTGGTTTCGGCAAAGAAGTGCCTGTTCCTCTCCAGCTCGATTGGGACCTATGGCAAGGGCCTGCGCCTCGCCAGAGTTATAAGGATAATATTCATCCTTATAACTGGCACTGGTTCAGAAACTATGGCACAGGCGAAACACTGAACAACGGCACCCATGAGATCGATGTGTGCCGCTGGGCGCTTGGAGTTGATTATCCTCGCCGCATAACTTCGTCGGGCGGGAGATATCACTTTAAGGACGATTGGCAGTTTTATGACACGCTGGTAACCAGCTTCGACTACGGCGACAAGCTGATCTCGTGGGAAGGCAAATGCTGTTCTGGGATGAAATATTACGGGCGCGATCGCGGATCAACGATCATGGGAACGACCGGTTCGATGCTGATCGATGGCGGTGGTTATGAGGTCTACGATCTCAAGGGGAACAAGACGAGCGAAGTCAAAGCCGGTGCTGCAAACTCATCGTCGGACCTCACGGGGCGCGACTCCATGACCGATGCGCATTTTGCCAACTTTATTGCCGCAATTCGCAAGGGAGAAAAACTCAATGCGCCTATCTCGGTGGGGAATATCGCCGTTACCATGCTGCAACTTTCCAACATTGCATGGGAAGTTAATCGGGAGCTGCAGGTCGCCACGGAAGACGGGACAATTCAGAACGATTCCGAGGCGATGAAGTTGTGGGGCCGCGAGTATGAAAAGGGATGGGCGCCGCATTTATAAAATCTGATGAGTTGTTGAATGGACAATAGTTTTCAGGATGCTTCGAGGAGAGTACAAGCAATGACCCTTGCCATTTCACGACGCAGTTTTGTCCAATCCGGCGCGCTCATCGCGGCAGTATGCGCCGCGCCGGCAGCGGCTCCATCTTTTGCCGGGGCAACGCCAGCAGCCGGAAAGCCTTCCCCTGTTCAGTTAGGCTTGGCCAGTTATACCTTACGCAACTTTACCCGCGCGCAATTGATAGGCTTTATGAAGCAGCTCAATGTGAACGCGTTGAACGCCAAGGACACCAAGGATCACCTTCCATTCGATCCCGCGGAAGAAGCAAGGGCACTGGAAGACTATGCGACGGCAGGCATCAAGCTCCATGCGGCCGGCGCCATTTACTTCGCCAAAGACGAAGATGCCGATATTCGCGGAAAGTTCGAGTATTGCAAGCGCGCGGGCATTTCCGTAGTTGTAGCGGGCGATCCTGCTATTAAAACACTTCCCCGCATCGAGAAGTTTGTGAAGGAATATGACATCCGCATCGCCATCCACAATCACGGGCCGGAGGATAAGTTATGGCCTTCGCCGCTGGATGTATTGAGGCAAGTTAAGAACATGGACCCGCGCATCGGATGCTGCATCGACCTGGGACACGCTGCGCGAGCGGGAGCGGACGTAGTTCAAGCCATCCATGAGGTGGGGCCGCGGCTGTTCAATATTCACATGAAAGACTTGACGGATTTTGATAGCAAGGAGAGTCAGGTAGCCGTAGGAGAAGGAATTATGCCGGTGCGCGAGATATTCGAAGCTCTCATAAAGATAAGATACAAGGGCTTTGTCGATCTCGAATATGAGATACACGGCGACGATCCCATGCCCGGCGTGATCGAGTCATTCGCCTATATGCGAGGCGTACTGGCTGGCATGGGATACTCGACCCATGCTTGAACTACTCAGTGTAATCGAGAAGTTAGAGATTGATTCCGTGTGCGGTCATAACTCGGTATTTATATAATCGCAGCGTATCTTCGGGAAAGGAGTGAGTTTTAATCATGCTGATTCATGAGGACCGATTGTTTCCTGCCGAATCTGGTTCGCGAAGAATTGCCAAGGCTTTGTATGAGCACGTGAAGGCTTTGCCAATCATAAGTCCTCACGGGCATACACAGGCGTCATGGTTTGCAAAAAACGAACCATTTTCCGATCCAGCAAAGCTGCTGGTTCAACCTGATCACTATATATATCGCATGCTTTACAGCCAGGGCGTATCTCTGGATGATCTCGAGATTGGACAGGCGGAGTTGAAAGATGCGCGCAAAGTATGGCGCATCTTCGCCAGTTATTACTATTTATTCCGCGGAACGCCGACACGCCTTTGGATGGACTATGTCTTCCAAGAGCTATTTGGGCTTCATGAGCGGCTGTCGGCAAGCACAGCGGATACATTCTATGATAGTATATCAGAGCAACTTAAGAAGCCGCAGTTTCTACCGCGCGCTCTTTACGAAAAGTTTAACTTGGAAGTGCTTGCGACGACTGACTCGCCTCTTGATTCACTGGAAGATCACAGTGCCATCCGCGACTCAGACTGGAAGGCTAGAATCCTTCCTACCTTTCGTCCAGATTCAGTAGTAGATCCGGAGTTTGTGGGGTTTCAAAAGAACATTGCAAAGATGGGCGAGCATACTGGGGAGGACACTTCAGTTTGGACCGGCTATCTAAATGCATTGCGCAAGGAACGCGCCCGCTTCCGTGCACTCGGTTGCACAGCAACTGACCACGGTCATATCACGGCGCAAACAGCTGATTTATCAATGGCAAAGGCCGAGAAACTATTCGGCCTGGTATTGGCGGGAAAAGCCGATGCGCCGCAACATGAGCTATTTCGCGCTCAGATGTTGACAGAGATGGCCGCAATGAGCCTGGATGACGGCCTGGTCCTGCAGTTACATCCGGGCAGCACTCGCAACCACAATAGGAGGTTGTTTGAACGATATGGGCGTGACGTGGGCGCGGACATACCCAGGTCAACTAACTATGTGGACGCGCTTCGTCCGTTGCTGGATCGATTCGGCAATGAGAATAGGCTGACAATTATTCTGTTTACTCTGGACGAGTCAACATACAGCCGCGAACTGGCTCCTTTGGCTGGGCACTATCCATGCTTGCGGCTCGGGCCTTCGTGGTGGTTCCATGACAGTCCTGAGGGCATGATGCGATTTCGAGAGCAGGTTACTGAGACGGCCGGTTTTTATAACACCGTGGGTTTTAACGATGATACGCGCGCCTTTTTATCCATTCCGGCCCGGCACGATGTGGCGCGCCGCATGGATTGTTCTTTTCTGGCAAGGTTAGTAGCAGAACATCGTATGGACGAGGACGAAGCTTTTGATGTAGCACACGCTCTTGCTTATGGACTCGTAAAAGCGGCATATAAGTTGTGAGGTATTTAGTGACTGAATGGGTAGCTATTACATTCGAAAAGCTGAGGTGTTGGCAGTATGAGTATATTCTGCGCAACTGGGGGCATGGAAGCCGATTTATCTTCGACTGAGTTAGAGCATTTACTCACGGAAAGTCTTGCCGTACTCCGCGAGAGGAAAAATGTGCTCGTTGTCCCGCCCGATCAAACCCGCGCGCATTCCCGCTCAGGCGAGCTTACGGGTTATGTGTGGAAGTATTACGGCGACAGGCTAAAGGCGATTCTTCCGGCGCTTGGCACTCACACGGCCATGCGGCCTGAACAGATCTCGAATATGTTCGGAGATGTTCCTCTGGAATTATTTCGAACGCATAACTGGAGAACAGACATTGATACTTTGGGCGAAGTCCCGAGAGAATACATCCGCGAGCAGTCGGAAGGCAAGCTTAACTATGCGTGGCCGACTCAAGTCAACAGGCTCATAGCACGTGATAACTTCGACCTAATTCTTTCCATTGGGCAAGTTGTGCCTCACGAAGTTACCGGCATGGCCAACTACAATAAGAATATTCTGGTAGGCGCAGGAGGGCGCGATGCAATTAATAGAAGCCACTATCTAGGCGCGGTTTACGGGATGGAACGGATCATGGGACGCGCCGAGAATCCAGTACGCAATGTGCTCAATTACGCTTCGGATCATTTTATGCGGCATCTTCCCATCGTCTATGTGCTGACGGTTGTAGCGCACGCTAAGGACGGGCATCTTGCCGTGCGCGGCTTGTTTATTGGAGACGACATTGAGTGCTTTCATCTTGCCGCTGAGCTAAGCCTCAAGGTTAACTTTGAGATATTGGATACTCCCATCAAGAAAGCCGTCGTATATCTTGACCCTCTGGAGTATCATAGCACTTGGATTGGGAACAAGGCTATTTATCGCGTACGCATGGCGTTGACAGACGGCGCGGAACTAATTGTGATAGGGCCGGGTGTAAAAACATTTGGAGAGGACATAACAATTGATGAGTTGATTCGCAAATACGGCTATCGTGGAACGCCCGCCACGCTGAATGCTGTCAGCGGCAACATTGATATAGGCGGCGATCTGAGCGCGGCCGCACATTTGATTCACGGCTCGTCTGAAGGGCGTTTCAAGATAACCTGGTGTCCCGGACAGCTTAGTAAACAAGAGGTGGAAGGCGTAGGTTATAGTTATGGCGATCTTGATAGAATGCTTGAGCGTTATGATCCCGCAAAGCTTAAACGCGGCTGGAACCGGGTCGGGGGCGAAGAAATATATTTTATCGACAATCCAGGCTTGGGGTTGTGGGCATGGCGAGGCAAGCTATAATATAATGAAGGAGATAAGGGGGACGAGAGATTGAAACTCGGCAAATACTCGATTGGCATTGGGGATAGATTTGCGCGGCAGGCCCGGGCGCAATTGGCGGCTTGTGAGCAGGCCCTCTCAAATGGGATCGAAGTTACCCCAGTTTGGAACAAATCGAATCGCGAACATATGATCATCGGTTCCGATCCTTACTCGACGCGGCAGGCAGCCGACGCAGCGGTCAAGGAACTCCATTGGAAGTTTCCATACTATTGCGATGCAGATCACATCACGCTACATACGGTTGACAGATTTCTAGGGCCTTGCGATTTCTTTACCATCGACGTAGCAGACCGTATTGGCAAGGCGGCGGCGACTGTAGATATAGATAACTTTGAGAAGACGAACCGGAGACTGGTGGGACAGATTCGACTAGAAGGAACCGTTGATGCCTTCGAGATAACCCAGCAGAACCTGCGTTTAACTGCCCGGAAGTATTTGGCGGCGGTTCACAAAGCAGGAGAAGTCTACCGCGCAATTGAGAAGGTGAAGGGCGCCGGTAACTTCATTTCCGAAGTATCGATGGATGAGACCGAGGCAGCACAGAGTCCTGTTGAGCTACTTATCATTCTTGCTGCTATCGCTGATGAGGGCATACCTATTCAGACCATCGCTCCCAAGTTCAGCGGCCGATTCAACAAAGGAGTTGATTATGTTGGTGATTTGGCGCAGTTCGGGCGGGAGTTCGCACTTGATGTCGCGGCAATCGCTTATGCGGTCGAGCACTTCGGACTACCGGATAATCTCAAGCTCAGCATTCACTCCGGCAGCGATAAGTTCTCCATCTATCCTGCCATTCACGCGGTTATCAAGCGATTCGACGCCGGAGTGCACCTCAAGACCGCGGGAACAACTTGGCTTGAAGAGGTGATAGGTCTGGCCGAGGCTGGCGGCGACGGTCTGGCGCTGGCCAAAGAGATTTACACTGAAGCATTCAAGCATCGCGATGAGTTATGCGAGCCTTACGCGACGGTTATTGATATTGATCTTTCAAAACTGCCTGGTCCTGCACGCGTCCGCGACTGGTCATCGGAAGAGTATGTAGCAGCCTTGCGTCATCGCGAAGATGCTGCTGCCTATAACAGCAGTTTTCGCCAGTTGCTCCATGTGGGCTTTAAAGTAGCGGCAAAGATGGGGAGCAGATATCTGGATTTATTAAACAACAATGAAGCCGTGATTGCGAAGAACGTGACGGAAAACCTTTATGTCAGGCATATCACGCCCGTATTTCTTGGAAGTAGCGCATGATAATGGGTTTCTGATTTGTGAATTGGCGGCTTCGTTTGGGAAAAGGAGTGAATGATCGATGAGCGATGTATTGAGTATTCGCAAGGATGCGGAATTGGATTTTCTGTCGCTGGGCGCGCTGGTTCACAGGCTTGATCCTGGAGTTATTCCTTTTCGCAAGGCGACCGAGTGCCAGATTCATGTTAGCGGCGGCGAGTTCAATGTGGCCGCCAATCTTTCGGATTGTTTTGGGATGAAAACGGCCATCGCCAGCGCCATGTCAGACTATCCGATTGGCGACCTGATTGCCGAGCGCGTTCGCGCCATGGGAGTGAAGCCGTTCTATAAGCGCTTTAAGCATAACGGCGTCACTGGCCCAAACATGGCCACCGTGTACAGCGACCGGGGATATGGCCTGCGTGCTCCCGTGGTCTTTTATAACCGCGCGAACGAGGCGGCGGCGCAACTGAAGCCCGGAGACTTTGATTGGAACGCGATCTTTGCCGGGAGGGTGCGCTGGGTGCACAGCGGCGGCATCTTTGCGGCGTTATCGCCGACCACCGCGGCGCTGGCCGCCGAGATGATGAAGGCCGCCAAGGCCGCGGGCGCAGTTACATCGTTTGATCTTAACTTTCGCGAGAAGTTATGGAAAATCTCAGGTGGCAATGAGAAGGCAGTCGAGACTATTGGCAAGATTGTGGAGAATGTAGATGTGTTGATTGGAAACGAGGAGGACTTACAGAAAGGATTGGGCATTCCTGGCCCGGAAGTTATCTCCAAGTCGAAGCTTGATCCCAGCGTTTTCTTTGATATGATTGACAATGTAGTCAAGAAGCATCCCAAGGTGAAGGCGGTGGCTACCACGCTGCGCGAGGTTCACTCCACCAACCGTCATAGCTGGAGCGCGGTGGCGTGGATCGGCGGCAAGAGTTATTCGGCGCCGACGGCGGAGTTGGAAGTATATGATCGAGTGGGTGGCGGAGATGGCTTTGCGGCAGGCTTCATTTATGGCCTGCTGACCGGTGAGGCGCCCGAAGAGGCCGTCAAACTGGGATGGGCGCATGGGGCGCTGCTGACAACATATCCCGGCGACACGACTATGGCCACAATAGAACAGGTGAGAGC
>Ga0302320_10012879_pt1 | contig 17508 bp, 11 predicted proteins | sample Bog_T0_3_FD_202130 | JGI IMG/M metagenome (GOLD analysis project Ga0302320, IMG submission 202130) | Peat permafrost microbial communities from Stordalen Mire near Abisko, Sweden - Bog_T0_3 | ecosystem: Environmental > Terrestrial > Soil > Wetlands > Peat | place: Sweden: Abisko, Stordalen Mire...
AGCCCTGGGGTGTTTGCGCCAGCACGACGTACTCACGCGGGATGGTGGAGGTGATGAGGGCGCCGTGAGCGGTGCGCTCCACCTGCTTGATGGTGTCGACGGCGGGCATGCCGACGATGGCGGCTCCCAATTCAGCGACGGCGTCAATTGTGCGGTCGATGGTGGCGACGTCGATCAACGGTCGGACGGCGTCGTGGACCAGGACGATGTCGTCCGGCTCGGCGGGCAGAGCGGCGAGGGCGTGGGCGACCGATTCCTGGCGATTCTCGCCACCTTCGACGACCTGGACTTTGCTGGTGAAGCGGTACTCGGCGATCTGCGCTTCGACGCGCTCGATCTCCGTGGAGCGGACGGCGACGTAGATGGCGGTGACGCGCTGGACTGCGGCGAAAGCGCGAAGGGAGTGGATGAGGATGGGTACGCCATCGAGCGAAAGAAACTGCTTGGGCTGAGGGCCGGCCATGCGCGTGCCGAGACCGGCTGCTGGAAGAATTACAAATACCTGCATAACGTGTGGAGTATACAACGGTGAGGCAGCTATTAGCTCTTAGCCTCTAGCTGCTAGCTATTGTGACCAGCTTTCAGCCTTCAGCTCTCAGCTTTCAGTTTTTGCAAGCCCTGCGGACGCTGGGTGACGCGCGCTGAAAAAGGACTTCGTTTTCGTTGGTACTGGCGGCGTGGGGCGAGAGACTCCCGATCCACTATGCGGCGGGGCAGGGGCTGCGGGCGCGCGGCTTATGATTTCTTCATGCAGGCTGCGCTGAAGATCGATACATCCGTACTGGGGGCGGGGCTGCGGCTGGCGGTTGGGCTTTCGGGTGGGGCGGATTCTGTGGCGCTGCTTAGGGGGCTGGCGGAGCGGCGGGCGGAGCTGGGGCTGGTGCTGCATGCTGTGCATTTGCACCATGGGCTGCGCGGGGATGAAGCAGATGGGGATGAGGGGTTTTGCCGGGCACTGGCGGAGGAGCTGGGGTTGCCGTTTCACTCGGCACGCGTGGATTTGACGGCGGAGGCCAGGGCTGCCGAGGGAAAAGACGGCGAGACGCTAGAAGAGGCTGGGCGGCGGGTGCGCTACGCGTGGTTCCGGGGATTGATGGCGGCGGGGACGGTGGATGCGGTGGCTACCGCGCACACGCTGGATGATCAGGCGGAGACGGTGCTGGCGAAGTTTTTGCGCGGGGCGTGGACGGAGGGGTTGGGCGGGATTCATCCATGGATGGAGTTTGCCGAGGGGCGGATTTTGCGGCCGCTGCTGGGAACGACGCGCGCGGAGATTGAGGCCTATCTCGGGGACCTGGGCCAGGGCTGGCGGGAGGATTCGACGAACCAGCATTTGACGTTTACGCGGAACCGGATTCGGCATGAGCTGCTGCCGGTGCTGGAGGAGTGGAATCCGCGGATCAGGGAGCATTTGACGCAGATGGCGAAGCTGGCTAGGGACGAAGAGGCGTGGTGGGCGGCGGAAGTGGCGCGGATTGCGCCTCAGTTGTTGTTGCCGGGGAAACCGGTAAGGGGTGGTGGGCGCGCGGCTGGGGATGGGCTGGTGCCGTCGCTATCCATAGAAGTGAGCAGGCTTGCGGAGCTTCAAGTCGCGGTGCAGCGGAGGTTGTTGCGGCATGCGGCGGAGCAACTGGGCGCTGCGCCGGATTTTGCGGCGACCGAGGCGCTGCAGACGCTGGCGTTGGAAGGCCGGGCGGGACAGAAATTGGAATTGGCGCAGGGTTTAAGGGCGGAGCGCACACATCGCGAACTGCGGCTGACGGCGGGCGGGGGCGTGGAGATCGGCAGCCGCGCGGCTGAGGCGGCGGCAGAGTATGAGGGAACGGTTCCGGGAGAGATTGATGCGCCACTTTTCGGCGTGCGGTTGAGAATTTCGGCAGAGGGACCTGGCGGCGCGGCGGCGGAGGGTGCGAAGCGGGTGAAGCTGCGCAACTGGCGGGCTGGGGACCGGGTGACGCTGCGCTACTCGAGCGGGCCGCGGAAGGTGAAGGAAGTTCTTGAACGGCTGCGGGTTACGGGCTCGGCGCGGCAGGTATGGCCGGTGCTGGAAATGGATGGCCGGATCGTGTGGATGCGGGAAGTGGAACTGCAACCGGAGTCGGGGATCGCGATTGAGGTATTCCTGAGAGATTGATGAGCCGATAAGGTTGTTGCGCACTGCGACAAAAGTGGCATGGGAAGTACCGGCTGAGAGTCACCGTTGCGCATTGATCCTGCTGTAACTTAGGACTACGGGAGAGTACAATTTGAGTTACTGCTGATCGGGGCGGAGTAGGGTACGTGTCTGTTGTCGGGAAGCAGTGCACTTTCTGACACTTTCAGGAAGCCACGGACGTCTAAGGTAGCAGGAACGGTTTCATGGAGGTCCGGCCGGAAGTGATTTGCCCGGTTGGAAAAGAGGAGTTCTGGTGAATTCAAGCGTTAAGACGATCATGTTCTGGGTCTTCATCCTCATCTGTCTGATCATGCTTTGGACGGTTGTCCAGAAGAGCGCGAGCATGGGCAAGGACACGGAGATCCCCTACTCCGACTTGTTTGACAAGGTGCAGAACCAGCAGGTTCTGGATGCGAGCATCCAGGGCAACGAACTGCGCGGGCACTTGAAGACGGCGCCCAAGGATCAGTTCCACACCACGATTCCCGCCAACTACGAGGATCTCGAAAAGGCGCTTCTGGCCGCGAAGGTGAACTTCTCGATCAAGGAGCCGCAGAACAATATTCTGCTGCCGCTGCTGTTCAACGTGGGACCGTTCGTGCTGCTTGGCGCGATCTGGTTCTTCATGCTGCGGCAGATGCAGTCGGGCGGCAACAAGGCGCTTTCGTTTGGCAAGAGCCGGGCGCGGTTGCTCTCGATGCAGCAAAAGAAGATCACCTTCAAGGACGTGGCCGGTGTAGATGAGGCCAAGGAAGAGCTGAAGGAGATTATCGAGTACCTGCGCGAACCGCAGAAGTTCCAGAAGCTGGGCGGACGGATTCCCAAGGGCGTGCTGCTCGTCGGGCCTCCGGGAACGGGCAAGACGCTGCTGGCGCGCGCGGTTGCGGGAGAAGCAAACGTTCCGTTCTTCTCGATCTCCGGCTCTGACTTTGTGGAGATGTTTGTGGGCGTGGGCGCGAGCCGCGTTCGCGATTTGTTTGAGCAGGGCAAGAAGAATGCACCGTGCATCATCTTCATCGACGAAATCGACGCAGTGGGCCGGCATCGTGGCGCAGGTCTGGGCGGCGGACACGACGAGCGCGAGCAGACGCTGAACCAACTGCTTGTGGAGATGGACGGTTTTGAATCGAATGACGGCGTGATCCTGGTGGCGGCAACGAACCGTCCGGACGTGCTCGATCCTGCGCTGCTGCGGCCGGGTCGTTTTGACCGCCGCGTAGTGGTGGGCTTGCCGGATGTACGTGGGCGCGAAGAGATTCTCCGCGTGCACGTGAAGAAGGTTCCTGTTTCAGACGATACGAATCTGAACGTGCTGGCGCGCGGGACACCGGGCTTCAGCGGCGCGGATTTGGCGAACATGGTGAACGAAGCTGCGTTGAACGCTGCGCGCGTGAATCGCAAGCAGGTGACCATGTACGACTTTGAGCTGGCCAAGGACAAGGTATTGATGGGCGCAGAGCGCAAGTCAATGCTGTTGACCGATGCGGAGAAGAAGGTGACCGCGTATCACGAGGCCGGGCACGCGCTGGTTTCGTTCTTCCGCGACCATTCGGATCCGATTCACAAGGTGACGATTATTCCGCGCGGCATGGCGCTTGGCGTAACAGTGTTTCTGCCGGGCGACCGGCATAACTACACACGGGAGTATCTTGAAGCCAAGCTGGCCATGTCGTATGGCGGCCGCGTGGCGGAAGAGATCTTCCTGAACCAGATGTCGACGGGCGCGGGCAGCGATATTGAAGTGGCTACCGACCTGGCACGGCGCATGGTTTGCGAGTACGGCATGAGCCGGCTGGGACCGCTGACCTTCGGCAAGAAGGAAGAGCAGATCTTCCTGGGGCGCGAAATTGCACAGCATCGCGACTTTAGCGAAGAGACGGCGCGGCAGATCGACCTGGAAGTTCGCAGGCTGATCGACGAGGCTTACCAGATGGCATACACGATTGTGGAGGCGCACAAGGACGCGATGCATCGGCTCGGGGCAGCGCTGCTGGAGCGCGAGACGATTGATGCGGAAGAGGTACGGATGCTGATTGAAGGGCAGGAACTGCCTCCGCTGCGTTCAATTCTGGCGTCGCCGAGCGATCCGGACGGCAGCTCGCAACAGGTGCTGAAGCCGGAGCCTCGTGGTGGACCGGGATTCCCGGAAGGGTCGCCTTCGCCGGCGTAGAACAGTTGTCAGGGATCAGTTGTCAGTGATCAGCAAGGGCTGCTCCTTCGGAGCAGCCCTTGCTGCGTTTGGAAGGTGCTGATTCACAGTGTAGTGATCACAGGTGTTTAGCATTTCAGTTGACCACTGACCACTGACCACTGACCACTGACCACTGACCACTGACCACTGTGGGCTGTATACTTCTCGCGCAGACTTAAGTGTGGATCGCTTGTGAATTGAGAGAAGCGCGTCCGGCCTGGTTTGCTTCCAACCAACATCTCTGAGGAGTGACTTGCATGCGTATATTCGTGCGGAATTTCTGTGCCCGGCTTTGGCCTGTGCTTTTGCTGGTGGCTTTGAGCGCAGGGTCGGCAAGCGCGGCGCCGGTGTTGATGATTTCAATTGACGGGTTGAAGCCGGAGTACGTAACGCAGGCGGACGCGCACGGCATGAAACTGCCTTACCTGCGCAGCATGATGCGCGACGGGACGTATGCCGACGGGGTGGTGGGCGTTTGGCCGACGGTGACGTATCCGAGCCACACGACGCTGATTACTGGTGTTTCGCCGGCGGTGCATGGGATTTATAACAACCTGGAATTCGATCCGGAGATGCGGTTTTCTGGCGCGTGGCGGTGGTATGCGCAAGACATTCAGTCGCCGACTCTGTGGAAGGTGGCGCATGAGGCGGGGCTGCGTACGGCGAGCGTGGGATGGCCGGTGAGCGTGGGTGCGACGGACGTGGATTGGCTGATTCCGGAGTATTGGCGGAGCGCGGATCCGTCGGCGGCTGCGAATCCCGAAGACCGGCTGCTGATGGCGGCGCTGGCGCGGCCCGACACCCTAGTGCAGGAGCTGGAGCCGGCGGCGGGGCCCTACATGATGGGCAACGATACGAGCGTGGGCGGAGACGAGACGAAGACGCGCTATGCGATCGAGATTCTGCGGAGGCATAAGCCTGGATTCATGACGCTGCACCTGAGCTCGCTCGATGATGCACAGCATGCGCATGCGCCGTTCAGCCCCGAGGCGTGCGCGGACCTGGAAGCGCTGGATGGGATGGTGGCGCGGCTGGCAAAGGCGGAGTTTGCCAACGATCCGAAGGCCGTTGTGGTGCTGGTTTCCGATCACGGGTTCATGAAGATTTCGCACCTGGTGAATTTGTATATTCCATTTCTTCAGGCGGGGCTGATCGAGGCCACGCCCAGTGCGACGGGTGGGTTGCCGAAGATCAATTCCTGGAAGGCGGAGCCCTGGCTTGCGGGTGGAATGGCGGCGATTGTGCTGCATGATGCGAACGACAAGGAGACAACGGAGAAGGTGCGCACGCTTGGGGAGAAGCTGGCGGGCGATCCGGCGAATGGGATTGCGGAAGTGCTGGATCAGGCTGCGATGAAGAAGCGTGAGACGTTTCCGAATGCGGCCTTGCTGCTGGTGCTGAAGCCAGGGTATTACACGGGGCCGGGGACGAGTGGGAGCCTGGTGACGGAAATTCCCGGCAGCCGGGGATCGCATGGGTTCTCGCCGGAGTATCCGGAGATGCATTCGTCGTTTTTTGTGGTGGGGGAGGGCGTGGCGCAGGGGCGCGACCTGGGCGTGGTGGACATGAAGAGCATTGCGCCAACGGTGGCGGGGATGCTTGGGGTGAAGATGCCTACGGCGAAGGGAGAGGCTTTGAAGGTGAAGCGGTAAGGGCAGGGAATAGGGAGCAGGGACCGAGGGACCAAGGGGACAAGGAAGACTAGGGATTAGAAAAACCTTCGCAGTGGAGTGAACTGCGAGCCCACCCATCGCGAAAGGCGCGATGGATGGGGCACGGGGCTTTTTGAGGGGCAAAGAAAAACAGCGGGTCTGGAGACCCGCTGTCCAGCCGGCCTGGAGACCGGCGCTACGTGCTGGTTTCCGTTAGAAGATTTTGTAGGCTATTCCGACGCTGCCGTAGTAGGGGTAAAGGTTTGGCGTGAGCATCCATTGCTGAAATTCAAAGTCGCCAGCGCGGAGGGTCAGCCGGCGGTTGAGGTGGACATCCACGCCGCCGCCGTAGGAAAGCACTGTGGCGTGGCCGTTTAGGAAGGTAGCGGTGCCAAAGCCGATGAGGAACTTGCCATAAGGCGTAATGCGACCGAATGACTTGATGGGGACCTTGGGGCCGATGCTGTAGGTGTCTTCGCCAATGGGGGTGGTGTAGGCAACATACTCGTTGAGGCGGTTCCAGCGGCCTTCGCTTTCGATGGTGAGCCAGCGGTTGGCCCGGACGTCGACATAGGCGCCGATGCCGAAGAGGGGCTGGGGGGCGCCCTGGGCGATTCCGTTTCCAGCATAATCGGGTTGACCAATGGAGCCGAAGCCGCCTACGCGGACCTTGGCTTCATGTTCGTATCCAGAGGGAGCGACCTGACCGTGCGCGATGACTGCGACGGAGGCAAGGGCAAGCGATAAAAGGAATCCTGTCGTTTTTTTCATAGCCACGAGCACATCCAATTCTCGTTGAATCTCAGATTCTGGGGGGGTGAGCTTTAGCTTATCAAAAGGAAAGTCCCCGGAACTGACAAAATGCACAGAAAGTGCGTCAGCCGGGGACTCGCCCAGGAAGGCTTACTGGGGGTTTTGTGCTGGGGGCGTCTGCTGCTGCGCCGTATCCGCACCCTGCGGAGTGGCTGGCGGCGGCGTGGCAGGCTGTCCAGTGGTGTTGGCTGCGGCCGGCTGATTGACTGCCGGAGCTGCAGCGGGATCGCCAGCCGGCTGGGTTGCCGCCGGAGGCAGAGAAGCAGCAGCCGGAGCCGCGGCAGGTGCGCCGGCAGGCTGGGGCTCTTCGTAACGTGCCAGCTTGAAGAAGATCGGAGTGACTTCAAACGGCATTTTGTCGCGGGCGTTCATGGGAGCATAGCGCTTTGCGTCGAGCATGTGCACCGTGTCATCCCATGGATCGACCTTGAGCCAGCTGCCAAGCGGAAGGGCCGCGGTCTGGGTCAGATCGTCCCAATCGAGCTTTGGCGACATCTTGGCCAGCTCACCCATCCAGGGCGTGCCGTCTGTCTTGAGGAGCGAATCGCCGAGCTTGGGGGTGTTGAGCGCCTTGAGCTGCTTGGAGCGGTCAACGAGCTGCGCGTAGTAGAGACCGGCGTTGGGCAGACGGTCCTTGTACATGGAGGCCTGGAGGTATTCCATGGCCTTCTTGGCAGCTTCCTCATTGTCGTGATCGGTGTGATACATGTTGATGCGCACGAAGGACGATTCGTCCGGGAAGAGCAGACGGTCGTTGAAGGCGTAGCGCGTGTCGATGTGGTGGCCCATGGCGATGTGCGCCAGTTCCATGGAGATGACCGAAGCGATGGCTTCTTCACTGGGGAGCGAGTCAATGAGGCCGCGGCTGAGCAGGATGGTGTTGCCGACCGTGGTGCACTCGACCGTGTCGGTGAGCATGACACGGGTGTGAATCTGGTCAGTGAAGGCGAGATTGTTGGGAACGACGAGGTTGACGACAATCTGGTCGAGAACCTTGTTCTCATAGCCGCCGTTGTTGAGCGGAGCCACGAGACCGGCTTCGACGAGACGATCGATGACGTTGTTCTCAGCTTGGGTGACCCACATACGCGAAGCCTGGAGCGGGCCTACGTCCTGCGAGTCGGCGCTGCGGTCGACGGCATCGTCAACCTTGACGCTGACGTTTTCACTATCGCGGGTGGGAAGCTTGAGCGAGTAGCCCCAGAAGTGCGTCTGGGCCTTGAGGCCTACGGACTTGGTGCCTTCAATGCGCTGCGACTCTTCGACGTAGACTTCCACCGGGAGCCAGATGCCGGGCTGTACATTCATGCGCCAGCTATCGAAGTGGAAGTAGTACTTGGAAGAATCCTCAGTGGAGGGACCGGTGTAGGTACCGTTGAAGCGCACCACGTTGTTGTCCTGATCCTCAACCCAGATGCGGCCATAGAAGCGGCCCATGCCGGCAACGCGGGGATGGACGTCAAAGACCCAGGTGCGGATGGAGCCGAGAAATTCCTTGCGGACAAAGCTGAACTCGTAATGCTGCTGGTCGAACCCGGTCGGGTCGATGAACATCATCTGCATGAAGCCGGTGTCGGAATAGGTGAACTTTTCCAGACCGAGCATCTTGGTGAGGCCTGTCATGGCGCCGAGCGAGCCCTTGAAGAAGCCCTTGTGGTCGTCCTGGCGGTTCACGTAGCCCTTGTCGAAGAAGGCCTTGCCAAAATCCACGCGACTGAGGATGAACTGATCGTCGACGGGGACTTCGTAGAGTTTCTGGTCAGGCTTGGTGTCCTGAATGTAGGTTTCGACAAGAGGCGTCCGCATCTTGATGTCCTTGATGAGGACCTTCTCCTGGGCAACGGCTTTATCCACCAGGGCTGACTGTTCGACGGTCAGCAGGCGGGCCTGCTCGTACTTGGGCTGCTTACGTGCATACGAGCACGTCACTCCCATGGTCAGGATCAGGAAGTTGAGGGATATCTTCCGAAAAGTCATGTCAGGCTCCTAGTGGCTTGTTCCAGTGCTTTCTTCAGTCGCTTGCGTTCAGTTTGGACGTCAGGCTGCTGATTACGGCTACATTCCTACATTGTGATGCATTGCAACATACGTAAAAGTGATGTTACGCCAATTGAAACGAGATGGTAATGGTCGTAGTCAGGTCGACCGGTCTTCCGTCTCGAGTAGCCGGGCGGAAGCGGATTTGCTGAGCTACCCTGCGAGCTTCTTCGTCGAGGCCATGGCCAAGTCCGCGAACCACACCCTGCACGACCACCTGGCCGTTTGCCAGGAAGGTAACGCGCAGAACCACGTCTCCCTGGACCTTGAGCTGGCGGGCTTCGCTGGTGTATTGCACGGGGGGCTTGGAAATGACTTCGAGATCGGTGGTAGTGGGCGTGGAAATGACCCGCTGCGCAACCGCGGCCTGGGTAACGCCAGGGATTCCTGCGGATGCGACCTTGCCGTAGCTGCCGCCGGTGTTTGCCGAGCCGGTGGCTCCGGGGATTCCTGCGGATGCGACCTTGCCGACCATGCCTGCGTTGGAGCCCGACTTAAGACCGTTGCCGATGCCCGTGGAACCGACGACCCCGTGCGGGGCGACGGCTGGGCCCTTCATGCCTCCGTATGGATTGCCGATGGCGGCTATGGTGGCCGGGTGGGTGGCATTGGGATTGGGCGTTACACCGAATGTCTCCCCAAGATGCACGGGCGCTGTGGAAGGCTTGACCTGGCTATTCTGCGCAGGCATGGCGGCGGTAAGTGCGGCCTTGGGCTGCGGGGTGAGGATGACAGCAGGCTTGGCCGCGGGTTTGATCTCCGGCAGGGCAACCTTGGCTTCCATCTGGATGGGCTTGGGCTCAGGCTTTGGCTTGGGCAGTTGAATTTTGGGCGCATCGAACTTGACCTTGGGGGTCTCGGGCGGCGGCGGCAACTTGGGCGGCGGCGTGACGTGCACCTTGGGTGGTGGCGGAGGCGGAGTAGTGGGGACGATGAGCTCCGTCATCTCGTACTTGTGCTGCTCAAGGACATGCTTGGCCGTGGCGCCAATATAGATGGCGAGGGCGAGGATTGTCCCATTGACCACCGCGCTGGTGAAAAACGAGGCAGGGCTCCTCTCAGGCTCGGGAAGAAGGCCAAAATTCGTGCGCCCCGGAGTGTAACTCGTCGTCGACATGTAATCAGACCTCGTTCGCAGCCGCGGGGGCCGCGTAGTAGTGGTTTAGCCAGGAAGAGCTAAAGGAAGCCGGCATATCGACGAACGCTGCCATATCCACAAGCCTCTCAATCGCCATCCTGCTATCGGCACATTGCAACCCATTTAACAGCCTCCGGGAGTAAATTTGCATGTTGACCCCGGCACGAGCGCTTTGAAGAACCCTTGCCCCAGGAAGGCTTGTTGAAGATGCCGCCTGGGAACCGTTGCTCAATGTGCCGCCAACGATAGTATGTGCCGGACAAAAGTTCCGGAAAATACCACCGATGGGCAATAAGGTCCCGATGCTATCTACACTGTTGGCGAATGGCTCGAGGGGAGGGACGCTATGATTGCGAAACCAAGAATCAGAGCTTTTGCTGCTTATTGGACTAATTGTCGCACAAACCTCGGACATTCTGACTCCCCACTTTTCCTCCAAGGCATCCGAATATCCATCGCGTTGCAGCGTGCCATGAGCCCATAGGTAGCAGGCCTGACGAAATTGGCGCCGGACATAAAGCCAGCCGGCAAGAACCAGGAATCGATTGAACGCTTTGGGCCTGTGCAATCCGCCCAGAGGGTCTTCTAGCGGTTGGGGTAAAGCCTTCCGCCAATGCCCTATTGTAATAGACTCAAGGTTACCCAAAGTGCTCAGGAAAGGACAGTCTTTTTTGTGAAGATATTGGTTACCGGAGGTGCCGGGTACATAGGTGGTACAGTTGCCGGATTGCTCTCCGATTCGGGACACGATGCCGTGATTTTTGACAATTTCAGTCATGGTCGCAGAGAGTTTTTGCCGCCGGGAGTTGCTTTTGTCGAAGGAGAAATTCAGGACCGCGAAGCGCTCGAAAAAATCTTCATTGCGGCCCGCGAGTCGGGCGAACCTTTCGATGGTGTGATGCATTTTGCGGCGCTGATTGAGGCCGGAGAGTCGATGGTTCGGCCGGAAATTTTTTTCAGGAACAACACAGCTTCGACGCTTTCGCTGCTGGAAGCGATGCTGGCGCAGGGGCCGAAGAAGCTGGTTTTTTCGTCGACGGCGGCCGTGTACGGAGAACCGGAAAGCATTCCGATTCAAGAAGATGCGAAGCTTCACCCGACGAATCCCTATGGTGAGTCGAAACTGCTGGTGGAGCGAATGCTGGCCTGGATGAACCAGATTCATGGGTTCCGCTACGCGGCGCTGCGTTACTTCAACGTGGCCGGCGCACCGGAAGGACAAGGCGGAGAGATCACGCGCGGCGAAGCGCACGAGCCGGAGACCCACCTGATTCCGCTGGTTCTGGATGTGGCGCTGGGACGTCGCAAATCGATCAAGATTTTCGGCGATGATTATGCGACCGCGGATGGAACGTGCGTGCGCGATTACATTCATGTCTCCGATCTCGCAGATGCGCATTTGCTGGCGTTGAAAGCTCTGGAAAACGGGTCAGAAACTGCGCAATGGGACCACTGCAACTTTTGTCCACTGATCTACAACCTTGGTAACGGAAAAGGCTTTAGCGTGCGCGAGGTAATCGAATCGGCGCGGAGGGTAACCGGCCATTCGATCCCAGTGGAGAACGAGCCGAGACGCGCGGGCGACCCCGCTGTGCTGGTGGCGAGCTCGGAAAAGGCGACTCGCGAATTGGGTTGGAAACCGCGCTACACGGAGCTCGACGAAATCGTTCGCACGGCGTGGGTTTGGCACAAGAAGAGGTACGCGGCGTAGGGAGTTGTACCAGGGATTTTCCTGATGGACTTCGTCGTATCCCACCCATGCGTCGAAAAAAAGTCGCATGGATGGGGCACGGTGGCCTACCGCGACGGAAGCTGAGCCGGGGAAAGTGCATCCGACGGGCGCTGGCGACAGTCCAATGGATGTGGAGTGCTGAAGGCGACGAGGTTTTGATGTGAAGATTTTGAGCGAGAAAAAGGGCTTCATCCGCACGTTTCTCGACTTCTTCGTCCTGTTCAGCGGGATTTCGACGGCGTCGAACCTGGAACGGACACAGGGGTCGCCACTCGCCACACGCGGGTTGTTTCTGTTCCGGTCAAAGAAGGACCGCCGGGTCACGGACAGCAGGGCGAAGGACGGCCAGGCGGGTTGAATGGCCGGTTTGAGCGCTGCAACCGCCGGATTGGTAAAATCGAATCATGTCAGTGACACGCCAGCAGGCTCTTGATTACTTCAACTCGCCCGACCTGATCGGTCTTGGGTTTGAGGCGGACGCGGTACGGCGCCGGCTTCACCCGGAGGGCGTGGTCACCTACATCATCGATCGCAACATCAACTACACGAACTTCTGTACGGAGTACTGCACGTTCTGCGCGTTCTATCGGCCGCTGCCGAAGAACGGCAAGAGCGATCCGCGCTCGGACGAAGGCTACATTCTGGAGTTCGAGACTATTTACGACAAGATCGCCGAGACGCTGGAGATGGGCGGCACGGGCGTGCTGATGCAGGGCGGGATCCATCCCGATCTGAAGATCGATTGGTTCGAGCGGTTGTTCACGGGGATCAAGCAGAAGTTTCCTTCGATCTGGCTGCACTGTCTGTCGGCCTCGGAAGTGCTGGCGATTGCCGAGTACAGCAACTTGTCGCTGCGCGATACGATTGCGCGGCTGCGCGATGCGGGGCTGGATTCGATTCCTGGCGGCGGCGCGGAGATTCTGGACGACGAGGTGCGGCACCGGATTGCGCGGCTGAAGTGCAACACGGAAGACTGGGTGAGCGTGCATCGCACGGCACATCAACTAGGCATGCGCACCACGGCGACCATGATGTTTGGCGTAGGTGAAACGTTTGACCAGCGCGTGAATCATTTTGACGTGGTGCGGCGGCTGCAGGAAGAGACCGGCGGATTTACGGCCTTCATCCCGTGGAGCTTTCAGCCAAAACACACGGCGCTTGGCGGTCGAGGGTGGGATGAAGCGACGAGCGTGGAGTATCTGAAGACGCTGGCCATCTCGCGGCTTTACCTCGACAACATTGAGAACGTGCAGGCGAGCTGGGTGACGCAGGGGTTGAAAGTTCTGGAACTGGGCCTGCACTTCGGCGGCAACGATGTGGGATCGGTGATGCTGGAAGAGAACGTGGTGAAGGCAGCGGGAACCAGCAACTGCACGACGGAAGAAGAGCTGCGGCGGGTTATTCGCGATGCCGGGTTCAAGCCGGTGCAGCGGGATACGCTGTATCGGACGATGTTCTTGAACTAGGCACACTGCCTCCGTTTTCTTTTCGTTTATTCTGCCAGAATGACTGCGCACCGTCCCTACGGGACTCCGAATTAGATTTTTGTTTTGCTGGCCGCCGCGCTTCACAGACTGTTACGAAACTCTATTGTTTTTGATTTGATTCATGGGAAGATTCGAGCATGGGCTATATCCGGGGCGAGGCCAGCATTGTTTGTTTCCATTGGCATTAGATGATCTGATTCCGGCCGACCATGTTTGCCGGGTGATCGATGCGTTTGTGGGGCGGTTGGAGTTTCAGTCTCTGGGATTTGTGCGCGCCGATGCGGCCGAGACAGGCCGTCCGGGCTACGATCCTCGCGATCTGCTTAAGCTTTATCTGTACGGTTATCTGCAGCAGATTCGCTCATCGCGACGGCTGGAGGCCGAGTGCCGCCGCAACGTGGAAGTGATGTGGCTTTTGGGTCGGCTGACGCCTGACTACAAGTCGATTGCCGAGTTCCGGCGGATGCATCGGGAAGCGGTGACCGAGGCGGGCGCTGAGTTGGTGAGCTTTGCACGCTCGGTGGGCCTGGTACGAGGCGAGTGGGTTGCCATCGACGGGTCGAAGTTCCAGGCCGTGACCAGTGCCCGCAGCGTGGCCGAGCGGGAGTCGATCAAGCGGTATCTGGATGCGGTCGAGGCCGGCGACGAACAGGAGGAGGTAGTCATCGATCCCGGTGCGGTGCAGGCTGCGATGGAGAAGTTGAACAGCCATGCCGAGCCGGAGGCCGGCTTCATGCGCGCAGCTCATGGCTCGGTGCCTGCCTATAACGTGCAGACTGCCGTGGATGCCGAACATGCGCTGATCGTGGCCCACGAGGTGAGCACGGAGAAGAACGACAACCGCGGTCTGCTGCCCATGGCTGAGGCGGCACAGAAAGCGGTCGGCTCGCCGCCTGCGCTGAACGTGGTGGCCGACACTGGCTACTCGAACGGAGCCCAGGCCGAGGCCTGCGAGGCGCGCGGCATCGTGGCTCATGTGCCGGCCAGGCGCGGGGTCAACAACCGCGGAGATGGAACGTTGTTCGACCGCAGCCAGTTCCACTACGACCAAGCCAGCGACACGTTCCGCTGCCCGGCCGGTCAGACGCTCACCCGCAAGCAGCAGAAGAAGGACAAGCCTTGCGTGGTCTATACGGCGGCGGCGGTGGCTTGCCGAGCCTGCGCTCTAAAGAGCCGCTGCACACCATCCCGGCAACGCTATGTCACCGTCCACCTGAACGAGGCTGCGCTGGATCGCATGCATCAGCGCGCCACGCCGCAGTTGATGCGCCTCAGACGATGCACAGTCGAACATCCCTTCGCCACACTCAAATACCGCATTTTCGGCCATCCGCGCTTCCTGCTGCGTGGACTGGCTGGAGCAAAGATCGAGATCGGCCTCGGGGTCATGGCCTACAACCTCAAACGCATGATCAGCGTCCTGGGCGCAACGAAAATGGCCAATGCACTGCAGGGATGAACACCTGCACCACCATCCCATGGAAAATCAAGACGGCGACCCTGAAAGCCCCATCAACGTCGATCCTCTGTAAAACGCGTTTCGAAACAGTCTGTGAAGCGCGGGGCTAACATCCACTGCGCCTACGGCGCGGGCGGCGGGTAAAGTATAAAGGGTCGGAGTGTTCGATATATGCGGGAAGGTGGATCGATGAGCAAGATTGCGGTGGTGACGGGGGCGGGAAGCGGGATCGGGCGAGCAGTTGCGCTGGCCCTGCAGGGCGCGGGGTATTCGGTGGTGCTGGCGGGACGGCGGATGGATGCGCTGAAAGAGACGGCGGCCAGGGGAGACGCCTCGCAGTCGGAGATGGCGCCAGTTGCAACCGATGTGAGCAAACCAGAGGAAGTGGCGGCGCTGTTCGAAGTGGTGGGCGAAAAGTTTGGAAGGCTCGATCTGCTGTTTAACAATGCGGGGTCGAATGCGCCGGGGATTGCGTTTGAAGATCTGACGTACGAGCAATGGTCGACGGTGGTGGGCGCGAACCTCACTGGATCTTTTCTGTGCGCGCAGCAGGCGTTTCGGATGATGAAGGCGCAGGATCCGCGCGGGGGCAGAATCATTAACAACGGATCGATTTCAGCGTATGTGCCGCGGCCCGACTCGGCGCCTTACACCGCGACGAAGCACGGTGTTCTGGGACTGACGCGGTGCCTTTCGCTCGATGGGCGCAAGTACGACATTGCGGTGAGCCAGATTGATATCGGCAATGCGGCGACGGAGATGAGCGCGCGTATGGCCGTGGGCATCAAGCAGGCAAATAGCGAGATGATGGTGGAACCGCGGATGGACGTGAAGGCCGTGGCGGATGGAGTGTTGTACATTGCGAGTCTGCCGCTGGATGCGAATGTGCAGTTCCTGACGGTGATGGCGACGAAAATGCCGTTCGTCGGGCGCGGATAAAACGAAAATCTCTCACGGAGACATTGGAACTGGCGACTCAATTGAGCGACGGGCCGGGCCTGCATAGGCCGATCAAGTACCGGCCGGATGTGGATGGGCTGCGCGCGATTGCAATCGCGTCTGTGGTTGCGTACCACGCACGGCTGGAATGGGCGCTCGGCGGGTTTGCCGGCGTGGATGTCTTCTTTGTGATCTCGGGCTACTTGATTGGCTCGCTGGTGTACAAGGAGATTCGCGGAGACAGCTTCAGCATCAGCAAGTTTTATGCGAGGCGTGCGAGGCGCATTCTGCCGGCGCTGCTGGCGGTCTTGCTGTTCTGCTATGCGGGCTCGCTGCTGATTCTGCCTCCTTTGAAGCTGAAATCGTTCTCGTTGAGCGCGCTGGCGACGATCGCTTCGGGTTCGAATTTCTACTTCTGGCATGCGGTGAATTACTTCGACAAGATCGGTAGCCGATGGCCGCTTTTGATGACCTGGTCGCTTGGCGTGGAAGAGCAATTCTATTTGCTATTTCCGATGCTGATGCTGGCGATGAGGAAGATGAGCTGGAAGGCGCAGATTGCGGGAATCGCAAGCCTGGCGGCGCTTTCTTTTGCGATATCGGTGTGGGCTGCGGGAGGGCATCCGGCGCCCGATTTCTATCTGCTGCCAGGACGCGCGTGGGAACTGGCGGCTGGCGTGATGCTGGCCATGCTGGAAGCGAACAGACCGCATGCGAAGACCCAATGGCCACGGTGGTTGGCGCATGGCACAAGCCTGCTGGGGCTGGGGCTGATTGGATGGGCCGTCGTTTCGAGCGACCTGCAGAGCCGGTTGCCGGGCTTTGCGGCGCTGCCCGCTGTGCTGGGAGCGGTGATGCTGACAGCGGCGCGCGATGGTGTTGTGAACCGCGCGCTGTCTTTGCGGCCGATCGTGTTTATTGGATTGGTTTCGTACTCCTGGTATCTGTGGCACTGGCCGCTGTTCAGCTTTGCACGCATCGTTCTGGACGCGAATGGCTCGGCGACCCTGGGAGTGATGATCGGTGGAATTTCGTTTGTGCTTGCAGTCCTCAGCTACAAGTTCATTGAACGGCCGTTTCGTTCGTCGACGACGCCGGCGGGATTGCTGCTGAAACGCTATGCGGCAGTGCTTGCGGTTGCCGCGGTGCCGGCCTGGTTGATGTTTGCAGCCAATGGCGTGCCGCAGCGGAATCGCGCGGTGCAGGCGGTTGAGAGAACGACTGCGGAGATGCAGTTGGATGCATGTCTGATCAATACGGCCGACGGCGAACTTCCGATGCAGGCGCCATGCGTGCCGCCGGGCACGGGGCCAGCGGTGGCACTCATCGGGGACAGTCACGCGGGGTCGATTGCTCGAGCCATGCGGAGCATCAGCGCGCGTACTGGATATCGGCTCATCCAATGGACCAAGACAGACTGTCTGCCGCTCGACGACGATTCTCCCTTGTACGGCGATCCGAAGCGTTTTTCGCCCGATTGTGCGCAGTTCAACCGGGAGCGGATCGACGGGATTCTGCGTGATCCGCATATTCAAACCGTCGTGCTTGGTGGGATCTGGTCAGAGGAGCTTGAACCGCCGTCGCTCGAGGATGGCTACCCGGAAGCGGGACAGGCGCAGGATCCCTCTGCCGAGACGGTGACCCAGAGCGAATTTCAGGATGGACTGGATCGGCTGGTTGCCCGCTTGCGGGGAGGAGGAAAGCGCGTGTACCTGGTGGAAGACAATCCGATTTTCTCGTTCAACCCCGCAGACGTTACCTACAATCGGCTGATCGGAACTCGGCGCATGCTTGCGAATCTGCTGTCGTCGCCGACCCTTCGTTACCAGGACGGAGTAGCGCCGGAGTTTGCTCCGCCGGCTGTTTCGGCGGCCCAGCAGGTTCTGGAGCGTGTGGCGGCGGCGC
>Ga0302320_10012881_pt1 | contig 17508 bp, 16 predicted proteins | sample Bog_T0_3_FD_202130 | JGI IMG/M metagenome (GOLD analysis project Ga0302320, IMG submission 202130) | Peat permafrost microbial communities from Stordalen Mire near Abisko, Sweden - Bog_T0_3 | ecosystem: Environmental > Terrestrial > Soil > Wetlands > Peat | place: Sweden: Abisko, Stordalen Mire...
AGACGGCTACCTGGTATGTAATAACATTCTACGTTCTCACCACCCTATTTTGTACCGATCGGGAGCAGATATTGTCATTGGAGACTCAGGTTTGTACTTTCTTGAGCAAAAATCAAAATACCAGGGAACCAATCCGTTCTTCTATAACTTGGTCAGCTTCAATGAAAAGGACCATAGAATGAGTCGTGAAAAAAAAGCAAAAAGCGTGTCTGAGCATTGCTATAGACAGGTGGACAACTACCTTTTTTATTTTGAACGCAATAAGGTTACCTCTTCAAACAACCTCATGGCAATCCACCTTCCTAGCGGCCTGGAAATGACTATTGCTAATAAATACAAGAATTGCAAAGCATTAGGTAGCATGCATCTAGAACTCTCCAATCCTAATAAAAAAGGCAGCATTTATTCAAACGACCAACTACTGCAAGCGGCGGAAGAGCAAATCAAGAAAAGAGCACAGAAACCCAGCAGCCAAGCTCTGACAAGATTACCATCCTTTATAAAAGACAGGAGGCAATCTAGCATAACCGATTCCTCCAGCCAGAACAGCTTGCCCGCAACGCTTGAACAGTAAAACATTTTCTTGATCCCTCTTTTATTAGTGGTAGGCTGCCTCACTCATGCTGAAACATTTCATTGTGGTGGGTAGTCATAGAAAAAATTCACAAAGTTTAAAAGTCGGAAAATATATTCAGATTTGCTTAGAAAAAGAAGGCCAAAGCGTTCAGCTACTCGATTTAGGAACAGCAAATATTCCGCTTTGGGACGAGGATTTTTGGTCAGACACTCCCCGATGGACTCAACTTTGGAAACCTATCTCAACTCAACTCCTTGCTGCAGACGCACTCACAGTAGTTTCACCCGAATGGAGCGGAATGGCACCTCCCGCATTGAAGAACTTTTTTCTCCTTTGCTCGAAAAATGAACTGGCTCACAAACCTGCATTATTAGTAGGCGTTTCCTCTGGTATTTCTGGCAGCTACCCTATTGCAGAGCTCAGAATGAGTAGCTTCAAAAACACGAGACTTTGCTACATTCCGGATCATGTCATCGTTCGTTTTGTAGAAACGGTTTTAAACACATCCCCTGACGCGGAAAACGACAAGGACCTCCAGATTCGAAAAAGAATTCAGTACTCGCTATCACTCCTTCAACAGTATGCACTTGCCCTGCAAAAAGTTCGCGAAAGTGGAGTTATGAATACCAAAGACTTTCCGTACGGGATGTAAGAGTCTTTTAAAAGGGGCTCTAAACATTTTTAGATTTTTTGCTATTGCTTCAGAAGTTCTTGCAAATCGCCCCGCTCATACATTTCCGTCACGATATCGCAGCCTCCTACAAATTTTCCATGAATAAAAACCTGAGGAACAGTAGGCCAGCGGGTGTATTCTTCTAGCGCCTCCCAAAGCGGGTCATCTGAAAGAACATCAACCCCTTCGATACTTTTTACACCCGCAGCTTCCAAAACTTGGCAAGCTCGGGCGGAAAAACCGCATTGAGGGAAGCTGGGAGTTCCCTTCATAAAAATCACGACAGGGGCGGACTTCACTTTCTCTTCAACTTTTGAAATCAGTGCATGAGCCATGGGCATTATCTCCTTATCTTTATTTTTTTATCCTGATTTTTTGATACTGGGCGGGGGTATAAGTTTTTAAACTCAAGGCATGAACCTCTCCCGAGTCAATTTGAGCTTGAACCTGATCCAGCACCATTCGATGCTGATCAATCATCAGTTTTCCTTCAAAAACCGATGAAACAACCACTGCTTGGTAATGATCCTGAGTGCCTGTCAAATCCACCACTTCCACACAAGTACCAGGGGCTAGATTTTCCAGTTGCTTTTTCAAATGTTCGGGACTCATATTTTCCTTTTTTCTGTCTTCGCACTTCTCCAAGTGGTCAAGAAATAAATAATTTTGGATCTATACCACACACACACACCCATTCCCAGTTTCTTTGAATCCATCGCTATGCTAATAGCAAAATGAATTTTCATCACCAAATCCATTTTTAGAGGGTACTATTCCTATGATTTTCCAGCGCTCGGCACTCGTTTGCCTGAAGTCTGTTCTTTTTACCTGTCTCTGCTTAGTCTCTTCTTTGAGCTCACCTTTGAATACCTATGGAACTGAAGATGATTGGTGCAAGAAAATTCGCCCATTCCCTCCCTGCCAAGGTGCACCGGGAAGATGCACAGTGAACCAAGACGGAAGCTTAGGGGGCTTTGTTGCAAATAGTGCAACCGTAGTTTCTCTTGAGTCACCGACAGGCCCTAAAAATGTGCCCTACCTTGGAAAAAATGTTCAGATTTGCCAAAATGCTATCGTCCTGGATTTTGCTAGGATCTATGGAATTGCGATCGTATCTGGAACCGCAGCAATCGCAGGACAAGCTCGGATCTCTGGAAGTACCAAAGTGAGGGGCAGTGCCATCATCACAGACTATGCCAAAACTTATGATAATTCTCTGATCTCAGGGTATGCGAAAATCTCTGGGCATGCTCACGTGCATGGAAACGCCCAGATTGGAGGAAATGCGAGAGTCTTTGACTCCAGTCGCGTCTCAGATGATGCTCAAATTGGGGATGCAGCGGAAGTCTTTGGAAATGCTCAGGTCAGTGGAAATGCTCGAATCTATGGTAACGCTCGGATTTTCGAAAATGCCCAGATTTGTGGAGATTCTCAAATCCTAGGAAATGCATGGATTTTCGGAAATGCTCAGATCTCTGAGAGAGCGGCCATTTACCAAAATGCCCAGATTTGTGGAAATACACGCATTTCTGGTCATAGTTGGATCTTTGGGAATTCATTCCTTTCTGAAAACACTGAAACTTCTCATGGGTTTTTTGCTTGCAATCCACAAGTGTTGTGAATCTTTCGCAAAAACACACCGGGAACTCCTTGAGTGCTCTGGAGGAAGCAATTCCCGGCATCCCATTCACGAAGTTCTCGCTGCCAGGACGACAAAAAAGCGAGTAAAAATAGATGCTTGTCTTCGTAAATGGGATGCCGGGAATTGCTGGAATTACAACCCTTCTTTTGGGCAAAGCGTCTTTAACGGACAAATCTCGCACTTTGCTTTGCGAGCAGTACAAATCTTGCGTCCATGATCAATCCATAGATGGGCAAGCAGGGTCCAGTCTTGCTTCGGAACCAGTTGCATCAACTGCTGTTCCACTTGCACGGGATCCTTAGAACGGGTAAATCCCATTCTCAGACTGAGTCGTCCCACATGGGTGTCCACCACTAAACTAGGGATATTAAAGATCACCCCGAGCACGACATTGGCTGTTTTTCTCCCCACGCCGCGAAGTTCGGTTAGCTGTCCTAATTCTCGGGGCACCTGCCCTCCATACTTCTCCACCAGGGTACGAGACGTCTGTAAAATCGCTTTTGCCTTGTTCTTGTAGAAGTTCGTCGATCGGATCAGCGCTTCAATAGCTTCCAGTTTGGCTCCTGCCATCGCCTCTGGAGTGGGAAATCTCTGAAACAACGCTGGGGTCACCTGATTCACTCTTTCGTCAGTGCATTGAGCAGAAAGCATTGTCGCAATTAAAAGCTGAAAAGGACTTTCATGAATTAAGCTGCACTGAGAATCTGGATATTCTCGTTTGAGAACCGAAAGGATTTCTTTCATTCTCGCTTCAGCCATTTTTCCACTTCCTGAACTGTCTTGGTATTCACAACACGATTTTTAGAAATCAGCGCCTTGCGAGCCATAGCCACACCGTAATCCGTATCCTTGAGTCCTTCCAACTGATGGGCGTCCGGATGGATCGAAGTCCACGCGTTGAATTTTCTCATTGAGTTGCCCCAACGCCAATCTATATCCAGCCGAGAAGGATGAGAATTCAGCTCAATGGCAACCCCGTGCTGAGTTGCTTCTAAAATGACCGCTTCCCTATCCAGCTCGTATCCCTTTCTCCCCAAAAGGAGCCTCCCCGTGGGATGCCCAATAAACCTTGTAAAGGGATTGCGAATCGCGCAGATCATTCGATCGGTCATCGCCTGCCGATCCATCTGAAAACGAGAATGAATAGAAGCGATGACAAAATCAAATTTTTTTAAAATCTGGGGTTCATAATCCAATGATCCATCGGCTAAGATATCACTCTCAATACCCCAAAAAATCCGAATTTCGGGATAGCGTTCTTGAACGACCCGAATTTCCTTTTCCTGCTCTTTTAAATCCGACTCCTTCAGCCCCTGTGCGTAGAAAGCAGACTGACTATGATCGGAAATACCAATATATTCATACCCGAGAGCAATTGCCCCTTTCACCATGTCTTCTAAACTCGCTGCACCATCGGAGCGGGTGGTATGATTATGAAAAACCCCCCTCAGACCATTCCATGGCAATAGTTGATCCAAAAATCCTGCACGAGCAAACGCCACCTCCTCCCCTGTTTCTCGACATTCAGGAGGAATCCACGGGAGATCTAGCCGCTCGTAAAATTCCTCTTCCGTAGCAGCTTGCATCCTCTGAGGGCTACCTAAAGCTTTCCAATGGTCTAGAGAACCCGTACTTTTTGCCCAAGCGAATCCGAATTCCTTTTCTACAGTATAATGAAAATAAACAGGGCACCCTTGAAAAACGGAACTGGAAAATCCCGCATGACCAGCTCTGCCCTCTTTTAAAGCCAAAGCTGGTTCTGACTCGATCACTAAAAAATCCAACCGTTCCAATACCTCAAGCCTTCGTCGCAACTCCCCTGTTTCAAAAAACTGAAGTCCTGGAAAAGCGAGTTTCAGATGAGCCGCAAACTCCTGTGCCATGCGTAATCCATCAGAAAGGCGAAATCGCCCCTGATTTTCATTTTTAAACAAAATTCCTTCTAAAATCGTTTTTTGCAATTTCTGGCCGAACCCCTTAATTTTAAGAAGTCGGTTTTCCCGACAGGCGTATTCCAATTCTCCAGCTGAGTGAATTCCCAATTTTTCAATCAACACCCTGGCCTTTTTTGGGCCTAATCCAGGAATTTCAGTTAATTGCAATAATCCTTTTGGAAGGGACTCCAGCAACTCATCCCTTAACGGCGTTCGCCCATGAACAAAAAACTGGGTTAAAACATCTTCAATCCCCTTGCCAACTCCAGGAATTTCTCTAAGTCGACCTTCCTGAGCAAGTTGCTTAAAATTCGGGTGTTCAGCTAAACTTTGGGCTGCTTTTTCAAATGCTCGAATTTTGAAGGGATTGTCCCCATGGAGTTCCATCAGTCTGCAGATCTCTTCGAGAAGCTTGATCGCTTGATTCATATCCATTCCCAGAGTGTTTTGCGAAACAACTCTCCCACAGAAACTAATAAGACTCAACGGTTGAAAGCTGAGCCAGAGAGGAGTATACCAGGGGCCATGTCTCAATCCATCAAAGTTGGCATCAATGGTTTTGGAAGAATTGGCCGGAAAATTACCCGTCTTGCCTTGGAAAACGAAAATATCGAGATTGTAGGTATTAATGATTTATCTAAACCAGAACAGATGGTTCGTTTGCTCAAATATGATTCCGTTCACGGAACCCTCAAGGAGGACGTCCAACTGGAAGGAAATATTCTCCGGGTAGGACCTAAAAAAATTCGGCTCACCGCTGAAAAAGACCCTAGCTGCCTTCCTTGGGCAGATCTGGGAGCTAGCTTTGTACATGAATGCACAGGTGTGTTCACTGACCGAGAAAAAGCGGCACTTCATCTAAAAGCAGGGGCAAAGAAAGTAATTATTTCAGCGCCCTCGAAAGATCCAGATATTACCCTTTGCCTGGGAGTGAATGAAAATGGGTATGACCCCTCAAAACATACGATAGTATCCAATGCTTCTTGTACCACCAATTGTTTAGCTCCATTAGTGAAAGTTTTAGATGATGCTTTTGGGGTTGTCCGAGGGACCATGTTAACGGTCCATAGCTACACGAACGACCAACAACTATTAGATCTTACTCATAAGGACCCAAGACGTGCCCGTGCCGCAGCTCTTTCCCAAATTCCTACCACCACGGGGGCTGCCAAAGCAGTCGGGCTGGTCATGCCCCATCTCAAAGGGAAGATCGATGGATTATCCATTCGAGTCCCCACCCCCAATGTTTCCTTAGTGGATTTTACAGGAGAGCTAAAAAAAGGCACCCATCGCGACGAAATCAACTCCGCTTTTAGAAAAGCCGCTGAAGGGCCGTTGAAAGGGATTCTGGGTTTTTCTACCGAACCACTGGTATCCACCGATTTTAATGGCTGCCAAAATAGCTCTACCGTAGACGCCGACCTCACTCATGTCGTCGATGGAAATTTTGTCAAAGTGATTTCGTGGTATGACAATGAGACAGGGTTTTCCGCAAGAATGCTAGACCTCACCCGATTGATGGCACGCAAAGGTCTTTAATTTATGATTCAAAGCCCTCTATTAGTAAATATGAAAACCATTCGGGATTTCAACCTTTTGGGAAAGTCCGTATTCATGCGACTTGACTTGAATGTACCCCTCAGCGCTCCTGTCCCTGGAGGAGAGCGCGTCATTGAAGACGACAGTCGAATTCAAGAAGCGCTTCCCACCATTCGGTATGCCATTGAAAAAGGGGCGCGCTTGGTTTTAGCTTCCCACCTCGGACGTCCAGATGGAAAGCGCAACCCAGAGTTCTCTTTAGAGCCAATTGCCCATCGATTGGCCACTCTCTTAGGACAAGAAGTGACCCTAGCAGATGATTGCGTTGGAGATGGAATTGAACTCATGGTTCAGAGCTTGAAAAATGGACAAGTTCTGTTGTTAGAGAATTTAAGATTCCACCCAGGGGAGGAAGCCAACGATCCTGACTTTTCCAGACGACTAGCTCGATTTGCCCAAGTCTACATCACGGATGCCTTTGGAACCGTTCATCGCAAGCACGCCTCTACTTTTGGAGTTCCCTCTCTGATTTTGGAACGAGGGATGGGGCTACTCATTGAAAAGGAACTGCGATTCTTAGATCCACTTTTGAATCATCCCAAAAAGCCATTTATTGCCATTTTAGGTGGCGCAAAGGTTTCTGATAAAATTAAGGCCATAGATTCTCTCATCAGGCGTGTGGATGGACTGCTGATTGGCGGGGCTATGGCCCACGCTTTTTGGGTTGCTCAGGGAGATTGCCTCCCAGCGGGAGCAAAACAACCTAAGTCTGCTGATATTGAAGCCGCACGGTCTATGATGAGAGATTCAAAAAAGCGCGAAATACCAGTCGTCGTCGCTTGTGATACAAATCAAGGTTTTGATATTGGCCCAAAAACCATTCAAAAATTCATTGATGTTCTTGCAAAAGCGGAAACGGTTTTTTGGAACGGCCCGCTCGGATGTTTTGAAAAACCTCAATATACTACCGGAACCTACGAAGTTGCCCGTGCTTTGGCAGAAATGCCCGCAGTTAAAGTCGTAGGTGGAGGGGACAGCGTCTCAGCGATCAAGAAAGCAGGAGTTGAAAATCAATTCGATCACCTATCCACGGGGGGCGGTGCTGTACTTGAATATTTGGAAGGCAATAGCTTACCGGGAATTGATGTTTTAAAACTCAACCAGCGTCAAATGCTTCAAATCCAAAATACTTTAGAAGAAGCTCCTTCTGAAAAACTTGGCGTCATTCTGAAGAAAGAAAATAATGCCTAAGACGAGAGGAGTTCTGATCGCAGGCAACTGGAAAATGAATCAGGGCACCCTAGAAACGGAAAGATTTTTTTCTCATTTTCAGGAAAATTTGCAAAACTGGGTGAAAACCAGCGAAAGTCAACCTTTCCTGCGAGGTGATGTCAGAACCTGTATTTTCCCCCCTTTTTTGAGCTTGAATCAGGCAAAGGTTTCTTTATCTCAGTTTGCTTTTCCGGAACCTCTGCCAATCCATTTAGGAGCCCAAAACGCTCACTGGGAAAAAAAAGGTGCTTTTACTGGAGAAATCTCAGGCCCTATGTTGAAAGAACAAGGGATTCACTGGATTCTAGTGGGGCACTCTGAAAGAAGGCAATACTTCGGTGAAACAGATAGCTTAGTACGTAAGCGTTGTGAAAGTTTTTTAGACCAGGGTTTTCAAGTCATTCTATGTATTGGTGAAACACGCGAAGAACGCGAAGCAGGAAAAACCCAGGAAATATTAACCCGGCAACTCAACCACGGGCTGCCTGAGACTTCCGCTCTTACAAATTCAGATTCGCTAAATCGCCTTATTATTGCCTATGAGCCGGTCTGGGCTATAGGAACCGGCTTAACTGCTTCGCCCCAGCAAGCGGAAGAAGCCCATCTCCAAATCAGGAACTTCACTTCAGAAGTTTTAGGAATCAAGAGAGCCCAAAAAATTCAAATTCTCTACGGTGGCAGTGTGACTCCAGAAAATATTGACTCTCTCCTCAATTGCCCCAATGTAGATGGCGCCTTAGTAGGAGGAGCAAGTTTAAAATTAGAAAGTTTTTTCTTTTTGCTTCAAGCCGGAGCAAAAGCAGCGTTGAAATAAGGGTAAAGCCCCACTTTCATTTTGAGTTACTCTCAAATCTCATATATATATTTAAACGAGTGGTTTTATTATGTTCAACTACAACCACCTTTACTATTTCTACATCACTGCTAAATCAGGGGGAGTATGCCTAGGAGCAAAAAACCTCAGTATTAGCCAACCCTCCCTTACCAGTCAGCTCAAAGTACTCGAAGCAGCTTTAAACTTGAGACTCTTTCATAAAGTTGGTCGAACCAATCAACTGACAGAAAATGGGCTCATTGTTTATGGAATTTGCCAAAAGGCGTTTGAAACATTTGAGGAGCTGGATTTTCTTGTTTCAAACAGTGCTCTCACCAATTCCAGAAGACTTCATATCGGGATGTCAGATCAAGTCGGGCAACAGTTTGTGACAGACATCCTTCGAATTTTCTTAAAAAGATACCCTCGCGCACATCAGCCAAGAATATTATTTTCTTATGACAAGCACCACCATCTTCTGGAAAGACTTCGATTTCATGAATTAGACGCAATGATTACCCACCTCACCATGATTGGCTCTGATCTAGTCAATTTGGCAGAGGCTCAAGTTCCGGTTACATTACTTTGCCCCAATAACTTTACAATATACAATACCGATAAGGATTTAACGACAGGGGCAGGAATCATGGAGTCGATAGGCGACACTCCCTCTTGGATAGGACCGTCGGCAGGATTGAAGTTTAGAGCTGAATGCAGTCAGTTTTTTGCAGATAAGAAGCTCAAAGGAAAAATTGTTTTTGAAAGCAGCATCATGTCCTCACTCATTCAAGCAGTGGAAGACGGAATTGGACTAGCATTTCTTCCGTGCATCTATGCTGCAAAAGAAATTCGCAAAAAAACAGTCCACATCATTGGCCCTAAAGAAGGTTATTGGAAATATCCCATATGGCTTGCTTGTCACTCTCGAGATCAGAATGACGCTCTCATTCAGAAACTGCACGAATCCTTTATAGAAGCATTCCAGCAGTCCCTTATTTAGTCTGATCTTTTTTCTCTGTAGCTTTCACTCCTGAGCCTGATTCACTTTTTTCACTGGGGCCCGCAGAAGCTGGAGCGGTTTGGGTGGCTGGTAGAGTGGCAGCAGTACCTCCGACTGATTCAAACAAGCTCTTTCTTGACTGCCCCCCCATCAGAGTCAGCGACACCGAGGTAATCATAAAAACAGCAGCTGCTCCCGAGGTAAATCGAGTCAGAAAATTCGCCCCTCCAGAGGTTCCAAACACTGTCTGGCTAGAACCTCCTAAAGTAGTACTAATCTCCGCTCCCTTGCCCGACTGAATCAAAACCACCAGGACCAGAAGAATACATGTAATCACATGGATCACGGTCACTAAAGTCTGCATTTTACTTACTCTCTTTTGCTTTTTTCTCTTGGTATTTCTTTACCATTTCTTCTTGAACGTTTCTGGGCACCGCTGAATACTTCAAAAATTCCATAGTAAATTCGCCTTTACCTTGTGTAGCAGAACGCAGGTCGGTTGAATAGCCAAACATCTCACTCAAAGGCACTTCTGCCTCAATAATGGCATAACCTTCATTAGTACTACTATTGACAATCGTACCTCGGCGTTGGTTGATTTGGCCCATCGCGCCACCCTGGAACTCTTCCGGAACCTGGGTTTCCAACTTCATAATAGGTTCTAGCACCACAGGACCTGCTTTTTCATAGGCTTCACGAAACCCCATCAAAGCAGCCGTCTTGAAAGCTTGTTCTGAGGAGTCCACGGCGTGACTAGCTCCGTCATTAATGGTTGCCCTCACACCTACAATGGGAAATCCAATCAGACGGCCTTCTTTAATAGCTTCCTGGAATCCTTTATCACATGCAGGAATGAATTCACGAGGAATAGATCCACCGACAATTTCATCCACAAATTCGTAGGTCATTGCTGCATCGGCAGGCAAAGGTTCGATAAAGCCAGCGACCTTACCAAATTGACCTGAACCACCCGTTTGCTTTTTGTGGGTGTAAGAAAAATCGCCCTTTTTTGTAATCGTTTCTCGGAACGCAACTTGAGGTTTACCAACCACTACTTCGCAGTTATACTCTCGCTTAATTCGCTCACAATAGATTTCAAGATGGAGTTCACCCATTCCACTGATAATAGTCTGACCAGATTCTTCATCTCGACGAACCCGAAGAGTGGGATCTTCCTTGGTAAATTTATTCAATGCCTTCGAAAAATTACTTTGACCTGTCTTATCCTTAGGTGCAATTGCTAAAGAAATCACCGCATTCGGAATAAACATTGAAGTCATGGTGTACTTGATGGTTCCATCGGTAAACGTATCGCCTGAGGCACAATCCACCCCGAACATGGCAACAATATCCCCCGATTGACATTCCTCGACGTCGTTCATTTCATCGGCATGCATTTGAACCAATCGGGGAACTTTTACTTTTTTATCGTTTGAGGAATTGAAGATCACATCCCCCTTTTTCATAGCCCCTTGGTAAACTCTCATATAAGTGAGCTGACCATAGCGACCTTCGTCCAATTTGAATGCTAGGGCCACGAAAGGAAGACTCGCATCTGACTTGAGCACTAACTTTTCTTCATTCTTGTTCTGATCTAAAGCAATGTTTTCTTTTTGATCTGGACTCGGCAAATAGTAAGTGACCGCATCTAATAACAGCTGGACGCCCTTGTTCTTATAGGCAGACCCTGTCATGACCGGAGTAAAATTCAAAGTCAGGGTCGCGGTTCGAATCGCTTTACGCAACTCGTCTACCGTAACTTCCTGACCCTCAAGGTACTTATTTCCCACGGTTTCATCAAAATCACCCACTGCTGAAACGAGATCTTCGCGATACTTCTTACATTCGGAAAGGATATCTTCTGGAATTGCTTCCTCACGAATATTCTCGCCGTTGTCCCCATCAAAGTAAAAGGCTCGCATAGTGACTAAATCCACGATACCTTTAAATTGATCCTCAGCCCCAATGGGATAAGTAATTAAGTGGGCATTATGACCCAACTTTTCTCGTAACATCTTCACGCCACGAAAAGGATTAGCACCTGCTCGGTCCATCTTATTGATGAAACAAATTCTGGGAACCTTATACCGCTTCATTTGACGGTCCACGGTAATGGACTGGGATTGCACTCCCGCCACAGAGCAAAGAACCAAAACGGCTCCATCTAACACTCGCAAAGAGCGCTCGACCTCAATGGTAAAGTCCACGTGCCCAGGAGTATCAATTAAGTTAACATTGAACCCCTTCCACACGCAGTAAGTAGCTGCAGACTGGATGGTAATCCCCTTTTCGCGCTCCAAATCCATGAAATCCATCGTAGCGCCAACGCCCGACTTGCCTTTCACTTCCTCAATTTTGTGAATTTTCTTGGTATAGAACAAAATACGCTCAGAAAGCGTCGTTTTCCCTGAGTCGATATGAGCAGAAATACCAATATTGCGAATCTTATCCGTTGAAATTCGAGCCATGAAAGCTTCTCCTTAAAGCAATGCGTGTGGAGGGTTGTACACAAAAAAGATCGTTTTAATCAAGTGATTTCTGTAGCGCTAGCGGATTTTTTGTCTTATTCTCAAACTCAAACTTATGAAACGCCTTTTTTGGATCGATCTGGAGATGACCGGGCTCAATGATCAAACCGACCGCATTCTTGAAGTGGGGATTGTCATTACTGATTTAGAGTTCAAACCCTTAGAAGAGTACCACCGGGTAGTTTTTCAGCCACCTGAAATCTTGAATCAAATGGACGACTTTGTTCGCAACCTGCATGAAAAAAGCGGACTGACTGGCTTGGTTGCCCAGGGAACACCTATTGAGGCCGTTGAACAGGAAATTTTGCAACTCATGGACCGCCATTTTGACCCGAAGGAGCGTATAGTCCTTGCGGGAAATTCGGTAGGCAATGACAAGCGATTTGTAGACCGTTATCTTCTGAAAGTTGCTCAGCGGCTCCACTATCGAGTCATTGATGTCAGTTCATATAAGGAGATATTTAGGGAAAAATACCATCTCCACTTTCAAAAGAAAAATGCCCACCGCGCTGTAGACGATATTCACGAATCCATTCGAGAGATTGGCTACTATCTCTCCTATGTTCACGTACCTTAAAAAATCTATGACAGAATCCAAAACCGCCAAGATACTGGAAAAAAAACCTGAAAGACCCCGCCCAAGCTTCCAAGAAATTTACTTGGATTTAGCCAAAACACTGGCTTCCCGCTCCACTTGTTATCGACTCCAAGTAGGAACCGTAATCACCAGTACGGACTTTAGGAAAGTTTTAGCCATCGGATATAATGGAAACGCAACTGGTCTGCACAACGGATGTGACCGAGATGAACCGGGCAACTGCGGATGCTTACATTCAGAAGAGAATGCCGTAATCAATTGCGACTCGCCGCGCACAACTGAAAAATTAGTGTTTGTCACGCACCTTCCTTGCATACAATGCGCTAAACGCCTCATTAATCTCGGAAATGTAAAAAAAATAGTCTATGGTCAAGACTATAGAATTCGAGATTCTCTTGAGCTTTTGAAGTCTGTTGGAATCGAAGTGGTTCAACAGGAGTAAGGGCCTGTTTTAAAAGTGGGGATTCGGGGGGAAAAATTCTTATGACAATAGCGTATCGAGTTAAGTGGGGCACAATTGCTTTTTCACTCCTTATCCTGCTCCCTCAGAAGGCATTTTCTGTAGATGAGGTGCCTAGCACCTCCCCGTTACGCCCTGCGGTTCTTTCACGAGACATGGCAGTAATACGATCCAAGCAGATTGCCCAAGTCAGCTATCAGCTTTGGTTTCGTTTAGAGGAGAAAGAAAAGCAGTTTCAAGGAAAGACCGTTGTCCGGTTTACCCTCAAGCCTAAAGCCAACTCCAAGGAGGTTCTAAAAGAATCAGGGAAAATGCTGGCTCTAGACCTTGAAGGTGCCAAGCTAGAATCTGTTTCTGTCAATGACAAGGCAATCCAAGAATTCTCTAGAGAATTTTATGATGGCCATCATCTTTATTTTAAGATGGATGGACTTCAACCCACTACCAACCAAATTGAAATCGCCTACCAGCATCCCTATAGCACAGATGGGATCGGCCTCCATCGCTTTGAAGAATCTCAAAATCCAGAGGATCTCTCTGTTTACCTTTATACCCATTTTGAACCCTACGGAGCACATCGAGTTTTCCCCTGCTTTGATCAGCCTGACCTCAAAGCAACCTACGAACTCAAAGTCGATGCTCCCATGAATTGGCAAGTCATCTCCAATACGCTGCCCAAAGAAGTGAAAGAGCGGGAATTGACCAGCCAAACAGAACACCGCAAAGAGTGGATTTTCCCACCTTCCCCTAGTTTTAGCACCTACTTGTTCGCGCTCCATGCAGGCCCATTTGCCAGCTGGAGCGACGATGCTGATGGAACCCCCCTTCGACTATTCGTTCGAAAATCTCTCTCAAAAAACCCTCACTTGGATCATAAGCAATGGTTCAAGATCACTAAACAGGGACTAAATTTTTTTGAGACACAATTTGGGTTTGCTTATCCATTTGGAAAGTATGACCAAATCCTAGTACCTGATTTTAATGCAGGGGCGATGGAAAATGTGGGAGCTGTCACGTTTTCTGAGCGTTTCATTCATCGAACCCCAGTGACTCAAGACCAGAAAAGACAATTAGCAGAAACCATCCTACATGAGCTGGCCCACCAATGGTTTGGAGACCTTGTCACCATGCGATGGTGGAACGGACTTTGGCTAAACGAAAGCTTTGCAACCTTTGCTTCTAGTTGGGCTGCGGATCAAGCCACCTCCCTCCCAGGCAGCTGGCAATCTTTTTTTGCAAACAGCAAACAATGGGCTTATTGGGAAGATCAACTGGTCACCACGCACCCCATTTCACAGTCCGTCATAGATACAGACGCCGCAACAGCCAACTTTGACGGAATCACTTACGGGAAGGGAGCTTCTGTACTCAAGCAGCTCAGCTTCTATCTTGGAGAAGATGACTTTCGAGAGGGACTTCAAAGGTATTTTCAAAAATATGCGTACAAGAATTCATCAATCAGTGATTTTATTAAGATGATGGCAGAAGCCTCTAGCAAGGACATCAATGCATGGGAACAGCGTTGGCTGGAAACTTCTGGAGTCAACTCAATACGGGCAGATTGGGCCTGCCAAATAGACTCCGAAACTAATAAGTCAAAAATCTCTCAATTTGACCTCATTCAGACTGGGGAGCTCAGACCTCACAAAACTCAAATTGCTTTGTTTCAATTGCCAAAAACCCAACATTCCGCCCTTAAAAACTTGGGACATCCCCTTAACGTCATTTATCAAACTGCAAAAACACCGGTCCCGGATTTGCTTGGAAAACCTTGTCCGGACTTTGTCTTTCCAAACGAAAAAGACTACGACTATGTCAAAGTTGAGCTGGACCCCATCAGTTTAAAAACTATCTCCAAACACCTTTCTCAAATGTCGACTCAAATCCCTGATCCTCTCACCCGGCAAATGATCTGGCACTCGCTTTGGGAAAGTGTTGTTGACGGAAAATGGCAGCCCCAAGAATATGCACAAACTGCCTTAAAACAAATCTCCAAAGAAAAAAACTCGCTTATTGTATCCGAAGTACTGCGTAATTTAGCCAATTCCTCGGCAAACCGATCCACAATTCTCAAATTTTTAGAGGGAAAAGAGCGGGAACGCTTTCAGAAAAAACTGGAAGACTGGACTAAGAATCAATGGCTTTATGCCTCCAGCGGGAGCGATCTTCAAATCCTTTGGTTTGGAACATTCTTGGAAGTCGCCCATTCCCCTTCTGTGATGAAATGGATGAAGAATCTTTTAAGTAAAAAACAAAAAAGCAAAGGGCTTCCACGAGGATTTTCACTGGACCCAGAAAGGCGATGGAAAATCGTTCAAACCCTCGCCAGAAATGGCGTGGAAGGAATTCAAGAACTCATTGACGCTGAACTGAAAAGTGATCCTACCGATATGGGACAAAAAGCAGCAATCTCCGCAGAGGCACTGATACCAACGGCAGAAATGAAACAAAAATGGCTGCATGCTCTTATGGACACCCACCGCAGCCTTCCGTTAGCCAAACTGCGAGAAGCTATGAAAAACTATCAAGTCCTCAATCAAGAAGAATGGACGCGAGCGTCTATGGATCCCTACTTTGAAGCGCTCACTCAACTTGCTTATTCTAGTTCGATCGAGGATGAAGAATACTCGGCCGAATTCGCCTGGCAAATGTTCCCTTCTCTGTGCGATCCTTGGGTGGTAGAAAAAACAAATCTATTCTTAAATTCATACACTTCAGTAGGGAGTGTTTCCACCCTTCCAGGCGGAGTTGCCCCACCCTTGCCTGCACGCATTCTCAAAAGCCTGAAAGTCCATCGACAGCTAGAAGAGCGCTGCATTCAGACCAGAAAACAATCCGTTAGCTTTTTACCTGACAAGCCACAGGACAATGATCAGACCCCTGAATGAGAGGTTGATGATTCACCCATTGGAGACGCGGTTGAAATTCCTGGTTCACAACAAAGTAATCCAGGCGCCATCCAATATTTTTCTGTCTCACTCCTGGGCGATAGCTCCACCAAGTATAATGGTGGGGATCTTTGATAAAATTTCTAAACCCATCGACAAATCCCTCTCCCAAAAACTTCCCCATCCAGTTTCGTTCTTCTGGTAAAAATCCAGCATTATTCTCATTGGATTTAGGATTTCTTAAATCGATCTCTTGGTGTGCAATATTAAAATCTCCACAAAGGAGCAGATTCTTCCCTTGCGATCTCAAGTCCTGACAGAATTCGAGCATCTTTTGACAAAAGAAAAGCTTATAACCCAACCTAGAATGATCCCGTTGGCTATTCGGAAAATAGGCGTTAATCAAGGTAAAAGTAGAATAATCAGCAATCAACACTCTGCCTTCGCAGTCAATCTCAGGCACTCCCAATCCTTCTCGCAATCTCAGTGGCTCTTTTTTTGAGTAAATTGCTACCCCGCTATAACCCGCCTTTTGAGCGGAGTGCCAATAGGAATGATACCTACAAGGGTGCAAAAGCTCCTCGCCTAACTGGCTAGGATTGGCTTTCGTTTCTTGAATACAAACGACATCCGCCTTTTCTTCTCCAAACCACACTGGAAAATGGACTCGACCAGCAGCACGAATTCCATTTACGTTCCAAGACAGCAGTTTCATAGTTACCGGTTGTATCTCCTTTCGTTTTGCTGCAAAAGTAAATTAAATGGACCTGCAGAACTTGCTGCGCACTCAGTTTGGTTTTTCCTCCTTTCGCCCCTATCAGGAGCAAGTCTGTCAGCATTTGTTTGAAGGAAAAGATGTCTTGCTGGTCATGCCCACAGGAGCAGGAAAATCCCTTTGCTACCAGTTACCCGGAGTTGCTCGCGGGGGAACAACTCTGGTCATTAGCCCACTGCTAGCCCTGATTGAAGACCAAGTAGCAAAGTTACAAAACATCGGAATTTTAGCAGATCGAATTCATTCTGGGCGAACTCGAGAAGAGTCTCGGCAAGCCTGTATCAGCTACTTAACCGGAAAATTGAAATTTCTGTTCATCGCTCCGGAACGACTTTCTATCCCTAGGTTTTTGGAAATGCTAGCAAAAAAACCTCCTACGCTGATCACTATTGATGAAGCGCACTGCATCTCCCAATGGGGACATGATTTTCGGCCCGACTACCGATGTCTTCAGGAGCGACTCCATGAGCTCCGTGGAAAACCCAAAGATCAACTCCAGCCTGCCCCTGTCATTGCTCTCACAGCCACAGCTACGCCAGTCGTACAAGAAGACATTGCTCAACAACTGGGATTAAAAAATGAAATCCGCTCGATTCATGGATTCCGGCGTGAAAATATCGCCATTCAAGTAGCCCAGCTTGATCCTTCCAGTCGGCCGCAGGCCATCCAAGCTCACCTGAAAGGAAAAGATCGTCTTCCAGCGATCATTTATAGTTCGACTAGAAAATCGGCGGATCAACTCTACCTTTTTCTTCAAACTCAGTTTCTCACAGGGATCTACCACGCTGGAATGCCAGCCCTAGAACGA
>Ga0302320_10012882_pt1 | contig 17506 bp, 15 predicted proteins | sample Bog_T0_3_FD_202130 | JGI IMG/M metagenome (GOLD analysis project Ga0302320, IMG submission 202130) | Peat permafrost microbial communities from Stordalen Mire near Abisko, Sweden - Bog_T0_3 | ecosystem: Environmental > Terrestrial > Soil > Wetlands > Peat | place: Sweden: Abisko, Stordalen Mire...
TTGTGGTGCCCAATCACATCCAAATTTATTTTGATTTGTTTCTATTTTCTTTTGTTGTATATCGGGATGTTGACTTGGATTTTCTACCTTCCATTTATTTATAAAAGATTTTTTTCTTTTTTGTTTTGCTATTACCGAGCGTTCCTTCCATGAATCAGATTCTATAAAATTTGTATGACATGGACAAAACGTTTTTACATTGCATCTTTCTGAAAATCCACGTTGAATATTATAAAAATATTTTTGTCGTCCATTTGGACATAACGGAGATTTATATGGATTTAAAGCAATATATATTATTTCAGCCGTGTTTCTACATACTTCTAGTTTATCTGGTGGGACTTGTGCAACAACCCAATCCCAAAGATTAGCTTTTTTAAGTTTATCAGATATTCGTGTAACATTGTTATTAACTATTTCTAAAACTTGTTCTCTAATATCTTCCATTCATTTTCCTAGAAACTTACTTTAATACTATCAATTATCCCATTTGATATATTACTGATATTAACCCGAATCCAAGCATATTGACCCTGTGCTGTAAAAAACTCATTAAGTTCAATTGTTTTACCAGATGAAGGAATGTTTGGAACCGATGAATTATAAACATAATGTAGGACAGTGGAAATATTTCCAGTGGAAGTATTTGTAATAGAAATAGGAATCCATGCCGTAGAACATGGGTCACGATCAAGGGTGGCCTCAAACATAATATCGGCTGTTGTGTTAATCGTATGAATCTGTATGGTATGAAGACCAGAGGCACGATGAACTAAACCATCACCCTTCACCGGTTCACTTATATAACTAGTCTGTTTAGTTGGCTGGTCTTCCACACTTCCACCAAAACTTAACCCACTAACTAATACTTCCCCATAGTCTGTTTTATTTCGCATTATTACTCCATGTTCAAAATGTTCCCTTTCAGGGAACAACTTACTAATATATTACCTAGCTCTTTCAGCAAAAACTTCTACAATAACCGAATCATTATTAATTAATCCTTCAACTGCTTGTTGTAAAGTAATCAATTCATCACCAATTAATATAGATGGAAGTTCTTTTGTATCATTTGTTGTTATTCTACTCATTACAATCGTCACTTTTTCTTCAATAATTTTTGCCATAATTTTTCCTTATATTAAAATATGACTACGCTATAACTTCAACTACTACAGTTGGATCATCAACTAACCCTTCAACTGCTTGTGTTAATGTTTCGAGTTGATCTGAATTTAATACATTTGTCTCAGCACTCTGATCATCTGTTTTTACCAATCTACTAAGAACAACTACATACTTCTCTTCAATTACTTTTGCCATAATTCTCCTTTATATATTTTATTATTCAACATCTTCTTTTAATTCATCAATAGATTCTTGTAAACTTTCTGCCATAATATTATGTAAATCTCTAATATTACTACTGCTGTTTCCAACAAACCAAGCAGGAAAATTTTTTATTATTACAAATACTTGGCTTCTTACTGCTTCGTGAAGTTGTGCATGATTCATTTAATTTCCTTTTTTGTAATTACCCATTCACCTTCCCATTTTATATCAATAGTATCATCCCACATTGCTTCTCGTTGTTCACTCCAACTTGCACACCACTTATTTCCATCCTTGTCTATAGTTGCTGGTAAATCTTTAACTGGGTCTTTTGGATTTAAATGATTTGTGTAGAATCTATTGGCCTCATGAAGACAATCTGCGACACCATTACCGACATAAATATTCGACGTTTTCTTTTTAACCCACTTAAAAAAAGCATCCATATCGACTTTAATTTCTACATCCAAACTAGCTTGCCGAGTTTTTTCGTTAGTCTCAGTGCATTTTTCCAAAGACCAACCTGATAATTGAGAGTAATCTACTGATGCATCTGGATCATCCCACAACAAATCAGTAATGCTCATTGGATGAATGACTATTTTTCCTCCAGTCCTGACATATTTTGCTCCAACTATATCATAATAAGGTTTTTTGCTTTCATCTCTTATAAGAACTTGAAGAGAACCATCATAATAAGCGGGTAAAGATTCAACATATAAAATATCCGCATTATTCACAGATACTTCAACTTCACCTGTGGGGTCTAATGATTGCAATAATTCAATTAATTTTTTACTTTTCATAATTTACCTATTTAATGATTGGACTTGGTATAATAACTTTAACCATCTTTTGCTTAATGATTAGATTATCGTTTTGCCAATCTAGATTGATGACACTATTATTATCGATTTTTCCATTCAACAATTTTACACTCAATGGATAATTGATAATGTCTTCAATAATACCAGCTATCTTTCGAGCGCCATATTCACTGCCATTATTTAGTTTTAAAATATGCGAAATAAGTTCTTCACTTGGAACAATTCGAATATTTTTTGAAGAAATCATCTTACTAATATCATTGATTCTTTCAATTACAATGCGGCGATAGCTTAGATCATCCAAAGCAGAAAATTCAATAATACCGGTCATACGCCCACGCATTTCTGTAAGGAAAAACCCATCGACTGCTTTAGAAGAGGCTGACTTTCCGGTTTTTTCTGGTCCAAATCCAAGATTATTTTTTGCACCATCCTTGCTTCCAAGATTACTAGTCATAATGATAATGCAATTTTTTGCATTTGCTACTTTACCAGTGGTTCCGGTGATTTGACCGTCATCTAATAGTTGTAAAAATGTATTAAAAGTATCCGGGTGTGCCTTCTCAACTTCATCAAAAAGAACAACACTATTCGGATGCTTCAAAAGATCATTTACAAGTTGTCCTTCGCCTGTTCCACCGTCACCAAACCCAATATATCCGGGAGGAGCGCCAATCAAACGAGCAACCGCGTGTTTTTCTTGAAATTCACTCATATCATATTTGAAAAAATTCATATTCATATCTATTGCAAGTTGTTGCGCAAGCATTGTCTTACCAACACCGCTTGGTCCAGTAAACAAAAAACTACCAATTGGTTTTTTTGGATTTTTCAAACCAGCTTGACTAATAATCAGGCATTGTGAAACACGATCAATTGCCTTATCCTGATGAAATATAACATTCTTAATCCTATCTCCAATAGAGAGAATATTTTTTGATGCATCTGCATCATTGGTTTCATTCTTAACAGTAATTCCTGTCATTTCTGTAATTTCTTTAATAATACTGGCTCGATTAATGATCATTTCTTCATTATCAACCACTTTCTTACGCGCACAGGCGCTATCCAAAATATCAATTGCCTTATCTGGTAATCTCTTTTCTGGTTGATATTTAATTGTAAGTTCTACTGCTGCTTCAATTGCAGAATCTTCGATGCTTACGCTATGAAATTCTTCAACGGATGTTTTTGTTCCTTTGAGAATTGCAATAGCTTCTTTTGCAGTTGGTTCATCAACTTGAACAATACGGAAGCGACGTTCAAGTGCCTTATCCTTTGCAATGTTTTTGCGATATTCTTCCCATGTAATTGCAGCAATAACCTTTATTGCTCCACGGCTCAATACTGGTTTAAGCATAGAAGATAGACTCATTCCCATTTGTCCACTACCTTCACCAGATGTCATTTGATGTGCTTCATCAATAAACAAAATGGCATTTGGTTTTTCAACCAATTCAGCAAGAATATCGCGAATTTTTTCTTCAAAATCACCACGATATTTACATCCAGCCATCAAGGTGCCGACATCTAGACCAAAAATTTCTTTATTTAGTAAAGTCTTTGGAACCAAGCCATTATTGATACGTTGTGCAAGACCTTCAATAACAGCAGTCTTTCCAACACCGGGTTCACCAATCAGCAATACATTACACTTTTTACGCTTGTTCAATGTATGTGCAATTGTAAAAATTTCTTTATCCCTACCAATTAGGGGATCAGTTGTAGTTTTTGCTTTTTCAGTTAGATTAACGCAATATTGTGCCAAAGCATTTTCGTTTGTTTTTCCAAACGGGTTTCCTCCCATAGAAGTTGCATTACCCATTGCTATTCCTTTCTGTAATGTAAGAATATTTTCGCGAAGTTCCATCAACATATCTTGTGTAATTCCATATTTTTTCAAAAAATAACTGGCATAAGATTCATCAAGAAGCCACAATCCCATCAAAACATCAACTACATCCATATCTCTATTTTCTTTTTTTGTATAATTATTAATAGACTCAAACAAACCTGTTAATTCGGCTGTCAATTGACCTGTCATGATATTTTTATCGGCATTTGGAATCTGATTCTTTAAAAATTTTGATTTTCCTTTAATATTATCCAATATTTCCGTATTCATTTTGGTAGTTTCAATACCTTTAGATGTAAAATATCGCTGTATAGCGGAACTCTGTGCAATGACAAAAAGCACATGTTCAGTTGTAATAATTGTTTGTTCTAAACTAATTGCAACACTAAAGCTCATGTCAATAATGTTCTTAATAAGTAGCGAACTCGGATTAATTTGTTCCATTTTTGTCCTCAATTAAATTGTATCAGAGCGAACCATGGTTGTCAAATAATGGAACCAAAAAATTGAATATATAATGGATTCCTTTTCTTTTCAATACGATCCAGCGACCCTGCCCCCTGCACTTTGAACATTTTACCATTTTTTGTTTTCTTTGGAATTTTTACTAAAATTTTTTTTCTATCTGGTCCTGTGATTATATATTCTCCTCCAAAATACATTTTCCAAAATGGAACCCATTCTTTCAAAATAAGCTGATCACCAATAATTGAAAAATTATATGGTATATCAATATATATTTTTATATATACATTAACATTTTGAATAGTCTTAATTGTTAAATTGCGATATAAAAGAGTTTGTTTATTTTTTACACCGGGAGGAATAGTTAACATTATATAACATCCAGAATCATCTATTGTGAAATATCTTTCTGCTCCGTGTATTGCTTCTTTCAATGTAATAGAAATTGATGTGTGATATTGGTTTTTTGTATAAATAAATTTTTGTGCTATTTCATATTGTTTTTGTAATTCTTGAAATTTTTCAGTGGATTCTATATCTGTTGGATTATTATCAGGATGAATAATTTTTGCTAACCGAATGAAATTAATGTGTAGTTGTTCGGGTGTTATTTTTTCATTCATTATTTATAATCCTCCATTTCAAGTTTTAAATTGTTTTTCTAATTCTGATTCCTCTTTAACTATATATTTTATACCACACACAATACCATTATAATATTTTTTGGTTCCATCTAATAATTTAGCTCTTAATGCATCATTCATTACAAGTTGTTTTGTTTCTCCCCAAGCTAAGGTAGATTTACATTCATGCAAACTAATAATATCAAATTTAAAATTTTCTTTACCAAATTTGTCAATATCTTCATTAAGTGCTTTTGAACTACCAGTATATTTCTTCCAATCCGACTCTTTAATTATCTTTTTTCTATTCTTTTTATTTTTTACTATCTTACGAATAGAACTCCAGAAAAATTTTTTTCCGATATAAGATTTACCTGTAGGTATATATGTAATTTTGTATACAAAACCAACAAATTGTTTTGGATCAAATTCTTTAAAAAATTGCCAATGTCCAATGTCTTCCATGGAAGTATTTATCATTTTTATATAAACGGAATTTTCTTAAAAACAAATATTACAAAACCTCTGGTTTCTATCAATAAAAAGAAAAGCGAAGCGAAATGAGAATATAGTTGTCAAACGAGCAGCGAAGCAGCGCAGTGCAGACAACTATATAATCTCTTTACATAAAATACTTGCGAAGCAAGTATTGTGCGAAGCACAGGGCGAATGCCCGCCAAAAACAAAAATCGCTTGGTTCACACACCTCTATTCATCTTTTGTTTTTAATAAATTTAAATTTTTAAATTATTTTTATTTAAAATATAAGAGGACTTTTATTATATTTGATGGGTGTAATCGAATTGCTTCGCATTTCGCTTCCACCCCCGCCGCCTAAAGGCGTCGAACTTTTAGTTTTCTTAAAAGCGCGTTGGTTTTTATATTTAAAAAATAGTTTATTTTTAAAGACAGAAACGCCCCAAGGCGTCAATGTGTAAAATAAGATGATTAACGTTAATCATCTTCAAAGTTCCAAACCTATTATTCCCTCGTTATCCAAATCCTCTTTTTGGGCCTTTGGCGATTCAATAATGTTGTGGCGGTCGTGTTTTACCACAATATCTGAGTGCTCAGAATGTTTGACGTTTTTGTTTCCACAAACGCAACTATCAAAATAGACTTTGGATATAATGATAGTTATGTGGGGATTACATTGTTTTACCCCTCGTTTCTAGCCTTTAACTCAGCCCATGATAGGCAACTTTGTTAGGTTGGCTTTACCTAATTGTTCTCAATCAACGAGATTGTGCAAATTTGACGAAATTTGTAAATATACAATCATTATTGTGCTTTAAAACCAGATTGATGATATTTATCGATTAAATAATTACTCAAGCCGAAATCTTGATTATAACCATAATTTTTTAAAAATGTTTTGTTTGAAAATATAAGTTCGGTTTCTATTTTATTCAGTAAAAATTTAGATTTAACATTATCGTGAATTACTTCAAAAGAAAAATTATCTATACCCTCGCTTACCATTGATTTGTATAAAGGGTGTTTAGCATAGTAAAGATGTTGTTTCCATCTTGAATAATCTGTATATATCGTTTTTCCAATATATACTTTGTTATTTTTTAAATTTAAAATACAGTATATCATACCATTTATAGATTTATCATTTGAACAAGTTTGAACACCTTTTGATATATTATAACCAAAATTAGGATCAAAAGTTTTATTATTACAAATATAATTTTTTTCTGATTCGTTAAGAGCTAAAGAAGATTTAATATTATTTTCCATCATCTCAAAACGAAAATTATCTATACCTTCTAATATCATTGCTTTATATAAAGGATGATTAACTACAGAAAGATGTTGATTCCATCTATTAGTTGGATTTTTGCCGATTGTTTGTCCAAAATACTTTTTTCCATTAGTTTTATTTGAAATTTTATAAATCTTACCACAAAACATAATTATATACCTAATTGTTTTTAATTATTTGAATACAACCATTTATGTAGTTTTATTGTTACATAGAGTTAATAACATGTCAAGGAAAATAAAATAAAAAGATGGTTTATTAATAAACCATCTTTTTATAATATTAGAATCCAAATTGTTGCAGAGTTGTATTTTCAGGAATTAGATTTTGTGTTTTTGCTTTGTTTAATTCACCAATCAAAGTTACTTTATTTACGACTGGTTTCATCTGTTCAATGGATTGTGCGGCAGCGGGTGTGACAGCGACATTAATTGTTGTGAGATATGTGCTGAGAATAACGGTTGCTGTTGCAATTGTTGCTAAAACACCTTTTGCAATCATTAAACTATTTGCATTTTTAATTTGTAATGTTGCAAGAAGTGCCGAAGAATCTGTTGTTGCAAGATCGCTTACAAGACTTGAAATTTGTGCTAACAAAATAGGCGAAGGATTTGCCAAATATTGATTTGATACGGCAGTTAATAGTGTTCCATCTGTTTGAATAGTTGTGACATATTTTTGAATAATAACAGCATCATCAGGATCAAAAGATGCTACGTTTGCTGCTAAAGAAGTTGCATCATTAACAATAACCGGTGCCCATGTTGCAATATTTTGAACAACTGTATTGATTTTTGCTTGAGATACAGTGCAGCCAGTTGGTAAAGTCATTAATAGACCACTAAGAATAGCGACTATTGGTATTTGAAAAAATTTCATATATTTAACCTCGTTTTATTTATCTTTTAAAATCCCATTGTATTAAAATCCTATTGCATACCAATTAATATTAGTATGTGAACTTCCTGAACCACCGCCATTAAATCCCGTAGTAGTTATGGAGCCACTAGTGACATTTGGTATAATACTGGCACCACTAGTATATACTTCTGATACTTGAATATTTATACTGGCTGCATTTGTAAATGGAATTGGAAAAGTAAAATTAGTGCCACCTACTCCTCCACTTAAAACACTATTATTCCATTGCATAATTAAACCAAACGGTAACATTACCCAATGTCCATTCACGTTTGATCCAGATTCTTCAAATATACTAACATTAGACCATGTAGTAGTTCCATCACCATTTGATAAAATAACAGAATTTTCAATTCCATTTGTTGTTGGCATACTAAATTGACCAGCAGTTCCATAATTTAATGTGGTGCTACCTTTTATATTAGCTGTGTTTTCAACAACTAATAAGTTAACATCAGTTGCTCCAGAATTTAATACACCAAGAGTTGAAATTCCTGTTACTCTTAATGTGCTGGAAACATTTACGGTATTCAAAGTAGAATTACCGACAACATTTAATGTTGAAATGTTAATTGTTGTTCCGCTAAGTGTAATATATGATGCTGCTCCAACACCAGAGCCATCATTATATAAAAATTGACCAGATGATCCGGGAATACTAAATGGTGGAAGATTTTCATAATTTGCTGCATATATTGTTCCATTAATAAAAGTATTCGAACCATTTACAGTAAGATTGGCATTTATTACAGCTTCATCATTAACTAAAAGATGATCAACTGATGCTGTAATATTACCACCAAAAACAGTAATAGCATTTGAACCAGCAAGACTTGTTCCATTATTATAAATAATTTGTCCAGATATACCGGGAGAAGATGTGGCCGGAAGATTTCCATAACTATTAGCTATAATTCTATTAAAATAAACAGTTCCTTCTATATTACCATCTATCATTGAATTAAAGGCTTTAATATTTGCAAATGTTGTGCTATTAGTTGCAATCATAACATTTCCACCGGCAACTTCAACAATAGCATTATCAAAAGTATCAGGATACATAGTAATTTGGTCTGCATTTCCCAACGTTATTTCTGAAGCATTATATATTCCGCTTTCAATAATAGATGGAGCCGATTCTGGATTTGTAACAAAATTTAAACCCGGTCTAATATTTCCAAAACCAACAATATCTGGATTTGTTAGCGTAACGGAAGAAACAATACCAAGTAATTCATTATTAGCATATAAATCTAAATAATAAATATTTCCATTATTAGTCTGTAAACTTTGAACTATAAATCCTTCTTTTACACCACCTTGATTGATTGGACCAATAACAATCCATGCTGTTCCATTCCATAAATTTAATTGTTGATTAATATTATCATACCATTCATCACCTTCTTGTGGATTAAGTGGTGCAGTTGCACTATTAGTGATGACACTTATTGCTTTAAATTGGGTTCCACTCCAAAAATTAAGGACATTAGAAACAGTATCAAACCAAATTTGCCCTATTAATGGATTTGTTGGTGGGGTGCTATCGGCAAAATTTTCTGTCATATGAACAATATTATTATCGAGTATTGTTCCATATCCTACATAATTTTTGCCAGTTAAATTTAACCCACCATATGAAGAAACTAATTGGGTATCTGGAACTGCGGTTAAAATATTTCCATTGGATAAAGTTATGGTATACATTTTTTAATTTCCTTTAAATTGACAATGATGATAATGTGCTAATTCTTAAAGTATATCCAATATCTATAAGTCGATTAAGACTCTTAATAATAGGAGAATATATCACATGTGTAAGAAGTTGACCATTATAACTAAATAAACCGAGTTCATCAAAAGCATATTGGGTATTAATATCATTAGAGTTATCATAACTTAATTGATCAGCGGGTTCACCATAATCTAATCTACAAACAATAACAACATCTGTGTATGCTTTTCCGGGAGTATGACTATATGTAATTTTGTTATTAATAGGATCAATGTCTGCTGAAAATTGATTGTTAACTACTTTACTATATGTTTGATTATATAGTTGGGCAGTGGCACCAACTGTGTTTGGGGGATTGTATGTTACAATTCCACTAGCATTAACCGTAGTTCCTCCATTACCAAAATTCATAGTATAGATGAAACCGGGATTTGATGGATCAAGAGGTCCACCTCCTAAACTTTGTGCTAAGGCTACAGAAAAATTTTCAAAATGGATTCCATTTTCGCCATCAAACAAAACTTCTTTTGTTATAGCATCGGTTATTTTTACGTATCCTTTAATATCAAATCTAACATTTGAGTCTTGTTGATTCATTATTTCATCCTCTGACAAACAACTGTTTTTATATTCGTTATTGCAATATTATTAACCGATGTTTTTTCACTAACTACTATTTTTAGATGTTCATTTATTTTAACACTTGTTAAGTCTTTCATAATATTATTTATCTTCTAAAATGGTGTTACTGGTGGTAAACCACCTAAGTTTACTAACACTGATGAAATTGTTGAATTGGTGTTTTGTAAACTAGTATTAGCTAATGGATATGTATACCAACTAGCAGTTCGTGGATCAACAAATGCTAAATTTTGAATATCATTTGTATATGAAGAACTTATTATTCTTGAACCAATATTATGAATTTCTGGGACACCTGTTCCAGATGTTCCTCTAGTTAATCCAGATAAAGTATTTCCAATTCTATCAATATATAGATATGTAATACATTCTTGGTTTATAAAAATTTGTCCACGAACATTTAATAATGCATTATTTGATATGTTAGCGGTGCTACCAATAATTGGAGTAATAAAAGGTGTGGTGTTGGCAACATTAATTGTTGAACTATTGGCATATAGATTACTAGTAATAATAGAAACCGAATTTGAATTAACATCATAATATGTAGTTGGTCCAGTAGCAAATATTTGAACATTGCTTCCCGGAGCAGCAACAATACTTAAAACACCAGTATCAATTGCCCATGATGTCGAAGGGATTGCAACACCATTCACTAATATGCTTGCAGCAGCGGCGTCTAAAAAAGACCATGGTAAATTAATTTTTGAGTTACTCGTTGACATAGTAAATGTATAATATCCAGTTGGACCAACCATAATAGTTGGTTTAAATAAAGAAAAACTAAGAATATTTGCATTGGCATTAGATGTATTACTTTGATATACTTGAATGTATAAAGTATCAAATATTTGTCCGGGTATATATTCTTCTGGAAAATTATTAGTAATACTATCAACAAAATTATCATCTTCAACAATGATATCGGCTATGCCACAACCTAAATTTGCGTCATTGAAAGAACTATATATGGTATTGGTAATTTCTGTTTCTGGAATATGTATCGCTGTCCCATTGATAATTTTAAAATCACCAAACTGACCATAAAATGGGTCTTTTCCATCTTTATTGGCCCCAATAGTAAGTAATGCAGGACTGTCATAGCGTTGTATATTTGAATTGCTTATTGTATTAGTAAGAACTTGTGATGGAATTGCGTTGAATGCTGGAACTGGAGCACTTTGTAATTGTCCATCTAAGAACAAATAAAATTGATTTTGGCTTCTTTCCGCACTAATAAAATGTTGAGTGTTTTCAGTTATAGCTTCACCCAAAACTTGAAATAATACTTGTCCTATTTCAACTATTGTGTTAGATGTGTTTATATTTACATTGGATAATGAAATAGAACTACCAGATATAGATAATTGTAAATCATTTAATAATTCGCCATTATAAAATATTTTATCATTATTTGAAATTGGAATTGGACTAGTAAATACATTGCTATTACCACCAACAACAAATGGGGATATTATTTGAATTGCATATGAATTTAAATTTCCATTTTCTATAACCGTTAAAAATCTGGTGCTAGTATATAAGTTTGCAGCAGGAGATTCATTGTTTGAAATTTCAAACAATGTTTGTGTTGGTTGTATTATTGGAATAATATTTCCAGTAGAAATAAAATCAACACGACATGAGCCATTTCCAAAAATAACTGGACCACCAGTTCCAGAAAATACAATTTGAACAACCCCTTCATTAAATAATCCGCCGCCATATGTTAAGTTAAAAGCAATAGTGACTGTTGCAGGAATATTTGGAACAATGATAGGAACACCTAAGCCATTGGAATTTCCGGCTGGAGGAATACCATCCCAAGTTACATTTGTATGAACTACATTATCTGGATTTAATGAAGCATCGCCTGTGGAATATATGTCATAGTCTGTTGTGTTATATCCGTTAACAACTAATAATGTTCCGGGAATATTCGTTAATAATATTGAAGTTACTTCTCCAACACCAGAATCAGGTCCACCAACAGATGCTTCGTTGCATGTAATAGTTGCGGTTAAATTAGTTCCAGCTATATAATTTAAAATTGAATTTGAACCACCTCCATTGCCATACGGATTAGCGGTAAAATCAATATTGACAGATGAACTAACGGATGGCACAATAATTGGAATTCCAATTCCATTGGCATTTCCAGCAGGAGGGGTTCCTTCCCAAGATACATTTGCATAAGCCCAACCAAAATTATTACTAATTAATCCAGTATAAACATAACTTTCCTCTGGACTAGGAAATGCACTAACAACCAACTCATCTCCAATAATTGGAAGACTAATAATAGGTAGTGGTCCATATCCATCAATACTACCAACAGTTGTATCTCCTGCTGTCATTGGACATATATTATCAATAGCTGTAATATTTGCAGTGGTTGTTATATTTGAAAATGATGTTAGAGGGCTAACTGGAACTGGTTTAACAAAAAATTCCACAGTGAAATCATTATAATTAAAATTATAATCAATATCTCCAGTCGCTCTGATATAACTATTTGTGCTCATATTATCCTTGATTTAAAGTAGCTGCTAAAATTTCACTATCTTGTGGATCATTTAATGAATTTAAAGTGGAACTGTCGATTACAAGATTAGCACCATAATTTACTAATTGTAATTTTTTCTGATTCCATGATAAATCACTTATTAGTGTTTGTGCATTTATAGATTCAAAAGTAATATTAGTTTTACTTTCATTTATAAAACTTTCAAAACCCCATAACAAAGGAGTATATGCAGGTAATAAATATGGATCAACACTAATTGATCTTGGAAACGCTTGTGTTGGAACAGTAATATTTATGATGCCGGGAATATATCGATTGTAAGATTTAGTAAGCCGAATTTCATCCATATATCCGGAACTTATATTTCCACCGGAAACATCTGCACCAAATGTTAAATTTGTATCGGAAAAATTATATGTAATATTTGCAGTTCCAATTAATTGTCCATTCATATAAGCATATAGATTTCCATTATTACCTTGAATTGTGATATATTCCCAATCATTGATAGTAAATGGCAAAGATGTTGTTGATATAATAGCAGTATCAGTATTTGAACCAATACATAGATTTCCATAATTACTAAAAACAACAAGTCCACTATCGCTGAAAATATTGTTTCTGGTATCTAACATAACCGCAACATTGTTGGTTAAATTACTAAAATTCATAAAGAATTCCAGAGTAAAATTATTTGCGTTTATACTTAACGAATCTATGTCTGGACTATTTATATTTGCAATAATATATTGATCTATTGTTGCATTAAACACACCAGCGGTATTTCCAAAACGAGAATATTCTGAACTTAAAGAAGTGTCACTTATTAATTCAGGTCGCCATGATATGTTTAAAGATGTCTGACCAGCAGTAGAATCATTGGAATCAAAAATAGTTCCAGTTGGAACACTATATGAACCAACAAAAGGACCATTTTTCAAAAATACTTCTGGATATACTGATGAAGAACCAACTCTATTAAAATTAATAGTAGTTTCAATTTTACGAACTAAATTATTTTCAAGTTCTGGATAAATTGTTGCTGGAATTATAGCATTTGAATCAATAACAGTTATTGTTGGAGTATATATAAAATTATTTCCATTATCTATAACAGAAATAGATTCTATTCCAAAAGAGATACTAAAAATAGCTCCTGCTCCATTGCTATTGGCAGATGAAATAGAAACGTTTGATATATTAGAAGGAACTGCTGTATATTCTTGATTTTGTATTGGTAGCAAAGTAAAGTTACTAATTGAATTTCCATTAGCAATATTTACATTGGTAATTTGTATAGCCGCAGCATTGTTATATAATCCACCAACAAAATTTAAAATGTCACCATTTGAATAGTTGTTTCCAGTTGATACTATGTTTGCAGAAACAACTTGTAAACCAGTAACCTGTGCGACAACATTATTTGTTGGAATAACAATAATATTAGCCGACAAATCTAAATATCCGCTTCCCGGTCTTTCAACAAGTAAACTTCCAATTGAATAAGTATGATTATTATTCCAAAAAGAATAAATTGGTTCCTGTAGTGTAATATCATCGGATGCTATAGAACCATCAGGAGAACGAACCAAATCAACCGTATTAATAAATGGAACTTCTGGTATAGTAATATTACCATTTATATAAATCGGGGTGTTTACTCCATTTACATACAAATATTTAAGGCCAAATGGTTTAGAATTATAACATTGTCCAATAACATATGGATATGTAGGAATAGAAACATTTGAAGGAGAAACAGTTGAAAAATAAGCATATATACCCGATGGATATTCTGGAGTAACAACAAATCGTCCATTACAATCGTCCAATGTTCCAGAGTTTGGAACATAAACAAAATCTTCAATATATTCTCCGGTTGGAGAAGCATAAACAGCCATCTGTAGACCATTAATAATTGGTTGACCAGTTTTATCTAATCTTGGATTAGTAGATAATTGATAACTTGAAGTATTTACAATAATACCACCCGTTCCATTTGCATATGCATAACCATATGGGCCATATATAGGGTTTCCATCCCAAGCATATCCAATTAGTGGACTATGTGTTCCGATAGAAACATTTGCCATGACATATGGATTTGTAAGATATTGATATGCACCTTTTTCGTTTGTAAAACCTGCTCCCGGATCAAGTGATTCTTGTTGAGCTAACCAAACGCTATTTATAGTATATGAATTTTGAATATTTACATTGGCAAGTGGATTATTAATATTTCCATATAAGTATAGTGTTTCGGTTGTTCCACTGTTTGGACTGAAAAATGGAACACCATCAATGGCAACAGCGATTGGACCACCATTATCTGATACAGTATCATATTTAATATTTGTGGTTATTGGACATTTAACTAAACCAAAAGACCAATTTTGAATGTTAGATGTCATTGTTGGGTTAGCTGGAATTCCATTACTATTAATATAGTAACCACGAGAATCCAACGAAACGCCGGTGTTTCCTCTAAAAGCACTTAATGGAAGCTGAGTATTGAATTTTGGATTTGAAGTAAAATCATAAATAATGTTTGCATAATTAAAATCATATTGTGCTGGTAAATCAAAATCTACAGCGCCAACATTAGCATAATCATTTTCAGTATATGTATCACGGAATTCTCTAACTCTTGTGTGATATGGAAGAGTTTCACTAATAAAATCTTCTATAGAAGATTGATTATCAGGTTCAAATGATCCTTGAATAGAAAGATTTCTATTATTATAATCGGCAGTTACAAAACTAGTTTTAAATAACCAATCCAAATTTTGATTTTCAAATAATATATATTGTAAAATAGCATAAAAACCACCATCAGCCGCAGCAGTTAAACTATTACTTCCGATAAAAACAGTATCGTTAAGAATCTGAGTGATAAGTCTAATTTCAATATATGGATCATTATCAAATGGCTGACTATCAAACGGTTGATTATCAAAACCAATACCACTATTAGAAAAATCATATAGATTTGGTAAAAATTGAATGGTTCCGTTTTGAATATATATAGAATCAAGTTCTATAACATTGGAATCAATATCATTTGTAGCTGCTATAAAAATAATTTTATTACCATTGCCGTCATTGTTAATCTGAATAATATCCCCAACACCATAAGTGATTTGAGATAGTTCTCCTATATTATTCAAAATATATGTTGGAGTATTATTGTTATAACTAGTAGAAAACCAATCTGTATATTTCCAATTATTTGCTAAATTATAAAGTTGATATTGTGCAATTTGCCATTCTCCATTAATAATTGCAACAATGCTCCATGCTGTTGGAGTTAATGTGTCATCTTCTGTAAGTAGAATACGATAATTTTCTGGATATAAAGATGGATCAAGTTCATTTAAAACTTCTCTATTAGATATTTGCTCATTAAATCCCAAGGTTGGCAAAGGATCAAAAATACTCAATGATGAAATAATAGCACTTGTTGCAATGGCCAAATTAGCTAATTGATTGTTAATAGTTGTAAAATATATATCTATGGCAGTAATGCGGTCAACAAACAATGATTGAACTGGGTTATTTAATATCCCAGTTTGTTGGTTTATTGGAAGAGTATAATCTGGAACTAATTGATTATTTATTGAAACACCGCACAAACTATCAACAAATTTGGGATATATAGAAGTGTTATACCATGCTTTTGATCCATCATTACTAATAAGGGCAAATTCATTATGTAATTGATTGTTTGCAGATTCTTTGATATAATCAATATGGAGGATAACTGTATTATTAGTAACAAATTGATTAATGTTCCAAACTGCTACGGCATTTGTATCAATAGCAGTAATCATTGGAATTCCAGAATTTGGAATATTATTTACATCTTCTATTAATTGTGCGGTTGTTTGATTATGCAATGGACCAATTGAGTTTTTTCCATATACCCAAAAACCATATTGAGAAGATGCAGTATCATAAGTATATGAAGAATTTAAATCAATAACATAACCATTATCATCATTGTTTATATATTGGGCTGGAGGAACAGAACTATTAACCCATTCAAATATTTGAATATTTGAATTTGGAAACCATTGATTCCAATTTTGTGCTCTTTCAGTTAAATCTCCTAACTGAGCATTGATTACTTTTATATTTGATGTATTAAACCATGTTTTTCCAACTTGTGATGATCCCCATTTAATAAAACTTTCGGTATTAACTATTGGTTGAGAAGTAATAATAGACCATAATGCAGCATTGAACATACTTCCGCTTTTACCTGCATATAATGCTTGATATATCTGACCGCCATATAAAACTCTATCACCAATTGAATATATAGTTCCGGCGACCCATGGAGAAATATTATAACATGCGGGATCAATATCACAAACAAAATCTAAATTACTAGCAATTGATCCCGGAAGAATTCCTGCATATAAATCTACAACTTCTAAATCAGCGAGTTTTATTTTGGTTATGGAATCATATATCCATGCTTGACCAATACTACCAGAATCTAATTGATGTTCTTGTGCGGTAAATACCGCCCAACCATGTGCCATAGAGGGGTTGTTAAAAATTTTTATTGCTTCATTTGGATTTCCACTATCAGCTAAAAATATATTGTCAATAGCTCCAGAATATATAGCATCACTATTATTATTACCATATACAGAAATAGTATTAACTGGGACTGAATTTAAAATATCATCATTGGTATTAATCCAATTTTTATCAGTTTTTAAAATTTGAAAAATATCTATTTTTTGACTATATGTTGTAAATTGCTGTCCAAAATTCGTGTCACCACCGTCAAAATAAGA
>Ga0302320_10012885_pt1 | contig 17502 bp, 11 predicted proteins | sample Bog_T0_3_FD_202130 | JGI IMG/M metagenome (GOLD analysis project Ga0302320, IMG submission 202130) | Peat permafrost microbial communities from Stordalen Mire near Abisko, Sweden - Bog_T0_3 | ecosystem: Environmental > Terrestrial > Soil > Wetlands > Peat | place: Sweden: Abisko, Stordalen Mire...
ACCGCGGACCGCGTGCCGGTGAAGCTGGGACGCATCTCGGTGAACGAAGTGGAGATCGTTTCGGGCCTCAAGGAGGGCGACCAAATTGTCCTCTCCGACACATCGACGTGGCACGACAGACTGCAGATTCGTATTAAGTGAATTTCGATTTGAGACTGAAATAGCCAGGAGCCAACCCGGGAAGCAACCATGAACAACAATGACGTTTTGATTCATCTTGAGGACCTCGGCAAAGTGTTTTACGCCGATGAGGTCGAGACGCACGCCCTCGACGGCGTCCACCTGCAGATCAGCCGGGGAGAGTTTCTCTCCATTGAAGGGCCTTCGGGCTGCGGAAAATCGACGCTGCTGTCGATTATCGGCTTCCTCGATACGCCTACCTCGGGCAAGTACTTGTTCAAAGGCCAGCCAGCCGAGCGGCTGTCGTTCGCCGAGCGGGCGCGCATCCGCAACCTGGAGATCGGCTTCATCTTCCAGTCTTTCAATCTGATCGGCGACCTGACGGTCTACGAGAATGTCGAACTGCCGCTCACCTACCGCTCGATGGACAGAAGCGAGCGCAACCGGCGCGTGCAGGAGGCTCTGGAGCGGGTCGGCATGTCGCACCGCTTGAAGCACTACCCGTCACAGCTTTCCGGCGGTCAGCAGCAACGCGTAGCCGTGGCGCGCGCGCTGGCCGGCAACCCGTCGGTGCTGCTCGCCGACGAGCCGACCGGCAACCTGGACAGCAAGAACTCCGAAGCCGTGATGGAACTGCTGCGCGACCTGCACGCGGGCGGCGCAACGCTGTGCATGGTGACGCACGATCCGCGCTACGCGAATTGGGCCTCGCGCCAGGTGCATCTGTTTGACGGGCGGGTTGTGGACGACGGGGTTGAGAAGTCCGCAGGGCTTGCCCTGTCCTGACCTGGCGGCGGTCCCATTCGGGAAGGCGAGTGCGGCACGAATTGGAAATTAAGGAGGTGCGCCATGTTCGACGGCTTGTTCGACAATCTCTGGTGGCCGTTCAGCGCTGTCACGCAGGCTGTCTGCGTCGCGGCCCTGGCGCTGCTTTCGCTCGTGCCTCCCGCCATCGGACCCACGGACCGCACCCAGCCGGTCATCGTACAAGCCAGCGCGCCGCGAACGCTTAGCTTCGGAAGTCTTCAGACGGGACCACAGCGTGACGGCACGCAGCGCCGCATTTGGGTGGCCCGGATCAACATGTTCGAGCTGCGCATCGAGCGGGACTCGTCGCACGGATCCGCTTCGTGGTCAGTGACGATACTGACTCACGAGTCCGATAGCGAAGAAGATTCAACGCCAGGCGCGGCGCGAGAACAATGTATTTAACTGCAATGGCGGGGTGCGCGGGAAGAGACCTGCGGATCGCCTGACAAATAGCTACAGCCGGGATGACCGCGCACCCCTCGACGATTCGAGTTGCGGGGCGCGGGAGCGAGCCTGTGGGCTGTCGCCAAGCGGAGAAAGAGAGAAACAGCCATGTTGGAACAGATTTGGAAAGACATTCAGTACACCATGAGGAGTCTGGCGCACTCTCCGGGCTTCGCCTTCGTCGCCGTACTCACCCTGGCCGTGGCGATCGCGGCCAACACGACGGTCTTCAGTTGGGTGGACGCGGTCATGCTGAAGCCCGTGGCGGGCGTCACCGATGGCAGGCAGACGCTCAGCCTGGAGAATCTCCGGCCGAACGGCGACAACATCTCCTACCCCGACTACCTCGATTTCCGGGCCAATCTAAAGCTAATTGACGGCATCGCCGTCTCGCAGGAGCCGATCGCGTTCGATATCGGCGAAGGCGGCACGCCCAGACGGATCTGGGGCGAATTGGTCTCGAACAATTACCTGACCGTGCTGGGCGTGCGGCCCGTCGCCGGACGGACCTTCAATCCCGAGGAACGCGCCGAGAAGGACCTGGTCGCGGTGATCAGCTACCGGTTCTGGCAGGACTACTTTCATGGTGATCCGGCGATCGCCGGTAAGACGCTCCGCGCGAACAAGCACGATCTGACCATCATCGGCGTCGCCGCGCCCGGCTTTGGCGGCGCGTGGCGCGGCCTGGCGTTCGACATTTGGGTACCACTCACGCTCGGCACGCAACTCAACCAGACCAGCGCGGGGATTCTCGACTACCGCGGAGCGCGCGGGCTGATGACCGTGACGCGGCTGAAATCCGGTGCGACCCTCGAGCAGGCGCGGGCAGAAGTGCATGGCATGGCGGCTCTGCTGGCGCGCCGGTATCCGGAAACCAACGAAAAGATCGATGCGACGCTCCACACGGAAGAGGAGGCGCATAACAACGTCAAATTCCTGCTCGCCGGGCCGCTGCGCATCCTGCTCGCGATGTGCGGCGTGGTGCTGCTGATTGCCTGCGCCAACGTGGCTAACCTGCTGCTGGCCCGGGCGACGGCGCGTCAAAGAGAGCTGAGCCTGCGCCTGGCGCTCGGCGCCAACCGCGCCCGGCTCTCGCGGCAACTGCTGACCGAAGCCCTGCTGCTGGCCGGTCTCGGCGCGGTCGCCGGCATCCCGCTGGCCTACTGGGCACGGCACTCGCTGCTGTTGCTGATGCCCGCCACCGAATACCCGCTGATGCTCAATATTCCCTTCAATGCGAGCATCCTGGGCTTCACCGTGCTGATCTGCGTAGTGGCCGCCGTGGTCTCGGGCGTCGTACCGTCGCTGCACGCGGTCCGCTCCGACCTGGTCGGCGGGCTGAACGAGGGCGGGCGCAGCGGAACGTCCAGCGCGGGCACGCACCGCATGCGCGACTCGTTGGTAATCGGCGAAGTGGCGTTGGCGTTGGTGGCTCTGGTGAGCGCGGGCCTGTTCGCGAAGAGCTTTCGCGCCGCGAGCGCCATCAATCCCGGCTTCGAGCCGAAGAACGTGCTGGTCTCGAAGTTCTACCTGTCGCCGAGCGGTTATACGGAGCCGGAACAGCGGGCGGACTTTTTGTTTCGCTTGCGCGAGCGGCTGGAATCCAGTCCGGGCATCGTTCAGGCCGGCTATTCGGAGAGCATTCCTCTGGGATTCGGGGGCACGCCGGGCTGTGGCGTGGAAGTACCCGGCTACGTGCGCCCGCGCGGCGAGGGCGACGGCATCGATCGCGATCTTGTGTCGCCGGGTTTCTTCCACATGCTGAAGATTCCCATCCTGAGCGGCCGGGATTTCGGTCTTCAGGACGATTTGAAGAGCGCTCCGGTGGCGATTGTGAACGAAGCCTTCGCACAGCACTTTCTCGGCAACCGGGATCCAGTCGGCCTGAGAATCCAGGGTTGTGGCGCCGAGGTGACCATCGTCGGGCTGGTCCCGGACGTCAAGTACTACAGCTTCGTCCAGGCGCCGCACTGGATGATCTGGGTGCCGTTTGCGCAGCGCTACGCCCCGATTCACGACTATGACCGCGGTGTCGGTCTTTACGCCAGGACGACCGGCGATCCGGCGCAGGCGCTGCCCATTCTGCGCCGCGCCGTAGCAAATCTCGACCCCGCCGTGGGCGTCTACAACGCCATGCCATTCGTCGATTACATCGGCGCCTCGGTGTTTCCGCAACGGATCGCGGCCAGCCTGCTGACGGTGTTGGGCGCGATCGCGCTGCTGCTGGCCGCGGTGGGTCTGTATAGCGTGATGGCGTATTCGGTGACGCAGCGCACGCATGAGATCGGCATCCGCATGGCGCTCGGCGGACAGCGTTCACGCATGATGAGCCTGATCTTGAGGAAGGGGCTGGCGCTGACGCTGATCGGGCTCGCGGCGGGACTCGTCGCCGCGCTTTCGATCTCGCAAGTCGTCGCCAGTATGTTGCTGAACGTGAGCGCGACGGATCCGTTGATCCTTACCGGCGCAGCGTTGTTCTTAGCTGTGGTCGCGTTGCTGGCGAGCCTGTTCCCTGCGCGAAGGGCAACACAGGTGGACCCGCTGGTGGCGCTGCATCACGAGTGACGCCGGCGTATTGATGAGGTGGAAGGAGTTTGGCGTGACGAGCTTCGGACGCGACTTCCTCTATGCAGCGCAGCAATTGCGCGCGCGGCCCGGCTTCGCCGCCGTCGCCATCCTGTCCCTGGCGCTCGCGACGGGAGCGACGACGGCCATCTTCGGCTTGATCGATGCCGTCCTGCTGCGCCCGCTGCCCGCCATCGCCGGGCAAGGACGGCTTGTATCGGTCTATCACGCGGAGGCGCGCAAGCCGGATTCTTTCAGCCCGCTGTCCTGGCCGGACTATGAGTATTACCGCGACCATGCGCACGCCTTGTCCAGCCTTATGGCGTACCTGCGCCTGCCTTTCCGCGTCCGCATCGGCAGCAGGACCGATAGCATTTCCGGGGAGTTAGTCAGTCCCAACTACTTTGAGACGCTCGGCGTAAAAGCGCGCGCAGGCAGGCTCCTTTCGCCCACCAGCCGGGACACGGAACCGGTGGTGGTGATCAGCGGCCGCCTGTGGCGCGAGCGTTTCGGCGCGAGCCCCACAGCGATCGGCAAGACACTCTTTGTCGGGGGCAGCCCACTCACCGTGATCGGCGTCGCGGCGGAAGACTTTCGAGGAGTCACGCTCGACTGGGGCCGCACGCCCGAGTTGTGGATTCCCGCCGCTTTCTATCGCCAGGCGGAGCAGCACCTCGCCAGCATCGACGTGCTGCACGCCTGGGGCATGCAGTCATTCCTGACGGTCGGCCGGCTGCGCGACGGCGTCAGCCTGGAGCAGGCAGCTCAGGAAATGCGATCGTGGGGCGTGCGCGCCGACGCGGACAACCCGGCGCGAGCCGAGATCTGGGGCAAGAACGGGCTTGCCTGGACTCTGCGCACGCTGCCTCTCAGCCAGGCCCGCTTCTGGCCCGGCCAGCGCGAACAGATTCTCCGTACCACTGTCGTCCTGTTCGCCGTTGTGGCGGGCGTGCTGCTCATCGCGTGCGCTAACATCGCCTCGCTCCTGCTGACGCGCGCCGCCGAACGCGAGCGCGAGATGGCAGCGCGTCTGGCGCTCGGCGCGGGCGCGGGGAGCATGGTGCGGTTACTGCTGACAGAGAGTCTGGCAATCGCAGTCGCCGGCGGCGCTGGCGGGTTGGCCGTGGCGGTTACATGTCTGCGTGTGCTCGCCCGCTTTCCCCGCCTGTTCACCATCCCGCTGTCGCTCGACCTGACGCTGGATCCGCGTATGCTCATGTTTACCATTACGCTGACCGCGGTATGCTGTGTGGCTTTCGGTTTGGCTCCTCTGCGCTACGTTCTGCGAACGGATCTCGCCAACGCTCTCCGCTCCAGAGTGTCCGGCGCGGGCCGTCATGAAAGGGGCATCACGCTGCGCCGCGCGTTGCTCGTGGGCGAGTTTGGCCTGGCGCTGATTTTATTGGTAGGCGCGGGCCTGTTCTTGCGCACTTTCCAGAACGCCCTCTCCTCGGGCACGTTTCTCCATGCGGCTAACTTGCTCCTGATCGAAATAGAAGCACCGGCCGAAGCGCCGCCGGCTTTCTTCTCCGAGTTAGTTGAGCGCACGCGCACCCTCCCGGGAGTGCGCTCCGCTGGCTTGGTCTTCAACCTCCCAATGAGCGGCATCCATTCCGCGGTGGACATCCTGGTGCCTCAACCGGGCGGAGCCGTGAAACGCAACGTCGACTACAACGTCGTCTCGCCTGGATTCCTGCACATGGCCGGTACGCTGCTTCTCAAAGGCCGGGACTTCGAGACCGCCGATCACGCCTCCGCTTCTCCGGTAGCCATCGTAAACGAGGAACTGGCGCAGCGCTTCTGGAATGGCGATGCCATCGGCCGGCAACTTCAAAGGAATGGAAAGACTTTGACGATCGTAGGTGTCGTCCGGGACGAGACCAGGCGCAGTTATCGGAATGCGGTCGCGCCCTGTCTGTATCGGCCCGTGGCGCAGAGCCGCCTCGATGAGTTGAACCTGGTTGTGCAAACCGAAGGCAACCCGATGCTGGTCCTGCCGGGCATCCGAAAAGCCGTGGCAAGCCTCAATCCCGAAACGCTGCTGCACCAGCCGTTGACGCTCGGCGAGTATGCCAATACCGTGCTCGCCCAAGAGCGCCTGGCGGCGTGGTGCCTGGGCGCGCTCGCCGCGTTGGCCGTGTTGCTGGCAGGCGTGGGAATGTACGGCGCCGCCTCCTTCTCGGTCTCCCGCCGCATTCCCGAGATCGGCGTACGAATGGCGCTCGGCTCGACGCCCGCGCGCATTGTTGGCGTGGTTCTGCGCGGCCCGGCTGAAGTCGCGCTGGCGGGGCTGGCTATCGGCTCCTACGGCGCGCTGGTCCTCGTTCGCTATGCGCGCTCGCTGCTCTATGGCGTGACCGAGACGGACTGGGTAGTCTGGCTTTGCGGGGTACTCGCTCTGGTCCTGGCGACGTTGTTGGCCGCAGCCATACCCGCTTTGCGGGCGTCCCAAATCGATCCTGCCCGCACCTTGCGCGCCGAGTAAAGCGCGCCGCGACACGCATATCATCAAACACTTAGGGCCCGGTCACGCGAAAACTCGCACAACCGGGCCCGCGCGCGATAAACTAGAAGTTCCCCTTGATTTCCGTCAACAATTTAACAATGCGCTTCGGCGCCCGCATCTTGTTTGAAGATGTGACCTGCACCTTCTACCCCGGCCGCCGCTACGGTCTCACCGGGCCGAACGGTTCTGGCAAGTCAACCTTCATGAAGGTGCTCACCGGCGAGATCGAGCCCACCAAGGGCACCTTCATCCGTCCCAAGAAGCTAGGCATCCTGCACCAGGACCAGTTCGCCTTCGACGCCTACCGCGTGATCGACACGGTCATCATGGGCAACAAAGCGCTCTGGAAAGCTCTGCAGGAACGCGACGCGCTCTACGACAAACCGCACGAGGAACTGACCGACGCGGACGGTATGCGGCTGGGCGAGCTCGAAGGCATCGTGGGCGAAGAGGGCGGCTATACGGCGGAAAGCGACGCCTCCATTCTGCTCGCCGGCCTGGACGTTCCCGATGAGTTGCAAGAGCGGAAGATGGGCGAACTCCAGGGCGGCCAGAAGGTGCGAGTCCTCCTGGCTCAGGCCTTGTTCGGCGATCCAGCGGCGTTGCTGCTCGACGAGCCCACAAACCATCTCGACCTCGATTCGGTCCACTGGCTCCAGGAATATCTCGGCCGCTACGAAGGCGCTCTCATCGTTATTTCGCACGACCGGCACTTCCTCAACAGCGTCTGCACGCACATCGCCGACATCGACTACGAGACGATCATCACCTACACCGGCGGCTACGACGACATGGTGCTGGCCAAAACCCAGATCCGGTCGCGCATCGAGTCGCAGAACGCGCAGCGCGAGAAGAAGATCGAGCAGTTGAACGAGTTCATCGCGCGCTTCTCCGCTGGCACTCGTTCATCCCAGGTGACTTCGCGCAAGAAGGAAGTCGAACGCCTGCAAAGCGCCGAACTGGCGCGGTCCAACATTGCACGGCCCTATATCCGATTCCTGACCAAGCGTCCCTCCGGCCGTCACCCGCTGGAGTTCAAGAATCTCTGCAAGTCGTATGGCGATTTGAAGGTGATCGACAACTTCTCGGCCAACATCAGCCGCGGCGAGAGAATCGCGCTGATGGGCCGCAACGGCGCTGGAAAAACGACGCTGCTGCGTTCGCTTATCGCCAACTCCGGGGGCTTCATCGAACCCGCCGACGAGCAGTTCACCATCGACTCCGGCGAGGTCAAATGGGGCCACGAGGTCTCGGTCGGCTACTTCGCGCAGGATCACCGGGAATCCATCACGCCGGGTATGACCGCGTTCGAATGGCTCTACCAGTTCGATCCCTCGGTCGCCCAGGAAGACATCCGCGGGCTGATGGGCCAGATGCTGTTCAGCGGCGACGACGGGTTGAAGTCGACCACCACGCTCTCGGGCGGCGAGGCGGCCAGGATCATCTTCTGCCGGCTGATGCTGCAGAAGCCGAACTTCCTGGTGCTCGACGAACCGACCAACCACCTCGACCTCGAATCGATCAATGCACTCAACATTGCGCTGCAGAAATACGAGGGCACGGTGCTACTCGTGACGCACGATCACGATGTCATCGATGAAGTCGCGACGCGGATCTGGCATTTCGATCACGGCGAGATCGAAGACTTCCAGGGACCGTACGAAGACTACCTGATCCACGGCAAAGCCAGCGTCCGCTAATCCGGAGTGGGGCGGCTCTCCAGGTCCGCGTGGGGCCTCCAGGCCCCGCCAGTTTCTCCGGAGCGGGCTCTGGAGAGCCCGCGCGGACCTGGAGGTCCACTCCACTTACCCGAATTGCAGGCTGCGCATCGAGATCGACGCATTCTGCATCCCTTCATAGAAAAACGAGAGCGGCTCATCGTCCCGATGCACGCCAGCCGCGTAGAGCAGGGGCAGATAATGCTCCTCGGTTGGCACCGACAGCTCGGCGCTGCGTCCCAGAAGCTCGCGATAGCGCATCAGCCCTACATGATTTCGCGCCAGCAAGAAGTCCCGGATCGCCGCATCGAACTCAACAGCCCAGTCGTAGGGCGGTGCGTCCTCGCTCCATTGAATGAGCGGCAGCGAGTGGACGATGTTGCCGCTCCCCAGGATCAGCACGCCCTCTTCCCGCAACGGCCGCAGCCCGCGGGCGAGCGCATAATGCTGCTCCGGGTTGAGGCCACGGTCCAGGCTGAGCTGCACCACCGGCACATCGGCCGCTGGGTACATGTGCCGCAACAGCGACCAGCTCCCATGGTCGAGGCCCCATCGCGCGTCGCCCTGAACCTGCCCTTCGTCAAACATCAGCCGGACGCGTTCCGCCAACTCCGGTGAGCCCGGCGCGGGGTATTCGACGGCAAACAGTTCGGGCGGGAAGCCTCGAAAGTCGTGGATGGTGCGGGGAGCCGGCGACGTGGTCACGCGCGTCCCATGCGCCTCCCAGTGCGCTGAAATGCAAAGCACGGCCGTGGGCTTCGCGGGAAGCAGCGCGGCCTGCCTGCTCAGCGCGCGGGTGAAATCGTTATCCGCGATGGCGTTCATCGGCGAACCGTGGCCAACGAACCAGGTGGGCATGATGAAGTTGGAGTCCAAGTGAGTTACGCTCTCCTACTTATTCTCGATGTTGAGGAGACGCCATGGGTTTCATAGACTCCTCGCTGCGCGCACCCGCCGGATGGCGCCCATCCAAAGGGCCCATCCAAACAGCCCATGCAAACAAGAGATAATTATCGAAAATGGCAGTACACGCAAAACACACGTCCACAACTCCGCCCGCGCTCGTGGCCGACGGCCAGACCTTGGGCGTCATCGGCGCCGGCGTCATGGGCTGCACGCTGATTCGCGGTCTGATCGACAGCGGCGCCATCGAGCGCGAACGCATCTGGGCTTCGGCCAAAACCGCCGCGTCTTGCGAGCGGGCCGCCCAGAATCTCGGCGTCCCGGTCGAGCAGGATTTCAGCCGTCACATTACCTCGTCGGGTCTGATCCTGCTGTGCGTCAAGCCGAGACAGGCCGCGGGTGTGCTCACGAGTCTGCGGGAAGCCGGGTTGAAGCCTGCCACATTGCTGATCTCGATCATGGCGGGCGCCACCACGGAGGCGCTGGAGGCAATGCTCGGCGCCGACAATCCCCTCGTGCGCGCCATGCCGAATACGCCCTGCATCGTGCGTGCGGGCATGAGCGTTGTCTGCGCCGGCAAGCACGCCTCCGCCGCTCATCTGGCGCGCGCCCAGCGCGTGTTTGAAGCGGTCGGGCAGTGTATCGCCGTGGACGAGTCGCATTTCAACGCCATCACGGCGCTCAGCGGCAGCGGGCCGGCCTATCAATACCTGATTATGGAAGCGCTCGCGGACGCGGGCGTGCGCGTCGGACTGCCCCGGCAACTGGCGCTGAAGCTGGTGGCTCAGACGGTTCTCGGCTCGGCCAAAATGGTCCAGACCACTGGCCGGCATCCGGCGGAGCTGCGCGACGACGTAACCACTCCGGCCGGTTGTACCATCGGCGGATTGATGATGCTGGAGGACGGCAAGATCCGTTCGGTCCTGGCGCGCGCTGTCGAGGAAGCCACACGCATTGCGGCTCAACTGGCGCCTCCGGTCACGGCACACAAGCCTGGCACGACACGGTGAAGAACCAAGTGGGGCGGCTCTCCAGCCCCTTATTCAGAAATGGGGCGGGGCCTCCAGGCCCCGCAAGTTTGTTCAATGCGGGCTCTGGAGAGCCCGCGCGGACCTGGAGGTCCGCCCCACACGGCTACTTGCTCAGCGAGGGCGGTATCGCGTCTTCGCCGGCGCCGAAGCTCTTATTCGGCTCCGCGCCCATCTCGAAAACCAGCGTTCCGCCCTTGACCAGCGCGGAATGGTTGAACCACAGCTTGTTGTAAGGCTTGCCGTTGAGCGTGACGGATTGGATGTACTTGTCCGTCGGCGATTGCCGTTTCGCCTCGACCAGCAGGTGACGGCCCGCGCCCATGTCCATCGTGACGCGATCGAACAGCGGCGCGCCAAACACGTAGTTGCCGCTCGCCGGATCGACGGCGTAGAAGCCCAGCGCGCTGATCACGTACCAGGCCGACATCTGGCCGCAATCCTCGTTGCCCGCGAGCCCATCGGGATTGGCCGAGTACTGTTCTTCCAATAACGAAAGCACACGCTCCTGCGTCTTCCACGGAGCGCCTGCATAGTCATACAGGTAAGCGATGTGATGGCTCGGCTCGTTGCCATGCGCGTACATGCCGACCATGCCGGTCATGTCGGCCGGCACTTCGCCATTGATCTCGGAACTCTGGTTGAACAGCGCGTCGAGCTTCGCCACCATCGCCTCACGCCCTCCGAGCAGGTTCGCATAGCCCTGCGGGTCGTGCTGGGCGAGCCAGGTGGCCTGCCAGGCGTTGGCTTCCGTGTAGTCGCGCCATTTCTTAGACACTCCGGTCAGCTTGGGATCGAAAGGCGCGGCCCAGTCGCCGTTCTCCAGGCGCGGACGGATGAAGCCGGTCGACGGATCCCACAGGTTACGGTAGTTCTTCGAACGCTCCAGGAACTTCTCGTAGTCGCCGGTCTTGCCGAGCACGCGCGCCAACTGCGCGATCGCCCAATCGTCGTAGGAGTATTCGAGCGTCTTGGTCGCCGACTCCTCCTCCTTGTCGCTCGGAATGTAATGCAGCTTGCGGTAGTAGCCCAGGCCGCGATAATCGTCTTCCAGGGCGCGCTTCATGATGTACGGATAGACCTTCTCGTAGTCGATCCCCTTGAAGCCCTTCACGGCCGCTTCGGCGATGACGACCACCGAGTGGTAGCCGGTCATGCAGCCCGTCTCCGTGCCCATCAGCGGCCAGACGGGCATGCCAGCGGGGCTCTCCGCCGCCATGCGGATCAGGCAGTTTACCAGCGCCGGCTCGCGCTCGGGCTGCATGATCGTGTACAGCGGATGCAGCGCGCGGTAGGTGTCCCACAGGGAGAACGTGCTGAAATTGTGCTCACCCTTGGGCATCTGGTGGACCTTGAGGTCCATGCCGCGATACTGCCCGTCGACGTCGTCGAACAGCGTGGGCGCCACCATGGTGTGGTACAGGCTCGTGTAGAAAATCGTCTTGTGCTTGACGTTCGAGGTCTCGACCCGGACCTTGGCAAATTCGTGCTGCCACGCGTCATGGGCGGCGCGCCGCACGCGGGCAAAATCCCAATCGGGGATCTCTTTATTCAGATTCCTGCGCGCGCCTTCGACGCTCACGCCAGAGATGCCGACGCGGACCAGAATCACTTCTCCGGCTGCCGTCTTATAGTGCACCAGGCACTTCAGCGACTTGCCGCTCGCGTCGCGCACGCCGGCATCGAGCGTCTTGCCGGAGGAAACCAGCTCGGCCGAAGCAAAGGGCTTGGAGAACTGCAGCACGAAGTAAATGTGCCGGCCATTAGCCCAGTCACCCATGCGTCGTCCGCCGGAGATGGTGCGATCGTTTTCGATTTTCAAATCGGACGACAGCACATGGGGCTGGGAGCCGGGCTGCTCACCGAGGACCGCATGCGCCCAGTCGACGATGAAGTGGCTGCTGTCGCTCTGCGGGAACGTATACTTATGCAGACCCGCGCGCTCGGTGGCAGTCAACTCGGCCTTGATTTTGTAGTCGTCCAGCACCACCGAGTAGTAACCGGGTTGAGCGCTTTCCCGTTCGTGCGAGAAACGGGAGCGGTAGCCCGTACCGGGCTTATCGGGCGCGCCGGGCTCGGTGAAAGTGGCGCCGGTGCCCGGCATGACCAGCAGATCGTACAGATCAGCCGCGCCCGTGCCGCTGAGGTGGGTATGGCTGAAACCCATGATGGACGAGTCGGAGTAGTGATAGCCCGAGCACCAGTCCCAGCCGCTGGTCTTTGTGTCGGGACTGAGCTGGACCATGCCGAAGGGCACGGTGGCGCCCGGATAGGTGTGACCGTGACCACCGGTGCCGATGAACACATTCACTGACTTGGTCAAGTCTTCCGGCGCCGCAGCCGGCGGGGCGGCCAGGGCCGTTCCGGCAGCCAGCATGGCCGGCATTAAAACCAGATTCACGCTACGGATTCTCATGTTGTGGTCCTTACGTCCTGCAAAGGACGTGCCCTGTCGATGGACACGCCCGGCCCGCCGCGACCTCTCTGGTCCGGTGGCTAGCCCCAATTAGAAAGCCTATCTCGAATTGCATTCAGAGTGCCGGGTCTGAAACCCTGAAATATGGGGCGGGAGTGGGACAGATGTGTGGGACAGCCGTGTGGGACAGACGATCGCTTGCGTCGTCTGTCGAGCCTGCATCCCTGTTTCTTACGAAGAGTGACAGACCACATTTCTTACGAAGAGTGACAGACCACGCCGGGCGATGGTCCCACACGGCTGTCCCACACGTCTGTCCACCCGAACGTGATAGAACAGAACCCAAAGGAGTACATACGAATGAGCTTCCCGAGATCCGCCTGCCGCGCTCTTCCCATAATGTTTTGCGGTTTATTGCTATGCGTGGTGAGCGCGCCGGCCCAGGTCGGCAAAGCTGCCGTTGCCTCTCCCGACGGGGCCATCCGGGCAGTCTTCACGATCATCCCCGGCGCTGACGGCGCGGGTGGCGGGCAACTGGGTTATGAGGTCACTTATCGTGGGAAGACCATCATCGAGCGCTCCAAGCTTGGGTTCGACCTTCAGAACCAGCCCCCGATCGGCGGCAATCTGCTGGTCGTGGCCTCCACGAACTCGCGAATCGACGAGACGTATCGGATTCCGGCGGGCAAGTCGAACCCGGTGCGCAACCAGTGCAACGTGCTGATCTTTGACCTCAAGGAAGCCAAGGCCCCGCGCCGCAAGCTCACTGTCGAAGCTCGCGCCTACAACGACGGCGTCGCGTTCCGCTATATCATTCCCGACCAGCCCGCGGTGAAGGAACTGCGTATTGCAAACGAGAAGACGGAGTTCGTTCTCGCCTCCGACGCAACCACTTATCCGCTGATCCTGCGCAACTTCCGCAGCTCGTGGGAAGACAACTACCGCACGGTCGCGCTGAGCGGCATCGCGCCGGAACTGGTGATTGGCCTGCCGCTGCTCACCGAGATACCGGGCGTGGCCTTCGTCGCCATCACAGAGGCGAACATCGACAACTACGCGGGCATGTACCTGATGCACTCGGGCTCGAATGCGAAGGCGCTGGAAGCGCGTCTCGCCCCGCGCGTCGACGAACCGGGCCTCTCGGTCTCCGGCGCGACTCCAGTGACCACACCGTGGCGCGTCGTGATGATCTCAAACGAGGTGGGGCGCCTGATCGAGTCGCAGATCGTGGGCAACCTGAATCCGCCCTCCGCCATCGCGGATACGTCTTGGATCAAGCCCGGCAAAGCTTCCTGGGATTGGTGGAGCGGCCCGGCGGCCGACGGCGTGAACTTCAAGGTCGGCTCGAACACGGAGACTGCGAAGTACTACATCGACTTTTCGGCTAGGGCGGGCTTCGAGTATTTCATGTTCGATGCCGGCTGGGCCGCGCATGGTACGGGACCGAACGATTCCGGCGCCGACATTACGCAAACGACCCCCGTCGTGAACATGCCCGGGATCATCGCCTACGCGAAATCGAAGAACGTGAAGGTCTGGCTCTGGTCGCACTGGACCGACATCGACCGCCAGATGGACGAAGCCTTCCCGCTGTTTGAGAAGTGGGGCGTGGCTGGAGTGAAAATCGACTTCATGGATCGCGACGACCAGTGGATGGTGAACTTCTTCCGGCGCGTCGCGAAGAACGCCGCGGAACATCACCTGATGATCGACTTTCACGGGGCCTACAAGCCGGACGGCATCGGCCGCACGTGGCCCAACGTGATCACGCGCGAAGGCGTAATGGGCCTCGAATACAACAAGTGGAGCGCGCGCGTCACGCCCGATCACAACGTGATGTTGGCCTTTACCCGCATGCTCGCCGGGCCGATGGACTACACGCCGGGCGGGTTTCGCAACGCCACGCGCGAGGAGTTCGAACCGCGCAACTTGAAACCTATGGTGATGGGCACCCGCGCCCATCAGACGGCGCTCTTCGTGGTTTTTGAGAGCCCCTTCATGATGGTCGCCGACTATCCAGGCGCCTATGAAGGCCAGCCGGAACTGCCCTTCCTCAGCGCGGTCCCGGCCTCCTGGGACGAGACGCGAGTTCTCAACGCGAAGGTCGGCGACTACATCACAATCGCCCGCCGGCACGGGAAGGATTGGTACGTGGGCAGCATCGCCGGCTCGCATGGCGCGACGTTGGACATTCCGCTCGAATTCCTGGGCGCGGGCGAGTTCAAAGCGGAAACCTACTCCGACGCGCCGGACGCGGGCGTTCACCCGATGAAGACCGTCGTGGAGCAAAAGAGCGTGAACAAGGCGACGACGTTGAAGGCGGTGCTCGTGTCCGGTGGCGGCCAGGCGATTCGCATCACGCCGGCCAAGTAGCGTCTTCTCTTGGGAGGCCGCTAGCGAGGCCCAGGCGAAAACGGGTAAGTGGAACGGACGGCCAGTACCATGTCGTGGGGCTCACCGGCATGCGAGCCGCTGTAGAAGCCGACTGTGGCGTTCAGCCGGATGAAAAATGTGTCGCCCGCGTGCGCCGGGTAACGGCCTTCGTTGCCGTCGGCGCCGCCCCCGGCGACCATGTCGCCGTGGCCCTGAAGGACGAAGTAGATCTCCTCCTCCATATCGTGATGGTGCGGGATGTTGGTGCCTCCGGGTTCGAAGTCCATGATGAAGAGGCTGACCATCTTGTGCGCCGCGGCGAGTTTGTCGCGCTTGCTCTCGGTGGTGCCCATCAGCAGTTTGAACTGCACTGTGGAGCCGTGCTGGTCGAGCGGTTGAGCGTGTACGTCTTCAGCATTCGCCAACTGGAGTTCCGGCGCCGGCCCGGCCGGGTGGAAATCTCCAAGCCGGTAGCCCATGACGAGCAGCCGCAGGGGCTGTGCAGAGGGATTGGCCACGCCGTGCCGGACACCGGGCGGAAGGTACATGAAATCGTTCTTCCTGACCGGCGCCTGCCGCTCGGCGTACAAGAGCGTTCCGGTCCCTTCGAGGATGAAGTAGATCTGCTCTTCGTTCGGGTAGCTGACGATGGCGCTGACGCCGCCGGGTTCCACGGTCAATTCTCCGTAACGGGCGATGCCTTTCAATTGACTTGCCTGCGTGTCGCCGGCGCCGAACAGCGGTTTGTACGATGCCGAGCGCGCGTTCGCCGTGAGGTCATCGGATTGCGGTTGGGCCTCAGCGAGACTTCGCCGGAGGAACGTCGGATCGGCGCCGAAGAGCGGCGCGGCAATAAGCAGCGCGGCAATGTTCAGCGCGGCAACGTTTAGCGCGAGCGCAAATCTACTCATACGTGACACAGTTGCACCATTTGCCTTCCTCGTCAAAGTGCGGCCACGGCCCGCCGAGGCGGAAGCCGGAGACGATGACGTCGTCGAACATGGGCGTCGGCTCGAAATAACCGGGACGGCGCAGGTGCTCCTTGACGACATCATCATTCAACTCGAGGCCCAGCCCGGGCGTTTCGGGTACGGTGACGTAACCCGCATTGATGATCGGCTTGGGAACGCCGGTGACCATGTCCTGCCACCACGGCATGTCGAGGGCGTGGTTCTCCATCGCGAGCAGGCTCTGGAACGTGGCGGCGCAATGGTAGCCCGCAAACGCTCCGACAGGCGAGCCGGCGTGATGCATGGCGACCTGGATGCCCGCCGCGGAGGCGGCATCGGCGATGCGTTTGGTTTCGATCAGTCCGCCGGAAGTTTCTATGTCGGGATGGATGGCGTCGACCGCGTCGTTGTCGATCAGGCGATCGAAGCCGTCGCGCAGGCCGAAGATGTCCTCGCCGGTGAGGACTGGCGTGACCGTGTTGGCGCGGATTTCCTTGAGGCCTTTCCAGTTGGGCCAGGGCACCAGATCCTCGGCCCAGGCGAGATGATATTTCTCGAAGGCGCGGGCGTAGCGGATGCCGTCCTTCACGTTGAGCGGACCGAAGTGATCGGCGGCCAGGGGATCGCCGGGATCAAGCACGCCGCGGATCGCCTCAATGAACTCGCAGAGATAGCCGAGACCTTTTTCGGTGGCGACGCCGCGCTCATCCACCGCACCGGGTCGGCCGGCGACCAGGCTGGTGTGCAGGTCCATCTTGAAAAACGTGAGGCCCATCTGTTTGCGCTTCAACATGCGCTGGGCATAGACCTTCGGATCCTTGTGGTCGGTGGTGTCGGCATAGATGCGGATCTTGTCACGGACCTTGGAGCCGATCAGGCGATACGCGGGCACGCCATAGACCTTGCCGGCGATATCGTGCAGCGCCATGTCGACGGCGCTGTAACCGCCGCCCATGCGGGCGTGGCCGGCGAACTGGCGGATGCGGCGCAGGATGTTCTCGATCTCCAGCGGGTTCGCGCCGACAAGGTGCGCCTTGAGGACCAGCGCGATGCCCTCCACGCCGGCGTCGCGCACTTCGCCCAGGCCGTAGACGCCCTGGTTCGTGTAGATTTTGATGATCGGATAGTCATAGTTGGCGGCGACGCGGCAAGTGCGCATGTCGGTGATCTTGAGCGTGCTCGGCGCGGAGAGTTTGTTGACGGACGTCTGCGCGCTCGCTTGACCCGCCGTGGCCTTGAACAAAGGCCCGAGCATGGCGGTGGCCGCGGCACTCCGGAGCGCGGAGCGCCGCGTCAGTGCGGCACGGGGCGACGAACTGGGGTTGGAATCATCGGAGCGGAACATTGCGCTGAACCTCCTGCGAGCAGACAAGGACATACGGGGTTGAGTCTATGCCAATTCGGACCCAATGGTATCAACCGAAAGTGGGAATGACCGTGCCACGGCTGCTCGGATCGAGTATTGAACCTAAAATCGGCAGTTGAACGTTACTTGCAGCAGCCAGATGCGCGTTTGCCGGGAGCCCGGGGGGCGAAAGAGTATAGCCCACGGCTCACGCCGCATAAGCGTTAACCTAAAAAGCAGTAGCGTTGACGTCTCCGCGCAGGCTCGGCCAGCACGCAACTGACGCTCTGCCATTGCCGCAGGACTTGGCCGAGGTTCTGGGGC
>Ga0302320_10012886_pt1 | contig 17502 bp, 18 predicted proteins | sample Bog_T0_3_FD_202130 | JGI IMG/M metagenome (GOLD analysis project Ga0302320, IMG submission 202130) | Peat permafrost microbial communities from Stordalen Mire near Abisko, Sweden - Bog_T0_3 | ecosystem: Environmental > Terrestrial > Soil > Wetlands > Peat | place: Sweden: Abisko, Stordalen Mire...
ATCCGCCGGTCTCCACGTTGTGTCGGATCATCTCATCGGCGCACAGGTTGATCCGGCACTCGCTCCACTTTTTGGCGTGCGCCATGAATCCACCCGCCGGTTTGATCGGAACCGGACCCCCATTCGGCCCATCGATCAGTACCCAGGAATGTCCCGGGATCACATGAATCGGCAAGCGCACGTTTTTGATCACCGGCGCGAGATCCTTTTTCAACTGCTCGAACGCCTGCGGCGTGATATAGGTCTCGCTGATGTCGAGCGCGCGACCCGAATACGGGTGGATGTTGCGCCTCTGAAGATCGCGGATCTGCGCAATCACGAAGTCTTCGTTATTAAACTGCTCCAGCCGATCCTTGAGGATCGCATTCTGCGCGTACTTGGACTTCGGCCCGCGCTCCAGTCCTGGATGCAAAGCGGAGGGCGCCGGAGGCGGAGGCGCCTCGCGCTCGCGCACCGGCTGATTGCCCGAGTGATAGCCGCCCTGTCCCTTCGAGGCAAATTGCCCGGCATTCTCGGGCTGACCGCGCGGATGTTTCGATTCCACCCAGTCAGAATCCGCCCGTGCGCTCTCGGCAAACCCCGGGGTTACCTCGCCGATGAACGTGGTGAAATCCACTCCATCGCGAATACGCCTCGTCCAGAATCGCAGCTTGCCCTTGAACGGCACGCCGCACTCCTCCTCGAACTCGCGCCGCGCCGCCTGCTCGCTCGTCTCGTCGTCTTCGACGTGACCGCCCGGGAACGCCCATCCCTCGCCATCCGTGCGGCGCATGAGAAGCACCCGGCCATCCGGGTCGACACACATGATGCCTGCGGCGCGGATCACGGATGAGCCGCTCGAAATGATTTGATCTCATCCATCAGCGCGGAGAGTTTTCGGTGAGAGTCGATCTCGGTCACGATCCGATCGAGTTTCGGGCCGCCGACAGACTGAGCATCGACGCCGCAGATCGTGCCCTTGTTTCGCGAGGCGTAGAACACGCTCTCGCCTTTCTTCTCACCGTATTCCTTCGCCATATTCTCGAAGATCTCGCGACCTTTGGATGTCAACGGCATCGAAGTCTCCTCGCAAAAAATAACCCGGGAACCAATCCACAGATTGGGGGATGTCAGAAACCATCTGTGGCGCTCTCAGCGCCCGGGTGCGGTGTGAACCGCTAAAACTTAAAGCGCCATCGTCGCGCGGACGCTTTCCAATTCTGCTTTGCCCTTTGCGGTGAGCATGTCGGGCGGCAAGTCTCGCAAATTGTATCCGTAGTCGTAAGAACACCCACAGTTGTGGGTTACGATTCCTTCGGCTATATATGCAGAATTATTGGTTTCGAGATTATACACATACCCAGACCACGCCCGATTTTTGATATCAACGATGCGCGTAACTCGTACCTCAAAGGGGAAAGCCTGCTGAGCATCTCTAAACGACTCAATGTGTCGCGAGGCGTGCTGGCAAGAAACATGGGGCTCAAATTGCGCAACAATTCCCAAGCGGGATTCCTGCGCAGCGCCCGCATGAGCGACGCTGAAAAACAACTTCTGGTCGCTAAGGCCCATGAGGCTCGCCGTGGCAGTCGCGCATCGCTCGATGAAGGAATAAAACGCGCTAATACGAAAACCAAAATCATCGGTATCGGAGAAGTCGAATTGCTGAACGAACTTCGCCTTCATGGATTCCAAGCCGAACATCAGCGGCCTTGCGGTATTTACAATATCGACATCGCTATCGACGATTCCATCGCCGTGGAACCAATCTCTAATTCCAACCTTACGCACCACAGTTGCCGTCTCGCTCAACGCACAAAAAATCTCCGAGATTCGGGGTATTGCACTATTTTCATTAATCACTTTTGTGACATCGATGCCATTACTGGCAACTTCAATCACATCATCGCCTTTTTGAAGCGCGCCCGACGCAATCCATCCGTTCGACGTAAGAACTGGGTGATTCGGTGTCGCGCGCAGCGTTTTACCAGAAGCCGTAACAAACTCGGTCAATTGACCGCAATACCATCGCCGATACGCTTTACGCACACCATCAGCGAATGGAATCCGCGTGTCTCCCGGTAGGCAATAAACAAACTCGCCCGGCTGTTCGATCTCATCGGTGAACTGATGCCCGGCAGGCTTCATCAGTCCCTCCTTGAGCGCCCAGTTGCCGGGGATCACGAACACTTTTCCATCGCGAGCGACGTGCTCGGGGCGCGGGTGATAGCTCGGCAGCCCTCGATGCACATGGCGCCAGGTGGCGATGATCGCGCCTCCGTCGACCGCCACGATGTCGTTGATCGCGGCATTCAACTTATGCCCCTGATCGATGATCACGCGCCGTTCGATGAATGTCTCCCCGGCAATCCCGCGCCGCACGGTCTTCGTGGATTCCTTGAAATCCTCGCCGGTTTTACCTCCCGGCGGGATCGAGGACATCCAGCCTGCGAGCCGAGCGCGAGCCCGCGCGATCGACTCGGCGCGATTGAGCTTGATCAGGTTGGTCGAGGCGATGATCCGATTCTGCAACTCCGCGTGCAGCTTCGGCTTGATGTGCTGAAGCCGAAAGGGCTGCAATCCGGCATGAGCCTTGGAGAATTGGCGGCCTTTGAGGGTACGATCGAGCACCGTATGCAGGTGCTTGACCAGATCCCGCTTGATCGTCTCCTCGTCGACCCAACTGCCGCGCGCAGCTTCCTCCAGCTCATCGAGCCAGTGATCGAGCCGCTCCTGTGAATCGAACCCGTGGATCTCGAAGTCAGCGAGTGCTGCGGCGAGCACCTGATAGTAGTTCGGCTTCGATGCCACGGGTGATTCTGATTAGTGAATGCCGTATGTCTGATGCAGGGTAATGCTGCTCACCATCAGCGAGAGCAGCCACAGAAACATTCCGAGCCATCCCCACACCGGACGCTGCGGCGGGCCTCCGAACAGGTTGAAGGCGGCAAACAGCAAACAAATGAGCGCGATCAATTGCAGAATCAGCGGGAATATATTCATGGCTTAGCTCCGTGAGTTGGCAAATTGCGGTACTTGACCCTTCTGCTTCGACTGCTCGATATCTGCGAGACGCATGGTGCGAAGCTTCATAAGCGAGTTGTCGAGTTTAGCAGAGTCGAATTTCGCCGCTTTTCGTGCCATTGCCTGTGCCGGGCCTTGCTGCCCACCTTCTTCGCTACCTTCACCGCCGCCTTGCGCCCCCATCTGCGCCTGCTGCTCTTTTTGCTGCTGCTGTTCTTCGGCGAACTGCGCCAGCATCTGGATGTCGAGTTCGAGATTGTGCTTGAACAAGTTCTCATTCTCGTTGACGTTGTCCATAAGCCAGGTGATCACGTTCGCCTGATTGAGCGGGTCCATGAGTGGAATCAACGTCTGAGTGACCGCACAGATCGCCTGCAGCTTCACGTCCTCGACCTGAATCGTCTCCGAGCGCGGCTCGATCAGGAGTGAGGGCCACGATGCCGTGAAATTTTCTCGCCATCGGCTAAACGCATCCTCGTAAGAGACGTTCATGTATTCCTTGTGCTGGCGCTGGATGCGGGCGTAGAACGCTGGATTCCACGCACGATACATGACGATGTTATCGAACCATGCGTACAGCGGCTGCATCTTCATGCGAAGCCCCTCGATGTAGCGCACGACCGTCTTCGCATCTTCGGTGCCGTCGGCAAATCCCGTGGCGAGCGTCTCGTTCTCCAGGAGAATCGCAGGCATATCGGCCGCGGTCGCGATGTCCTTGATCACGTTGTTGCGAGCGTATGTGCCCGCCCCGTCGACGTTTTGCATGTTGAGCGTCGTGATGTCTTCGTCCGGGTCGACGGTGAGCACTTGACCCGTCTGCGCCTGCTTCAAAAGCGCCCGCTTCACCGAAGCAATCACCTGCATCACGCGGTTGATGATTGGGCCTGGCGGGCGCGTCTTCGCCACCAGGAGCCCGAGCTTCGTCGCGATCATGTCGTTCGCGATCATCAATCGGATGTACGCCTTCAATGGGTACAGTGCCCGTTGAAAGACGCTTCGGCCGACGTAGCCGAAGGCCGAGGTCGTGAACTGCAGAAAGATCGGGTCTTCGTTCATCATCACGCGATAGCGCGAGGCGTGAAACGTCTCCCCGCTCGATGTGAGCGTGACCGGCTTGTTGAAGTCCGGTGCCGTCGATACCTGCGAGAGCACCAGCGAGCCCGAGGTATTCAAGGGATCGAGCACGTTGAAGTACAGTTGCGCCTGCCAGATCTTCGTCATATCGAGCGGCACGTTCGATGGAGTCCCCACGCAGCCCATCGCGATCGAACCGATCCCATACATGCGCGATATCGTGGTGGTGTTGCAGATGTGATCATCACACCCCAACTTCGACCATTCGGTTTCAAACGCCTTCACGACTGCATCGGGTGCTTCCTGCACGGCTATCTGCCGGGGCTGCGCCTGCGCCATCTTGACAGGCGACTGGGTCATCTTCCCGCCGAGCGGGTGATATGCGAAGATCACCTTGCACAAGTTGTAGGAGGGATCTGCGCCTGGCACGATGTCGTCCGCCGTCAGGAGCGACATCAGAGGAGAATTTCCGCTTCCCACGCCTCCGAAGTCGATCGAGACAGGCGTGTTCTGAATGTTCGGATCGTTTGCCATCAGAACCCCTCATGGTTGCCGAGCGTGAGCCCGATGCCGTAGTCGAAGCAGTCGAGCAGATCATCTTCGATCTGATCGGTCACGAGCGGCGTGAATTTGAGCACCTGATGCAGCAGGTGATTGCGCGTCACGTTCTTGTAGGTGACGACGCGGTCATATGCCTCCTGGGATATCTTCACATCGCCGACATGCACGTAGCCTGCGATGTCGAGCGTGCGCTCCTGCTTGCCCATCTTCGTGAGCGGCCCATCGATCTCGTGGACGGGAAGACCTTTAAGGCGAGCCTGCTGAATCAGGATCGTGCCGGAACCCTTATCCTCGATGAATGCGCCCGCGACCCCCATGCGACACTTCAGCCGCTTCGCCCACGACTCCATCTGATCGTACACACCCGGAAGCCAGTTGATGAGGAGCGCGCCATCAATTTGCTTCAAGTCCCAGTCGAGGATGGTGAGTTTGCTCACCCCGATGCCTTCGTGCGGCGTGAAACTCCAGATGATCGAGCCACACCCATCGTTTTCGCGACCGCTCTTGAGCGCGGTGTCGATCGTGCAGAAGATGTACTCGATGTGCTCGGCCGGTTGGACTGGCGCACCCTTGTACAGCAAGCACGCTTCGGTGAAGTACGCGCCCCCCTGCACCTTGCGCCGCTTGCCGAGCCATACGTGATCGTATGTGGCCTTGAGGTGCGCGCGTGCGATGTCATCCGCCGCTCTCGCGATCTTATCGAAGGCGGCTTGCCGCTCAAGCTCCAGGACTTTCGGGAACCACGGATTGTCGTAGTAGTTCACCTCGACGCGCCGACAATCGGGAGGCGTATCATCCAGGAAGCGGATCGTCGTTGGATCACTGTCATCGCCGGGATTGAGCGACAGCCAGATCTCCGACATCGCATTCGGGTCTTCCGCCGACGGGCGGATGGAGGGAATCAGGATCTCCCAGCTATCCTCGCTGATCACATCCGCTTCTTCGACCCAGCAGATATTAACCCCGTGCATCGAGCGGATTTTCGCGGTGTTGTTTTTGATTCCCGCGAAGATGAACTGTGTGCCGTTCAGTCCCTCGATCGTATTCGCCATGACGTTGTAGTAACGCCCGAGGCCGAGTTCCTCGATGCGCGCCTTGACGTTGGCGTATACCGACTCCTCGATCGAGTTTTGCATCTCGCGAACGCACAGGATGCGAAGCCGCTTGAGCGTACCCAAGACCACGAGCACACTGGCGAAGCCGACCGACTTCGCCGCTCCGCGACCGCCGTGCGCGATCTTGTATCGGCTGTAAATGAACTCCGCCTGATTGGCGGCATTCTTCCCGAAGAACAGGTCCCGCAACTTCGGCGGGAGCAGTTCCATCTTCGTCGCGGTCTCCAGCAGCGGGTTTCGCGCCGAAGCCAAAAGCACGGCACTCATATGCTGGTGCCGATGACCCTCACGATGTCAAACTGAACGTCCGCATAGTAAGGCGTCCCGTAGCCGTCTTCGATCTGCATGAGCAGCTGATGGGTCTCCGATTCGAGCGTGAGGCTCACCATCGCGTTTTGCGCCTGTGTGATCACGATCGCATTCGTGGTGCCGAGCGGCGTCACCGGAGTCCACGGGACGATGTTCGCCCCGCTCACGAGATCATCGATCCGGTACTGCACATTCTGCGGCGCGAAGGGAACGCCGTGAATGTCGAGATACTCCGCCGTGACGATCGAACTGGTGCCTTGCGGATAGGCGCTTTGCGCGCCCTGCAATCCGGTGAGGCTCACCGCCACGAGATTCGCGGAGCCAAACTGCGAGAGCGCCTGAAGCGTTCCCGTTGCCGTCGTAGTGCTGACCGCCGCACCGAGGAACAGTGACTGAGTTTGAAGATTCGCGGTAGCGATCGTCACGTCCTGCGCCGCTGCGGCCAGCATTCCTGCCACGGAGAGGAACCCGGTGGCAACCGTGGTGTCGGTCGCCTGTCCTGTGATGGGTTGCAACACCGTAATTTGTCCACTCGCGCCCGTAAAATCGAGCGCCTGAGCGGCGAGCGCCACCTGCACGGTGAGCGCCGCCGTGGCGGATGAGAGCGACTGAGCGGCCCCGGCGAGATTGGAGGTCACCGTGATGAGGCCACTCGCGGTCGTGGTGTCGATGGCCGCTCCGACGATCTGATTCGTCGACAGACCGCCGATCGCCACTGTCGAATCGAGCGCATGGGCCGAAAGACTCGCCGCCGTCACGAAGCTCCCCGTCGCGCTCGTGACATCCGTGGCTGCCGCCGAGAGGGCGGCTGCAACCTTCAGCAAGCCCGAGGCTTGCGTGAAGTCGACCGACTGCGAAGCGAGTGCGACCTGAGCCGTGAGCTTGCCAACCGCCGTCGTGAGCGAGACCGCATTGGCGGACAGATACCCGGCCACGGTGATGAGTCCGGCGGCGGTCGTCGTGTCCGAGGCGTTACCCGACAGGAGCGTTGCCGCCAGTGCGCCGGTGGCTCTCGTCGTGTCTCCCGCGTAGCCCACCATGCTGCCGGTGAACGTGATGTACAGATCGCTCCAGGTGCCTGCGTTGTTGAACTGCACGAGTGTCGTGAAACTTTGCGTGTAGCCCGCGAGCGTGCCATCGGACGCGACCGTCATCGCCGAGGGATCGTAATACACGACGCTGCCAACCGTCGGCGCCCCGTTCGTCCACACCGCATTCGGATCGAGAAGACTGCCCGGGCCTACGTAGAGCGGAGCGGCAAGCGTGACGGAGGCGTAATTTACGAGTGTTGCTGCCGCTGCCGTCGCGCTTTGCGCGGCGGAAAGGAGCAGCGCCTGCGCGGTGATGTTGGCGGTGGCAGCCGTCGTGTCTGCGGCGGCAGCGGCCAGCACCGCGCCGCTAGGTCCAGTTTGCATGAAGGCGGCGACGTTGCAGAGGCACTCGGTCGTCGTCGTCGGGTTGTTCTTGAACTGCGGGGTATAGGTTCCCGCCGTCGTCACGAGCCAGCAGGCGGTGACGGCTTCTTCATAGCCAGGTCCCATCCCCCAATTCCAATGCGCCGCGCTAAAAACGAGCGTGGCTCCCGCCAGTGCTTGAGCGATCGGTGTGGGTGTTGGGCTCTGCCCTGAAGGGGCTCCCGTATTTTGCCCGGTCGCGAAGATGTAGGCGGGAACTTGATTCGCACCAATGGTGACCGCGCCGCCGCCAAACAGGGCATTCGCCGCAACCGAGTTATTCACGGCTCCGTTCGTCGCAATCAATGAACCGGCCGGGACTCCGCCGATTTCAACAATGAAGTTGGCTTGCCAATCCTCGATGTCGCCGCCGCCCGCCGCATTCAGGTAGGTATTGACGGTGCCTTTGTTGCCGCTCGTCCCGCCCGTCGCGAGATTCTGACCGATGATATAGGCTTGAGTTTGCGCAGTTCCACCCGATCCAAGATTGGGAGTGCTCACCTCGTTGTACGGGCCGGTGTAAGTATTTCCGAGGTTGTCCGCGCCGCCTAAATCCGTATGCGGAAGCCCGTTCTGCGCATCCAGCGCCAGCGTGTAGACCGCAAGAACGGTATTTCCTTTGGTCAGCGCAGATGCGGTCATCGTCGTAGCGACGCCATTCACCTGCACGCCGCCATTCGCGTTGGTCGATAGACCCTCGTTGTCTTTGGTTTGAGCGATAGAAAGGGACACGACTTCAGGTTCCCCAGTACACGTTATCGAGGAGACAACCGTTTGCCGATCCAGACGCGATGTTTATGCCGAATTTGTACGCCTCAGTCTGCAGGATGCCGTTCGGGCACGAGTGACCGTTCCCGGACGCCTGACCATTGCCGGTCATAAAATACGACTTCGGAATGCGATACGTTTGGTAAATACCCTCCTGAATCGCTCCGCCCGCGCCATTGTTCACAAACTGCGCGATTGGATTGTCGGAACCAGGAGCCGTCTGCGTATCGCCCGTGATCTCGCCCCAGATCTTCAGCCGAAGCCCAGCCCCCGGCGCGATGTACAGATCGAGGTACAGGTAGTCCGCCGCAGCGACACACGTCCCGAAGACCGGACAGATCCAACCTGCGACGCACAACCAGTACGGGAATGCGCTGCCGCCGTTCGTTCCCTGGAGCGCGATGCAATTGCCGGTCTCGGAACCCGCTGAGTTGTTATAGGACTTGACCAGCCAGTTCGATGCGTTGGTGTCGTTGAACTCGCCCCACCACTTAAAGCATCCGTTGCCACCGGACTGCGACGCATGAATGCTCGGGTTGATCGTTCCACCGACTGCGCTGCCACCGTAAACGATGTATTGCTTTTGCGTGCCGCTGAGCGCGCCCGTTCCATTCGCGTTGATCGTCGCGACGGCGTACCAACGCGGACTCCCCGGAAAATACAAGCCCGCGGAGTTGGTCTGATAGATGCCGTCGTTCGTCCCATCGGGGTACGGATTGACGCAGTTCACCGCGCCCGCATAGCCCGTCGCTGGCTGATCGACGTAGGTGGTGACGTTCTGAGCAACGGTGCCGATCTGCGTCCAGGGTCCGGTTTTGCTCGTCGTCGAAACGAAAATGGCGTAGCCCGTATTGCCGCTGACATTCGGCCAACCGAGACCGAAGACCGGACCCGGTAGCGCGCCGCCATAGCCTTGCATCGATGTGGAGCCGAGGTTCGAGGGTGTTTGCCCGACACTCGTCGCCCAAAGGTTGGGAGGAGGCGCCAGCGTGCCGCCGGTGGCCGCCGCGATCGTCAGCGACAGATTCTTCGTGATCACGTTCGGCGGATTTGCGCTATCGGTCGCCTGTACCTTGATCGTCGTCGGCCCGTAGGCGACGGTGGGAGTGCCCCAGCTCGCCGTCCCGCCCGCGGACGGAATCGACATGCCGGTGGGCAGTGCCGCGGAGCCGGCCGTGGATGTGATAGACCAGTTCTGAACGTTCCATCCAAGCTGAATCGTCGAGATGCTAGGCGGCATTTCAGCGTTGATATGCGCTTGATTGAGCGTCAATTGCTCAGGCCTCAAGTTGACACCACCCGGCGCGAACTGCGCCGCATATCCTCCCGTGGTCGCCATGTAGTTGATGATGGCTTCCATCTGCGCGTAACTGATGCTCCACGTGAAAGTCGTCGGCCCGAAGGTGCCGTTCTGCCACGTTCCCGCCGTGAAGTTCGCATAGATATTGCCCCCCGCACCGATCGGCAAGAAAAACACGTAGGCCGGCAACGTCTGAGACACCGTGGAGTGATGGACATCACTATTCGAGCCCGATCCATCCAAGATGCAGACATTGATATCGAACTCGAATGCGGCCCCCGGCGGACAGAGCCCCAAGTTCACATGGATATAGGGTGCGGTATCGTTCGTGTCGGGAGTCGCGCTCCCGACAAACGTCGCTACTTGCAACAGCAACGTTTCAGTCATTGTCACCGTGGAATCGGTCCACAATACCTGGCCCGATCCCGGCGTATTCGTAAAATTCTGCTGCGGCGTAAACTGGGGCCGTTTCGGCGCCACGGACAAATTATCGCTTCCCAACATCAAGGCGCCCATCTGAGCAGCCGACCACTGAAGGGTGGAACTGGGCGAAGTCCCTGTTCCCGCTACGCTCACTTGCTCATTTGTTCCCGTCGCCGTGAATCCGGTGTGGGAAGTCGCGTCCCATGTGTTGTAGAGGAAGAATCCGTTTGCAGTTGCAGGATTTGCATTCTCAGAAATTAAGTACACAGCCCCTGCGGGCACATTGGCCGGCGCCACCGATTGCTGACCATCCGCGGGCGCACCACCGGCTGCCGCGTTGATATAGGTGATATTGTTGATGTTCGGATAACTCGGCAGCGTAAGCCACGTCGTGGGCGTGATCGCGGAGCCGGAAGCGAGTGCCCAGGCGACGGGCGCCGTCGTGTTGACCGTCGCAAGACCGTCGCCCGTAGGAGCATACGAGACGTTCTGATTCCCCGAGGGCAGCGGGCTCGTGGTCGTGATTGCCGCAGCCGCCGCGGTGATCGTATAGACCGCGGACGCGACGCCTGAGTTGTTCACTCCCGGGTAGAGCGCAATCGCATTCAGTTGCTCGGAGACGTTCACAGCGACTGGAGCAGAGTATTCGACTGTTGGGCCGCCGAAGACGAGTGCGTTCTGCATCGACCAGCCCAGGGTGCAAGCGTCGCCCGCCAAAGCGCGGATGACGGGTCGCACCTGGAAGCCCGTAATGTTCCAGTTCGTGAGCGTCAAGTTCGTGCCGGTGAACGGATTGGGCTTCGTGAACGTGATTGCAGCGCCGATCGCCACGACGCCGGTGGTTACCAGGCTGAGCGAGACCACTCCGCCTGTAATGCCGGTAATCGTCGTCCCGGCCTGGATATGCGACCCGGCCACGCCCCAGCCGGTGGCGGCGTTATCCGGCTTCGCGGCGAAGGTCAGAGTCTGTCCTGCGTTCGGCGTCGCAGCAGACGTATCGAAGACCTCGGTCAAGGCCTGCGACGCCAGATAGGCGAGGATGGCCGCGAATTGCGTCGAGGAGAACGAGAAGTTGTAGGAGAGATAACCGCCGGTCGTCGGGGCCGTCAGGTATCCGGCACTCCCGGATGCCATCGATACGTACTGAGAATTGCCCGCAACGAGCGGGACTCCGAAACTGATCGAGCCATCTGAATCCAGCCCTGAGAATACGGCTGTCGATGTCGAGCCCAGGTTGAGCAGCACGGCCTGCAGAATGATTTCGGTTCCATCGACTGACGAGGTGAGCACGGCATTCGCAGACGCGAAAGGGGCCGCAGTCGTCGTGGTGGCCGTCGGGACCTGGAAGCCAAATTGCGCATTGAGCGAGCCGCCTGCCGCCCAGGGTGAACCTTCGATTGGCGCGGCGATATTCACGACAGCGGCGATGCAGATCGATCCGTCCGAAGATCCACCGGGGAAATCGACAGACTGCAAATAGGCGCCGACGGTATTGCCCTGCATCTGAGCCGTCGTGGTCGGGTTGTTGCCGGACGTGTTCGCGTAGCCGAGCTGGGTTGTATAGTTCTGAACCGTCGGCGTAAAGCCGGTCAGATTGCCAGCGTTCCACGCGGTTCCGACATACGACACAGGCGGGGCTTCAAGCGCGACGAGGCCGAAGACGTTATTAGGCGGCTCAGGCGCCGAGCTTCCCGCGACGTACAGAGCGCCATTGATCCCTGAAGCGGCCGGTTGCTGCTGGAAATACGCGGCTGGGTTCGGCGCGTTTCCGATCGAATACAGGATGGTGACCGTCGGAATCGGCTGACCCGCTGGTCCCAAAGCCGGTACGACGCCGCTGATGATCACAGACTGCGGGCCAGGGTACGACCCAGCTGGCGGGTTGAACGTCGGCGCCGCGAGCGATGCGACGATCTGGTAGACGTTATTCACCGGCAGCGTCGTCACGTACCCCGAGGCCACACCAATCACGCTCAGAGTTGTGTTCGATGTGATCGAAAGGGGAGCGGTGTAGAGTTGTGTCGTTCCTTGCGCAACTCCACCGACGACGGCGGGCACGCTACCGTCCGTCGTATAGTAGAAAAGTTCTGACGGTTGAGGATTGAGCGGAGTGATCGCCACGGTTTGGCTGGTTGCATACGAGCCGCCCGGTGGCGTGCAGACGGGCGTCTGAGCGTAAGTCAAGTTTGGGTCGATGCCATTCGGATAGCGCGGACGCCACAGCCCATCGATACACGGGAGTTGAACGGACTCGAAGACGCGGTTATTCACCGTGGTTCTTCACGATGTCCGAGAGCAGTTTTTGCCGCAGTCGCTCGCTCACCGGGTTCATCTTGAGCGCAAGTGACTTCGATAGATCGGTCTCTGTACCTCGATCCGATGCGCCTTTGAGCACGAGCGACAAGATATTCTCGATGAAGTTCGACTGCGTGCGATTCTCGGCGCAGGCCCCGGACACAATGAGATCGTAGAGTGGCTTATCGAAGCGAACGGTGATGCCATGCTTGCCCTTCATTCGTGCGCTCGCTTCGCGGTGAAGTGCGGAGTCCGAGCCGCTTCATCGGCACGAAGCATGGCAATCGCCTGCTCCGAAGAATCCGGGAAGACACCCAGCGAGACCAGAGACGGCGGGTGCATTTCGGGGATGCACAGATAATCACCGCACCCGCAGGGGCAGGGAAGCATAGTTCCCGACGAACAGGTGAAGGTGGCGAGTCCTAACTTCATCGTGGCGGTATCGGCGGCGATGTCGATTTCTTCGCCTTGTGCTTGTGATGGCTCAAGGTGCCCTTGGCTTTGGACTTCGAGGCCGCCTCTCCCTTGTTGCCGGGCACGGTGCTCGATCGCGCGTGACCCTCCAGGACCGCGGTATTGGCGACGACGGCGGGCACGCTACCGTCCGTCGTATAGAAGTCCGGCGGCGGAAAACTCAATGTCCCTTGAGCCTGCGTCAGATGCAGCGCCCCGCCCGCGATCGGCGCCGGTCCCCGCCTGCAGGCTGGCAACGTGAGTATGGCGATGAGGAGGATCGCCGCGACGGCTATCAGGTATCCGCCGATGAATCGAAGGTTTCCCGGCTCCTCGATCACTTCCTCATCGGCATCGTCCTGGCCGCGCACCTCAGTTGATCGTCCAGGTGAGCGCGCCGATCGCGAACGTCGGTCCCGCTTGCCCGTTGTTGATCGCCTGCGAGGTGGTGAGCTGCGCAGAAATCAGCAGATTGCCGCCGGTCGAAGCATCGTAGATGCAGAACTGATTGACGGTGCCCCAACTGCCCGTCACTCCGCCAGAGGCGAAGACAATCGCGCTACCGTTCGAGATCGAGCCGGACGGATTGTTCGTCACCCAGTTGGTGGTGTTGGCGGTGACTGCGACGCGCGCGTAGTTGGTGCCGGAAGTGGTGACTTCCGAAGTGCAGGATTGCGCGGAGAACGATCCGGTGCCGAGCGCCACGTACACGGTGGCGGGCGGGGTATATGCGGCGTTCTGAAACACATTGCCGTACAGTTTGCCGATCAGATAGGCGGACGAAGCACCCGCTTCGGCGGGCGGAGCAATGCTGACGCACAGCAGGAGCGCAAGCGCGGCGCCGGTCAGGAGCGAAGTGATTTTGCGAAACATCGGGTAAACCTCCAAGTGAAGAACGGGGGTGAGGAAAACGGAAACCTTGCGTTACCGCAACAATCGCCAGGTGAATGACACCGCAACAAACGCAACGATCAGCGGCCACAGCGCCGCAAGACACATCAGCACGATCCAGATCACGACGACAGCTTCCATCGGATTGGACCCAAGTCGCATCAAATCCTTGTACATCGCTGCGGCGCTGTTCTCTCCGACGGCAGACGCCTGCAGAAACACGAGCCCGAACAGCGCATAGAGCACCCAGGCATCCATCGAGACGTGGAGCCCACTCCACACTACCAACTCCCAGAGTCGGACGTTGGAGGTGGTTCATGTCGAAGTGTATGACTCTGCCAGAGACTGACCGACTCTGTCGGAGACTGGACTCTGAGTCTGACAGAGTCAGTCATAGTCAGTCAGTGTCGGACACTCCGTCACGAGAGACTCCAAGTGTCCGAGACTGGCGTTCATCTGAGGCGTCGTCACGTCACCGACCGACACTGGGCACCCACAGCACCTTCGTCCGGCCGTCCGGGAATTGCAGCGTGATCGGATACTCGAACACCGGCGCCGGGGGTGGCGTCTTCGCGAGTATCACGACCAGCGGGATGCGCCACGGTGCCCAGCGCGAGTCAACCGGCAGAATCGGGCTCGGCATCGACCGTCCCCTGAGTTTGCGTTAAATCCTGTGGATCATTGGTTTCATGTGGAACCAGATCCCCCGGCTCCCCGGGCGCCGATGGGGACGATGTGGGAGGCACCGGCGGCCCGGGGGGCGGAGGAAACGTAATGCCCCATTTCTGTTCAAGCGGCTCATTGGGCACGCCTGCGAGGGCGATCTTCTGGCCGTACTTGTGGGGCTTCATCACACCGGCGAACCAGCGGCGCGTCTCGATACGGAGTTTCCTGTGCTCGATCATATCGTGTTGTTCGATCTTCGTGCCAAAGCGATCGGTGGTGCGCTTCTCGCCTAGCTCGGTGTTGTCCGCGATGAACAACGCTTGATCGGCAAAAGTGTCCGCCTGATCGAAGCGGGCGAGGAGCATCATCTGCTCGAACTCCGGATGAGCTTTTTGCCAATCGTAGATTGTGCCCCAGCCCGGCATGTCGGCATCGCGAGTGACGGACCACAAGCTCTCGCCGCCGACGAGCCGCTCGCAGATTTTCTTCGCCTTCTCCAGCGTGTAGGTGCTCGCGCCTGGGGTGCGCTCGATGTACTGACGGTAAGGACGCACGACGACTCGCTTGCCAGTCGGGTCCGGTGCAAAGGCATCCTTGAGCAGATGCGCGTGATGCACCTTTTCGCCCTTCTTCCGGCGCGGCTTTTTGTGGCCGCCTTTGACCGGCTTCGGTGGTTTCTTCGCGGGTTTCTTCGCCATAAGGGTGCCGCCCTCGGCTCACTGCCGACCGACGGCGGGAGGCACCTCTCCCATCTTGGTGTCGGAATATGCCCACATCGCGGATAAAGTGCAATACAGCATCGCTACAAACTCCGTAAGTGTTCGATCATCCTACAAATTTTCAGCGTCATGAGTGTTCCAACTTTTGGTTTAGTCCGCTGACAGTCTGCCAGCGAGCCAGAAGTGCGCCTTGTCGAGCAGCCGATAGTATTCGCCGGGAACGATTTTCAGCGCCCGCATCTGCTTGCGAACCGGCATCAGCGATAACTGATTGGCAAAGAACACCAGGCGGGGCTCATACGGCATGATCTCGATCGCCTTGCGTATTCGGAGCCCGTCGCCGGTGAAGACTTCCATCACCCGCTGATCCGTCTTCGGGTAGTAGGTTGTGCGTGCCGGGAGTTGGGAGATCACGCGCGCCATCGGCGAATTCGCAGGCCAGCCGTCGATGTGTTTCACCCCGTCGGGCATGACGGTGTAGCCGAGCAGGGCGCGCAGGTATTGGGTCTTCCAGGTTTTGATCATCGGTCTCAACCAGATCATCGGGTTGTCGACCGTTTCGATCACGCCGCGCCCTCGGTCTCCGTCGCCCGCTCGATGATGCCGCCGTTCGGAGCGGCCCACCACATTCCCGATGGCGTTATTCGCATTCCATGCTCGTGCATCTCCGCCCGGGATAGGCATTGGTTTTTCTCCTGGAACACGCGCACCTGCACAACGAAGTGTTGGTTAAACGCGGTTTCGTCGTAGAACAACTCTCCGCAATCGCGACACAGGAACCTTGTGTGCGCTTCACCCACCATCTCGTCCATCGTAGAGCCCCCCAGTCGCTTCATTTAGCGGTCGCTATGTTTGCACCTTGCTGGCATAAAGTCACCTGAAATCAGTGGAGCTATCCAGTGACAGTTGGAGCCCGCGGTTGGAATCGAACCAACGACCCACGCATTACGAGTGCGTTGCTCTATCCAGCTGAGCTACGCGGGCGATTCATGGAAACATATCCTGCGCCTTTCCGCGGCGTCTGCTCGCATAGGCGCTCTCGATGTGGTGCTGCCGATCGTGGCGCAGGTGGCATCGCTGGCACAGAAACCGAAGATTTTCGTCTCGGACATCTTCCGCATGATGATTCGTGTGTGATGTCGTGCAGACGATCCGCGTCACCTTTTCCTCATCGCAGCAAATCCAGGTCTCGCCCTGCATGGGATCAGTCGTCCACTCTCCAGCGTTCGGGCCGCTGCGGATACGATAGGCACCATTGGGTACGCCGCATTCCTCGCACTTGTCGCCCGCGCGCACCTGAATGCGGGCGCGAATCTGTTTCCAGTTCGCCGGGTAGCGGTGACGGTTTTCAGGTTTGATGGGCATCAGCGGAACGGCCATCGTCGCCGACGCTTCTCGGGTTCCACGCTCGACAGTCCCGCCTTCCACAGAATCCGATGCACATGGGGCAGGCACAGGTGATAGCGGTGTGCGAGGTATTCCGGGTGATAGCCGCGGGTGTACAGCACGCACAGATGTCGGTTGCGACGCTCGCGAAACCGCTTCACGTCCCACTTGGAATGACGGCTCAACCAGATCACCTGATTGCGCGTGAGGTTCAGCGCCCGTTGGATGCGCTTGATTCCTAATCCGCGCCAGCGCATGGCAATGACCTTGCGCGAGAGCGGAGTGAGCTGGCAGAAATGCTCACGCGGGCGGTTGACACGAGCGCGGGGCGAAATCTCCTGTTTGCTGCCGATCATGGTTTTTCTCCGTAAGCGGCCTCGAAAAACTGCGAGGCGAGCAGCAACTGATCTGGTTTTGATTTTAGGAATTGCAAGTATTGGCGAGCACGCCATTTGCGAATCTCGATGTCCGTCGCGCGGGTGAACATGCCATCGTAGCCGTTCATCGCAAACACATGCGAAAGCCGAATCTCGTTGTCGAACTGCGCAAAGTCGGCACGCGGAGCGTCGATGCTCATCAAAACCCCCGTGAAACCCCGCCATGAATGGCGGGGAGGTAGATGTTTCTGATAAAATTCACCGAATGTCCGCAACATATTTCACGGGAAAGCCATGCAAACACGGCCACGTAGCGCCGCGCTTTCAAAGCAACGGCACTTGCATGGAATGCAACAGAATCAAAAATCGCGCATGTAGCCCAGAGCGCAAATCCGAATACAATCAAAGATATTACGCTGGACACAAAGACTTCTGTTCCGCCTTGAATCGCCAATGGCGCGAGAACAACCCACAGCGCCTGCGGGAACTGCGAAACGCTCATTACACGGCCAACGTCGCCGACTACAACGCAAGAAGTAAGGCGAGGCAATTGCAAAAGATTTTCGCAATGCCGTCTTGGGCCAATCGGTCGGCCATCAGTGCTATATATCGGGAAGCCCGTAGAATTAGCCGGGATTCGGGCATCCCGCACGACGTTGACCACATTATTGCGCTTCGCGGCCATAATGTTTGCGGGCTGCACGTCGA